>Ga0075418_10004215_pt1 | contig 16394 bp, 14 predicted proteins | sample SoiMetdeltSBSDD2_FD_81776 | JGI IMG/M metagenome (GOLD analysis project Ga0075418, IMG submission 81776) | Bulk soil microbial communities from a Populus tree surrounding site in Tennessee, USA - Soil MetaG P. deltoides SBSDD2 | ecosystem: Environmental > Terrestrial > Soil > Tree plantation...
GACGTGCTGGAGAAAGAGGGCGTCGAGAAGTTCGAGGCGTCGTGGCAAGAGCTGGTCGAGGACGTTCAGCAGGAGCTGGAGGCCGCCAAGGCGGCTCGCTGACAGCTCGCTGACGAGGCCGAAATTTCCCGTGACCAGCGCGCGATGCGCGAGCAGCTCCAGATAGGAGGGGCCTGCGCCAGCGATGATCACGGTGATGCGTCCCAACCCGCTTCGCGATCCGCATGATCGGCGGCTCCCGAGGATTGCGGGCCCCTGCGTATTGGTGATCTTCGGCGTCACCGGCGACCTGTCGACCAAGAAGCTGATGCCAGCGGTCTACGATCTGGCGAATCGAGGTCTGTTGCCGCCCGGCTTCGCGTTGGTCGGGTTCGCGCGCCGGGACTGGGCCCATCAGGACTTCGCCAAGATCGTGCGCGCAGCCGTCAAAGAGCATGCCCGTACCCCCTTCCGAGAAGAGGTATGGCAGCAGCTCTCCGAAGGCATCCGATTCGTGCCAGGTGAGATCGGCAACGAGGAGGCGTTCAGCAACCTGGCCGAGACGATCGCTGATCTCGACGAGGCCCGCGGTACCGGCGGCAATCATGCGTTCTACCTGTCCATCCCGCCAGGACTGTTCCAGACCGTCATCGACCAGCTCCGCTCCCACGGGCTAGCAGAGGAGCTGCCTGGGCGGTGGAGCAGGGTAGTGATCGAAAAGCCGTTCGGTCACAACCTCGAAAGCGCGAGGGAACTGAACCGGATCGTCTCCAGCGTGTTTCCTGCCTCCGCCGTATTCCGCATCGACCACTACCTCGGCAAGGAGACCGTCCAGAACATGCTGGCGCTGCGGTTCGCGAATCAGCTGTTCGAGCCTGTGTGGAACAACAATTACGTCGACCACGTCCAGATCACGATGGCCGAGGACATTGGGATCGGTGGGCGCGCCGGTTACTTTGACGGCATCGGCATTGCCCGGGACGTCATTCAGAACCACCTGCTGCAGCTGCTGGCGCTGACAGCGATGGAGGAACCCAACTCCTTCGAGGCAACCCAGCTCCGGGTCGAGAAGCAGAAGGTACTCGCTGCTACCCGACCGCCGACGCGGATGGATCTGCATACAGCCCGTGGGCAATACCAGGGCGGCTGGACCGGCGGAGAAAGGGTCAAAGGGTATTTGGAGGAGGACCGGATCCCGCCGAATTCGCGGACCGAGACTTACGCCGCGATCCGCCTCGATATCGATAACCGCCGGTGGGCCGGCGTGCCGTTCTATCTGCGCACCGGGAAGCGGCTGGCACGTCGGGTGACCGAGATTGCCCTCGGCTTCAAACGCGCGCCGCACCTACCCTTCAGCGAGACCGACACTGAAGAGCTGGGTTATAACGCGATCGTGCTACGCATTCAGCCGGATGAGGGCGCCACCTTGCGATTTGGCGCCAAGGTGCCTGGGACCCAGATGGAGATCCGCGAAGTCAACATGGATTTCGCCTATGGCGGCTCGTTCACCGAGTCCTCGCCTGAGGCGTACGAGCGCCTGATCTTGGACGTGTTGCTGGGTGATCCTCCGCTGTTCCCGCAACACGAGGAGGTTGAGCTTTCCTGGGAGATCTTGGATCCGATCTTGGACTACTGGGCGAGCCTGCCAGAACAGCCTGAGCCTTACGAACCCGGAGCGTGGGGACCCGCAGGCGCCGACCTCATGCTGGCGCGCGACGGCTTCAGCTGGAGGCGCCCGTAATGATCATTTATCTGAACGACACCACGTCGGCGAAGATCTCCGCTGAACTGCTACGCGCGCGGCGCAGTTCTGGGAGCCCGGCCCAAGGCATGGTACTGACCTTGATCATCGTCTGCGATGAGTCGGAGTACGCGCGTGCCATGGAGGCCGGCATGGCGGCCGGCCGAGAGCATCCATCCCGGATCTTGCTGGTCGTCACCGCCGGCGGTCGAATTGCCTCGCTGGATGCCGAGGTGCACATCGGCGAAGGGACTCCTGGCGAGGTCGTCGTGATCAGGATGCGCGGTGCGGTCGCGGCGCATCCAGCTTCGGTGATCCGGCCGTTACTGCTACCCGACTCTCCTGTTGTGATCTGGTGGCCTGGCAAGGCGCCCCAGAAGCGCGCCGCCGACGAACTCGCACAGCTGGCCATGCGCCGACTGACCGACGCTGCGGCCTCGGGCCGACCACTTATGGCCTTGAAGGCGCGCGCCGCGGATTACACACCTGGAGACACGGACCTGAGCTGGACGCGGCTGACGCCGTGGCGGGCCTTGCTCGCCGCCGCGCTCGACCAGTACCCGGCCAAGATCAAAGCTGTGGTCGTAGAGTCGGAGCGCAACAACCCCTCCGCGGACCTGCTCGCGTCCTGGCTGCATTCCCGACTGAAGGTGGAGGCCACACGCAAGATCACCGATGGACCCGGGCTGACTGCGGTGCGCATGACCACCGCATCGGGTGATATCGCGATCACTCGACCGGACGGCCTGCTCGCCTCCTACGCCGTGCCCGGCCAGCCGGAACGACTGGTCGCCCTCAAGCGCCGCGACTACACCGATCTGATCTCTGAAGAATTGCGTCGCATGGACGAGGATCTGGTCTACGAGCGAACAGTCAAATCGCTGCTCGATGGCGATCGGCAGGCGGGCGGCAAGTCCCGGGCCAAGGCAGCATCGAGCAAGAAGGCCGGTGGCAGGAAGGCCAACAGCACACGCAAAGCCGGCAAGCAGACCGCGAGGAGGCGCTAGATGGCCGTCGAAAGCTCCGAGATCCTGCTCCATGCTGGACCGGATGATGTCGCTGAGGCTCTGGCTGCGCGACTAATGGCGCGGCTCACCGAGATACAACGCGACTTCCGGATTCCCCAGCTCGCACTCACCGGGGGGCGGATCGCCACCCGGGCCTACCAGAGACTCGGCAGCGAGGGGCCGAACTCCGCCGTTGACTGGTCTCGAGTCGAGCTGTGGTGGGGCGACGAGCGTTTCGTGCCAGCCGATGATGCTGAGCGCAACGCCAAGCAAGCCCTCGATCTACTGGTGGCGCCGCTGGCACTCAACCAGGACCGGATCCATGAGATGCCCGCAAGCGACGGCGATCTCGATCTTGATCAGGCCGCCGAGGCGTACGCGCGAGAGCTGGACGACACTGTCTTCGACATCTGCCTGCTCGGCATGGGACCCGACGGCCATGTCGCGTCGATATTCCCCGAGCATCCCTCCTCCTACGCAGAGGGCGCCGTCATCGCCGTACGAGCTTCGCCGAAACCGCCGCCGGAGCGGATCAGCCTCACCCTGCCGGTGATCAACCGCTCGCATGAGGTGTGGTTCGTCGTAAGCGGCGCTGACAAAGCGGCAGCGGCGAAGATGGCATTACTCGGAGCTGGCCCGGTGCAGGTACCGGCCGCCGGCGTCTCGGGCGTCGAGCGCACGCTTTGGCTGCTGGATCGGGAGGCAGCAGCGGAGTTGCCCACCGATCTGCAACAGCGCGGGCGAATCTAGAGCGTCCATTTGAAAGACCGGGACCAGCTGTCCGGACCCTCGCGCTCATAGAAGCGATGGGCATCGACCCGAGCCGCCCCGGACTCCAGCCCGAGCCAGGCGGCACCATGGTCACGAGCCCAGGTTTTGGCCGCATCCAGCAACGCCTTCCCGATCCCGCTGGAGCGACGCTCTGGCGCCACGGCCAGATCCTCCACCCAGGCTCGTTGCCCGAACCTTACGGAAACGATGTCGAGATAGACGGTCGCGAACCCGACAACTCTCTCGTTGTCATCTGCCACCAGAACGGTCGACCGATGATCCGCGATGGTTGCCTCGAGCCGATGAGCCGCGACATCCGGAGACCAGTCAGCTGGCGGTATCCCGGGAGCAGCGAAGAGCCACTCGTAGGCCGCGGTGAGGGTACGCCCTTCGCCTGGTCGTGCCTGCCGGATCAGTAGATGACCTCGCCGCGCTCCCGCCGCGCCCGTAGCGCTTGCAGTGCCTCGGTGAGGATGTCGGCCGCCTCCTTGTCGGTGCGGCGCTCCTTGACGTAAGCCAAATGCGTCTTATACGGCTCGATCTTCGGCGGTGGCGGTGGATTCAGGGAGTCGAGATTGGCAGGCAAGCCGCATCGGGGGCAGTCCCATGCGTCCGGAATCGTGGCATCTGCGGCAAATGCGGGCCGCGTCTCATGACCGTGTGCGCAGAAATAAGAGACGTAGAGCCGCGGCGCGGCATCGCCCCGCTCGGCTTCGCCCATCGGACCAGCGCCCACCCGGCTACCACGAATGGCACTTCCACCAGCCACGTTCGTTCTCCCTCGCCCTTCCTAGCTGTGGATAACTTGGTGTCAGTCTTTAGTCGATTGACCGGCCGGTGGTTGTGGAGCAGTCAGGTACCCAGCTTGTAGAGCAAGTTGAGCGCCACTATTGCTGCTAGCCAGACCACTCCGATGATGACGGTAAGCCGGTCGAGATTTCGTTCTGCGACTGATGACCCACCAAGGGAGGAAGAGATCCCACCACCGAAGAGATCAGACAAACCGCCGCCGCGGCCTTTGTGCATCAGCACGAACAACGCGAGCGCAACACTGGTGATCACCACGATGATGGAGAAGATCAGTATCGGCACGGTCATCAGGGGCACGAGCACCCACGTAGCCTAACCCACCGATTCGAGAACACGTCAAAACTGCAGCAGGCTTGGACTCGCGCCCTACTCAGATCAGCGGCATTTCGTAAAACCGTGCAATAGCAGAGAACTCGTCGACCTTGAGGCTGGCCGCACCGACCAGGCAACCGTCGATGTCAGGCTGAGCCATCAGGGCGGCGACGTTGGTTGCATTGACCGATCCGCCGTAGAGAATTCTGATCCGGTCAGCGATTTCGGCACCGTGCCGCTCCGAGATCCAGCCGCGAATCGCCGCGCAGACCTCCTCCGCGTCCTTTGGTGTCGCCACCCGTCCAGTGCCGATTGCCCAGACCGGCTCATACGCGATGACCAGGTTTGCAACTTGCTCTGCAGTGAGTCCGGCCAGCGCGCCCTCCACGTGGTGCAGAGTGTCGGGCACCTGGCGCAATTCCTGACGGACGGCTAGGCCCTCGCCGACGCAGACGATCGGAACTATCCCTCGGGAGACAGCCTTCAGCGTCTTGGCGTTGACGATGTTGTCGTCCTCGCCATGGAAGCGTCGACGTTCGGAGTGGCCCACGACCACATAGCGGCAGCCGAGCTTCACCAGCATGTCAGCGGAGATGTCACCGGTATAGGCGCCGTTGTCGAATGCCGACACATCCTGCGCTACGTAGCCAATCTCCAGACGGTCGCCGTCCACCAGCGTCTGCACGGTACGAACGTCGGTGAAGGGCGGCAGCACGACGACCTCAGACTTTTCTGGATCGTGCTTCTTGTCCTCCAGCGTCCATGCCAGCTTCTGCACCAGCCCAACGGCCTCGACATGGTTGAGATTCATCTTCCAGTTGCCGGCCATAAGGGGCTTCCGAGACATCGACTACGCTCCTTCATCCAGCACGGCCAGGCCCGGCAATGTCTTGCCCTCGAGGTACTCCAAGCTGGCCCCACCGCCGGTCGAGATGTGACCGAACTGATCGTCTCGAAAACCAAGATCGCGAAGCACTGCCGCCGAGTCGCCGCCGCCGACTACGGTCAGTCCGTTCACTTCGGTGAGCGCCTGCGCCACGGCCCTGGTCCCGGCAGCGAAGCTCTCCCACTCCGCGACGCCCATCGGCCCGTTCCAGAAGACGGTCTTCGCGTGTCTGATCACCCCGGCGAACACGCGAGCCGAGTCGGGGCCGATGTCGAGCCCCACCTGGTCAGGCGGCATCGCGTCAGCAGCTACCACCGTGGGCTCGGCGTCTGCGGATACCTCTGGAGCCACCACGATGTCGGAGGGCAGCACGATCTGTTTGCCACCGGAGGCGGCGTCATTGAGGTATCTCTGTACCGCCTTGATCTGGTCCGCCTCGAGCAGGCTCTTGCCTACCTCATAGCCCTCAGAGGCAAGGAAGGTGAAGGCCATCCCACCGCCGATCACCAAAGTGTCCGCGATCTTGATCAAGTTGGCGATCACCGCCAGCTTGTCGGATACCTTCGCTCCCCCAAGCACCACGACGTAGGGGCGTGGGGGCGCTTCGGAAAGCTGCCCGAGCACCTCGACTTCGGCCTTGACCAGCTCGCCGGCCGCATTCGGCAATCGCTGCGCCACGTCGTACACGGAGGCCTGCTTGCGATGCACGACGCCGAAACCGTCGGAGACGAAGACATCACCAAGGGCCGCGTAACGGTCGGCTAGTGCGCCGCGTTCGGCGTCATCCTTGGACTCCTCCCCCGGCTCGTAGCGGACGTTCTCCAACATCGCCACGTCACCGTTGGTGAGGCTCTCGACGACGCTCCGCGCAGACTCCCCCACCACGTCCCGCGCTAGCCGTACCTCCGCACCCAGCAGCTCGGACAGCCGCACGGCGACTGGAGCGAGCGAGTACTTCGGGTTGACCTCACCCTTGGGCCGTCCCAGGTGTGCCAGCACGATGATCTTGGCCCCCCGATCCCTGAGCTCGTTCAGGGTAGGCAACGAGGCCCGAATCCGTCCGTCGTCGGTGATCGTCTGCCCATCCAACGGCACGTTGAGGTCGCAGCGGATCAGAACCCGCTTGCCAGTGAGGTCACCAAGATCAGAAACTGACTTCACGCTTGATCCTTCCCGAGTTGATCATGCCGCCGCGACCGGCACAGGCGAAGCTGTACCCAGTCTGCCCACGCTGTACGGGCGCTGTATGCCGTGCACAGCACCGGTATCCCACGCAGCGTGGGATACCGGCAGCCGATTTAGCTTCAGAGGGACTCGCCGACCAAGCCGACCAGATCGACGAGGCGGTTGGAGTATCCCCACTCATTGTCGTACCAGCCGACAACCTTGACCTGATTGCCGATCACCTTGGTGAGCGGCGAGTCGAAGACGCACGAACTCGGATCGTTCACGATGTCGGTCGACACGATGGGGTCGGTGTTGTACTTCAGGTATCCCTTCAGCGGACCGTCCGCAGCCGCCTGCATGATGCCGTTGACCTCCTCGACAGAGGTCTCCCGTGGAGCCTCAATGGAGAGGTCTGTCACCGAGCCAGTAGCAACCGGAACCCGCAAGGCATAGCCGTCAAGCTTGCCCTTCAGTTGTGGCAGTACCAGGCCGATCGCCTTCGCCGCACCTGTCGAGGTCGGCACGATGTTGAACGCGGCGGCACGAGCCCGACGCAGATCCTTGTGCGGCCCGTCCTGCAGGTTCTGGTCCTGCGTGTAGGCGTGGATTGTGGTCATCAGGCCCTTGACGATTCCCAGACCGTCGTCAAGTGCTTTGGCCATGGGCGCAAGGCAGTTGGTGGTGCACGAAGCGTTGGAGATGATGTTGTGCTGCGCCGGGTCGTAGTCGCCATCGTTGACGCCCATCACCACGGTCCAGTCCTCGTTTTTGGCCGGCGCGGAGATGATCACCTTTCTGGCGCCGCCGTCGAGGTGCGCCTTGGCCTTCGTCGCGTCGGTGAAGAAACCGGTGGACTCGATCACGACATCGGCACCGATCTCACCCCACGGCAGGGCGGCGGGGTCGCGCTCGGCGTAGGACTTGACCACCTTGTCCCCTACCTTGATCCCACCATCGACGACCTCGACCGGTAAGTCGAGTCGGCCCAGGATTGAGTCGTACTTCAGCAAGTGCGCCTGGGTGTCGTCATCGAACAGGTCGTTGAAGGCGACCACGTCGATGTCGGCACCCGAGGCAAGTAATGCGCGGTAAAAGTTTCGGCCAATGCGGCCGAATCCGTTGATACCAACACGGACGGTCATGACACGATCTCCTTCGGCTATCAAGGCCCACGGCAACAGGACCAGAGACCACCTTAACGAACTTCGGCGGCGCACTGCACTGCCGGTTTGCTGGTGGTCAGCCACCCACTATGACGGGCAGCCTGCAGTCAAGGCGGTGCGGGTGAGACCTACTCCTCGTCGAGCATCTCCGCGCTCAGGCTCGCCTCAGTGTTGGGTATGCCTAGCTCGGCGGCGCGCTTGTCAGCCGTGGCGAGCAGCCGCCGAATCCTTCCCGCCACCGCATCCTTGGTAAGCGGCGGTTCGTGCATCTGGCCCAGCTCCTCGAGGCTGGCCTGCTTGTTCTCAATCCGCAGCAGCCCAGCAGCCCTGAGGTGATCAGGCACATCGTCGCCAAGGATCTCCAGCGCCCGCTCGACCCGCGCACCGGCGGCCACCGCGGCTCGAGCCGAGCGCCGCAGATTGGCATCGTCGAAATTGGCCAGCCGGTTAGCTGAGGCCCGGACTTCGCGGCGCATCCGCCGCTCTTCCCAGACCAGCAGCGACTCATGGGCGCCAAGTCGAGTCAGCAATGCTGCGATGGCGTCACCGTCGCGGACCACGACCCGATCGACATTGCGTACCTCTCGAGCTTTCGCAGGGATGCCCAGCCTGCGGGCGGCACCGACCAACGCGAGTGCAGCCTCGGGTCCGGGGCAGGTCACTTCGAGCGCCATGGAACGGCCGGGCTCGGTCAGCGAGCCGTGGGCCAGGAATGCTCCGCGCCACGCGGCAACGCAATCACAGATGCCGCCGCTCACCACCTGGGCCGGGAGACCACGGGCTGGCCGGCCGTGGGAGTCGATCAGGCCAGTCTGTCGCGCCAGCGCCTCGCCATCCTTGATCACCCGGACCACATAGTGGGTGCCGCGCCGGATACCGGAGCCATTCACGATGACGAGCTCGCTTGGATGTCCGAAGACCTCGCTGATATCGGTCCTCAGCCGCCGCGCCGCGGCGCCGGTGTCAAGCTCTGCCTCAATCACGATGCGACCGCTGACGATGTGCAGCCCACCCGCAAATCTCAGCGTCGAGGCAACCTCTGACTTGCGGTCGCAAGGCTTGGTGACCTTGATGGTCGCGAGCTCTGCTTTCACCTGGGAGGTCATGGCCATTGCTGAATGATTACACAGCTAACCCGGGCAACTTGGCGCTTTGGCCGGAACCTAGGTAAACCCAGGTTGCGCGCGCTCCGCATCGGTTGCAACCTGCGCAGACGTCAGGAAGATACGTGAACGTAGGTTGCGGCAACCGGTGTGGGAGTTCTCAGACGCCGAGGATTTCGGCATACGCGGAGGCTAAGCGGAGTGGGTCGTGTCGCGGCGAGCCGTCGCGGGCACCGAGGTCGGCGACCACGAGACGGGCCCCCAATGAGTCCGCCCGGGATGCAAGATGCGGGTCGTCGGAGGCGAAACCACTGTCGGCCAGTACGACATCGAGCCGCAGATCTGGTGCATGGTCGGCAAGCAGCTCAATGTGCTTGGCGGCCGAGAATCCCGCCGTCTCGCCGGACGGCTCGAGATTGAGGGTGAGGATGCGCCGGGCGGCCGTGGCATGAATCGCCTCGGCGAGTTTGGGCACCAACAGATGCGGAATCACTGAGGTAAACCAGGAGCCGGGTCCCAGCACGATCCAGTCGGCCTCCAGCACGACCTCGATGGACTCGGGAGAGGCTGGCGGATCCTGCGGGATCAGGCGTACCGAGCAGACCTCGCCCGGGGTCTTGGCAACTCGAGCCTGCCCGCGGATCTCGGAGACCTCGTCCGGCTTGTCGGGCTCGAGCCCGATCACCTCGGCCGCGATGTCCAGGGGCACTGAAGCCATCGGCAGCACCCGCCCCTTCGCGCCGAGCAGCCTGGCCACCATGTCCAGACCCGCAACCGGATCGCCAAGGCGCTCCCACAGTCCCACAATGAGCAGATTCCCGATTGCATGATCATCCAACGGGCCGGTGCTGCGGAACCGATACTGCAGCACATCGGCCCAGGTACGCCCAGACTCGTCATCGCCACACAGCGCCGCGAGCGCCATCCGGAGATCGCCGGGAGGCAGGCAATCCAGTTCCCGGCGAAGCCGACCGGAGGAGCCGCCGTCGTCTGCCACGGTGACGATCGCGGTCAAGTGGTCTGTAACGCGGCGGAGCGCATTCAGTGAGACAGCAAGTCCGTGACCACCGCCGAACGCCACCACGGCGGGGAGTGTCGGACCGAGTAAGCCCGACGTGAACATGTGTGTCAAATCCCGGGAGCTCACTCTCGTCCCAGATCGCGGTGGAGGACTGTGGTCGGCAAGCCGATGGCACGGAGCCGGCGGGCGAACTCCTCTGCCATGGCTGAACTGCGATGTTTGCCACCGGTACAGCCGATGGCCAGCGTGGCGAACCGCTTGCCCTCATTGATGTAGCCAACTGACACCACCGCTAGGAGGTCCTGCATGGAAGCGAGGAATGAATCGGCGCCCGGTTGGCCGAGCACGTAGTCGCTTACGGGCTTGCTGAGGCCGGTCTGCGGGCGCAGCTCGGGAATCCAGTGCGGATTGGGCAGGAAGCGCACGTCGAAGACCATGTCCGCGTCCACCGGGATCCCGTACTTGAAGCCGAAGGACAGCAGCGTGACGCGAAGCTGATCATCCGTACTACCGCCATAGGCGTGAGCAACTCGGGAAGTCAGCTGGTGGATGTTCAGCGAGGACGTGTCGATCACCAGATCGGCGGCCGCACGAAGGGTTGCCAGCGTCTCGCGCTCCCTGCCGATCCCATCCAGCAGTCGTCCGTCGCCCTGCAGCGGATGCGGCCGGCGTACAGACTCCTGGCGTCGCACGATGACGTCATCGGCTGCCTCCAAGAACAGGATCTCTGGCAACGTGCCGATCTCACCGAGCTCGGTGAACATATTTGGGAGTTGTTCGAAGAAGCCGCGAGTCCGCACGTCGAGCACCACGGCGAGCCGCGTCAGGTCGATCTCCCGGGCCTGCCGGCATACTTCGGGCAGCACACTCGGGGGAAGGTTGTCCACGACATACCAGCCGAGGTCCTCCAGGCAATGAGCTGCCGTGGATCGCCCGGCGCCCGACATGCCGCTGATCACGACCAGGCGGAGCGGCTTGGCCGGGCTCTCGGCATCGAGCTGTCCCTCGGGGGACGGGCTGGTCACGAGGTTGATTATTCCCGGATTGGGCGCGCGAGAGGAGCCTAGACACTGTCAAGCACTTCGCCGGTCGCCATGTCGATGGCCTCCGGCTGCGGAGCCTGCTGTAACGCCTCCTTGATTGCGAGTGCTGTCTTTGGCCCGAATCCGGGCACCGCGGCAATCTCCTCAGCTGTTGCCGCGCGCAGCTTCTTGAGCGATCCGAAATAGCTGATCAGTGCCTTGCGCCGGACCTCGCCAAGACCGGGCACCTGGTCCAGGAGCGATTCGACCATCGACTTGCTGCGCCGGGCCCGATGATGGGTGATCGCAAAGCGGTGCGCCTCGTCCCGCAGCCGCTGCAGCAGATAAAGGCCCTCGCTGGTCCGCGGCAAGATCACTGGTTCATCGACGTCGGGCAGCCACACCTCCTCCAATCGCTTGGCAAGGCCACACAAGGCGATGTCGTCGATGCCGAGTTCATGGAGCGCCTTTGCAGCCGCGGCCACTTGTGGCGGCCCACCGTCTACGACCACCAGTGACGGCGCGTACGCGAACTTGCGAGGCGCACCCGTCGTCGGATCAACGAGCAGCGGACCCTCATCGGCTTCAGCCTCGGCCGACGACCCGTCAACTGCTCGCTTGATCATCGCGGCGCGATCATCGATGAGTCGGCGGAACCGGCGAGTGATCACCTCGTGCATCGCGGCGACATCGTTCTGCCCCTCGACCTGCCGGATGATGAACCGCCGGTACTCGCTCTTTCGTGGCAGCCCGTCCTCGAACACCACCATCGAGCCCACGACTTCAGTGCCTTGTAGGTTGGAAATGTCGTAGCACTCGATCCGTAGCGGAGCGGCCGGCAGCTCCAGTGCATCCTGGATCTCTTCCAGTGCACGGTTGCGGGTCGATAGATCGCCGGCACGGGTGGTCTTGTGCTTGATCAAGATCTCGCTGGCGTTGCGGGCAACCGTCTCCATGAGTGCCCGCTTGTCCCCACGCTGCGGTACCCGTATGGAGACATGTGATCCACGCCGCTCCTCAAGTATCTTGATCAGCGACTCCGCCGAGGACGGCATGACTGGGACCAAGATCTCGCGCGGCACCGCATCTTTGTCGTTAGTGGCGGGATCCGGTTCGGCGTAAAGCTGCAGCAGGAACTGCTCGATCAACTCTTCGCTGCCGCCTTCGTCGAACCTGTCGGCGACCCAGCCGCGCTCGCCGCGAACGCGTCCGCCCCGCACATGGAAGATCTGCACCGCGACCTCCAGCGGGTCTTCGGCGAGGGCGATGACATCGGCATCGGTGCCGTCCCGGAAGACCACGGCGTTCCGTTCCATCGCGCGTTGCAGGGCACCAATGTCGTCGCGCAGCCGCGCCGCGCGCTCGAATTCCAGCGCATCGCTGGCCGCGCGCATCTCCCGCTCCAACTTCTTGATCATGGGCGCCGCCTGCCCGGACATGAACTGGCAGAAGTCGTCCACGATCGCGCGATGCTCCTCGGCCGTCACCCGGCCGATACAGGGCGCCGAGCACTTGCCGATGTAGCCGAGTAGGCAGGGCCGACCGAGCTGCTTGTGGTTCTTGAAGACTCCGGGCCGGCAGGAACGCATTGGAAAGACTCGAAGCAGCAGGTCGACCGTCTCGCGTATCGCCCAGGCATGGGAGTAGGGACCGAAGTACCGGGTGCCCTTGCGTTTGGCGCCCCGGCCGACCATAACTCGCGGAAACTCTTCCGAGAGCGTGACCGCCAGCCACGGATAGGACTTGTCGTCGCGGTACTTGATGTTGAACCGGGGATCGAACTCCTTGATCCAGGAGTACTCGAGTTGTAGCGCCTCGACCTCGTTCTGTACGACGGTCCAGTCCACTTTGGTTGCCGTGCTCACCATCGAGCGAGTGCGGCTCAGCAGGGAGGCCGGATCGGCGAAATAGGAGTTCAGCCGGGAGCGCAGGCTCTTCGCCTTCCCGACGTAGATCACTCGACCTTCGGCATCGGAGAAGCGGTACACCCCAGGTTGGTCCGGGATGGACCCGGGCGCGGGCCGGTACGCCGGCACTTGGCGAGACGAGACTGGAGGTACCACGCGCCCAGACTAGGCGCGAGCGCGACTGAGTTGGTGCAGACCAAACTCCTCAGCCAGTTATGTAGACCTTCTTCTCGAAGAGGGTGGTCTTGGCCTGGGGGAGACCCTTGGTGGCGGGTGGATTCGTGACAGAGCCGTCCTTGATCGAATACTCACTGCCGTGGCAGTTGCAGTGAATGACACCGTTGTCGACAGATGCAACCGGGCATCCCTGATGAGTGCAGATTTTGCTGAACGCCTTGTAGCTGCCCTTGCTTGGTTGGGTCACCACAAAGTCAGCGTTCTCCAGGATGACGCCGCCGCCGACCGGAACGTGCGATGTCGCGACGCTAGGACCGTCGGGCACCTTTGCCTTCGACGCTGTCGGTTTGGGGGAAGTCGCGTCGGCGGCCGGCGACGGCGAGGCTGGTGCAGATGTCTCCGGTGCGGCTGGCGTAACCGAAGGCGGGCCACTGGACTCCTCGGCGCAGGCACCCAGCGCGGCGGCGCCCGCACCGGTCAGGCCTAGGAGTCCAGCGGCTCGCAAGATCGTCCGCCGCGTCGTGGCGGGAGTCTCCTGCACTGCCTGTCGGTCGTCGCGCTCGGACATCACAAGCCTCCACTTCGCACCGCGAGCGTCGGTCGGGCGAGCGTGCCCAAAGCTGCGTATAGACGCTCTTTCGACCGCAGACGAGATAGGGCCCAATCTGGTTCGATTTTCCTGAGAGCTGCTCGCGCATCGACGCTCGCAGCTGGAGTTGACACTAGCTAGCTTTCGCCGCCGCGCGGCGGGCTGCCAGCTTCTTCGACACCACCTTGTCGGCTGGTGCCGCGGCCGCGGGAACGAGGGCTGGCTGAGTCGCTCTGATCGGGACGGCCTGACCATCGAGCAAAGGTTTGAGGAAGGCGCCGGTGTAGGACTTGGTCTTGGCGGCAACCTGCTCCGGTGTGCCCTCGGCGATGATCAACCCGCCTCGCGATCCACCTTCGGGTCCCATGTCGATCAGCCAGTCGGCCGTCTTGATCACATCGAGATTGTGCTCGATCACAACCACTGTGTTGCCTGCGTCGACCAGCCGCCCGAGGACGCCCAGCAGCTTGCGAATGTCCTCGAAGTGCAGGCCTGTCGTCGGCTCGTCCAGGACATACAGGGTGCGTCCGGTCGCCCGCTTCTGCAGCTCGCTGGCCAACTTGACGCGCTGTGCCTCGCCACCGGACAGCGTCGGCGCGGGCTGACCGAGGCGTACGTATCCGAGCCCCACATCGACCAGGGTGCGCAAGTGCCGGGCGATGGCGGGCAGCGGACCAAAGAACTCCAGCCCTTCCTCGATCGACATGTCCAGGACCTCGGAGATCGACTTGCCCTTGTAGTGGACCTCGAGAGTCTCCCGGTTGTAGCGGGCGCCATGGCAGACCTCGCATGGTACATAGACATCCGGTAGGAAGTTCATCTCGATCTTGATCGTGCCGTCGCCGGTGCAGTTCTCGCAGCGACCACCTTTGACGTTGAACGAGAAACGACCCGGCTGGTAGCCGCGCACCTTCGCTTCGGGCGTCTCGGCGAACAGCCGTCGTACGTGGTCGAACACCCCGGTATAGGTGGCCGGGTTGGACCGCGGCGTACGGCCGATCGGGGACTGATCGACGTGGATCACCTTGTCGATCTGATCAGCTCCACTGATCGAGCGATGCCGGCCAGGCACGTCGCGGGCGTTGTAGATCCGCTTCGCGAGGGCGGCGTACAGGATGCTGTTGACGAGAGTCGACTTGCCTGAACCCGACACCCCGGTGACAGCGATGAGCTGGCCAAGCGGGAATGACACGGTGACATTGCGCAGGTTGTGTTCGGCTGCGCCGTGCACGGTGACCTCACGACCACGAGTACGCGGTCGCCTAGAGGCCGGCAGCGGGATGGAACGCCGGCGGGACAGATAGGCGCCAGTGAGCGACTCCCGATTGTTCAGCAACTCCTCGACGGTGCCTGAGTGCACCACCCGACCGCCGTGCTCACCGGCGCCCGGACCGATGTCCACCGCCCAGTCCGCCGCCTTGATCGTTTCCTCGTCGTGTTCGACGACGATCAAGGTATTGCCAAGGTTCCTGAGCCGAACCAGAGTCTCGATCAGACGCCGATTGTCCCGTTGGTGCAGCCCGATACTGGGCTCGTCCAGCACGTAGAGGACACCCACCAGTCCTGACCCAATCTGGGTGGCGAGCCGGATTCGCTGCGCCTCGCCGCCGGACAGGCTGCCCGTCGGACGGCTCAGCGAGAGATAGTCCAGACCGACGTCGAGCAGGAACTTCAGTCGCTCGTTGATCTCCTTGAGTACCCGCTCGGCGATCTGCCGCTCGCGCTCGGTGAGCTCGAGTCGGTTGAGGAACTCAGCCGCAGCGTCGATCGGCAAAGCCGACACCTCTGCGATGTTCTTGCCGCCGATAGTCACAGCCAGCGAGGTGGGCTTCAGCCGAGCGCCTTTGCAAACTCGACAGGGCACCTCCCGCATGTAACCCGCGAAGCGCTCCCGCGAGGTGTCGCTCTCAGCTTCGGCATGTCGCCGCTCGATGTAGGTGACGACGCCCTCGTACTTGGCGTTGTAGCTTCGCTCGCGACCGTATCGGTTCCGGTAACGCACGTGGACCAGACCCGGCACTCCCTCGAGCAGCATCTTCTGGGCTGCTGCCGGCAGCCGTCGCCAAGGAACTGTGGTCGAGAAACCGGCGCTCTCGGCGAGCGAGTCGATCAGCCGGCTGAAGTAGTCAGCGACGTGCGGTGACGACCAGGGAGCGATTGCTCCCTCCGAGAGACTCTTGTCCGGATCGGGAACCACCAGCTCAGGGTCGACTTCCATTCGCGTTCCCAAGCCAGAACACGTGGGGCATGCTCCCCAGGGACCGTTGAACGAGAACTGCCGCGGCTCCAGCTCGTCGATGGCGATGTCGTGGTTGTTGGGACAGGCCATCTTCTCGGAGTAGTTGCGCTCGCGCTGCGGATCCTTCAGGTCAAGGTCCACGAAATCGACTGTGACGACGCCTTGCGCCAGCTTCAGTGCTGTCTCCACAGAATCGGTCAGCCGCTGCTTGATGCTCGCCTTCACTGTGAGACGGTCAACGATGACATCGATGGAGTGCTTGTACTTCTTGTCGAGGACGGGCGGATCGGTGAGCTGGACGACCTGTCCATCGACCCGGGCCCGGCTGAAGCCCTCCGACGCCAGCTCCCGGAATACCTCGACGTACTCCCCCTTGCGACCACGGACAACGGGAGCAAGCACTTGGAACCGGGTGCCCTCCTCCAACGCCATCAGCCGATCGACGATCTGCTGTGGCGACTGCCGGCTGATCGGCTCACCGCAGATCGGGCAATGCGGCC
>Ga0075418_10004217_pt1 | contig 16389 bp, 16 predicted proteins | sample SoiMetdeltSBSDD2_FD_81776 | JGI IMG/M metagenome (GOLD analysis project Ga0075418, IMG submission 81776) | Bulk soil microbial communities from a Populus tree surrounding site in Tennessee, USA - Soil MetaG P. deltoides SBSDD2 | ecosystem: Environmental > Terrestrial > Soil > Tree plantation...
GTGGTTGTTCTGCACGTAGACGTAGCCGTCGGGGTTGACGATGGGGACGATCCAGATCTCGCGCTCGTTGACCAGCTGCGTCACCTGGGGATTGGTGCCGTAGTTCGCCAGCAGGTATTCGGCGAACTGCAGCGGGATCTCGACGCTCATGAGCTCCCGCGCATGGTGGCAACCCATGAGCAGCACCTCCGGCTCGTCCTCGTCGGTGCCGACGGCATCGGAGATCTTGAGGGCGTAGAGGGAGCGGAGCTCGTGGGACTGGCCGATGGAAGTGAGCGACGCCAGCGTCGGATGGACGGCGACGAGATTCTGCATCACCGTCGTCGCCTCGGCGTAAGTGCGATAGGCCCCGAGGTTGGCGTCGAGCGCGGCGATCGTGGCCTTGGCTCCGGGCTCTCGCAGCACCACGACCTGGCCAGTGAGACGCTGGAGGAAGTCCACCTGCGCCGCCGTGGCGCTCAACTGTAGCGTCCCCCGCCGCGTGAGGGCGAGGACGTCGATGCCCTGCTCGAGGATCGCCTGCAGCTGCCGTTCCCCCTTGGCTGGAACCTCGTAGACGCCGCGCGCCACAGGCTCGGGCTCGGTAGCCGGGAACGCCGGTGCGCCGAGGAGAAGGAGGCAGGCAGCGAGGTATAGCAGGGAACGGCGGGGCATCGGGTCCTCCTGGGAACGGGGCAGGGGGTCCATGCATTCTAGTGCGAGCGCCGCTGGGGCGCCAATCACCTTCAGCGGCCCGCAGCAGCGGTGGTTTCGTGCACGAACTGCGCCGCCGCATCGAGCCAGGCCTCGCTGCCGTCGGGGGGAGCGCGACGGTGGGTGGCGAGAGAGTGATCGCCGCCTTCGACGAGATGCAGCCGGGCGCGGGGCAACGCCGCCACGGTTTCCTGCAGCAGATCCAGTCGAGCCAGCGTGTCGCGGCTGCCGGAAACGAAGAGCTGGGGCACGGGAACCGCGGCGAGGTGGTCGCGGCGCAGCGACTGCGGCTTGCCAGGAGGATGCAGGGGATAGCCGAAGTAGAGCGCCGCCTGCACTGCGGCAGCCTCGCCGCTCGCGAGCAGCATGGACCACATCCGTCCGCCCATGGATTTGCCGCCGACGGCGAGGCTCGCCGGTGGGGCCGAGCCCGCGAGCCAGGAGCGCGCCAGCTGCAAGACCGCGCCGCAGGCGGCGAGGAGAACCGGGGCCGGATCCGGCGCGGCGCGGCGCCCGGTGCCGCGGGTCATGTAGGGGAAATCGAAACGCAGCACCGCGATGCCGCGCTGATCGAGGCCGGCGCTCAAGGCTCGCATGAAGGCGCTGGCGGACGGTGCGCCGGCACCGTGCGCGGCGAGGAACAGCGGTCGGCGGTGCAGCGCGCCTTCTCGCCACCAGCGCACGAGGCCGTAGGGGAGGGCGATCTCGCCGCTCGTAGGGACGACCTCAGGCACCGGGCCGGCCCCCAACGCTGCCGGTGAGGAAGAGAACTCCTAGAACGACGACGAGGATGGCGCCGAGGAGCATCGACATCTGCACCGTCTTCCGCTTCTTCTCCGGCAGGCGCGGCCCGACGACGACGAGGGCGAGGACGATATCGAGGGCTCCCGTGGCCACGAGAACGACGCCGACGAGAAGGCTCGAGCTCACGAGTCCTCCTGCTTCTTCTTGTCGTTCAGAACGCGCTGCAGCAGCCAGGAGACGATGGTGATCAGGATGGAGCCGAAGAGGGCGGTGAGCCAGCCGTCGACATGGAATGGGTATCCCAATCGCTGCGAGAGATTGCTGGCGAGGAGCAGCACGGCGGCGTTGATGACGAAGAGAAAGAGCCCCAAGCTGAGAAGCACGAGGGGACAGCTGAGCAGCACGAGCACGGGCTTCACGATCAGGTTCAACACGCCGAGGAGCCCGCCACCGACGAGGGCGGTCACCACGCCGGGAGTGCCGCTGCCGACATCGATGCCGGGCAGGAACCAGGCGACCAGGATGATCGCCACGGCCGAGACGAGCCAGCGCAGCAGCAACCTCTGCATCGCGATCTCCTCTCTCTTGCATGACGCGGGCCCTTGGAGACCCGGGCCTCCAGGGCATGGTGCGGAGAGAGTCGAGCGAATGCAAGCGCTGCTTCGTGCCCGCCAGCGCGCACCTGTGTCCCTGGGGTAGGATGGCGGCGTCGGCGGGGTGAAGCCCTCCGACACGGAGGCGGACGTGAGCCGATGCATGGACCCGCAGCTCGGTGTCAAGGTTCTGAGCTACGATCTCCTCGTCGGCGAAGAGAAAGCGGAGGTGGAGCAGCACCTGCGGGTGTGCTCCGCCTGCCGGGATCTGGCAGAGCAGACCTTTGGCAATGCCGGAGCGCTCCGCGAGCTCGAGTGGCGGGCGTTCCGCCTGAGCCAGCGGCAGGTGGTGCCCTGGCATGCCTGGTTGGCCCGGCGCCTCCTCTCTCTCTGGCTGCCGTTTCTCCTCGTCCTCCTCGGCGTGGGAGTGCTGGTGGTGACGCTGGCGCGCCGTGCGCCGGAGCCACCACATGTGCGTCTCGTGCGTCTGGCGGCGTTGCGGAGCGGCACGCTGGATTCCCTGGCGACCGTGCCGGTGCCGCGTCTCTCTTCCGCTCTCACCTCCCTCGTGCTCGAGCCCGACCGTGACGCCATCGCTTTGGTGTACGAAGCCGGCGCTGGCAAGCTGCGCCGTTTGATTCCCGGCGGCAGCGCCGCGATCCCGGTGCTGCAGGCCGGATCGGTGCACGAGCTGGCGCTGCCAGAGCTCGAGACGCAGGGCGCCGCCCTCCTCCTCGTCTTGGCGCCGAGCGAAGCACCGCGACAAACGGCGGATTGGGACCGGGCGGTGCTCCAACGCGTCGGACCGGGAGGCGAGGGCGAAGCCGCTGGCAGCGGTTGGCCCGGCAGTGTCACACCGACTCTGCGCTGGCTGCGTTGAGGAGCGAAGGGAGCTCTCGTGCTCGCCGTGATCACCTGGGACCAGACGCTCTTGTCGCTGCTGCTGGCCGCGGCTCTCGCGTTTCTCGCCTACGGGCGCGCGGCGCGTGTGCTGCGCTTGCAGGAACAGCGGCGACGCTTGCAGGAGCAGCGCGACGCGCTGCAGCATGTGCTCCTCGGCCTGGAAGGACCCGTGGCCGCTTATCTCGCCGCTGAGGCGGAGGAGGAGTATCCGCAACGGGAGATGGTGGAGTTGGAGCGCCGGGCTTTGCAGGCGCAGATCCATTGGCTGGGCGATCTCGGGTTGCAGAAGGCGCTGCGCGACATCTGCTACCCGCAACGACACTCCGAAGCGGTGGCATCCATCCGGTCCGCCCTGGAGCGGTTGGAGCGCGACATCGCCGCGCTGGGGTAGGCGGCCGGTACAGGCGTGGCGGTGCGCGGTGGGGCGCCATGGACCTGCACGACGCCGGCTCGCGTCGCCGGCTCGCGTGGCGCGGTCTCTGCTGGACGGCGCTCAGGTCTCTGCTAGAATGCGGCCCGCTCCTGCCGTGGGAGGTTCATGCACAGCGAGGCGGAACGAGTTCGTGTGGTGAACCAGCGCTTCTACGAAGCGCTGTCGGCGCAGAATCTGTTGCGTCTGGAGCAGCTCTGGGCGCACTCACCCCAGGTCCGCTGCTCGCACCCAGGGGAGACGATGCTCTCCGGCTGGGCCACCATCCGCGAAAGCTGGCGCGCAGTCTTCACCCGCTCCATCGCCTTCACCATCGAACCGTTGCTGGCGGAGGTGAATATCCACGGCCCCATCGCCGTGGTCACCTGCCAGGAACGCATCTCTTCCTTCACGCTCGACGGCTCGAGGGTCGCCACCACGCTGGCGACGAACATCTTCCAGAAGCAGCGCGGTCGCTGGCTCCTGATCCATCGGCATGCCTCGCCGGTGGCCGCCCCCGGCAGCGACCCCCCGACGTCCTGAGTCGCACCGCGCGGCCCGGCCCGCTCGGGGGCCGGCACTCCGCCCTCAGAGCACGAGCAGCAGCCACAAAGTCCCGATCCCGGTGCTGAGGAGCGTGATCACCACGCCGTAGCGCATGTGGTCGCGGAAGCGCAGGCGGGAGATCTCGGCGCTGGCGTCGCGCACGAGCCCGTTGGCGACGGAACTCACCAGGAAGAGATTGCCGGCGAAGGTGCTCGCCATGGCGAGGATCATCCAGCCGAGGTGAGGATCGCTCCACTGCGGCATCCACTCGCTGGCGGCCAAGACGAAAGGAATGTTCCCGACCACGTTGCTGCCCACCAGGGTGAGCAAAGCCAGCGCCCAGCTCTGGCGCTCCGGACTTTGTCCCAGCCAGGGCCGCAAGGCCTCCAGCATGGCGCCGCTGGCGTCCCGGCTGCGCAGGGCGCCGACCACTACGAAGAGTCCGACGACGAAGAGAAGCAGCTGCCAGTCCACCTGGCGCAAGGTGGAGCGGGGGTCGTCGCTCACGAGCAGGAGCAGAATGGCCGCCGCGCCGAGAGCACACCAGGCGACATTGAGCCCGGCGAAGAAGCCGATGAGCGCCGCCAGCAGGCAGAGGAGGCACTTGAGGAGCAAACCGCGCTCGAGCTGGGCGGCCACCGTGCGCCGCAGCTCGTGGGGCAGCTCGTCGGCGTCGTCGAAGGGCGCTTCCAGGGAGTCCGCCTGCCGGGCCCAGGCGGGCGGCACGCGGCGCTGCAGCGGGTAGAAGCGCGGCAGCAGGACGCGATTCAGCGCCAGGCAGAAGAGACCGAGGGGCGCCATACAAGCGAAGTAGCCGGAAAACGACAGCTTCCCCAGGGAGCCGGCGATCATCGTCTGCGGATTGCCCACGATGGTCATGACGCTGCCGATGTTGGCGCTGGTGGCGAGAGCCATGAGGAAGAGGGTGCTGCCGAGCTGCAGGCGGCGGACGACGCGCACGAGCAGCGGGGCCATCAGGAAGCAGACGGCGTCGTTGACCAGGAAGGCGGAAAGCAGCCCGGTGGAGAACACCAGCACGGTCAACAAGCGCTGCGGCGTCCGCGCCAGGCGCAACGCCATGGCGGCGCCCCATTCGAAGAAGCCGGCCTGATCCAGGTGCGCTGCCAGCAGCATCATCGCCAGCAACAGGATCAGCGTATCGCCGTCGATGCTGGCGTAGGCCTGCTCGGGCGCCAGGATGCCGGCGAGGACGCAGGCGGCGGCGCCGGCGGTGGTCGCCGCGGCCCGGGCGATGCGGACGAGGCCGACCCGGCGCGCTGCGATCAGCGCATAGGTCAGGCTGAAGATGAGCAGCGCTCCCGCCACGCCTCGCTACCCCACCTCGAAGCGCACGCCCTGCGCGAGCGGCAGCTCGCGGCTCCAATTGATCGTGTTGGTCTGCCGGCGCATGTAGAGCTTCCAGGAATCCGAGCCGGCCTCGCGGCCGCCGCCGGTGTCCTTCTCGCCCCCGAAGGCGCCGCCGATCTCGGCGCCGCTAGTGCCGATATTGACGTTGGCGATGCCGCAGTCGCTACCCCGGGCAGAGAGGAAGGTTTCTGCCGCCAGCAGGTTGTTGGTGAACAGCGCCGACGACAGGCCTTGGTCCACCTGGTTGTGCAGGGCGATCGCCTCGTCGAGGGACTCCACGCTCATGACGTAGAGGATGGGAGCGAAGGTCTCGTCCCGCGCCACCTCGAGGTGCCAGGAAGAGCGCACGATGGCGGGCTCGACGAACCAGCCGGGACGGTCGAGACGGCCGCCGCCGACCACGATCTCCGCGCCCTCGGCCCGAGCGCGCTCCAGGGCCGTTTGCATGTCGCGGAGGGCCTGCTCGTTCACCAGCGGCCCCATGTGTGTCTCCGGATCGAGGGGATCGCCGATGCGGATCGAACGGTAAGCACGCACCAGACGGTCGACGAAGCCGCCGGCGATACCGCGCTGCAGGAAGAGCCGCCGCGTCGAGGTGCAACGCTGCCCCGTCGTGCCCACGGCACCGAAGAGCACGGCGCGCAACGCCAGCTCGAGATCGGCGTCGTCCAGGACGATGATGGCGTTGTTTCCCCCCAGTTCGAGGAGGCTGCGGCCGAAGCGCTTGCCCACCACCTCGGCGACCCGCTTGCCCATCCGGCAGCTGCCGGTGGCGCTCACCAGGGGAACGCGCCGGTCGGCGAGCAAGGCCTCGCCCACCGTGTGGCTGTCGCCGATCACCAGGTTGAAGACCCCTTCGGCGCCGTGCTCTTGCATGACCCGGTTGCAGAGCTGCTGGATGGCGATGGCCACGAGAGGCGTCTGGTGCGAGGGCTTCCAGATCATGGTGTCGCCGCAGACGGCGGCGATCATGGCGTTCCAGGCCCAGACGGCGCCGGGGAAGTTGAAGGCGGTGATGATGCCCACCGGGCCGAGGGGGTGCCATTGCTCGTACATCCGGTGCAGCGGGCGTTCGCTCTGCATCGTGTTGCCGTAGAGCTGCCGCGACAGACCGACGCCGAAATCGGCGATGTCGATCATCTCCTGGACCTCGCCCTCGCCCTCGCTGCGGACCTTCCCCATTTCCCAAGAGATGAGGGCGCCGAGATCGCTCTTGTGGGTGCGGAACAACTGGCCGAGCTGCCGCACGATCTCGCCGCGCTGCGGCGCCGGCCGCAGGCGCCAGGCGCGGAAGCTCTCGGCGGCGGCGGCGGCGATGCGCTCGTAGTCCGCCGCCGTGGCGCTCCGCACGTTCGCGATCGTGGTGGCCGTGGTCGGATCGATGGAGGCGAGCGGCTCGCCGCGCGTGTCGAGCCACTTCCCGCTGCACGCCCCCGGGTTGCTCTCCTGGAGGCCGAGCCGGTGCAGCAGTGCCTTCTTGGCGTCGAGTTGCATGGGAACTCCCGGGGTGCGAGGGCCGCAGCGACGGCCCACGATAGCGGAGCCGCAGCGTTCCGGCAACCGCGGAGGCGTCACGGCTCCGCGGCATCGCGGCACACGGGCATCGCGGCACCGCGGCGTCCCGGCACGGAGCGACGCGGCGCTACTGATCCGGGAAGCGCAAGCGCAGGTCCGGCGGGATCGGACCGTAGCTCTGCCAGTCCTTGAAGCCCCGCGGTTCGGCGCGGCGCATCCAGTCCGGATACGCCTGGGCGCGCAGGTAGCTGAGGCTGAGGATGGGTTGCGGCACGTCCACGAGCCGCAGGTCGTCGAAGCCGAGATCGGGAAGCATCAAGGGCAACTCGAAATGGACATGCGGCAAGTACACCGCGCTCCCAACCAGCGGCGTCCGCGGCAGCGTCAAGCGCCCGACGTCGCGGGGTGTCGACCAGAAGCTCATCGCCCGCGGCTGGTGCACTCCCCACTTGCGGAAGTACATGCCGTCCACGTCGTAGAAGAGGTAGAGGTCGTACGGCGCCGGGGGACCGTTGCTGCGGCTGAGCTCGGCTTTGCAGGTGAAGTGCTCGCCGAGCAGCACGTCCACCGTGCTCCAGAGGATGGTGGGCACCTCGAGAACGAGCACGCGCTGCTTCTTGCCGCCCACATCGGCGTCCTCGATGTGCGTCCGCAGCCGTACGCCGCCGACGACCGTGGTGCTGTCGAGCGGGGCTGTGAGGTCGTAGTGCACGCAGATGCGGCCCAGGCCCATGCGGCCACGACGCATGCGCGCAATGGGATACACCCCAGGGTCGGAGTAACGCGCGAAGGCCTGGCGCAAGGAGGCCTCGGAGACCTCGTAGATGCGGTCCGGGGCGGTGGCGAAGCCGATCATGTAGTGGAGCGAGTTCACCGCCAGCATGCGTGCCAGGAGATGCACCGCCTCGCGGGAGGCCGCCTTCTCCGGCGGGCCGAAGGCGCCGGCGGCGAGCAGCGAATCGGCCCGCGCCAGGAGCGCTTCGTTGAAGGCGGCGTAAGTGCGCCCGAGGGAATCCGTGTCCGCGGGGCCAAGTTGGACGATGGGGATGCTCGGGTCCGGACGGCAGAGAGGGCAGGCCCCGGCCGGGAGGTCGGCGGCGGGCGGGAGCCCGGTGGGGCCCGGCCGCGGCGGCACGGGGTCGGCGTTCCAGGAAACGAGGGAGGAGGGGACCGCCGCATGCAGGCAAAGCACGGCGGCAGCCAGGAAGACGAGGAGAACGAGCCCCACCCGCGCCGGGTGCCGCCGCTCCAGGAAACCCGGGTGGGTGCGCATCAGCAGTCTCCTCGGCCAGCCGGGCGCGGCGCCGCAGGCCTCCAGAAGCCGGCCCTGAATCCCGGTGCAAGGGACGCACCGAGGGCTGCTAGAATATAGGCGCCCATTCCGGACTTTGGTTCCCCGTCCAGGCGCTCGCGCCGACGGGGCGCGAATTCACCGAGCTTCACTGAGTTTGGGAGCCTGCCATGCGTCTCGCCCTTGCCGCTTTCCTCGCCGTTTTGTTTCCCCTCGGCGCCGAAGCCCAGATGCGGCTGAACGAGATGGTCCCGGATCCGGTGGGCATCGACGACAACAACGAGTGGATCGAGGTCTACAACGCCGGCACGGCGGCAGTGGACGTCACCGGCTGGGCGATCGAGGACGCCGCCACCATCAACGACGCCACCGTGCGCCGCCGGCTCCCGGAGGATTTCGACCCCGCGTACGGCACGAGCGCGATCCTGCAGGCCGGAGACTTCCGTGTCGTCCGCGGCGCGGGAGTGGCGTATCTCAACAATACCGGCGACACGGTCTATCTCAACAGCAACCGGACAGGCAACTTGGCGGCGGTGGTGCACAGCACCGCCTACGGCGCCGCGATGACCGGACAGAGCTGGGCCAATCTCCCGGACGGCAGCCAGCCGCCCAACTTCGCCTGGCGCACTCCGACTCCAGGGGTGTCGAACTGTGCCTCCGATGCTGTAGCGCCCGCCGCGGTGAACGATCTGAGCGCGAGCACTGGGTCGTATGCCGGCGAGGTGGATCTGCAGTGGACAGCGGTCGGCAACGACGGGCAAACCGGCACGGCGCTGCTGCACGTGGTGAAGTACAGCACTGTCCCGATCACGGCAGGGAACTTCGATGCCGCCGCAGACGCTTTCAACGAACCCCTTCCCGGCACTCCCGGGACGGTACACAGCTTCACCGTCTTCGGTCTCGACCCAGGGCAAACCTACTATTTCGCCCTGAAGACGCTGGATTGCCAGAACGCCTCGGCACTGTCGACGGTGCCCTCGGCCGCCTCGGGCACCGTGCCGCTGCCCTTCACCGATCGCACCGCCGGGCTGCACGCCTACTTCGGCAACCTGCATTCGCACACGGGCTATTCTGATGGCCTGTTCACCCCGGCGGCGGCGTACCAGTACGCGCGGAACTCGGCGCCGACGCCCCTCGATTTCCTCGCCGTCACCGACCACAACCACGCCGCCGGCGGCTTCGCGATGACCCCTGCACTCTACCAGCAAGGTCTGGCGCAAGCGGCAGCGGCGAACGAGGACGGGCAGTTCGTCGCCATCTATGGACAGGAGTGGGGACTGGCCAGCGCTGGCCACGTGAACATCTTCGAGGCCCCGGTGCTCTTCGGCTGGGAGGCCGGCAATTTCGACATCTTCGTCGCCCAGGACGATTACGCGGGGCTCTACACCGCCATCCTCAACAACCCGAGCCCGTGGGGACCGCTGGCGGAGCTGTGCCATCCGGGGGCGGGGAATTTCTCCGACCTCGTCTTCACCAGCAACGGCGCCGCCGTGCTTCGCGGCATGGCCCTCATCAACGGCCCGGCCACTTCGACCAGCACGACCGAAAGCGACGTGGGCAACACCAACTTCGATTCCCAGTACCAGCTGGCCTTCCGCCGCGGTTACTTCGTCGGCGCTTTCGGCGACCAGGACAACCATACGGCCAACTGGGGGGCGAGCACGCAGAGCCGGACCGCGGTCCTGGCCGAAGCGCTCACCAAGGAGTTCATTCTCACCAGCATCGCGGCCCGACGCACCTATGCGACCCAGGACCACAACGCCGCCGTGGCCATGAAAGTCGACGGCTGGCCCATGGGATCGCGCTTCGAAGCCCTGGTCGGTGCCGGCGTCAACTTCGACGTCAGCGTCAGCGATCCCGACGGCGAAGCGACGAGCCAGTTCGAGCTCTTCCGTGGCGTGCCCGGCGTGAGCGATCCGGTGGTGGTGGCGACAGCCTCCAACGTCTCGCGTTTCGTCTATCGTGACGAGGAGAACCCGGCACCCGGCGACGGCGTGCAACGCGTTTACTTCCTGCGCCTCACCCAAGCGGACAACCAGCGGCTGTGGACGGCACCGGTGGAAGTGACCTTCTCCACCACGGTGGACGTCGCGGTGCTTCCGGGCCTGCCGTTCGGCGGGCGCCTCCTGCCGGCATGGCCCAACCCCTTCAACCCGGCGACGCGCCTGCGGTTCGATTTGGAGGGCGCTGGTCCAAGGCCGGTGTCGCTGCGGATCTTCGATGTCCGCGGCCGGCTCGTGCGGCGGCTCCTGGAGTCACCCCTCGCCGAGGGTAGGCACGACGTCCCCTGGACCGGCACCGACGACCGGGGCGCGATGGTGGCCTCGGGTGTCTACGTGGTGCGTCTGCAGGCCCCCGGCGTGGACGAGCGCGGCCGTCTTGTTCTCCTCCGCTAGCGCGCTTCGCTCGCTGCCGCTCCTGCGAGGAGTTCTTCCACCACTGCCGGTTCCACTTTGCCGGCGAAGCGCCGGAGCTCTCGCCCTTTCCCGTCGTAGAGCACCGCATAGGGAATCCCGCCAGGCAGGTCGAAGGCGGCGAAGAGCTCGTCCTGTTTGCCCACGAACACCACGTTCTCGTATGGCATGGGAGTGCGGGTGAGTAGCTCGGTGACCAGGGACAGACTCTTCTCCGCCGGATGCAGGAAGGCGTCCAGGCTGACGCCGAGGATGTCGAGCGCACCCGCTTGCCGGCCGTGCAGCGCCGCGACGTCGGGCATCTCCGCCACGCAGGGCTCGCACCAGGTGGCCCAGAAGACGAGGAGGAGGGGATGCGACCGGGGGGCAGCGACCCTGGCCTGGAGCTGCGGCAGATCGAGGCGCGTGGTTTCCGGGGCGCTCTGGCCGCCGCAGGCCGAAAAGCCGGCGAGGGCGGCGCAGAGCACTCCGGAGAGGCGGCGGCTCAGGAAGCCTTGCGCCACTTGATCGTGCACCCGAAGGCCTTGGTCGAGGCGGTGGTGATCTCCTTGCCGGCGAGCATGGCGTCGACGGCATCGGTGAAGTCGTGGGTCTTCACTTCTTCCCGCTTGACGCTGTCGTCGATGCGCCCGCGGTAGGTGCAGACGCCGTTCGCGTCGAGGAGGAAGACGTGCGGGGTGCGCTGCGCGCCGTATGCGGTCGCTACGGCCTGTGTCGCATCGTGCAGGTAGGCGAAGGGATACTTCTTCTCCTTGGCGCGCTCCACCATGGCTTCGTAGGAGTCGCCGGGCTTCGCCTCGACGTCGTTGGGATTGATCAGCACGAAGGCCACCGGTTGCTTGGTGTACTTCTGCGCGATCTCCAGCAGCACCGGCTCGTAGGCCTGCGAGTAGGGGCAGGTGTTGCAGGTGAACACCACCGCCGTGACCTTGTTCTTGCTCAAGTACTCGCTGAGAGCGTGCTTTTGGCCATCCACTCCGAGGAGTTCGAAGGCGGGACCTTTCTTGCCGATCTCGAGCTCCGGGTCGTCCGGGCCGGCGACGGCGATGCCGGCGTTGAGGGCGAAGGCGAGGACGAGCCCGAGGCTCGGGACAGTTCGAGGTCGCATGCGCTTCTCCTTTGGTTGCGCGCTGTTCCAGCGCCGGTGCGTTCTCTCAACACGTCCAGGGGTCATTCGGTTCCGCCGGCCGCGCCGGGTTCGACCCAGCGGCCGTGGCGGCGGATCAGTTCCACCAGGCGGGAGACGGCCTCCGCCTCGGGGACGTTGCGCTCGACGCGCTCGTGCCCCACGTAGAGATCGATCTTCCCCGGGCCGCTGCCCACGTAGCCGAAGTCGGCGTCGGCCATTTCGCCCGGCCCATTCACGATACAGCCCATGACCGCGATCTTCAGGCCCCGCAGGTGGCGCAGTCGGGACTCGATGCGCGCCGTGGTGGACTGCAGGTCGAACTGCGTGCGGCCGCACGAGGGGCAGGCGATGAAGTCGGCCTTGGAGAGTCGGGCCCGCGTGGCCTGCAAGATCTCGCGGGCGAGATCGAGGGCGCCAGGTCCGGCAGCGAGCTGGATGGCGTCGCCGATGCCATCGGCCACCAGCCCGCCGAGCTCCCAGGCCGTCTGCAGCGCCGCCTGGCTGACGTGCGCGTCCACGGCTTGCTCCGCCGCCAGGATGGGGCCGCGGAGCACGAGAGGCAAGGCTGGCGTGGCGGCCGGCCAGGCGGCGAGGAGAGCGCGCCAGGCATGCAAGGTCGCCGCCGCGGTTCCCGCCGGTTGCAAAGCCAGCGCGACTTCAGGAAGGAGCGCGTCGGCCACCGCCGTCGCCAAGCGGAGCAAGACCTCGGCGCTGGCGGTGCACTGCACCGTAGGCCGCGACGGCAGCGCCGCGAGGATGGGGGGAATCCTGGGATCGAAGGCGTCGAAACGCAACGACAGTCGCTCCCAGCCGGTGCCGTCGAGGGCTTGAGCGAGGCTCGGTTCCAGGAGCGAGGCGGCTGGGATCTCGAGGCCACACCCCGGCAAGCCACGCGGCAAGGCGGCACGTCGTCGCTCCAGCGACGCCCACATGGCTGCGCTCGTCTCCTTCGGCGCGAGAAGCACGAGGTCGGCACCGGTGCAGGCGGTGAGCCGGGCCTCGAGATCGGTGTCCGCCCCGGTTTCGAGCACGAGCTCGAGGCGGGGCGGCTGGTCACTGGCGAGCCGGGTGCTGCCGCGCCCCAGCGGCTGCACTGCACGCCGGGTGTAGAAGTAGGGATCCCAGGGCGGGGTCTGCGTCGTTGCCAAGGGGAGAGTTTCGCGTCTGGTGCTTTGGAAGGGCGCTGCAAGGGCTCTCGCCACCGGGAGCTCGAACACCGAATCCTCAGTCAGGGAAACCCGGATGGTGTCGCCCAGGCCGTCGGCCAGGAGAGTGGCGATGCCGATCGCCGATTTGACGCGCGCCGCCATACCGGCGCCCGCCTCGGTGACGCCGAGGTGCAGCGGATAGTTCATGCCCAGCGCTTCCTGGCGCTGCGCCAGCAGGCGGTAGGCGGCGATCATCACCTTGACATCAGAGGCCTTCATCGACAGCACCAGATCGCGGTAGCCGTGCTGCTCGCAGATGCGGACGAATTCGAGGGCCGATTCCACCATCCCCTCGGGGGTGTCGCCGTAGCGATTGAGGATCCGATCCGAAAGGGAGCCGTGATTGGTGCCGATGCGCATGGCCACGCCGCGTTCCTTGCAGCGCAGCACCAGGGGGCGGAACGCCGCTTCCAACCGCTCCAACTCCGCGGCGTACTCCGTGTCGGTGTACTCCCAGCGCTTGAAATGTTTGCGGTCCGCATAGTTGCCCGGGTTGATGCGGACCTTGTCGACATGCTCGGCGGCGATGAGCGCCGCTTGCGGGGTGAAGTGCACGTCCGCCACGAGCGGCACCTGCACGCCCCGCTGGCGCAGGGCCTGACGGATGGGGCCGAGATTCTCCGCGGCGCTGCGGTTCGGTGCCGTGACGCGGACGATCTCGCTGCCGGCGTGGGCGAGGGCGGTGATTTCCTCGACCACGGCGGCAGTATCCAGGGTGTCGGCGATCGTCATGGACTGGAGCCGCACCGGGTTGTCGCCGCCGATGCCGACGCTGCCCACCCGCACCTCGCGCGTCCGCCGGCGCACGGTGCGATAGGGATCGAGGGTGAAGCTCCACAGCTGCCGCCAGTCGGCGAGCGTGCGTGGGGCGGTGCGGGTGAAGGCCTCGGGCATGAGTGCTCCAGCGGTCGGGGGCGCCGGCTGCGCTAGGCGCGGTGCATTCTAACCCGTGCCCGGCGGCGGGGAAAAACGGGCTGGAGCGCCGCAGGAGCCGATGCTACCTTGCGACGGCGCTCGCCGTCATGGCCTGCGACGGCGCTCGCCGTGCCGGCGTTGGCGGGGGTGACCGGGGTTGAATCCGCAATTGCTCCTGGCCTACGGCAGCCCGGTGGCGGCAGCGTTCCCGCGACGCTGGGCCGCAGCCTGCGCGCGAGCCGCCGGCGACATTGGTGCCGCCTTGCTGCCCCACGCCCGCGCTGTCGTGGATGCCAACCTGCAGCAGGCCCTGGGTGCACCGGCGCCGGCGGCGCTCCGCCGCCAGGTGTTCCGCAGCTACGCCCTCTACTACCTGGAAGCGATGCGACTGGCGCAGCGCGCGCCGGAAGCCGCCGTCGGTGCGGTGCGGCTGCACGGGGAAGAGGCGCTGGCAGCGACGCTGGCGCGCGGTCGCGGTGCTCTCGTGCTCGGCGCCCACCTGGGGAACTGGGACGTGGCGGGTGCGGCACTGGTGCGCCGTTTCGGCGCCCTGACGACTTTCGCCGAACCGCTACGCCCGGAGCGGCTGCAGCGCTTCTACAACGGCATGCGCCAGCGCCACGGCATGCGCGTCGTCCCCCTCGGCAGCCGCACACGCCTTCCCTGGGCGGTGCTGCGCGATAATGGCATCCTCGGCTTGCTGGTGGATCGCACCTACGACGGGCGCCAGCTGGCGGTGCCGTTCGGCTGCGGGGAATTGCTGGTGCCGACCGCGGGGATCCGCGTGGCGCTGCAAGCGGGTGCCGGCATCCACGCTTTCTTTCCTCTCCGGCGCGAGGACGGTTTCGTCGTCGAGATCGGTGCCGATCTCGCCGCGCCGGCAGCCGGAGCCGTGGCGGCTCCGGAGGTCCGCGCCGTTGCGGCGGCGTTCGCGGCCGCACTCCTCGCCGTCGTCCGCCGGCACCCGGAACAGTGGTGCCTGCTACAGCCCGTGGGAGCGCTGCCACCGACAGAGCGACGCCAGGAAAGGCGGCCCATGGCGCTGGCCGGGGAGAGTCGATGAAGATCGCGCAGGTGACCGAGTTCTTCGCTCCCTGGGCGGGAGGCATCGGGGAGCACGTGGCGCATCTCAGCCGCGAGCTCGTCGCCCTCGGACACGAGGTGCACATCGTCACCAGCCGGCACAGCGGGCGCGCTCCGGTGGACCCGGCGCTGGAGCGCCACACCCATCGCTTCGGGGGCGCGGTGCGCTTCCCCTACAACGGCAGCGTCGCCAGCGTCACCTGGGCTCCGGGGCTGCCGCGCCGGCTCGACACGCTGCTCCGCCGCGAAGGTTTCGACCTGGTGCACGTGCACAATCCGATGACGCCGACGCTACCGCTCCTCGCTCTGGATCGGAGTACGGCGCTCAATGTCGGCACCTTCCATGCCTATCACGCCCGGGAGCACATGCTGGCCCTCTGGCGCCGAGTGCTGCAGCCGCGCTTGCAGCGCTTGCACCTGGCGCTGGCGGTATCGCCGGCGGCGCAGGCGGCCTACCAGCGCTACTTCGGCGACGCGAGCTTCGAGATCGTCCCCAACGGCATCGATCTGCACCGCTTCTCCCCCAACGGACACGTGGAGCCGCCGCTGGGTGAACAATCCCTCCTCTTCGTCGGACAGCTCGTACCCAAGAAAGGGCTCGGCACCTTGCTTCGGGCCTTCGCGCTCCTGCTGCAAGAGTTTCCGCGCTTGCGCTTGCGCGTGGTCGGCGGCGGGCCCGGGCTCGGTCGGCAGCGCGCGGCTCTGCCCGGGGCGCTGCGCAGCCGGGTCGAGTTCCTCGGCGAGCAGCACGGCGCGCCGCTCGTGGAGCTCTACCGCGACTGCGACGTCTTCTGCGCCCCGTCGCTCGGGCACGAGAGCTTCGGGATCACCTTGCTCGAGGCCATGGCGGCGGGAAAGCCGATCGTGGCCTCCCGCATTCCGGGCTATCTCGACGTGGTGCGGGACGGTCAGGAGGCGCTGTTGCACCGGAGCGGCGACCCGCGCGATCTGCGCGATGCACTGCGCCGCGTGCTCACCGACCGCGGCCTGCGCCGGCAGCTCGTGCAGCGGTCGCAGCAGCGAGTGGCACGGTACGCCTGGCCGCGCGTGGCGCGAGAGGTCGAAGCGAAGTACGAGCAGCTGCTGCGGGAGCGCTGCTAGCTGCGCGAGCCGCCGAGGTACAGGAAGGTGAGCACGAGGACGATGGCGCCGGCCCCGGCGAGCCAGTTCCACGGCGGCCCCTGCAAGACTGCGAGGCTCCCGAGGCCCGGCAAACCGCAGCGGCCCAGGAGCCCCTGCACGGTCGCCACCATGCCATCGAGGACATGGGTCTCCACCCCCTGGATCTCGCGGCGCGGCACCAGGATGTAGAAGGCGAGACCGAGAGCGATGAGGGTGAAGAGCGTGGCCACGAAGACGGCCGCGCCACGGTAACGACTCATGCGGCCGGCGAAGGCAAGAAAAGGGCCGATGAGGGACGGGAAGGCGCGACACGCCGAGGCAGGGCGAGACCACGAAACCGCGGCAATGGCGCCAAAGCACGCGCGAGGCGTGGCCGTGCCGGGTCATTCTCCGCACCGACAGGAAGCATCGCGGCCGAGAAAGGTGAAGCGTGCCCGAGCTCCCCGAAGTGGAAAC
>Ga0075418_10004218_pt1 | contig 16388 bp, 13 predicted proteins | sample SoiMetdeltSBSDD2_FD_81776 | JGI IMG/M metagenome (GOLD analysis project Ga0075418, IMG submission 81776) | Bulk soil microbial communities from a Populus tree surrounding site in Tennessee, USA - Soil MetaG P. deltoides SBSDD2 | ecosystem: Environmental > Terrestrial > Soil > Tree plantation...
TATCCGTGAGAGAGGCGCTGACCAGTGGCGACGCATTCGCGTTTTGCAGTGTGATTGTCAACGTGGATATGCCGCCCGGTCTCACATTTGGCGGTGTAAACGCTTTGCTGATTGAAAAATCCGTTGGCGCTTCCACAGCAAGATCCGCCGTAAGGTTATTGGGAACAGTTCGGTTTTCATTGTTGGTAATGTCACCCGGCTGGATGGTATTGGTATGAACGCCGGGCGTGCTGCTGGTCACATAGACGGTGATCTGACAATTCGTCCCGGCCGCGATAGTCCCATTTGTGAGCGAAATGCTCGTAGCTCCCGTAGTCGCCGTCAGCACAGCAGAGGCACCGCAACTCGGAGAAGCAGTTGCAGGCGATGAGTTGCTCACTGTCACATTGGGCGGAAGCTGGTCGGTGATCGAAAAGTTAGTAAGATCTGAATCGCCCGGTGCCGTGATGTTGATTCTGAGCCGGGAATTCCCGCCAGCCGGAATAGTCGCGGGACTGAAAGATTTATTGCCTGCTATGCCGCCTCCAGGCGGAAAGACACGTACACGTGCAGTGGCGGGAGCCAGATTTGTGACACCTCGATCGGTGACCAGCATACCTGCAGGGATCGTATTGGTAAAGGTACCAGCGCTCGCATTCGCAGGAGCAGTGACCTGAACCGTAATCGTGCAGGAGCCGGGGTTTGCTGCGGTGCCAGCTGGAATCGTGCCGCCTGTCAGGCTGACGGTCCGGGGTGGTGACGTGGAGGCCGTCCCACCACAAGTGGTGGCCGCCGAGCCAGCGACGACCGTTAATACGGTACCGGGTAGAGTATCAGAGACTACAACCCCTGTATAAGGCACTGAGCTTGGATTCTCCAATGTGATGGTCAGTGTGGTTGTGCCACCTGCTTGTAAGGTTGCTGGCGAGAAGACTTTCCGAACACGCACAGCCTGCACATTGAGCGTCGCGGTAGCAGGAGCTGTGTTCGTGAGTCCCTGCTGATTGTCCAAGGCGCCCGCGGGGATGGTGTTTGTATATACATCGGAAACCGTTGATGTAACATTTACTCGAATCGTGCAGGCGGTATCGGCAGCGATATCCGCATTATTCAGGGTCAGTGTAGAAGCACCAGGTGTCGCCGCGAGCGAAGCGGAAGTCCCACAGTTGGAAAGGGCTGGGGAAACAGGATTGGCAAGCACCACATTTGCAGGCAGTTGATCGCTCAGGGAGGCACCGGTCAATGCACTAAGCAGATCGGTATTTCGGATACTGATCGTTAGTCGGCTTATCTCTCCGATCAGGATCGTCGTTGGCGAAAAGTTTTTGCTCAAAGCGGGAGCCTGTACCGCACTAACGTGCAATGTTGCGCTGGCGGGTGTAGTATTTGTAATTGTGCTTCCAACGCCTGTGGAACTCAGCGCGTTCGCAGGGATTGTATTGATCAGATTTCCGGGCGTTGTGGAAGTCACATCCACAGCAACAGTACAGGACCCTGGCGCCGTCCCAACTCGCGCGGGAACTATCCCACCGCTTAACGATAATGTCGTCGTGCCAGCCGTAGCCGTCACATTGCCGCCGCACGAATTGGTTAGGTTCACCGGGTTTGCGATAGAAAGCCCAGGTTGAACTCCGATTAAATTATCGGTCCAGGCTGCCTGACTAAGTGGGAATGCATTTGGGTTGTATATGGTTACACGCAAACGCGAAATGCCGCCCGGCACGATGGAAATGGGTGAGAAACTTTTATTCATTTCGGCCGGGAAAAAGGGGCCTTGTGCCTGCGCTGCTTGACCTCCCAACAAGAGCGATAGGATCAATACCCCCTTCAATAGGAGAGACAGTATTGATCGATTCATTTTTTTCCTCAGAAGGTCGGTTTCAATCCCCGTAAAAAATGAAACCGACGCTACGCGGTCGGTTTCGCAATTCGCTCACCACTGCCTTTTCCAAATCACCCAAATTAGCGACCAAACACAGGCAGTGGATCAAAGCACCCGCAGACAAAGATATATAGAACTCACCCACAATTGTATACGCAATTCGGGATAAGTCAAATGGGGAAAGTCCCTAAATTCAAGGCTATAATTCCCTCCGAAAGGAGCGACTCATGACTACTGTTGTCCGCAGCTCTCAGGTTTTAATCCGTGCTCCCTTACAGTCGGTTTTTGACTACGTTTCAGACCTTACCAGGCACCCTGAATGGAACGGAGGTCTAAAGATCGAGGCGGTTTCGTCGGGTCCCGTTGCTGCAGGGAAAGAATACATTTCACAAGGGGTGGTCGCAACCCAAAAAAATCGTCCCAATACTGTGCAGGTCACAGAATACGCCCCTCCACGTATCTTCAGCTTTGTCGCCCGAGACCCTGATTTTGGAAAAGTCTTCCATGTATTCAATTTTACGGAGCAGAATGGCGGTGTTTTCATCACGCGGACCATGACTGTGACGCTGCCTCCTCTCATTGCCCTCGGGTTCCGCCTCTTCATCTACCCGATGATTGGTCGGCCATCGATGAACAAGTCTATGGCCGCGCTGAAGCGCAAGCTGGAGGCGTAAATTCAGATTCATTCATTTTCCCACAATTAACATCGGGAACTTTTGAAGGCCCTTTGACCGTTTTCTCATGAAAACAACGCCGTTTGGTGCTCTTTCATCCTATTCGTGCTATACTTTTAATATCGAGCTGTGACCACAAATTTCCAGGAAAAGGATGTGGAACATGCGCAACATAATACTTTTGGGTTTGATAGTACTATTTATCATAATTCTCTATGCCTGCACACTCGGAAGATCGGCGAACCCAGAAAACACCGCCACCACGTTTGCACAGAATCTCCCAGCGCTAGGATTAACAGTTCAAGCGCAAAATGCGAACTCAACATTTAACGCAGTGGGGCAAACCATCAACTATGTCTACGCGGTGACCAACAACGGATCGACAGCACTCCCGGGAGCTGTTACCATTACCGATAACAAAACGACTGTCACCTGTCCCAATGTAAACACGGTTGGCAATCTGAATGATAATTTCGACCCTCTGGAAAGCCTCGCCTGCGCTTCCTCTTATGCCATCACACAGGCGGATTTGAACGCCGGTTCGGTGACCAACACCGCTGTTGCCACAGCAGGTGGTGTCAGCTCGAACAGCGTGGCAACCACGGTGCCCATGACTCTGGCCAAGGTATTGGAATTAACCGGCCTTGCCAATCCGACCACATACAACCAGGCAGCGCAAACGATTACCTTTACATACTCTCTCAAGAATACTGGCACAGCTACCCTGGGGCCAGCACAATTTGTCATCAACGATGACCACATTGGGGCAATCAATTGCGGTGGGCCAGCGTCCACTCTAGCCACGGGGCAGGCAATCACCTGTACAGCAACGTACACAACCACAGAAAACGACCGCAGCGTGAATCAATTGACGTTTACCGCCAATGCTGCCGGCGGTGGTGCTTCAAACATACAGCCTCTCAGCATCGCCGTCACCAATACCTCGACGCCGGGCAATTCGCCATCGAATATTGTGCGCGGTTCTACTATCAAACACCAGGTCAATGATGGCGAATGGATGCTCCAGATCGCGCGCTGTTACGGTGCTGATTTCGACGCGGTGCGCAATGCAAATCCGCAGGTGATCGATCCTGACCTGATCTGGCCAGTAACGGACGTGTTGACCATTCCTAATGTGGGCAGTAAAGGCAACATCTATGGTCCGCCCTGTGTGAGTTACTACACGGTGCAAGCTGGTGATACGTGGGAATCCATCGCTACGAAAAACAATCACAATGCCGACCTTGCTGTTCTGAAGGAAGTCAATAAGGCCCTCACACTGGCAACTGGCGTCAAGCTCAAGATCCCTCTTAATTCCGCGGGTAGCAATGTTGTAGTCACCCCGCAACCTCCCAGTCAGCCCATCCGTATTACGATTCCCGCAGGCTCCACCAGCGTCACCCTGTCTGGCACAGTGAACCCACAATCCATAACACATTATGTGTTAAGTGCGACACAGGGGCAGACCCTGACGGTAAAAGTCATTGCAACAGTGAATGAAGTTGGGCTGGCGATATATTCTCCAGCGAACGCAGTTCTCAAGCCAATGGATGCGACACTCACCTGGACCGGTACCATTCCCGCAAACGGAGATCACTTCATCGATGTTGGCAGCCTGACGGGCTCGAACATAAAGCAGTTCACACTGGAAGTAAGCCTTATCACCGCACCACCAACAGCTGCACCGACAACTCCGGCGCCCCCTTCCGCAGTGGAGCGCGCAGCAGATATCAACGCAGGCGCAGGCGACTCGAGCCCAGCCTATCTATCTGCGTTCAATAATGTCCTCTATTTCCGGGCCGATGGTAACGATGGCGCCGGCGCCGAACTTTGGAAATACGACGGCACAACGAAGGTTGCCAGCCGCGTGGCAGATACGAATCCCGGCGCAGGTGGTTCCGATCCGGCCTACCTCGCACCTTATAACAATGCGTTGTACTTTAGTGCCAACGGTAACGATGGAGCGGGCGTTGAACTTTGGCGATTCAACGGCAGTTCCACGGGGCGCCTGACCGAAATCAACATTGGAGCGAACAATGGCAACCCCGGTTATATGACGATCTACAATAACAACCTGTATTTTAGCGCCAGCGGAAATGACGGTGCCGGTGTTGAGCTTTGGAGAACGGATGGCACTTCTGTGAGCCGCGCAGCGGATATTTACAGCGGGGATGGGAATTCAAATCCTGCTTATCTGACCGTTTTCAGCAACGCTCTATATTTCAGCGCGACCAGCAATGATGGTGCCGGGACCGAGCTATGGAAGTATGATGGCACAGCAGCTACACGCGTGTCCGACATCAACGCGGGAGTGGGAAATTCAAGTCCGGCCTATCTGACGGTTTTCAACAATGTGCTGTATTTCAGCGCCAATGCGAATGACGGTTCAGGTGTGGAACTCTGGAAATATGATGGAACCAACACCGCGCGCGCGGCGGATATAAACGCTGGCGCAGGCGATTCAGCCCCCGCTTTTCTAACTGTTTTCAACGGTGCCTTGTACTTTAGCGCCAACGGCAATGATGGCACAGGCTTTGAGCTGTGGAAATTCGATGGCACGAATGCCACGCGTGTTGCAGATATCAACAAGACCGGTGATTCGTTCCCATCCTACATGGCAGTATTCAACAATGAGTTGTATTTCCAGGCGAATGGCGGCGATGGTGCAGGCAAGGAATTGTGGAAATTCAAAGGGCCATAAATTTTCCACCTCCGTATGCAACCCGACAGGATTTTGGACACGGGATCGAAGCCCGTGTCCAAATTTGTCTCGCTAGTAAGTACCTTCGCAGCGCGTCGCCGATAGCTGCTCAAAACAAATCCCCTTCATGAAGTCCTCATTTATGGCTGCTGCCCGCATACAATCCATCGACTTGTTGCGCGGCGTTGTGATGATCCTTATGGCACTCGACCACGTCCGCATGTATTTCGGCCAAGGCACATGGTATGCGGAACCGACCAATCTGGCTACTACCACCCCCCTGCTTTTTTTCACGCGCTGGATTACGCACTTCTGTGCGCCCGTGTTTGTGTTTCTGGCTGGTACATCCGCCTTCTTGGTTGGAATCAAAAGGGAGAATATCAGACTGCTATCTCAGTTTTTGTTGACACGCGGCCTCTGGCTCATTCTTACCGAAATCGTGGTCGTCAACTTTGCATGGACGTTCGATAGCACATATAGCTTCATTATCCTGCAAGTGATTTGGGCGATCGGCATCAGCATGGTGATTCTGTCGGCACTGGTTTTTTTGCCCGATATTGTGATCCTCCTCATTGGCTTGGCCCTGGTGTTTGGGCACAACCTGCTGGATGGTATTCGAGTACAAGGCAACGCGCCGGCCGATCTGCTGTGGTATACCCTTCATCAGCCACAGGTTGTTAGCGTCGGCAGCCGTCTGGTTAACTTTGTTTATCCCGTCCTGCCGTGGATTGGGTTGATGGCTTTGGGCTATGTCAGCGGGACACTTTACCGGCAGGGATTCCCAGACGAAAAAAGAAGACGGTGGTTTCTCACGATCGGTATTTGTGCCACAATGCTCTTCCTCATTTTGCGCGGACTCAATCTTTACGGTGAACCAACCCACTGGGTACCACAAGTCTCTCCGATCTTCACACTGATGGCTTTCCTCAATACGACAAAGTATCCGCCTTCCTTGCACTTTCTGCTCATGACCATGGGCCCCGCGCTGATTTTCCTCTGGATGAGTGAGTTCATAAGACATAAAGTCACAACGCCTGTGTTAGTCTTCGGCAACGTGCCGTTCTTTTTCTACATCATACATCTCTATCTCATTCATACATTTGCGATGCTTTGGCTGGCCTATTCTGGTAGAGACTGGCAGGAATACATTCTATCAGCCGCCGTACTTCGCTCGGGGTCATTGAGCAGCTTTGGGCTGGGTCTGGGGGGAGTCTATCTCGTCTGGATTGTCGTGATGGCTCTGCTCTATCCGATCTGCAGGTGGTATCAAATGCAGAAGTTAAATGATCCATCCAAATGGTGGCTGAGCTATTTATGAGCATCAACAATATCATTCGGCCGACTTCATAAAACAGTGCCTAAAGAAAAAGCTCACGCAGAAGCATAACTGGAAGAACTACTTTTCCATTTACAATATTCTTTATGCAACTGTTCTTCTATGCCTTCACACTCTGGCTTGGCGCGTACCTGCTGGCGCGCAATTCGCAAAAGGCTGCTGTCTGGTTAACCGGTTGGGGCCTGCTGGCCTACGCCCTCGCGCTTGCCATTCAAATTGTCTTCCACCAGTTTTTCCTCATCATTTTGCTCGCTCCCGCACTCTTATGGATCGGGGCCGCCTTTCATCTCCTCCCGGAGGAAAATACGACCCGCCTCACCCTGATCCGCATTTGGACAATTACGTCCCTTCCACTGGCCATCCTCACACAACTCAATAATCTATTTGCCTGGCTCATCATCCTCGCTCTGCTCCTGTGTGCAGGCTTAATTGCAAAACTGGCGCTCGCGTCGAATCGAGCAGAGTTCAAAAATACATTTGCGCTTCTGGCAGCCGTTGCACTCTTCGTCACGCTAAGCACGGGGCTGCTCATTCTCCCGCTCAACTGGTTGCCGCTAGCATGGGGAATGGCATTGCTTGGCTGTGACCTCATCTTCCTTGGCATCGCCATCACCGCTTGGGATGCGTTCGATGAAGGCGAATCTTTTCGCGCACACCTGGTGAGCTCCTTTGTCTCGGCGTTGTATTATTCGGGTGCGCTGACGATCATCGCGGTCTTGCTAAGTGACAATGAAACACTGCTCGTACTCCTCATTACTTTTGGTATTCTGACCCAAACCTTTTCTGACTCGATCCAATCCATACTGGATAACCTAACTCTGCCACCCGGCACAACGGAGGAACGCCAGAATCTGCGCCAGACGGCAGAGGCGCTTCCGCTTCTTTCCACGCTGAAACCTGCCGAGGGGAACGAGGAGCAGTTCACCCGGCTGACGCGACGCGCTCTGTCACACCTCGGCGATTTGCCAAAGCTGGCGACGAGTCCGCTTGTGAGCCTCTCGCAAATCACGGGTACAAATCCACTGGAGCGAGCGCATGGATTGAAGTCCCTACTTGTTGAGAGCATCCAAAAGCTCAAGCCTCGATCCGAGGCGAAGTTTGGCACAACCGACGAATGGCGTTATTACAATTCGGTCTACTTCCCGTATGTATTGGGACTCAAACCTTATACGCGCCGCCTTGACTACGACTCCTTGGATGAGGTATCTCGCGCGGCACTCGACTGGTTCCAGACCGCCGTGCCCGAACGAACGCTGCACAACTGGCAAAACACCGCTGCCAGACTGATCGCCGAAGATCTTCTTAAGGCGCCTTAATCGCGAACGCGGTCCCCGCGGGAGACAATCGCTCTCCGAATTTGGCAGCACATGGCAGTCTTTTTCGTGGACATGGCAGCTCGTGATTCCTAGAATGGGCGGAAAGGAGATAACCTGATGAAAACTTTAAACAATCGATCCGCCCTCCACCACGTTCTGCACACGAACGCGGTCTTTTCCTTCACGAGCGGGCTTTTCTTCCTGCTGGCGCGTCAGCCGCTGACAGAATTCCTTGGTGCTTCTGCAGTGGTGATGAATATATTGGCATTGATTATGTTTGGCTACGCGCTGCTCATCACTGCCAATATACTCCGTCCTGAGATTGATCGTAATTTTGTGCTGTTCACTGTGATCGGAGATTCCGCCTGGGTGCTCGGAAGCATCCTCTTGCTTATACTTCCCGCCTTCCGTTTTAGTGCCGACGCAAAATGGGCCATTGGCATGACGGCCATATGCGTAGATATCCTGGCCACGCTCCAATTCCTGGAATGGCGTAAAATGCACTAAGACACCCATGCCACAAGTGAAGCCGCACAGTTTAATACTGTGCGGCTTTTTCATTTAATTATTGTGGGGTTCAAATGTTTCTTCAACAATAAGGTATACCTTATCATGCTCATGTACTGGCTCATTGACTTTGATTGCCACATCATCTCCAGGTTTCACCCAGTCCACGGAATGATGATTCACTTCCATAGAGGCAACACGTTCGATCAAATTCGTGGTTTGACCGATGATGTGAATTTTGTCGCCAAGTTTCAGAGCCTCCGTGAGTGCGAGCACTGCCACATTAAGGTGATTGAAGTAATGTGTGACGCTTCCTATCTCGACTTCCATAGGACTACTCCTTCTTCCAGCCTTTCACAGGACAAACACTTTCTCGCGACTTCACTATAGCACAAACCAAAACTCTATGCCAGTCTCGTTGGAACAAGTTCGCTGCAATAATAAACGATCCAGTAAGCACATAATTTCTTCACACAAATTTCACCATCCTTTTAGTTTGGAACTCTATACTCGGCAAATAAATCGCTAGGAGAAAGAATGAATCGATCCATAACTTTTATTATGCTGATATTGTTACTGCTCATGGCGCTGGCTGCCTGCTCATCCACGGCGCCCACCGCGACACCTGTCGCCAGTAACAAACCAGGCTCAAACCAATCTACAAACGCAATAGGCAACACCAAGCTTAACTTGAATACAGTCACAGGTGATGAACTGCTGGCAATCATCCCTGGCTTCAGCAACCGCATGGTGCGCGAATTTCAAGAATACAGGCCCTATGTCAGCATACAGCAATTCCGGCGCGAAATCGGAAAATATGTCGGTGATGCGCAGGTCGCAGACTACGAAAATTACGTCTATGTACCGATCTCAATCAACGATTCAGATTCTGAAACGCTGCAACAGATTCCCGGTCTCGATGCATCCGAAGCGGAGGCCGTGATGGCAGGTCGTCCCTATGCCACCGTCGATGACTTCCTTACTACTTTGAGCGGCTTCCTCTCCGCCGATGAACTGGAAATTGCGAGAAGCTATTTAGGGGATAACGGATGAGTTCGGATACCGTACTTGCCAGGCTGAGGCAATTCTTACTGATCATCTCCGCCGGCGTATTTGTCATGACAGGTATCGAGCTGATCTTTGTGAGTCATTGGAATGAAACCATCCAATTCCTTCCATTTGGCTTATGCATCCTTGGACTCATCTCATTGACCTTCGCTTATTTCCGCCCGGGCCGTGGTACGGCTAAAACATTGTACTGGTCCATGATCGTGGTGGGTGTTTGCAGCTTTATTGGATTTTATGAGCATATGGCTAATAACCTGAGCTTCTGGATGGAAATTCAACCGAACGCCACACCTGGGGAATTGATCGTCGCCACCTTCAATGGCGGGATACCTGTCCTCGCGCCTGGAATTTTATTGCTGGGTGCGGTCATCGGCCTGGCCGCCATCTATCGGCATCCTTTGTTGGAAACAAGATGAAGTGATCTGCAAGAGTTCAATCCGTGCGGCTGTGCTGGGACGCACGGATTTTTGATTCATAAGGTTATACTCTATAGAACCCAACTCAAAAGGAGCTTTCCATGGAATTCAAGGATGCAGTTCTCAAGCGACGCATGGTCCGCAACTTTTCCGATAAGCCCGTAGACGTGCAGACCATTCAACGCATCATGGATCTAACACGCCACGCGCCCAGCGCGGGTTTTACGCAGGGGCAATCATTCGTCGTTGTGACCAGGCCAGAGCGAAAGGAGGCTATCGCTGAAACCTGTAGAGAAACCTACTATGTGCAGAGTGGTTTTGCACCTTTTATTTCAAAGGCGCCGGTTCTGCTCATTCCCTGCACCAGCGAAGCCGCCTATCATCGCCGCTATCAGGAGGCCGACAAGATTCGGGCCGACGGCACCGAGATCGAATGGCTGGTCCCCTACTGGTTCATGGACATCGGCTGCGCCGTCATGATCGCGCTGCTGGCAGCGGTGGATGAAGGATTGGTTGCGGGATTCGCAGGATCGCAAGATCTGGATGCGCTGCGTTCGGTCCTGAAGTTACCCACTGAGGTTACTCCGGTCGGAGTTATCGCCGTGGGATATCGCGCGCCAGATGTTCCATCGCCATCTTTGAAGCGCGGCCGCAAGCCTGATGCGGATTACGTCCATTACGAGACGTGGTAATCGGCATCTTACAGAGAGCCGCAAAAGTATCTAAACTACGAGCGCAAGATCGGGACTACAATCTACACAAAAGTGTAGCAAACGACGAGACAAGCGGTATACTCGCCGCATCAATATGGAAATCCGTTTCACGTAACATCAAGGCTAAAATGAAGCGACTAGCCGCTAACGACCACGCCAAAGAATTGGATTTGTATAGTAAGGCATTGAAAAGCGCTCCAAAATCGGTATGGCAACATACGACTTTGGAAAAATTGAATCTGGCAGATAATCAGTTGACTCATATTTCAGAGGGAATCGGAAATCTTACAAAACTACAGATGCTGGATCTGGGTCATAATGAGCTGACCTCTCTTCCAGAGTCGCTGTACAAGTTGAATCGGCTGCAATTTCTGTATCTCAGCAACAACCACTTCAGAAGCATTTCTGAGAATATCGGAAATCTCAAGGCGTTGATTTATTTGAATTTCACAGATAATCAACTGTCGTCGATCCCTGAAAGTATTGGGAAGCTTTCCCAGCTGATCGAGTTCAGACTATACAATAATCAGATTCATTCCCTGCCGAACACTATCGGCAGGTTGAAAGGTTTGAGGGAATTGCATGCAATGAACAACGCGTTGACGGCTCTTCCCGATTCGATTGGCAATCTAAAAAATCTCAATAAACTAGTCTTAAAAGGGAATGCAATTACTTCTCTTCCGGACTCGCTAAGCAATCTACAGAAACTGACGGACCTCGACTTGAGATTAAATCATCTCAACCATCTGCCCGAGTCGATTGGAAGATTGAAAAATCTTCGCTTCCTCGATTTGCGCGCGAACAGGCTTTCCTCTCTCCCGGCCAGCCTTAAAAAACTAATCAAGCTGGAGAAGCTCGACCTGCGCTGGAACAAAACATTATCATTACCTCAGTGGCTTAACGGACTGAGGCAGCGCGGCTGCATCGTCTATACATAGAGTTGTTCCTACGGAGACATTCGCGATGACCACCCGACTCTACCTTGTCCGTCACGGAGCGACACCTCTCACCGCTGAAGACCGCTTTTCTGGCGCAAACAACGTCCACCTTTCGGATGAGGGCCGTACACAGGTGGATCATCTGGCACGCCGCCTGATGGATGATAAGCTTGAAGCCATCTACACCAGTCCGTTGGATCGGACACTGGAAACCGCCAAGATTATCGCCAGACCGCATGGACTTGTACCTGCCCAGAGAGATGGATTGCGCGAGATCAGTCACGGCCATTGGGAGGGATTGACTCGCAAGGAAGTGGAAGAACGCTTCTCGGATGAATACACGGCATGGGAAGAAGATCCCTTCACATTTGCTCCAGAGGGCGGCGAATCAGGCATCAGCGTTTTGGCCCGGGCGCTGCCAGTCATCCGTGAGGTCGTTGTGAAGCATGAAGACAAAAACATCCTGGTCGTTTCACACAAGGCCACCCTGCGACTCATCTTGAGCAGTTTACTCGGCTTCGATGCACGCGGCTATCGTGACCGGCTCGACCAGGCTCCAGCCAGCCTGAACATTCTGGATTTCAAGGATCCCGTCCGGGCGCGGTTGATGTTGTTCAATGATATTTCTCATTATGCTGACCATCCGCACCGCCCACCCAAGCATCTCTCACGCTGGTGGGATGCTGGTGGAGGGGCATAGGAGGATGAATCTGAATCGCTAGAACGGGACGGCTGTGGAACCTGCTCGTCAACCGCGCTTTTCATCGGCCTGGATGATCCGCTAACCAAAGACTCCACCGAAAGCCAGGAGGGCGATCGGAGCCAACACCCAGCCCAGCATCATATGAATGTATTTATAATTGCGAAGCCATTTCTTTTCAGGGGTCGGTTCCCATTTGCTGGCGATGCCGAGATCAATATAAGGCAGGAATAACGAGAAGGAATACCATGCAGGGCTGAATACCAGGTGCACATCGTCCTGTTCGACCGGTAACATGTTTTCCTTGTGACGGAATACGAAAGCGCCAAAGGCAACGACGATTCCGCTCCAGATGAATGCCAGAGCGGGGATATACCCGTAGCCGGCGAAAATATCGAGGAACCAGGACCACAACCACGCTCCAGAGAAGGGCGTGAGAATCTCATTCCGTTCGCGGCGTTTTTGTGCAAGGTTCACTTTAGCCGCCCAATCGGGATGTCCCTTATCGGTGAGAAACTGGCTGAGCGCCTGATATGCCTGTGGACTGTATGCAGATTCATTAACAAATCGCAGAAGTCCCTGAAAAGTAATTTCAGTGAGATCCTGATCGCCCACATCAATATCTGAATACGTCATGCCGCGCAAATTGAAGGCTTTGTGGTCGTTGGGCCACTTGAGATTCTCGTCCATTTTTAGGAAACCAATGTTGGCGTTGCGCAAATCCAGGTCTTTTGTGATGCTTACATTAATCAGCGAGGTTGTTTCTTCTATCGAGGCGCCGGCGGCGCGAAAACTTTTCATCGTGACGTTTTCAATGCTTAAACTGCCGTCAATTTCGGACGCAGTAACGTCAATGGACTCGAGATTAGGATTGTCTTTTGTGCTGATACTCAAATCTCCAAAATGATTGTTCGAGAGATATAACCCTGCCGGGGCGGTAAACTCTGAGAAATTGACATTGCCCACGACATTAACATTGGTAACCGGGAATGCCTCTCCGGTGTAGTTGTACGTGCAATTGACAAATTCCAGTGCCTGGCCGATCCGCATACCAAAAAACGAAACCGTTCCATTGAAAATGGTCTCCTGGAAATAAAGATAGCCGATTGTGGCATACTGGAACCAAATACCTTCAGCAGAAGTTACGCTTACGAAATCGACGTAACGATCCGCCTCGAAGTAGTAGAAATCTGCCCCACCATAGAAGGTTGCGCCCGAAAAATTTGCATCGCGAGCGACAGAGGTGCTCCTAAAGTTGGCATCCACATTGAATGTGGCACCTTCGAAAATAAGATCCCTGCCAATCTGGACGTCGCTAAAATCTGCGATGCCCGAAAATTTTGCGCTGGTGAAATCGGCGGAATGTTCCACGATGGTTCCGGTGAATGACACATCCCCGTTGAAAGAGGCGCCAAACATATTAAGTTTGCTAAAGTTTGATTGGGCAAAATAAGCACTACCGGCAAAAACCGTATTTAAGAACGACGCCGGCCCATCCACTCTCGTGCTCCAAAATTCGACAGGATAGCTTGTGCCCGGCATAGCTTCGGTTCCCAGGATTTGCGTTCCGTCGAGCAATAATTCTCCAACGACATGCGCCCCATAAAAATTCAGGCTTTCATGGATGATATTGTCACGCAAATCCACATTGGCATTCAATGTGGCGCGCAGAAATGTCAGACTGTTCTGAAAAGTATTGCTTGTGATATTTGTATAACTCGCAAGGACAGAAGTCCCGAAATCAACAATTCCATTAAAGGTATTGTTCACCAAATTCACCTGGCCGTTAATAGACGAACTGCTTAACATGAGATCGCCCACAAAGGTCGAGTTGTAAGCTTCAAAACCTTCCAATTTTGAGCTGCCAAAATACGCATCGCCTGCGAACTCTACCTGATGAAATACGAGATCAGCAGAGCTGATGAGATCAATCGCGCTCAAAGAATCTGTGATGGTCGCGTTTACAATATAAATGGAAGAGTTTTCTTGCACTGCAGGGTCGGCAAGTATTTTCAGCAAGGCGGCTCCGCTTACCCCACGTTCTTCCTCATTCTCGGAGAAGTTCTGAAGATCGGCATAACCGCCGAAGCGTAGCTCATCGAGCAGATAGGCTTCCGCAGCAGGGTTGGGTACTATGTCCTGTGCAGAAACAGGTTTGGGCACGAGCAAGGCAGCAATCAAGAGAGCGGATACGAGCAGGATATGGATTGTGCTTTCGAATGAAGTGAACCGGAACATGACTCCTCCCGAATAGTGAGATTTAGGTTCTATAACACGGTGTTGGAAAGTCGGTTGCGGGATTAGAAAGAGCGGGATGAGGATTTTTTCAGCCAAGCTTAGAACTCCCCGGGTCCGATGCGCCCGCCTGAGGTTATTCAACGATACATCACACTACCCCGATCACCCACACCGACGGCGCCAGCATTCCTCCAGATAGTGGGACAAAGAGTCGCCGCGAAGCCAAAATTGTGGTAGATTTGGGCAGTATTGGGATCCAATGGATGGTGATTTAGTTTTTTGGTTGAGAGAAGGAAAATGTCCGGGAACAGGAGCAGGCCCGCCCTGCGTGCGCAACACGGGATTTTGGACAAGTCTGAGGCATACACATATACACCTAACAAAAGTAAAATTCAGGTAGAGTCTTACATGGAGTAGAATTCCAGTAGTACTTAATTCCTATTTCATGCAACAAGTCAATATATCTATGCCAAAGGAGTGTGGCAATGTTCAAGACACAGAATCTGTATCAAAACGATGAAAAGTGGAAGAACGCAAAGCTTGGTAACTCCAACGAAACCATCGGCGGCTGGGGCTGTTTGCTGACCTCGGTCACTATGATGCTGAACGGCATTGGCTATAGCGAGACCCCTGAATCTGTCAATGAGAAGATGAAGAAAGCCGGTGGGTTTCAGGGGGCGTTTTTCATTCCCAGCGTTTTGCCCTATGTGTGGCCGAATGCCGCATATCGCGATATGCAGCCGTGCGAAAGCTTCCCAGCCCCCATCGCACAAATCGACGCGGCCATTGCGCAGGGTAAACCGGTCATCCTGCAGGTGGACTGGAACAAACAGGCGGGCATTCAAACTCACTTCGTATTAGTGAAAGAAAAGAAGGGCGACGATTACATTCTGTATGATCCCTATAAATATCCTGGTGATGGTCCGGAAAAGGAAGTACTGCTGACCACCCGTTACAAATACAATGGCGCCAAACTTGATTCTGAGATCAGTGCGGTCTTGTGGTTTGACTCGTATAGCACTGCGCCGCCGGAACCGCCGAAAGTAACCAAGGTCCCGCTGCCTGCCGATAAGTATGTGCTCTATGCCGCGGAAGATGATCTGGCGTTGCGTGCAGAACCGAATGTGAGCGGTTACCTCTGGAAGCGCATGGCAATGGGCACCGAGCTCATCTGCCTGGAACCCAAAGCCACCGCAAAAGCAAAACTGGGCGTAAATGGCCAGTGGATTAATATACAGGATCCGAATGGTGACCAGGGTCATGTCGCGGGCTGGTATGTTTCCGATTCGAAGGACAAACCAGCGACGGCTTCTTCGTCCACACCGGCCTCGGCTCCCACAAGCTCCAAGCCCGCTACGACCACGACGTCTGCTGCGACACCCACTGCGTCAAAACTGCCTCCTGGCGCGTTGGCGTTCTTCCCCATCGAGGAGCTTTCCTTCCGGTCTCGGCCCGAGATTCTGCCGGAAACAGTGATTCGCCGCATTCCTCCCTCCGAAATGCTGATCTGCATCGAGCCTGCCAGCACGGCCATTCCAAAAGTTGGTGTCACCGGGCAATGGCTCAAGGTGCGCGACACCTCCAATAAGGAAGGTTTCGTGGCTGCATGGTATGTGAAATATGCCAGCGGCTCGACCGCGCAACAGGCGCCAGCCTCCGCACCCACCCCGGCGGCAACGGGCGGCGTGCTGAAAGTCAAAGCCACCGCCGAAGGGATCGCGCTCCGCAAGCAACCAGTTGTCAGTGATGCAACCCTTATCTATCGCCTGCCTCTCGGAACCGAATTTACTGTCACAGAGCCGAATGCCGAAGGCAAGATCGGTAAAAACGATCAGTGGCTAAAGGTGAAAGACCCCGCGGGTGCAGACGGATATGTGGCCGCATGGTTCGTTGCGCGCTAATTAGCATGACGGAGAAATA
>Ga0075418_10004219_pt1 | contig 16385 bp, 7 predicted proteins | sample SoiMetdeltSBSDD2_FD_81776 | JGI IMG/M metagenome (GOLD analysis project Ga0075418, IMG submission 81776) | Bulk soil microbial communities from a Populus tree surrounding site in Tennessee, USA - Soil MetaG P. deltoides SBSDD2 | ecosystem: Environmental > Terrestrial > Soil > Tree plantation...
ACCAGACGCACCTCACGATGGCCGGCCGCGCGCGCGCGATCGAGCTGGGAGGCGAGCTGATCGAGAAGCTGGTCGTCGACGGCGCGCGGGCGTCGATCATCTCCAGCGCGACCGCCGCGCAGACGGTCGTTCCGCCGACGAGCGACGTCCCGCGCCTGCTCGCGGGCCTGAAGACCATGCGCGACGACCCGCGCGCGTTCGATGCCTATGCGATGACCGAAGGCTCCCGCATCGACGACGTCCTGAGCTCGATCGATGCCTTGGGACTCGCGTGCGTGGCGAAGGCGCGATGGTATGCCCGCGAGGAGCGGAGCTTCGTCCTGCGCACCAAGGATCGGCTGATCCACACTTTCGCGACGATCGCCGAGGTGCCGCCGCCGAAGGCGGTCGTCTACTTCGGCGACACGCTCCGCCAGAAGGCCGGCCTCCACTATTTCCATCTCCCCTGCAACTTCGAGGACAAGGAGGTCACCTCCTCGGAGATGATCCCGTCGGCCGCCTCCGAGTTCGACGCGATCGTCGAAGCCGCAACCGCCCGCGGCGTGCACCTGTTCACGGTGGAGGCCCAGGGGATGACTTCGGTGACGCCTCACGGGACGGAGCTGGAGCGCGTCAATCATGCCGAGGACACGCTGGTCGGTCTCGCGGCCGAGACCGGCGGCGAGGCGTACATCCGGGGAGTGCGTGCCGAGCGTATAGCCTCGGGGATCCAAGCGCGCATGTCCTGCCCGTACCTCGTCAGCTTCGACCCCGGGGACCTGCCGAAGGACCGGCCGCTCGCCGTCACGCTCGTCTCGAAGATCCACGGCGTCTCGATGCGCGTGCCGAGCCGGATCGTCATCCCGAGCGAATCGGAGCTGCTCGCCGCGCGCTTGACCGCCGCGTTCGTCGCCCCCACGCCGGGAGTGAACAGAGGCCTCCACATCGGGCTCGTCCCACGCGGCGTCGAGGGCGGGCGGTGGAAGGCGAGCGTGCAGATCCGCTACGACTCGAGCGTCCCCCATCGGATCGGTGTCGACCTCGGGGCGTCGGTGATCCAGAAGGGCACGGTCGTCGCCGAGCTCTCGCGGTCGATCGCGACCTCCGGCAAGCCGCGCCCTCTCGTGCTGGACGGCAACGTCTCCTTCTCGCCGGGGCCGGTGCGGGTCGTCGCGGTCGTCCACGATCCGGAATCCGACGACATCGTCTCGGCGGATGTCGAGGCGGAATGGCCCGCGCTGAACACGGAGGCCGTCATCGCGCCGATCGCGCTCCTGCAAGGGCGCGCGGCGGCCGTCGCGCGGATCGATCTCTCCACCCTGAACACGCCGATCGCGGTGGGGCCGGAGGAGGCGTTGGATCCCTCGCTGTGGACGACGATGCAATCGATCGTCTGCCGCGGTAGCGCAAAGGGGCCGCTGATCGTCGATCGGGTCGTAGCCGGCGCCTCGGGGGCCGACTTCACGCCGATGAAGATCGAGCCCGACGGCGAGCCGTGCATCCAGACGCTCGACGTGCTCAAGCCGGGAGCGATGAACGCGCCGATGACCGAATACCGGGTCATCGTTCGCACGCAGGACCGGATCCTCGCCGACCAGAAGAGGGACCTGCGGTTCTCGCGTTAGTGATCCGTTCGGGCGGGTACAGCCTCGCCAATTCGCTTTTCGCGGCCCATTAAGGGTTGCTGGACCCCCTGATTGACCGGATAGTTCCGGCCGGTCAAAGGGGGGTTACCCGTGATCCGTCGATACGTGCGCCCGATCTGCGTCCTCTCGCTGGTCTGCTTCCTGGCGCTCCCGGCCTCGGCCTATGTCGAGACCAGGGAGCCGAGCCGGTTCGACCGCCTCGTGATCTTCGATCCCGGCACCTCGCTCGGTGTGGTCGCCGAGACACCCGAAGAGATCGCGGGGTTCGACGCCGAGCGCGCCGGCTGGTCGGCGTTCCGCTCCGCGCACGGATCGGGTTGGGACGTGCGGATCGACCGCCGCTCGGGGTCTCCGGTTCTCGTCACCGGACCCGGGATCCCCTGGTACGACCCGGCGACGGTCCCGACGCTCGAGGCGCTCGAGGCCAAGGCGCGCGCCTTCCTCTCGTCGAACGGCGTGCTCCTCCACGTGGACCCGCGCCAGCTCGTCCTCGAGCCCGCGGGCTCCGGCGGCACCTCGCCCGACCACTTCGAGCTTCTCTTCAATCGAGTCATCGACGGCGTCCCCGTCGAAGGCTCACGGCTCCGCTTCTTCATCAATCACGGCTCGATGGTCGCCTTCGGCGCGGACCGCTGGGGCCCCCTCGCCCGCGCACCGCGCGCGCTGGTCTCCGCCGGCACCGCGCGGCAGCTCCTCTACACCTACATGGGCGTGCTCCCGAGCGACGTCGTGACGGAGCCCGCCGCTCCCGTCCAGACGATCGTCCCGTCGGCCCCGTCGGGGACCGAGTACGGCGCCTATCGCGGGCATGCCGGCGCCGGGACCGCGTTCCACCTGGCCTGGACGTTCGTCGTCGAGGTCGAAGGGGAGCGCGGCCGGTGGGTGGGGAAGGTGGACGCGGTCACCGGAGCGATCCTCGCGCTCTACGACGACATCAGGTACGCGCAGGTCAAGGGGGGCGTCTTCCCGATGTCGCAGGACGGGAGCGGCTTCGACAGCGTCGAGCAGGTCGGCTTCCCGATGCCCTACGTCAACGTCACGGTGAACGGCGTGCCGGCGACCGCCGGGGACATGGGCGGCTTCGACTGCTCGTCCGCCGGCGCGACGGCGACGACCGCGCTCGCGGGCCCCTACCTCCGCGTCAACGACGCGTGCGGCCCGGTGAGCCAATCGACGACCTGCGACTCCGACCTCGATCTCCTGTCCGGGCCCGCGGGGCAGACCAACTGCGCGGTCCCGCCCGGCTCGAGCGCGGGGAACACGCATCCCTCCCGCTCCGGGTACTACACGGTCAACCGGATCAACGAGCGGGTCCGCCACTGGCTTCCGGGAAACGCCTGGCTCAACGGCCAGATCACGCTGAACTCGAACGTCAACGCGACCTGCAACGCCACCTGGGGCGGCACGCTCAACATGTACCGCGCCGGGAACGGCTGTGGGAACACCGCCGAGCTGGCGGGGATCATCACCCACGAGTGGGGACACGGCCTCGACGAGAACGACGGCGGCGGCTACGACGACCCGTCCGAGGGTTACGCCGACGTGGTCGCGCTGATGCACGTGCACGAGTCGTGCAACGGCCGCGGGTTCAACCTCGCGGGGGGGAACTGCGGCGGCTACGGCGACGCCTGCCTGAGCTGCACCGGCGTCCGCGACGCCGACTGGGACAAGCACACCTCGCACACGCCGGCGACGCCGCAGGGGTTCGTGACGAACAATTGCGGCAACGGCGACCGCCCCTGCGGCCGCCAGCAGCACTGCGAAGGGCACGTGGTCGGCGAGACGCTGTGGGACCTCGCGGTGCGCGATCTCCCGGCTTCGGGGCTCGACGCGGCGACCTCCTGGCACGTCGCGGAGAAGCTCTGGTTCATGTCGCGGCAGGGATCGGGCGGGAACGCCTACAATTGCGCGCTGCCGAGTTCCGACGGCTGCAACGCCGGGTCCTGGTTCAACGACCTGCGCAACGTCGACGACGACGACGGCAACCTCGCGAATGGCACCCCGCACGCGGCGGCGATCTTCGCCGCGTTCAACCGTCACAAGATCGCCTGCGGCGCGGCGGCGGATCCCTCGAACCAGAGCACCTCGGCCTGCGCCGCGCTTGCGACCCCCGTGCTGACGGCGAGCCCCGGCGCCAAGGAGGTCTCGCTCTCGTGGACCCCGGTGCCGAACGCCGTGAGCTACGCCGTGCTGCGCAACGAGGTCTCGTGCGCCGACAGCCACCACGTCATAGCGATCGTGCCCGCGCCGACGACGACCTACATCGACGATCAGCTTCCGAACGGCCTCGCGCTCAACTACGCGGTCCACGCGATCGGCGCGAGCTCGGCCTGCGAAGGGGCGCTCTCGTCCTGCCAGACCGCCACGCCTCTCCCCCACCTCGGGGAGGTCCTCCTCGACCGCGGCCGCTACGCCTGCGCCGACGCGATCCAGGTCAAGGTCCTCGACCTCGACCTCAACCACGACCCGTTCGTGATCGAGACGGTCCAGGTCACCGTCAGCTCGTCGAGCGAGATCGTCCCCGAGACGATCACGCTGACCGAGACCGGCGCGGCAACCGCGCAGTTCGCCGCGACCCTTCCGACCGCCGGAGGCGCGGCGGTTCCCGGCGACGGGATCCTCCAGGTGGCGAGCGGCGACATCCTCACCGTGACCTACCACGACGTGAACGACGACAACGGCGGTCAGGTCAACGTGTTCAAGGACGCGGTCGCCGACTGCGCCGGCCCGGGGCTGACCAACATCCGCGTGACCGACGTCACCGACGACAGCGCGATCGTGCGGTGGGACTCCGACGAGCTCTCGACGAGCCGTGTGGAGTGGGGCACGACCCCGGCGCTGGGGACGGTCGTCACCGACGGGACGCTCGTCTCCGCGCACGCCCTGACGCTGCGGCCGATCCTCGAGTGCGGGAAGGTCTACTTCCGCGTCAGCTCGACCGACGCGCAGGGGAACGTGCGGGTGGCGGACATCGGGGGATCCCCCTACGCGCTGAGCGCCGGCATCATCCCGAGCTTCTTCAAGGACACCTTCGAGGCGTCGGCCGGGTGGACGCTCGAAGGGGACTGGCAGATCCAGGCTCCGCAGGGGTTGGGGAACGGCCCCGACCCGTCCCTCGCGTTCGAGGGGACGAAGGTGCTGGGTCAGGACCTCTCCGGCCTCGGCGCGCACCCGGGCGACTACGAGAACGGGACCACATTCCGCGCGATCAGCCCGGTGATCAACGCGACGTCGCTCACCGGAGCGCTGCTGAAGTTCCGCCGGAACCTCCACGTCGGCGGGACGGCCATCTCGTCGATCGAGGTGAGAAAGAACGGGACCTGGAACAGCGTTTGGAACTCCCCCGCGCCGTTCGGCATCAACGACGCGACCTGGTCCCTCCAGACCGTGGACATCTCCGCCTTCGCCGACGCGAACAACCAGCTCCAGATCGCCTTCAAGCAGACCGGCGGCCTCGTGAGCTCGATCCGCTCCGGCTGGAACGTCGACCGGTTCGTCGTCAAGAGCGCCTCCCAGCCCGACTACACCGCCTGCGGCGGCTGCGGCGCCGCCCCTTCGTTCGCGGGGGCGACCGGCGCGGTCGATCTCTCCGGATGCGGCGACACCGGGATCCAGGTGTCGTGGCAGGGGGCGCCGTCGTGGGGAAGCGGCGGCGGCGGGACCTACGTGGTCTACCGCGACGTCAGCCCCGCGTTCGTCCCCTCCGCGGCGAACCGGATCGCGACCGGAGTCGCGGGGACGTCCTACCTCGACGCCGCGGCGCCGAACGGGGTCCAGCTCTTCTACATCGTCCAGGCCGAGAACAACGAGACCTGCTCGAGCGGACCCGGCAACGGAGGCGTGGTGGACGGGAACACCATCCGCGTCGCGGCGAGGGACGACCTCGGCCAGCCGGTCCCCGGCGACGTCGGCGCGACGGTGCTGGGGAACAACGTCAACGACGCGCACGTGCGGATGTCCTGGAGCGCGGCGGCGAACGCGGCCCGCTACCACGTCTACCGCGCCGACGCGCCGTCCGGACCGTTCGCGCAGATCGGGGACGTCCCGGGGCTCGTCTTCGAGGACAAGGACGAGCTGGGGAACGCGGCGCCGCGGTACTATCTGGTCCGTGCCGCCGACAGTTGCGGCAACGAGGGACCGTGAGCTTCACCGGATCGATTCCGGAGTTCTACGACCGCTACCTCGGGCCCTTCATGTTTGACGCGTACGCGCGCGACTTGGCGCGACGCCTGTTCGCGACGCCGGCCGCGGTCGTGCTCGAGACCGCGTGCGGAACCGGGATCGTCACGCGTCATCTGCGCGAGGCGCTGCCGCCGGACGTCCGGCTGGTCGCGACCGACCTCAACGACGCGATGATCGACTTCGCGCGCGGGCATCTGCGCGGGCTGGACGTCCACTGGCGCGCCGCCGACGCCTGCGAGCTCCCGTTCAAGGACGGGACGTTCGACGCCGTCGTCTGCCAGTTCGGGATGATGTTCCTCCCCGACAAGCACAAGGGGTTCGCGGAGGCGCGGCGGGTGTTGCGCCCCGGCGGCGCGTTCCTCGCGAACTGCTGGTGCCCGCTTTCCGACAACCCGGTCGCGGGGGCCGTCCACGAGACGGCCGGGGCGCTCTACCCGGACAACCCCCCGCGCTTCCTCGAGACGCCGTACGGCTTCGGCGATCCGGCGACGCTCTCGCACCTCGCGCGCGAGGGCGGGTTCGCCGGCGCGGAGGTCGAGCGGGTCGAGCTGACCGGCCGCGCCCCCTCGGCGCGGGATCCGGTGACCGGGTTCGTGAAAGGGACGCCGCTTTCGACCCAGCTCGCCGAGCGCGGCGCCGATCCGGACGCCGTCATCGCGCTCACGCTCGAGAGGATGAAGGCGCCTGCCGCCGGCCCGTTCACCTCCCCCCTCGCGGCGGTGGTTCTGCGCGCAACGTAGAATCCCGGCCGTGATCGCGCCGTTCCTGCTCGCCGTGACGCTGGCCGCCGCGCCGGCCCGCACGAGCGTCGTCCTGATCACGCTCGACACCACGCGAGCGGACCATCTCGGCTGCTACGGCGCGAAGGACGCCGCCACCCCCGCGCTCGACGCCACCGCGCGGGGCGGGGCGCGCTTCACCCGCGCCCTCTCCCCGGTCCCGCTGACCCTCCCGGCGCACGCGAGCCTGCTCTCCGGGCGCGTGCCGCGACGCCACGGCGTGCGGGACAACGCGGGGTTCCGGCTCGACTCCGGGGTGCCGCTCCTGACCGAGCGGCTGCGCGAGGCCGGGTACGCCACAGCCGCCTTCGTCTCCGCCGCGGTCCTCGACCGGGAGGGCGGGCTCGACCGCGGCTTCGCGACCTACGACGACACGGTCCGCATCGGCGACCGCCGGGCGTTCGACTATCAGGAGCGCGCCGCGAGCCAGACCGTGGACCGCGTGCTCGCGCGCCTCCCTCAGCTCCCCGCCCCCTACTTCCTCTGGGTCCACCTCTACGATCCCCACCTCCCCTACGTCCCCCCCGAGCCGTACGCCTCCCGGTTCAAGGGGCGCCCGTACGACGGCGAGATCGCGTTCATGGACACGCAGGTCGGGAGGCTGATCGCGGCGCTGCGCGCGAAGGGAGCGCCGTTCTACCTCGCGATCGCCGGAGATCATGGCGAGGGCCTGGGGGAGCACGGGGAGGAGAGCCACGGCGTCTTCCTCTACCAGGCGACGCAGCGCGTCCCTCTGATCCTCGCCGGGCCCGGCATCGCGGCCGGGTCCGTCCCCGCGGCGAGCGTCGGCCTGATCGACGTCGCGCCCACCCTCCTCGACCTCCTCCATCTTCCGCCGCTCGCCGGCGCCGACGGCCGCTCGCTCGCGCCCCTGCTTGCCGGGAAGCCCGCGGCCTCCCCCGTGTACGAGATGGAGACCTTCTATCCGTCGTTCTCCTACGGGTGGGCCCCGCTGCGCGCGGTCGTCTCCGCGGGGAGCAAGTACATCGAGGCGCCGCGACCCGAGCTGTACGACCTCTCGGCCGACGCGCGCGAGGCGCGCGATCTGGCCCGCGAGCGGCCGGAGCGCGCGCGGGAGCTGTCGCGGACCCTCGCGACGCTGACCGAAGGAGACATCCCGCCGCGCCCCCGCGAGGACGAGGAGACCGGCGAGCGCCGCGAGAAGCTCGCCTCGCTCGGGTACGTCGGAGGGAGCGCCGCCCCGAGGGATGCGCTGGACCCCAAGGACGGGGTGAAGCTCCTCCCCGACCTCGACGCCGCGCGGCGCGCGATCCAGCTCGGCGACCCGAAGGACGCGCTGCCGCCGCTCACGCGCCTGCTCGAGCGGAACCCGGCCAACATCCCCGCGCGGCTCGCGCTGGGACAGGCGCAGCTCGCCACCGGCCGTGCCGCGGAGGCGGTCGCGACCTACCGCGCGGTCACCGACCTCGCGCCGGCGAACGCGCTCGCCTGGTTCGACCTCGGGAACGCTCACGCGGCGCAGGCGGCGAAGGACGATGCCGCCTTCGCGGAGGCGAAGCGGGCGTACGAGCGGGCGCTCGTCCTCTCCCCCCGCCACGCCGACACCTACCTGAACTACGCGGCGGTCCTCGCCGTCCGCCGGGCCCCCGACGAATCGCGCAAGCTCCTCCTCCGCGCGCGCGACGCGGGCGTATCGGACCCGACGATCGAGACCGAGATCGGCGTGCTGGAGGCGGCGCGCGGTGAGCCCGCCGCGGCCAAGGCCGCTCTCGAGCGCGCGATCGCGCTGAACCCGAGGCAGCCGGAGGCCCTGGAGGCGCTGGGACGCCTCGCCTACGAGGCCGGGCGGCACGCGGACGCCGCGTCGTATTACGAGCGGGCGCTCGACGCGCACCCTTCCGCCGCGCTCGCGAAGACGCTCGGCGCGATCCGCCTGTACGAGCTCGCGGACAAGCCGGGCGCCCGCGCCGCCTTCACGCGCGCGCTCGCCCTCTCCCCTCCCGGCGATCCGGACGCCGACGCGCTCCGCGCTCTGCTCGAGGAGATCCGGTGATCCCGACGCTCCTCCTCGCCGCGGCGACGGCGGCCGCGGCGCCGCAGCGGCCGAGCGTCCTGCTCGTCACGCTCGACACGACCCGCGCCGATCATCTCGGCTGCTACGGGGCGAAGGAGGCGGCGACGCCCGCGCTCGATGCGCTCGCGGCCGAGGGGGCGCGCTTCCCCCGCGCCCTCTCCCCCGCGCCGCTGACCTTTCCCGCGCACGTCTCGATCCTCTCGGGGCGCGTGCCGCGACGGCACGGGGTGCGCGACAACGCGATGTTCCGGTTGGGCGCCGACGTGCCGCTGCTGCAGGAGCAGCTCGCGCGGCACGGGTACGCGACCGCCGCCGTGGTCTCCGCGGCGGTCCTCGACCGCGGGCTGGGGCTCGCGCGCGGGTTCTCGAGCTACGAGGACACCGGGGCGCGCGAGGAGCGCGGTGCCGATCGAACCGTGGACGCCGCGATCGCTCGGCTGGCGGCGCTTGCGCCCCCGTTCTTCCTCTGGGTGCACCTCTACGACCCGCACGCGCCGTACGCCCCTCCCGAGCCGTTCGCTTCGCGCTTCTCCACCCGCCCCTACGACGGCGAGATCGCGTTCATGGACGCGCAGGCCGGGCGGCTGCTCGCCGCCGCGCGCGCCAGGGCCGGCCCGCTCCTCGTGGTCGCCGCGGGGGACCACGGCGAGAGCCTCGGCGAGCACGGGGAGGACGGCCACGGGGTCTTCGTCTACCAGGCGACCCAGCGTGTCCCCTTGATCGTCGCGGGTCCGGCGATCGCCGCCGGCGCCGCCCCCGCCGGGAGCGTCGGCCTGATCGACGTCGCGCCGACGATCCTCGACCTCCTGAAGCTCCCCCCGCTCGCCGGCGCGGACGGCCGCTCGCTCGCCGCCGCGCTGACGTCGGGGGCGCCGGTCGCCTCCCGCGACTACGAGCTGGAGTCGTACTTCCCCCTGTTCTCGTACGGATGGGCGCCGCTGCGCGGGCTCGTGCGCGAAGACACCAAGTTCATCGATGCGCCCCGCGCGGAGATGTACGACCTCGCCTCGGACCCCCGCGAGACGAAGGACCTGCGCGAGCCCCGCGCGCGCGAGGCCGAGACGCTCTCCCGCGCGCTGTTCGCCCTGATCGAAGGGGACACGCCGTCCCCCTCCGGCATGGACCCGGGGCTCGCGGAGCAGGCACGGCGCATCGCCTCGCTCGGGTACGTCGGTGGGAGCACGCCCGCCGAGGTCGGCGACGTCATCGACCCCAAGGACGGGATCGCGTGGATCGGCGCGCTCCAGGAGGGGCGGCAGGCGGTGCGGTCGAAGCACCCGGCAGCGGGGACCGCCGGGCTCGAGCGCCTGCTCGCCAAGAACCCGACGAACCTGCCGGCGCTGATGACTCTCGGGGCGTGCTACCAGGCCGCGGGGAGGATCGACGACGCGGTCAAGATCCACAGGCGCGCGCTCGCCCTCTATCCGAAGAGCAACCTGACCTGGTTCAACCTGGCCGCCGCGCTGGCCGAGCGGGCCCCCGGCGATCCGGCGGCGGCGAAGGAGGCCAAGGAGGCCTACGAGCGCTCGCTCGCGATCGATCCGCGGCACGCCGAGGCGTACCGCTCCTATGGGGATATGCTTCGCCGCATGAAGGACGAGCGGGGGGAGAGGGCGCTCCTGCTCCGCGCGCGCAAGGCCGGAGTCGAGGACCCCGGGCTCGAGACGCGCCTCGGGACGATCCTGCTCGGCCGGCGGGACGCGGGCGGAGCGCGCGACGCCTTCGAGCGCGCGCTCGCCGCCGATCCGGCGGAACCCGAAGCGCTCGCCGGGCTCGGGCAGCTCGACTACGACGCGAAGGACTTCCGCTCCGCGGCGCGGCGGTACGAGGCGCTGCTCGCCGTGCGCCCCTCGGCCCGGATCGCGCGCGTGCTGGGCGATCTCAGGTCCGGTCCCCTCAACGACCCGAACGGCGCGCGCGACGCCTACCGCCGCGCGCTCGAGCTGACGCCGGCCGGCGATCCGTCACGCGCGGAGCTTAAGCGGCTGGCGGGGAGGATCCCATGAAGCCTGCGTCCACGGCTGCGATGATCGTCATGGTGGTGGTCTCCCTGGTCCACCTCCTCCGGTTCACGATGCACGTCCCGGTGACGGTCGGCACGCGCACGGTCCCGATGTGGGTCAGCGTTGTCGGCTTCCTCGTGGCGGGAGCGATCGCGGCCGGCATGTGGCGGGAGCAACGCCGCACGGCCTGATTGACGGTATCCTCCTGCGGGGGGATCTCGTGGCGCGGCTTCGGTGGATCGAGCTCCTTTCGGGGTTGCTCTGCGCGACTTCCGCGCTCGCCTACACGCCCGGATCCGGGACGGTCCTCTCCGACAACTTCAACGGGACCACGCTGAACACCGACTGGGAGCGCCCCAACGGCTTCGGAGGGAATCCGTCGCCGTGGACCCTGTTCCTCGACGGCACCGATCGCGTCCTCTACGCCGACGGGATCGGGCCGGGGCCGAACTCCCCCACCCGCCACTGGACCCGGCGCTGGTTCCAGCCCGTGACCGCCGTCGGGTTCTCCGCGGCGTTCGAGTACCGGGCGGAGCTGGGGAACGGCTACGTCTTCGACCTCGAGGTCGAGGAGCGCGCTCCGGTCGCGAGGAAGGTGCGCCTTCGGGTCAACGCCCAGGGCGCGGTCTCGCTCTGGCGGACCGAGGCGGGCGTGCCGGTGCAGCTCGCCACGACCGCCAACAACGCGATCCCCGCGAACCAGAAGCGGTGGATCCGCTTCCAGATCGACCCCGACGCGTCGGGGCACCCGCGCCTGCGTGCGAGGATCTGGGCGACCTCCGCCGCGTCGGAGACCTCGACCTGGAACCTCGACGTCCTCGACACGCTCGACACGGTCGATCACGTCAACCGGATGGAGCTGTCGGCCGACGGACCGAAGAACGTCGAGACCTGGGTCGACGACCTCGACCTGTTCGGCGACGTCTCGATCGGCGTCGCGTCGTCGATCCACACGATCTACCTGATGGAGGCGAGCCACCTCGACATCGGGTTCACCGAGCCGCCGGACACCGTCGAGGCGTTCGAGAAGAGCTCGCTCGACCAGGTGCTCGTGAACCTCGACGCCGACCCGGACTACCGCTGGTTCATCGAGGAGGCCTGGGACCTCGACCGGTGGTGGGAGCGCTCCTCCGACACCGAGCGCCAGAACATGGTCGCGAAGCTGCAGTCGGGGCGGATCGCGCTCGGCGCGGGGTACGCGAGCCTGCACACCACCGCCGCCGGGCACGAGGAGCTGACCCGGAACGTCTACTGGGCGTCGCGCTTCGCCCGCGAGCATCAGATCCCGCTCCGCACGTTCGTCCAGGACGACGTCCCGGGCGCGACGTTCGCGATCCCCGAGGTCCTCGCGCGCTCGGGGATCGAGTTCTACGTCGGGGGGATGAACACGCCGTTCGGCGGCCGGATCACGAGCCCCAGCCACGGCGACCGGCCGTTCTGGTGGGTGGGACCGGACGGGAGCCGCGTGCTCACCTGGATCACCTTCGACTCGTACGCCGAGGGGCTCGACTACGGCTTCTCGTTCTTCGACGACCTCGCGGCGCTTCGCGTCAAGCTCGGGAAGAAGCTCCCCGAGCAGGAGGAGGCCGGGTACGACTACCCCGAGCTCCTCATGATGCGCGCCTTCGACAACCACTATCAGGGGCTCCACCAGCGCGACCTGGTCGATCAGTGGAACGCGACCTACGGCAACCCGCACTTCGTCCTCGCCACCCCCGAGGAGTTCTTCGACCACATGCTCGCGACCTACGGCGAGGCGGCGTTCCCGTCGTTCTCCGGCGACTTCGGCGCGGCGTGGTCGGCGTCGCACGCGGGGGCCCAGCACACGGAGTCCATGGTCCGCGCGTCGCACCGCGCGGCGCGCGCGGCGGAAGCGCTGATCGCGGCGGGCTCGACGATCGACGGCGCCCCCGCCCCTCGCGCTTCGATCGACCTCATGTACCGGAACATGCTCCAGGTGGACGAGCATTCGGGGGCGGGAGGCTGGCCCGGGTACTTCACGCCCGAGGAGATGCAGCGGAACAACACGATCCACCTCGGCTACGCGCAGTCGGCCCTCGACCTCTCGAGCGGCCTGCTCGACGAGGGGCTCGACCGCGCGCTCGCCGAGCTTCCGGCGCAGGGGGACGCGGTGGCGGTGGTCAACGCCCTCGGCCGCGCGCGCGACGGGGTTGCGCGCGTCGCGCTCCCCGCCCCGCTGTTCGCCTCGACCTTCCGGCTCGTCGAGCGCGGGGGCGCGGAGATCGTCTACCAGAAGCTCCCGGCGACCTCCGAGATCGCGTTCCGGGCGACGGCGCTTCCGGCGCTCGGCTACCGGGTCTACGACATCGTCCCGGGGACCCCGACCGCGACGCCGCAGGGGATGCTGACCGCGACCGCGACCACGCTCGAGAACGACCTCTACCGGCTCGTCGTCGATCCGGCCGACGGCTCGCTGACGAGCCTCTACGACAAGGCCCGCGGGCGGGAGATGATCGATCCGGCCTCCGCCTACGACTTCAACGAGCTGGCGTCGAACGTGAAGTCGCAGATCGACGCCGCCCAGCCACCGGTGGCGAGCCCGCCGGCCGGAGCCTCGGTCACGATCGACGCGGGCGGCCCGATCCTCGCCTCCCTCCGCGTCACGCGCACCGGGACGCCGCACGTGGAGACGATCTACCGCCTCTCCCGCGGCGAGGACCGCGTCGAGATCGAGAACGTCCTCGACCGTGCGCAGATGCCGTACGTCACCAACGCGACCGGCGTGCGCGCCTACACCGTCACCCTCCCGTTCGACATCCACGCCTTCGAGATCCGCACCGAGACGACGACCCGCTTCCTGAACCCGCTCGCCGACGGGTTCCCGCGCGACACCGTGTTCGACTGGCACAACGTCGAGCACACGCTCGCCTTCCACGACGCGCTGCGGGGCGTCCTCTACGCGGTGGACTCGGTGGACGCCCACAGCTTCGAGCGGTACAGCACCTTCCCGCCCCCGTCTTGGGCGCACGCGAACGCGCTCGTGATCTCGCGCCTCGACGACAAGAGCGACGAGTACCAGTTCGCGGACAACTCGGTCGGCCCGTACGAGATCGAGCCCGGGACCTCGCCCCTCTACCGATCCACGCACGTCATCCGCGCGACCGCGCCGTCGTTCGATCCGGCGGAGGCCAGCCGGTTCGGCTTCGAGGCGCTGAACGCCCCGGCGACCCGGCTGCTCGCGCACCGTCCGGGGAACCTCCCCGACGACACGGCCTCGTTCTTCTCGGTCGATCCCCCCGGCGTCCTCCTCTACACGGTGAAGAACGCGGAGGACGGACCCGGGGTCGTCTTCCGCCTGACCGAGCTCGCGGGGGCGCCTGCGACCGCGACGATCGCGTCGAGCGTCCTGACGCTGTCGTCCCCGGAGCGGATCCGCCAGAACGAGACCGGGACCGGCACCCCGCTCGCGACGAGCGGCGGCGGGATCGTCGTCCCGCTCGCGCCGTTCGAGACGGCCACCGTCCGCGCGAGCGCCGCGCCCGGCTGGGCACCGGTCGTCCTGACCGTCGACAAGGACGCGGCTTCGGGGACGGTCGAGCTGCGCTGGACGGGAGGAGTCGCGCCGTACACGGTCCGCCGCGCGGGGGACGCGCGCTTCACGCTGGGGGTCGCGACCCCGTACGACGAGCAGCCGGCGGCGGCCTACGACGATCCGACCCTCGCCGACGGGAACGACGCGTTCTACCTGGTCAAGTGACCCCGCGACGGGCGATCGCCGCTCTCCTCATCGCCGCCGCCGCGTCGCCGGCGCTCGGGCACGGGGCCTCCCGCGGGCTCCACCTCCATCTGAAGCCCGCCTCCGCCGCCGCCGGGGACACCGTCCGCGTGGAGATCGACGCGGCCGCGCCGGTCGCGCGCCTGCGCTGCGGGCTCGCGGGGCAGCCGTTCGTGGAGACCGTCCCCAGGCGCCCGTCCAAGAAGCTCCGTGTGGACCTGCGGGTCCCCACCTCGGCGGCGGCGGGTGCGACCGTCAGCGTCCAGGCGGAGGCCGAGACGGCGGACGGGGGGACCTTCCGGGCGTCCGCGCTGCTGACGATCGAGGCTAGCGGTGCCTCGCGAACAGCGCCGCCGAGTACAGGACCGCGATCCCGAAGTCGTTCCCGCCCGGTCCCGAGCCGCCGAAGACGCTGGCGTTGTAGACGGCGAACGTCATGGTGAAGTGCTCGCGGGGATCGGGGGTGACCTTGACCCGCACGCCGGCATGGACGAGGGCCTGCCACTCGAACGCGTCGTTCACCGAGAAGACGCGGTCCACGGCGATGCCGCCCACCGGCGAGACGAACTTCGACGGCCGCCAGCCGAGGCTGAAGACGCCGCCGACGCCGTAGCCGGTCTCCTTGGGCATATCCACGTTCCAGCGGACCCAGGACACGCGGGGCCCGGCCGACCACCACACGCCCTCGCCGTACGCGGTCCCGAAGTTGAGCCCGGCCGCGATCCGGCTGCTGTCGGGGGCGCCGTACAGGTCGAAGTTGTACTCGTCGAGGATGTACTTGTCCTCGGCGCGGGCGGCCGGAACGAGGAGAGACGCCGCGAGGATCGCGGCGGCCCCGGCGAGACGTGCTCTCTTCATGGACCGGCCTCCGAATCGCGGATTCTAACAGGTGCTCCTATACTTCCAGGCTCATGAGCCTCCTTCTCGCCCTCGCACTCGCCAGCGTTCCGGCCGCGCCGGCTCCGAAGACGCCGCCCGCGCCGGTCCCCGCGCCCGCCCGGACGGGGCTCGCGACCGCGGCCCAGATCGAGAAGCTGACCCAGGACGGGAAGCCCGACGACGCGATCGCGAAGGGACGCGAGGCGGTCGGCGTCCGCCCCGACGACGTGGACCTGCGTCTCGCGCTCGCGCGCGCGCTCGGGGCGAAGGCGCGCCGGCACAACCACGTCGTCAACGTGAAGGTCTCGCAGGCGGACATCGCGAAGGGGCAGATCAAGGTCCCCGGGGCGAACCTGGGCGATTCCCCCTTGCAGGTCGGCTACGACGCCGGGCTGTTCGAGGAGTCGATCCTGAACCTCGACGAGGGGATCAAGCGCGCCCCCAAGCGGCAGGACCTCCGCGTGCTCAAGTGCTTCCTCCTGACCGACGCCGGACGGATCGACCGGGCGAAGGTCGCGATCGAGGAGACGCTCGCGGCGCTCCCGAAGACGCCGTCGCTCGCCAAGACCATGGCGGCCTACGGGGCGGAGCGGACGAAGCGCAACGATCCCTCCGGCGGGGCGGCGCTGATGGCGCCGGTGGTGGCGGCGTTCCCGTCCGATGCGGCGGTCCAGGCCGACTACGGGAACATGCTGACCCGACTCGGGCGGAAGAGCGACGCCTACGCGGCGCTCGATCGCGCGACGCAGCTCGCGCCGCAGGACGTGCGTCTCGCCCGCACGCGGGCGGCGGGGGCGATGCTCCTGCGGGACTACCGGCGCGCCCAGGGGGCGTTCGACGCGACGTTCCGCCTCTCCCGGGGGGTCGAAGACGAGTTCGCGTCGTACGCGGCCGCCTACGGGATCGACCCGAAGGCCTCCGCGCCGCTGATGCGCGAGCTGGGGACGCCGTCCCCCTCCTCGAACGGCGCGGTGGAGGAGCTCGCGAACGCGTTCGCCCGCGCGGGGACCGCGGGTGCGTCCTCGGCGGAGGCGATCGCTCTCGGGAAGAAGCTCGTGGACGGGAAGAACCTGCTCCTCGCGATCCCGGTCCTCGACCGCGCGGCCAAGGCCGACCCGAAGAACGCCGACGTCCGGAAGATGCTCG
>Ga0075418_10004220_pt1 | contig 16385 bp, 12 predicted proteins | sample SoiMetdeltSBSDD2_FD_81776 | JGI IMG/M metagenome (GOLD analysis project Ga0075418, IMG submission 81776) | Bulk soil microbial communities from a Populus tree surrounding site in Tennessee, USA - Soil MetaG P. deltoides SBSDD2 | ecosystem: Environmental > Terrestrial > Soil > Tree plantation...
GCGCCCAGCGCGAACCCCGCCGTAACGATGAACCACTCCACTGCCATCGCATCACCCAGCACGTACCAGCCGAGTGCCGAAACGACATATGTGAGCGGCCAACCGGGATCCGAGAAGTCCCGAATCGGATGTTCGCCCAGCAGCATCTGCTGCGCCAGAGCCAGATGCGCGTAGTGATCGTTGGAGAAGCCGGTAAATGTCAGAAACCGCCACACGAACGTGGCGACGAACACGCCAATCGATGCAGCTGCCACGCCGGCAGTTCGGTTCTCACTGCTGGGCACAATCCTCGACCACACCGGGGGGACGATGTGCTTTGAGAACCTCTCGCACGCGGCTCGCATCCGAAATGCAGAATGCGCGATGCCATCCAGCGGGATCCGGCGAGGCGCCGAGATCGAACAGCAGTTGCACCACTGCCTCATCGCGTGCGGCAGCCGCGGCTTCGACGGGCGTGAGCGTGGTCGTTTCAGAACGAATCACCCCGCCACGGACTTCGGCGGCCTTACCGATCTGCTGGCCCGCCTCGACGAAGCGAACCACGGCGCCTCCGTCGCGAAACGCTGCGGCCTCGGCGAGATTGCGCGCTGTGGTCGCCCAGATTGGATGGGTTCCGGTCATTGCGGTGAGCGCCAACGTGCCAATCCACGCGAGCGCCGTGATAACGGGCGGTACCGAGACAACAAGCCAGAGACGACTCGACGCGGCTACTCGATCCATAGGCGATTCGGCCAGTCGGGACGTCCGATGCGCGTGTTGGGCAGTTTGATGTGTACGGCGTCGGCATGAAGCCGCAGGATGAGCCGCTCTTCGACGGCGTCCGTAGGCCATCTGTTTTCACGGTGCCACCGACCGAGCAGTTCGACCCAATCGATCTGATGTTTGATCGCCTGCGATCGCAACACGTAATGCACACCAGCCGCACGGACTGACCAACCTGTCGCCACGGCGCCGACGAGCAGTACACCCGCCGCAGCGGTCGCGATGCGCAAACCGGTACTTGTCGCAAGGTCGCGTATGGCGCCGAATGCCGCAAGCGCGTAGAAGACGCCGGCGACACTCATGATTTCGTCCTTCGTGTAGGCAAAAGACAGTGTCGCATTGGCGGCCAGGACCACCGCGAAAACAACGATGAAACGCGCCGTGTCCCCCAGCGGCTGCCGCCGCGCGATATGGAGGACGGCCGTCCACGCGATAATTCCTGTGGTCACGACCGACGTCGCGACAAGCAGGAGTTCGCGCCTCAGCAGCCTGTCGTTTAGCCAGGCACTCACGGTCTCGAAGACACCGCTTCGCGGCTCGGCAAAGAGAACGGACCCGGCCGACGCTAGTACGTTGTACGCATAGAACCACAGAGGCTGCGATCCAAACCGACGCTGTAGCTCATCGGGACTGAGAACCTCGAGTAGATAGCCCGAACCGCGTTCGGTCAGCGAGGGTACACCCGTGGCCAGATGGACAAAGCGCAGATATCCATAGCCAATGAGGAGCACCGTCATTATGGACAAGCCGCGTGCCGAAATTCCGCGCCAGCCGACGGCCCACGCCGCGACGGCGACAACCCACACCAAGAGGCCGGACTCGAGTGTCAACGCCCCGACCGCGAACGACAATGCGGCCCCGACGTCCACCCAGATTCCACCTCGCGATTGCGCGAGGTTGAGTACGACCAGACACAGGACCACGATCTCGAGGAAATGGTTGATGGGAAACGCTTCCTGTACCGTGCCGCGGAACGTGTGCAGTCCGATGAGTACGACCAACGCGACTGCCGCCGCAGCGAAGTCCATCGCCGTTCTCACGCGCAGGGCGCGCGTGAAAAGCAGAATCGCGGCGACGATCAGAAGCGCGTGAAAGCCGCGATAAACGGCCCAGTAATGACGGCCCTCTGCGAGGTCGAACAGAGCTTTGATTTGAGCGATCCGCAGCGGGCGGAGATACGCCTCGCTGCCGAAGCTATCAATGAACGACGTCGCCACCGAGGGTGATTGTCGTGCCTCGAGAATCTCACCGAGGCTGTCCGACACCTGGATCGGCATCCATAGCAGATCACAAGCGAGTGCAAGCGCGAACAGGGCGGCAAGCGCGTACGTCGCGCCGCGCGGACCCATATGTGACATGAAGAAGCCGGCCTGATTATATTCTGCGCAGATCGCTGAGGCTACGACTCACGGAATGCGTTTGTAAGCGGATACCGGCGATCACGGCCAAAGCTCTTGCGCGTGATCTTGACGCCGGGCGGCGCCTGCCGCCGTTTGTACTCGGCGGAATAGAGCATGTGCTGGATTCGTGCAATGAGATGGCGGGGGAAGCCGCGGGACACGATCTGATCGATGCTCTGCTCCTCTTCGATCAGACCGTGAAGGATCGCATCCAGCACCTCATAAGGCGGTAACGTATCCTGGTCGGTCTGGTTCGGGCGTAGCTCGGCCGTCGGAGCCTTGGTGAGAGATGACTCCGGCACAACCCGGCCGGTTGGGCCAAGACCACCTTCCGGAATTTGCTCATTCCTCCAACGCGCCAGCGCATAGACTTCGGTCTTGTAAATATCCTTGAGCACAGAATAGCCGCCACACATGTCTCCGTAGAGCGTGGCATAACCGACCGACATCTCTGATTTGTTGCCGGTTGTGACCAGCATTTCGCCGAATTTGTTGGAGATGGCCATCAGGAGAACGCCGCGGACACGCGCCTGAAGATTCTCCTCCGTTATGTCGCGAGGGCGTCCCGTGAACAGCGGTTCGAGCACCGATTCGAGCGCGGTGACGGGTGGATCGATCGACACGGTCTCCAGCCGGATGCCCAGCAGCGTCGCCGTCTCCATGGCGTCGTCCTGGCTCGCGTGACTGGTGAAGCGGGATGGCAGCCGAACGCCGCGGACCTGGGCAGCGCCAAGGGCATCGACGGCAACCGCCGCCGTCAGCGCTGAGTCGATTCCGCCGGAAAGCCCGAGGACAACGCCGGGAAAGCGATTCTTCTGCACGTAATCGCGCAGTCCCAGGACCATTGCACTGTAGATCGACGCGAGCCGCGGTTCCTCGACCCAGTCGACCTGACCCTCACACACATAGCGACCATCACGGCAGCTCCACTGCGAGATTGTCAGCGCCTCACGCCAGAATGGAAGCAAATGCGCGAGCGAGCCGTCGGCATTCATCACGAATGATCCGCCGTCGAACACGAGCTCGTCCTGTCCGCCGACCTGATTGACGTATGCAATCGGCAGCTTGGATTCGAAGACTCGATTCCGTACCAGGTCGAGGCGCTGGCCGAACTTGTCGACCTCGAACGGCGACCCGTTCGGAACGAGCAGCAGCCGAGCACCCGCCTCGGAAAGATGCGCAACGCAGTCGGGGTACCAAACGTCCTCACAGACCGGCAATCCAACCCGCACGTTGCGGAAGACGACCGGTTCGGGGAGCGGCCCAGGGGTGAAGACGCGCTTTTCGTCGAAGACACCGTAGTTCGGCAGATCGCGCTTGAACCGCAGTTCCGTTCGGCCGTCTGCGATGAGCGCCACTGCGTTGTACACGCGACCGTCAACGGCCCAAGGGAGTCCGATGACGATCCCGGGCAGGCCGGCCCCGCTCTCGGATTCGAGGCCGCGAAGTGCGGCCCCCGCTGCCTGGACAAATGCCGGCCGCACAACGAGGTCTTCCGGAGGGTATCCAACCAGCACCAGCTCCGAAAAGACGACCAGATCGGCGCCGAGCGACGCGGCGCTGTCGCGCACGCGGCGAATCAGACCGGCGTTGCCCGACACGTCGCCGACGGTCGGATTGGTCTGTGCGAACGCGATAGTGAGTGCCACAGCCGAAGGATAACCCGATCGGGTACGATTCCCACGTGGCCGAGAAGACCGAGCGCGAACGAGCGCATCGGGTAATCGCAGAAAACCGCAAGGCGCGTCACGACTATCACGTCCTCGAGACATGGGAGGTCGGGATCGTGCTGCTCGGCACCGAGGTCAAAGCGATTCGCGAAGGCCGTGTCAACCTGCGCGACAGCTATGCGCGCGTCGAGAATGGAGAGGTCTGGCTCCTCAACGTGCACATCAGCCCGTACAGCCATCGCGGTTATGCGCAGCACGCGGAGCTACGTCAGCGCAAACTGCTTCTCCATCGTCATGAGATTCGTAAGCTGGTTGGACGAACGGCGGAGAAAGGGTTGACGCTGGTGCCGCTCGAGCTGTACTTCAACAAAGGACGCGTCAAAGTTCTGCTGGCGCTCGCGAAAGGGAAACAGCTGCACGACAAGCGCGAAACCATAAGACGGAGGGAAGTCGACCGCGAGACCCGCTCTGCCGTCAAAGCCCGGAGAGCCTAGCCACCCGCACCGGACGCGTCACCTTGCGGGTTCACGTGGGAGCCTGAGAGCCGTAATGTGACCGGTGGCCAAGCTCCCGATCGATCGCCTTGTCGATCTCATTGGCGTTTCGGCTTTGGGCCGCCAGCTCAATCGCGATGGCGGCCGCCAGTCCGGCGTCCGAACCAAGCCCGCGCGGCCGGGCATATGTCGCGGCGAAACGCCGCCGCGCAGATGCCGATCGTTGGTCCCCGGCCATTATCCGACTCAGCATCTCGATGGCAACACGAACTGATCCGGCCGTCAGCAGAGCCTTCGATTCCTGCATGCGTTGAAAGTGTGGCGTGTCCGCCTGGGTTTGCCGGTACTTCTTTGCGGCGAGTGCGATACACGGCCGATCGCAAAGCACCGCGTCCAACATACCGGTCGTGTTGACGCCCATCACCGCGACCGCGTGGTGCAATATGTCGCGGAACTCCGCGATCGCATCCGCCGTGTCAGGCCGACCGCGCTCGCGCTGATAGACCGCTATCCCGGCCTCATCGAGCCGCGGTATTGGGCGCAGGTTGGCCGGATGGGGCTTGAAAACGATCTGTAGCCCATCGAGCGCGGGGTCCTCCGACCGACGAATCGCCTGGAGCACTGCGATGACAAGCCATGACTCGTCGCGCGCAATGTTCGCGGACGATCCGAGATAAAGGAGATACGGCTTGTCGGGATCGATCCCGATTCGACTGCAGGTCGTCCCACGAGCGCTGAGGGGACGCTTGATTCCGAACCACTTGTCGAAAAAGGGCGAACCGGTAATAACGACGCGATCGGCCGGGACCCGGTGGATGGCTTGTGCTTCTTCGCAATGGCCGTGGTGCCATGCCAGAACCAGATCAGGCTGCACGTGAAAAAGCCCTTTGGTCGTCAAGTTGTCCCAACTGAGTACCGGGACGACCGCGGGCACTCCCAGCTTCTTGGCGGCTTTGACGTACTCGACTTCTTCGTCGAATCGCAAGTTGATGGGCGACACCACGACGCACTCCCGTCTATCCCGACGCAACGCGGCGACAATGTCGGGGCTTGCCGGGGAGATGCGCTCGACCGCACCGAGGAGTTGTTGGGTGAACGGGACGCGAAACACCGCCCGCACCAACCGATTGTCTTCCGACTGTCGATGCAGCCACGGAGGGAGGTACTGCCGCCAACGCTCCCGATAAAACTTCGCGTCCGGACCGCGCCGGCAATAGCTTGCATACGAGCGCGCTTCGCGTGTGGCAAACAGAACGCGGCGCCAGACACCACCTCGTCGCAAGGTTTTGCCCACAGTAACCTGATGCCCGGCGGCCAACCACTCCTGAAATCCGCGTTCGTCGATCGGTCCTGAGTCGTGGTCGAAGAGAAGGGTGACCTGATGTCCGCGTTGGAGTAGATGCTCAATCGTGGTCCGGTGATAGGGAAAATACCCGGCCGTGCGCATGACGAACAGAATGTTCACCAGCGTGACGTCGCGTAACAGCCACGGCGGAAACCGGAGAGTCCGACGCGCGGCAACCGACGCTCAATAATCAACCAGCGTTTTTCCCGACCACAATGCCTGCCGCTCTTCCGGAAGCATCGACTTCAACATCGAAACCGCCTCGACGCTTGGGCCGACGCGGAACTGGTAGATGTAGCGCTCGAGATTTTCCGGTTGCGCATCTTCAGGGATGTGGGCGCCGTGAGCGCCCCCAGAATTCAGAAAGACGAGCAACCGATTAGGCCGGAAACTGACGTCCTCGACAAGCCGGCACCGATTGTCGTCGATCCAGAATGGCGCGGCGTCCTTCGCTTCGTCATCGTTGTCGACGGCATAGAGCTGCGTTCCCCACGTTTCATCGTCGCCGGATCGGGCGATGTACAGGATGCAGGTGACGAACGACCACTTCGGATCGCGGTGCGGCCTGATGCGATAACCGCGACGGCGCAACATGATACGGCCACGACTCCCGTGCAGCTCGACGGAACGCGGATCCACCTCCGGCCAGTTGCGCAGAATCCATTCGTCGATGCGCGCACGAAATTTCTCAATGATGGACGGTGCAATGAGCGTGGGAATTACGTCCTCCACGAAATAGGTCCACACACGTTGTGAATAGGTCGGTGCCAGGGAAAAAGGCACCGCAAGCTGCTGCTTGCCGTCCGCCTTGGTCGGGAACAGTTCGGGGGGTGGAAGACCGCGCAGCAACGCGTCATAAAGGTACCCTGGCAACACACGATCGATAACTGTGTACGGAAAAGGCTCGACCTGAAGAGACGCTCCAGCAATCGCCGCGACGATCCAGTCCGAAGTGGCTTTCTTGCCAATCACCTTGTCGAGTCGACCCAGCTGGCCTTCGTATTCCGTATTGCGCTTGAGAATGACTCGCAATTCCGATTCGCGCGCGGCGAGCTGCGACAGCTCTTCACGCATCGCGTCGAGCCGGTTCAGGATCTCCTCGCATTGACGCTGGATGAGCGAGACACTCTGCGCGAGCGATGCGGTGCTGGCTTCGTCAGAGCACGCGATATTGGAGTCGGTACCGGAAGGGGCCATGATCGCGCAATTATACCTTCGTCGTCTCCCTGCCCATCGCGCGCAGGCGTGCTACTGAGGTTTATCGGAAATGAACAACGTGCTGTGAGGCGTCAGGTCCTCGGGGTACGGGTAGTCGACGGAGTAGTAGTACAACGCCAGCGATCGGCGCGACTGTCCCTCGGGGCAATTCAGCGGGTGCGGATGTCCATGATAGCTGCGGCTCGACGTGTCGAAGATGACCGCTCGATTAAAGGTTGGGGCGATCCGTTTCACACACGTCTTTGCTTCCCCATCCCACAGCTCCAGGTGACCGCCCCACTCCTCATTCCACTCAGCATTCAAGTAGATCAGGACGTTGAGACGCCTCCACAAATGCATTCGTTTGTAGAAATTGAAGTCCGCATGAACTCCCAGCAGTCCTCCACGCTCGATTTCGTGCAGTCCGCCGCCGCGAAGATGCGGGTCGGCAATCAGACCTTCAATGCCCGTGAGCTCCTCGAGAAACGTGACGAAAAGGCTGGAATTCAGCGCAGCGAATATGCGCCGCGTGAACGGTCCGAACACAGATTCGTCTTCGGTTGACAACTTTCGCTCGCGTGGAGTCGTCGTCCGGTGCCATCCCGTGCGGTCCATCGCCGCGACCTCATTCGCGACCCGTCGCAGAATGCCGGCGTGCACGAAATTATCGAGAACGATATTCGGAAACGGAGCCGCCTCCCTGTAGTTCTGTCGCTCGTGTTTCACGATCCGGTTGAGATCCTTGGCAGATACCACCGGCGTTTTGTGCGTCTCGAGTAGTTTGGTACTTTTTTCGAACGCCCTTTTCAACGCCGTCATTTCGGAGAGCTGCTCGCGGAGTCCCTTCATCTCGGCTGACATAGCCTCGAGCTGCTCGACCTTCTGTCGCAGCGCCGCACGGGTCCGAATGATCGGGAGCTTGTCCAGCATGAAGTTGGGTTCGTGAACGAATGCCGCGGGCGAACCGGCGCCCACGATTATAGCTGCTGCCGTTGAGGCGGGGTCAGGGCGCGAGCGCAATGCGTCCAGGCGAGCCCGGCGCTTCGCTCTTCCGTCCTGCTTTGTTACGATGCGGATGGCTTGAAGATTCTCTTCATCATGCGGCATTCCGGGTTCGTCCGGAACTTCGAATCGACGTTGCGCATGCTGTGCGAGCGCGGTCACCGCGTGCACGTGGCCTTTCTGAACGACGATCGCCACTGGCTTGTTGACACGACGAATATCGCTCAACAGCTTTGCGGCGAATACCCGCTGTTCTCGCGCGGAACCGCTCCAGTCCGTGATGACGCCTGGGGTGTGCTGGGGCGCGAGCTGCGCAGCACGCTCGATTACCTGCGTTACCTCACACCTCTGTACCGAAATGCGCCCAAGTTGCGAGCACGCGCCGCTAAGGACGTTTCCCCGGCAGTCTTGCAAATGACTCAGCGTGGCCCGTTCGCCAGTCGTGCCGGTCTGGCGGTCCTCGCCGCCTGGTATCGCCTGCTAGAGCGATCTATTCCCGTCAGCGATGAGATCGACGCGTTTGTCGCCGAACACGAGCCCGACCTGCTCCTGCTCTCACCTCTCATCGAACCTGGCTCGCCACAACGCGAATACGTCCGGGCTGCACGAGCGCGCCGAATCAGGACTGTCTTGTGCGTGGGGAGCTGGGACAACCTGACGAACAAGGGATTGATTCATGGCCGCTTCGACCTGGTGACGGTGTGGAACGACCATATGAAGAAGGAAGCCGTTGAACTGCATGGTATTCGAGCGGACCGCGTGGCGGTGACCGGGGCACAGCAGTTCGATCACTGGTTTACGTGGCAGCCTTCCACGTCCCGCGAAGCGTTCTGCGAACGCGTCGGCCTCGACGCGACTGAGCCGTACCTGCTTTATCTCTGCTCGTCGAAGTTTGTTGCGCCGGACGAGACGCGATTCGTTCGCCAGTGGATCAGAGAGCTGCGCGAGTCGTCATCGTCCAGGTTGCACAGTGTGGGAGTACTTGTTCGCCCGCATCCGCAGAATGAGGAGCAGTGGTCTCAGTTTGACGCGAGCGATCTCGCAAACTGTGCGATCTATCCGAGGGCTGGCGCCATCCCAATCGATACCGCGAGCAAGGCCGACTACTTCGATTCGATCTATCACAGCGCTGCGGTCGTGGGGATCAACACCACGGCAGAGATCGAAAGCGCAATCGTGGGCCGTCACGTGTATACGTTGCTCGCGGCCGAGTTCCATGAAACGCAAGTGGGAACGGTTCATTTTCACTATCTGCGCGAGGCGGGCGGCGGCCTGGTGCATGTGGCCCGCAATTTTCGGGAGCATCTGCTCCAGCTTGACGCCGCGCTTCATGCCAGCGTCGAAGACGACCCGCGATGCCGACGATTCGTGGAAGCGTTTATTCGCCCTCAGGGGATCGCCGCTCCGTCAACACCAAGGCTCGCGGATGCCATCGAAACTGCGGCAACGCGTCCAGCGATTGATGGACGCCCGTCATGGCTCGCGGCTCGTATGCTGCAACCCCTACTGAGGCGCCGCGCCGCTCGTGCCGAGCGCGACGCGGCCCTCAAACTCGCAGCGAAGGCTGCCGAGCGAAAGGTGAAAAGCGAACTGGCGAAACAGCAAAAAAAGAGGCAAAAGAAGGAGCGGAAACGCGGGCGGGCCGAAGCCGGAGAACCAGCCTGACGATCGCCCTACACCGTCGCACGGTCCGCGACGCGAGCCGGCAACACAATCCGCCGCAGCTCCACGAGCGGTGGCACCGCTTTCCAGTCGAAATCCAGGAACTCGATACCGTCCGGACGCTGGCGCGAGGGTGCCAGCCCCAGCCCCCAACCGTCGGAGTTGTTGTACGTCACATGCTCTGAGTGCCAGTCGAGATCGCCCCAGGGAGAGTCGGAACGATTGTCGCGATGCAGGGCTTTCGAGACGCGCAGACTTCCCACGTGGTCGACGTGGTAGACGCTCCCCCCGATTTCCACGATAGGGATCCCGGCTCCATGTACTTTGACCATGAAGTTCGTGTCTATCCCGGCCCTGGCGGCACGATAGACCTCGTTGAACCCTCGGAGCCGATGGAAGGTGTCCCGATCACTCAGCAGGAAATCCCCCGCCGCGCTCGAGAAAAGCGGGGGTTTCAGATCCGGTTGGCGAACCTGGTTTGCACGATCCTCCAAAGCGGACCACGAGAGCCCGACCTGATCGATGCCGAGCTTGATGTCGCACCGCGGCGCCCGGTACACGGTGCCCGGTTCGAGCCGCCGCTCCGCGATGACAGTCACAGGGTCGCGTCCCAACAAGATGTCGGCGTTCGTGACGAGCACGAACGGGGCTGTCGCACGACGGATGCCCACGTTCTTGGCGACGTACTCCAGGTATGGCACACGCGGATTCTGCGTCATCGCCAATTGGTACTGCGGCGCAACGACAATGGGCCGCAGGATTCTTTCGGTAACGTCGGGCCGCTCCTTCGCGAGCATCTCGCAGAGCAGCGGACGACCAGGAATCGGATCCCATTCGACGAGAATCAATTCATATGGCACACCCTGCTCCGACAACCGTTCGTAATTGAAGAGCAAGGGCGTAGCGATGCGCTCGCGGAAGTCTCCTCCGTAGTTGTCGTGGCGGGCTGTGATGACGACGCTGACGAACGGAGAGGCCGATGCTGTCATCGCGCGCTCGACACGGCTTGGTCCCGTGTCCGCATGTCGAGAACCTGAATCGCCGCTTCGATGAGATCCAGCTTGACTTCCATCGCCATCAACTGTTCGTTGGCTGAATCGGTGACGTCGTGCGCGTTTTCGACACGCGCGCGTATGCCCAGGAGCTCCGCCTTCAATGCTTCTGCGCGGCGCCTCTCCTCCACCGTTCGCGGCTGCTCCCGCGCGAGATCGGCTTTGACGCGCTCAAGGTCCGCTTTGAGGCGCTCGGCGTCCCGCTTCGCCAGCTCGGTCTCAGCCTGGGCGCGCTGCGTCGCCTGTTTCCAGCCGGCTACCGCCTCGGTGCTTTCTTCGTACCGGCGTTTCCAGCTCGACGCCTCTCCGCGCCCTTCCTCGGCCTTTTGCTCGAGCTGCGCGATCTTCGTTTTCGCCTGCCGCACGTCGCTGCTCAACTGCTCGACCTGCGAGGCCGGCGCGAGCCCGATGGCTGCGAGAAGGCTCGTGATGGTCTTGTTCATGAGGGGATTCTCCCATAGACGTCCGTCAACCCTCACGCTAATGCAGGTGCCTTGCCGTCCATCACAGATGCGGACAGCAAAAGATCATTACGGCACGCTCGCCCGCGCTTGCCGCCGGGGCATTGGACGCAGGGACTAGCATGCACGTTGATCAATCGTGGCGGGGTACCGTCTGTTCAGGATCAATCCCTCATGACCTGACCGTTACCTCGTACAGCGCCCAGGCGCCGTTGTCATAGCGCGGCACGAAGAGGTCGACATCGCGTGCGAGCGCAGCTTTCATCTCGCGATACAGTCGCGGAGTGACGAGAACGTGCGTGACCCGGAGATCGCGAATAAAGGCGAGACGCTGTGCTCGGGTCTCGTGATCGTTGAAGAACGGCTGATCAAGCGACGCCGCCTTCGCACGAGCGAGGTGGCCGAAATAGCCCGCGAACAACTGTCCAGAATTAATGAGCTGGAACCCGCCAGACCAGATGACGATCTGTTGGGGCATGAACAGCGTGGACGCGTATTTCTCGTGGGCGTCGGCAGCGAGCACGGCATCTATGGGGACTTCTGCACGCATAAACTCGACGAGCGCAAACGGCGGCGGGCAGAACTCTCCGTTCTCACGACATTCCATGTGTTCCACAAGCGCTGCGGGCGTAGGCTCCCGGTTGGACCAGGAGGCCTTCACGAGGCCGCCGCTCGGTACGCGTGTGACGGCCATTACAGGCAGCAGAAGCAGCGCGAAGGCGAGCCACCACCGCGGGCGCGCCTCGTCGATCCAGTGCGGCTCGCCAACGGGAAGGGGCCTGCGAAGCATACCCGTCAACGCGAACGCATACCCGATCAAGACAGGCACGAACAACGCGTCCGGACGATGGCTGGTCACCGTGCCGAAACGCCTGAAGAGCTCGATGATCGCCCAGGATCCGCTCAGGGCGAGGATACTGAGCACAACGTACCGGCAGCGCGCGAGTTGCGCAGCGACGAGCGCCAAGGCGACGCCTGCCAGCATATGCACGAAAAGAATGACGTTTCGAACAGGCGTGTAGAGGATCTCGAAATAGGTGGCGTAGGCGTACGGAATCGCGAGCACCGGAAACCGTAGGATCAGGAGATATGTGGCCGTGCTCGCGGCAACCAGCCAGACGAGGGGACGGCTCCGGAGCGAATAGAGGACCACGGGACTCGCCAGAAGCACCACCGGGGTCCACCACTGGAAGATCAACGCGAAGAATGGCACGTACTTGTCGAGTAACGGCAGCGGCGCTGCCACAAGCTCTCGCACGCTGCTCTCCATGAAGAGGCGCCCCAGATCCTCGCGTCGGTCGCGCACCAGCGACTCGACGTCGGGAGCCAACTTCTGATACGCGAGGCGATACACGATTAGTAAACCCGCCACCAGCACCAGAAGGACGACCGCGCGGCGCAGCAGCGTCCGTTCTCCGCGGCCCACGACGAGGACGGCGGCAAACGCGGCGAGATATACAAGGAACTGTACGATCTCCCGCGGATGCACGGCGATCAGCATGAAGGCCATGCCGAGAGTGGCAGCCAAGAAGAAACGGGATTCGCGCGGCGCCGGTGAGCGCAGGAACCAGAATGCCGGCAAAAGGAGCGCTGGCAGCAGTACTCCCATGGCCACGTCCGACGCGTGGCTATACGGGGCCATCTGGGCCCATTGCAAGCCAGGCACGTTGGCAAAGGTTCCGTTGGCAACGAAGGCGGCAGCCACGAGCGTCGATGCGAGCGCAATGCGTGAGCTCTCGAACACGGCCCGTGCGCATCCGTACAGCAGGACGATCGCGGCTACACCCCAAAATGCGCGCAGCTTGTGGTAAAGGAACAACGGCTCGATACCGCCAATCCGTGACATTAGCGCCAGCATGTAGTGAGTGCCAGGAAACAGATAGGTATATGTGATGCCTGGCGACAAGTAGATATTCCCAATCGTTGGCGTCGGCAAGTACGCCAGTCGCTGCACGACGGAAACGTGGATCACGTCTTCCTGGTCCTCGAAGGGCGAACCGGCGGCGTATAAGAAGATGGCAAGCCCTGCAACCACAAGCGCGACAGCGATCTCGTCGGGAGCGATGCGCACGGTGACGCCGCGACCCGTTCGTTGAAGGGCCATGGCCGCGTGCGCCACGCCCAAAACAGCCAGCGCGGAGATCGTCTGCATCGGAGAGCAGTGCAGCGTCAAGGCTGCTACCGTGAAGACCTGCACAACGGCGAAGCTGATTCCTAGGCTAAGCCCGAGCAGTTCCAGCAGCCCTATTGACTCACGCGGGCGCCAGGCGAGAAGAACGAGCGCACCGGGAATCACCCCGACGAGCGTGCTCACGCTTGCCACGCGGATCATCCAGGCCACTGTCGAGGCATCCGGAAGCATCCGGGTGCCGATCGCGCCCACACTGGCGAGCGTCAGGATAGCGACTGCGCTTCGCGGGGGCACCACAATCTCGCGCAGTCGCGTCCAAACAGGAGTCATGGCATGCGCTTCACTCTCGCGGGTACGGTCGCAGGCCATCGGTCGGCGCCTGATCGCCGCAGTCGCCCAGGCGATCGATGGCCGGCAGATGGCGCACCACGACCGGCGGAGTCGAGACAAAACATGTGGGTGTACCGACAACCGCGGGCAAGCTCGTCGAAGAGCTTGGCCAACGGGGCTTCCCCGGCCGCAGCATAAAGGGAAGGGTTGACGACGGACGAAAGCGCGTTCAAGGGCGCAGATCCACGCTGGACGCGGGGTATGCTAGCACTTTCGGCTTTCCTCATCGCCTCCGTTCTGGTGGCTTCGCATCGCACGGTGTCACGTGTAGTTCCGACACTCGCTGTGGCGCCGGCGTATGTCGCCTGGCATCAAGCGACCCTGGCAGATGCGGTGGGTGTCGTGCGCCCCCAGCGCGACAAACTAGTCGCCATCGTGTTGACCAGGCTTCGTTGCGAGTTGCTGTTCGGCGCCGCCGAACCGTTCGCCAACGCCCGCGCCGATGGGCACCGCCGTTCGTTACCGACACCGACAGCAAGTATCATTACGGCGTGCCCGAGCGCACACTGACCTTCGACGAACTCACTCAGCTGCTCGAGCGGTTTTCGTCGGAACGCGCCGGTGGAAAGACCATCGAGGAGGTAACCGAGACGCAGGTCCGGCTCCTGCTCGCGCGGATCGGCGCGTTCACCGACATGCTTCGAGGGGCGAAACCAGACGAGGCAGCTCGTCTGGTTTCGCGCATGCTGTTGAGCGACCTGGCCGCTGTAGCGGCTCACTTCAGGGGACGCGCCAACACGATGCGGGTGCCGCTCGCGAAAGCGCTCGCCGACCTACACGTGGTGGGTCATGAATCAGCTGACAGCGAACGACGCTGAATCGGTCGGCGTGACGTCGGGCGCCAGCTTTCAATTCTCGACGAAGGCTGTTGCGCTATTCATGTTGATGCTGGCCTGCATCGCGCTCGCATGCCATTTCATCAATGCGGACTCGGCGGCGACGGCTGCGTTGAAGGTCATTACTGCGACCCTCGGCATCGGCCTCGTGCCCGGCGTGCTCGTCACATTGCTGTGGCAGCCTCGCCCGAACATGTCGCTGCTGGAGGTGTCCGCATTTGGGATCGCCGTCAGCTTCGGCCTGGCACATCTTTTGGCGATCATTGCGATATCAGCACACGTCAGCCCTGTCGTGAGCCTGTCGATTCTGGGTATCGCCTCGATGCTGATCACGGTCTGTGTCATGAGAAGACCGGCCGGCCGAATCGAGGTCACCCTCGACGAGGTGATCGTACTCGTGCTGCTCGTGATTCTTGGCTGGTCCCTGTATCTGGTAGGCGCGCCGGTGGATTCGTCGGAAGACCAGATCCATGCCGGGATCGCGCTCCGGCTCAGTCAACTCGCGAACCCCGGGCTTGACAACGTGTACCTCGTGCCGCGGCTCGTCTACACGTATCCGTTTCCGGGTACCCACTATTTCATGGGCCTGATCTCCCGGTTCGGCGACATCGACACGTTCTTCGTGTACCACAAGCTGCGATTCTTCTGGGGAACGACGGCGGTCCTGATGTTGTATGTGATGGCGCGGGCTGTTTTCGGCTCGCGCGCCGTCGCATGTGCCGCCACGGTAGCCGCTGTCGTGCTGGTAGCGAGCGGCAACTTCGCCATGGGATTTCCGTCGGGGTGGGGGCAGTTAGTCCCTTACAGCCACGCGTCGGATATCGCCATGACAGTCCTGTTGCCGTCGCTGCTCGCGGTCGCGTTCTGGTACATCGAGGCCGAGTCGAAGCGCGAACAGGCATTCTTTCTGACTGCCACGGGGCTTCTCGTCGTGATGCTGACGATGGTCCACATCAGGGAGATTGTGCAGTTTGCCGTGTACGTCAGCAGTTTTGCCATCGTGACACTCGTCTTTCGAGTGTTCCGGCCGTACCTCCGTCGGGCATGTGTTCTGCTGGCGCTGACTCTCGTGGTCGCAACGATCTACGCGTCGTGGCAGTCGAGAATGGTACCGCTCGTGGACAACATCGTCAGCGGCAAGCGTGCTGAATTGCTGTCAATCGCAGAAACGAATTCGTTCGCGACACTGCTCTTCGCTCCGGCCCCAATCGTACTCGGTGATTTTCTCCAGAAGTCCGATCAGATTTTTCGGGACCTGCTCCCGTTTTTCTTATTCGCTGGTCCCACGACGATTCTATTGTTCCGGTCACGACCGCTCGTGTGGCTCATCGCCGCGTCAACGGTGGCATATCTTCTCCTCATGAGCGTGCCGCTATTCGCGACTCCGTATATCTACCTGACGTATTTTGAAATCCTTCACTGGCCGGTCCGTAACGTCATCTTCTTTGTCTATCTGTGTGCTGGCGTGCCGCTGTATGCCCTCCTCGTTGGGCTGATGCGATTCGATCCCACACGACTGTCTCCGTTGGTTGTGGGGATCGGCACAGGTTCTCTCGCCCTGCTCATGACGCTGACCATCAACCGCAGTCATCAGGGCTTTTTTATGCCGCTGATCGCGGCGTACACATTGACCTTTCTGCTGGTGGCACGTGCCTCAGGGACGCGCATGGCAAAGTCGCGGCTAATTGGCACGGTGCTTCTGGGCGTAATCACGCTCGTGCTCGTGTGGCCCGACCATCCCGCGGTGCAGCGCTCGGAACAGGTGACTGTTCGGTGGACGTCGGGATTGCCGGACGCACGACGCGCCGCGCTCGAGCGAGAGCTTTCACTCGGAACCCCGGAACCGAAGCCTGATCGCACTGAAGAGGTCAACGCCTGGAACTACCGGTTGAGTGACCTGTCGATCGAGAACGTCAGACGGATCGTGGGGCATCCAGAGGTGGTCGATACGCATTTCATCGATCGTTCGACCTTTGAAGTCGA
>Ga0075418_10004221_pt1 | contig 16384 bp, 17 predicted proteins | sample SoiMetdeltSBSDD2_FD_81776 | JGI IMG/M metagenome (GOLD analysis project Ga0075418, IMG submission 81776) | Bulk soil microbial communities from a Populus tree surrounding site in Tennessee, USA - Soil MetaG P. deltoides SBSDD2 | ecosystem: Environmental > Terrestrial > Soil > Tree plantation...
CAACGCCGGCCGCACGCTGTTCGAGCCCATCGACTATCGCAAGCTGCTGCCGGTGATGGGCGGCCTCAGCGGCGCCGACATCTCGGAGATCATCCAGCGGGCGCTGGAGGCGAAGGTCCACCGCGGCGCCGAGGGCGAGGCCCCCGGCCCGGTCACGAGCGAGGACCTGCTCGTCTCGATCGACGCCTACAAGGGTGTGCGCGGCGTGGTCGAGAAGATCCGCTACGGTCAGTACCTCTGATCCGATCGGCCGCGATGATCTCCACTGCCAAGGTGCGCGTGCGGTACCAGGAAACCGACTGCATGAAGGTCGTGTACTACGGCAACTATCTGACCTACTTCGAGGTCGGCCGCGTCGAGTTCCTCCGCCAGCAGGGGCTGCCGATGTCGGACGTGGATCAAAAGGTGCACTTGCCGGTGGTCGAGGCCACCGTGCGCTACGTCCGGCCGGCGCGCCTGGACGATCTGCTCGACGTCCGGTGCTGGGTCAGCGAGCGCCGGCGGGCCAGCTTCCGCTTCGCCTACGAGATCCGCAACGAGGCGGGCGAGGCGGTGGCCACCGGGGCCACGCTGCACGCCTGCTGGGATCCGGCCACCAGCAAGATGATCGCGGTGCCGCCGTGGCTCGTCGCCATCATGCCGGTCGTCGAAGCCTCACCTGAATTGCCGTCTGGAGAGACTCGCGTATAATGCCCCTCGGTTCGGCTGACTATGATTGAAGTCCAGAATTTGACGAAGCACTACGGCGCCGTCACGGCCATCCGTGACGTGTCGTTCGCCGTGCCCCCCGGAGAAATCGTCGGCTTCCTCGGTCCCAACGGCGCCGGCAAGTCGACGACCATGCGCATTCTCGCCTGCTTCATGCCGGCCTCCAGCGGGACGGCCAAGGTGGCGGGATTCGACGTCTTCCGCGAGTCGATGGAGGTGCGCAAGCGGATCGGCTACCTGCCGGAGAGCGTGCCGCTCTACACCGACATGCGGGTGGCTCCCTATCTCGACTTCGTCGCCGAGGTGAAGGGCGTGCCGCGCGGGACGCGCAAGAAGCGCGTGGCCGAGGTGATGGAGCGCTGCCTGATCGACGACGTCCAGAACCGGCTCATCCGGAATCTCTCCAAGGGCTACCGGCAGCGCGTCGGCCTGGCCCAGGCGATCGTGAGCGATCCGCACGTGCTGATCCTCGACGAGCCGACCATCGGCCTCGACCCGCGGCAGATCCTCGAGATCCGCAGCCTCATCAAGTCGCTGGCCGGCGAGCACACGGTGATCCTGTCCACGCACATCCTGCCCGAGGTCTCGATGCTGTGCAGTGGCGTGGTCATCATCAATCGCGGCTCGATCGTGGCCCAGGGGCCGATCGATCGGCTGGTCGAGCAGTTCTTCCCGACGGCGCGCGTCGAGGTCGAGCTGGTGGCTCCGTCGCCGGCGGTGGCAGAGGCGGTGCGAGGCATCGCGGGGGTGGTGCACGTGGAAGAGCGAGCGGCCACCGACGGCGCCTCGCGCTACGTGGTCGAGTCGGCCCGGGGTCGTGACGTTCGGGGCGAGATCTTCCAGCTGGCCGCCGCGCAGAAGTGGGGTCTGGTGGAGCTCCGGCAGGTGGGCATGACCCTCGAAGAGGTGTTCATGAAGATCGTCGCGGGCGAGGAGACCGACGCAGCGGTGCCGGCCACGCCGCCAGCGCCCGCCGAGGCGGAGGCGGACGCGTGAGGATCTGGCCGATCTACAAGAAAGAGCTCCGTCTGTACTTCACCTCGCCGGTGGCCTACGTCCTGCTCACGATCTTCTTCCTGATCGCCGGCTACTTCTTCTACTCGATCTTCGCCTTCTTCACCCGGGCCTCGATGCAGACGGCCATGAACCCCCAGATGGGGCGGGACCTCAACGTCACCGACAGCGTCCTGCGCCCGCTGTTCGCCAACGTGAGCGTGATCCTCCTGCTGCTGATGCCGATGGTCACCATGCGGTTGTTCGCCGAGGAGCGGCGGGCGGGCACGATCGAGCTCCTGCTCACGTACCCGGTCCGCGATGGCGCCGTGCTCATCGGCAAGTACCTGGCGGCCCTGACGCTGTACGTCGTCATGCTGGCCGGCACGCTGCTCTACCCGGCGATCCTCCTGTACTTCGCCAAGGTCGAATGGGGACCGCTGGCCACCGGCTACCTCGGTCTGCTGCTGATGGGCGGGATGTTCCTGGCCGTCGGGCTCTTCGCCTCGTCGTTGACCGAGAACCAGATCGTGGCCGCCATCGTCACCTTCGGCGTCTTGCTGATGTTCTGGGTGCTGGGCTGGACGGCGGAGTTCGCCGGCGGTCCGCTCGGCACGGTGCTCACGCACCTGTCGATCCTCGAGCACAACGACAGCTTCGCCAAGGGCGTGCTGGACACCAAGGACGTCATCTACTACGTGAATTTCACTGCCATGGCCCTGTTCTTCACGCTGCGCTCGCTCGAGGCGCGCCGGTGGGCCGGCTGATGCGCCGCCTGGACTGGACCTTCTATCCCGGGATCGCCCTGCTGGCCGCGGCGGTGATCCAGCCCTTCGCGCTGCCGCAGCAATCGCGTCTGTGGTGGCCGCTGGTGATCGCCGGCCTCGTGCTGGTGGCGGTCTCGCTCATCCCCTGGGCGCTCGGCGCCCGCACCGCCCTGGGCGGGCGCACGGTGCGGTACGGCTTCAACACCCTGGTCATGGTGGTCCTCGTGCTGGGAATCATCGGCGTGGTCGAGGCGCTCTCCTATCGCCACAACGCCCGGCTGGATCTCACCGAGAACCGACGCCACAGCCTGTCGTTGCAGACGATCCAGCTGCTCAAGGGGCTGCCGACCAAGGTCAACGCGGTCGCGTTCTACCGCGGCGACCAGCCCGGCAAGCGCCTGGCCGAGGACCTGTTCAAGCAGTACGCCCGCTACGGGGGCGACAAGTTCACGTGGAAGTCCGTCGACCCGGATCGCGAGCCCACGCTGGCCAAGGCGTTCGGCGTCGAGGCCTACGGCACCACCGTGCTCGAGGCCAAGGGTCGCACCGAGAAGGTGCTGGACGCCGACCAGGAGGAGAAGCTCACCAACGGCCTGGTGAAGGTGACCCGCGATAGCAAGCGCGTGGTCTACATCACCCAGGGCCACGGCGAGCCCGAGATCACCAACACCGAGCGCACCGGTTTCAGCGAGGCCAAGGGCGCGCTCGACAAGGCCAACTACGAGGCCAAGCCGCTGGCGCTGGCCCGGCAGGGCAAGGTGCCGGACGACGCCTCGGTCGTGATCATCGCCGGCCCCCGGAATGATTTCTTCGGGCCGGAGATCGACGCGCTCGATGCGTACCTCGGCCGCGGCGGCAAGCTGCTGGCCATGATCAACCCGCCGTTCCCGGAGAAGAGCCAGGCGGAGTCCGTGAGGAAGCTGCTCGGCAAGTACGGCTTCACGCTCGGCGAGGATCTGGTCATCGAGCTCAATCCGATCGGGCAGCTGTTCGGCATCGGGCCCCAGGTGCCGATCGTGCAGCAGTACGAGTCGCACCCGATCACGCGCGACATGGCCGGCATCACCACGCTGTTCCCACTCACGCGCAGCGTCGGCACGGCCAGCCCGCCACCCGCCGGCGTCACGCTGCAGGCGCTGGCCAAGACCACGGCGGACTCGTGGGGCGAGACGGACCGTCAGGCCCTGGAGCGGGGGCAGGCCAAGCCCGATCCCCAGGATGTCAAGGGGCCGCTCACGCTGGCCGCGGTTGCCACCAAGGACAAGGCGCGGATCGTGGTGTACGGCACCGCGAATCTGGCCGGCAACCAGTTCCTCAACGTCCAGGGCAACCGCGACTTCTTCCTCAACACCGTCTCCTGGCTGGCCGAGCAGGAGGACCAGATCGCCGTGCGACCCAAGGACACCAAGCAGACGCCCGTCTTCCTCACCTCGCAGCAGGCCCAGGCGGTGTTCTGGCTGCCGGTGGTGATCCTGCCCGCGATCGGGATGGTAGGCGGTATCATCGCCGTCGCCCGCCGCCGCGCCGCGAAGTAGTCCGCGATGCGCTGGCAGACCACCGCCGTTCTTGCCGCGCTCTTGCTCGCCCTCGGCACCTTCTTCTACCTCTACGAGGTCCGCTGGGGGCCCGCCCGTGAGGAGGCCGCCGCCCGCAAGGGACGGCTCTTCGCCGCCGACACCAAGGACGTCACCGAGATCGTGATCAAGCGGCCCGAGGACACGGTGCGGCTGAAACGCGAGGGCGACAACTGGGAGATGCTGGAGCCCCTCCGCGCCCGCGGCAGCCGCCCGGCGGTCGACGAGACGCTGGCCAATCTGATGACCGCCAAGATCGACCGCGAGATCACGGCCAAGCCCGAGTCGCTGGTCGACTTCGGCCTCGACAAGCCGGCTGCCGACGTGACGCTCATGCTCAAGGACGGCAAGACGCTGGGCGTGGCGCTCGGCGCCAAGACCCCGACCGGCGTGTGGGTCTACGCGCGCGAGCGGGACAAGCCGGCGGTGTTCGTGCTGGGCGAGAGCGTGCTGCGCGACAGCACGCGGCCGCTGGCCGACTTCCGTGATCGCTCGGTCCTGGCCTTCGATCCCAAGGCGGTGACGGGGTTCGAGGTCGTGCTGCCCGACGAGACGCTCGCGGTCGAGAACGCCGACGGCGCCTGGCGGCTCACGAAGCCGACAGCGCAGCGCGCCGACACCGAGACGATCACCGACTTTCTGGACAAGCTGAACGCCCAGAAGGTCCGCGAGTTCGTGGCCGACAGCCCGCCCTCGCGCGCGCCCTACGGGCTCGAGCGCCCCACCCGGGTGACGATCCACACCGGTCGCGACAAGGATCGCGTCAGCCGCTCGCTGCTGCTCGGCAAGGTCGATCCCGCCAAGAAGGGCATCTACGCCATGCGGCCCGACGAGCCGACCGTGCTCCTGGTCGGCGAGGAGCTCTGGAACGCCGTCCCCAAGAACGTCGCGGTGCTCCGCAACCGGACGCTGGTGGAGGTGGACCGCGACAAGGTCACGCGCCTGCAGATCGAGGGCTCCAAGGGGATGGTGGAGATCGCGCGGGAGGGTGACCAGTGGAAGATCGTGGCGCCCGAGCCCCTGGCCACCGATCAGGTCGAGGTCGGCGCCGTGCTGAGCCGCGTGCGGGAGCTGCGGGCCCAGGCCTTCCTCAGCGATGACGCCAGCGGTATCGGGAAGTTCCTGGCCAAGCCCGAGGTGAAGCTGACATTCACCCAGCAGGGCGGCTCCACGACCACCCTGCTGCTCGCGCCCTCCCAGGAGACCCGGGGCAAAGAGCCCTCGGCGTACGCGGCCCTGGTCGGGTCCGGGCCGGTGGTCCTCGTGGACGCCAAGGCGCTGGGCGAGCTCAACCGCTCGGCCACGGATCTGCGGGATCGCCGCCTGCTCGGCAACCTGGAGCCCAAGGACATCAAGCGCATGCGGGTGCGCGCCGGCGGCCAGACGGTGGTGCTCGAGCGCAAGGGCGACACCGAGTGGCGGATGGTCGAGCCGACCAAGGGCGCGGCCAAGACCGCCAAGGTGGACGATCTGCTCTACACGCTGCGCGGGCTGCGGTGGACGGATATCGCCGCCGCCGACGGCCAGGATCCCGCCCGCTACGGCCTTGACGCCCCCACGCTCGAGGTCGCGCTCTTCAAGGGTGACGGCGGCGAGATCGCCACCGTCCAGGTCGGCAAGCGGGACGGTGCGAACGCCTACGTCCGCACCGGTGCCCAGCCGACCGTCTATCGGGTGGAGGGACGGACCCTGGGGGAGACGCCCAAAGTCCCCGACGACTTCAAGGGATGAATGCGGTAGAGTGCCGTCCCAATGCGTCGCGAGGTCTTCGTCGTCGCCCGAGACCGACCAGACCTCTATAGGTATCTGAGCCAGACGTTCGCCGACGCCAAGAACGTCGAGGTGATCTGGGACCGCCGCGCCGAGGAGCGCCGGCGGGCCGAGGACGGCACCCCCCGGGACCGTCGCCAGCGCGACCGCCGCACCCGCCGCACCGCCGACGACGAGATCCGCCGCGCCGGCTACGTCTTCCTGACCGTGGAGTAGCGGCTCAACTCACGCGCGGGCTACGTGTTTCCTGACCGTGGAGTAGTGACACTCGCGGAGCGCCACGGCTCCGCCGGGGAGCGTGGGGGGCATGGGGGGCCATTTCGGGGCCCCCCATGTCTAGGTTAGCAGGCCGATCTCGCGGTAGTGGGGGGCCACGCGGTCGCTGATCAGGCCGAGGCGCTGCAGGCGGGGCATCAGGTTCTCCTGGAACAGGAAGCTGTTGAAGGCCTTGGTCGTCTGTGAGGTCTTCACGGTTTCGCGCCAGATCTTCTCGCCGTCCCAGCCCATCTCGTTCCACACGTTCTGGATGGAGCGGAACCCGGTGCGCTCGTCGCGCGCGTACATCAGGTCGCAGACCTTGAAGGTGAAGTCCTCCAGGTACTCGCGCTTGGCCGCCTCGAGGTGCGGGATGGAGCGCCGCAGCGCGAAGTAGCCGAAGTTGACGTGCCGCCCCTCGTCCTGCAACACGTAGTCGAGCAGCTGGCCCAGCGTGGGATCGGCGGTCTGCCGGCGCATCACGTTGAAGGCCGCGATGGCCAGCCCCTCCACGATCATCTGCATGCCCAGGAGCTTCAGCTCCCAGAGGTTGGTGGCCAGGATCTCGTCGAGGACTGCCTTGAGCAGCGGATCGACGGGATAGATCTTGTGCAGCTTCTTGACGTACCGCTCGAAGACCTCGACGTGGCGGCCCTCGTCCACCACCTGGGTGGAGGCGTAGAGCTTGGCGTCGAGCTCGGGAATGGAGTTGACGAGCTGGCCGCACACCACCAGCGCGCCCTGCTCGCCGTGCAGGAACTGGCTGAGGCGCCAGGCCGATACGCGGATCTCGACCTCCTTCTGCTCTTCCGTCGTGAGCCGGCTGAAGAAGTTGGTCCCGGCGAATGCGACCTGGACATTGAGGACCGGCCCCTCGGTGCCCACCGGACGGCTCCAGTCGATGGCCGTGGAGCCGTTCCACTGGTTCTTCTTGGCCGTCTCGTACAACGTTTCCAGCTCCTGGTGGGTCGGCTCGTAGTCGTAGTCCCACAGGGTCTCGAGCTGGTAGGTCACGCGTCGCGCCGCCGCTTGATTCGCCGTCGTCATCGCGCCCGATCCTCCAGTGAACGATCGTTCAGTCGAGGCATTGTAGCCCGTCTGCAAGGGGGACGGTAGCGATGACCGGGCCGGTGGAGTAGCATGAACAGCCGCGAGGAAGCCTCAGCCATGGACGACCGCGCGATCTATCTCAAGCAGCTCGAGCTCGGGCCCATGCAGAACTTCGTCTATCTGGTGGGCGACCCCGTCGCCCGGCAGTGCGTGGTGGTGGACCCGGCCTGGGAGATCGACTCGATCGTGGAGACGGCGGCGGCGGACGACATGACCCTGATCGGCGCGCTCGTCACCCACACCCACCAGGATCACGTCGGGGGCAGCCTGGAGTCGTGGGGCATGCCGGGCCGCATTCCCGGCGTGGAGGAGCTGCTGGGGCAGGTCGGGGTGAAGGTCTACGTGCACAAGGCCGAGCGCGAGTTCCTGCCCGGCCTGGGTTCGGACCTGGTACGCGTGGACAACCACGACACGCTGGAGGTCGGACGGCTGCGCCTGACATTTCTGCACACGCCCGGTCATACGCCGGGCTCGCAGTGCTTCCTGGTGGACGGCCGGCTCATCTCGGGCGACACCCTCTTCATCGGCTCGTGCGGCCGCACCGACCTGCCCGGGAGCGATCCGAGCGAGATGTACTATTCGCTGACCCAGCGGCTGGGCGGGCTCCCCGAGGAGACGATCCTGTTTCCCGGTCACAACTACGGCGGCGCCTCCTCGACCATCGGCGCCGAGAAGCGCGAGAACCCGTTCATGCGCTTCGCCGCCCTCGGCGACTTCCTGCGCGTGATGGGCGGCGGTCGGATCGTCACGCCGTGAGACCCCGCCGCCCGTGATCTCCGGCCGCGAGTTCGCGTCGGGCCTCGAGCACCACGGCTTCGATTTCTTCACCGGCGTGCCGTGCTCGCTGATCGAGGATCTCATCGCGGTGCTGGAGCGGGGGCGCCAGCCCTACGTGGCCGCCGTCCGCGAGGACAGCGCGGTCGGCCTGGCCGCCGGCGCGTGGCTCGGCGGCCGGCGTCCCGTGGTGCTCATGCAGAACTCCGGTCTCGGCACCAGCCTCAACGCGCTGGCCTCGCTGTCGCTGATGTACGGATTCCCTGCGCTGCTGCTGGTGACCTGGCGAGGCTTCGGCGGCAAGGACGCGCCTGAGCACATCCTCATGGGCGAGATCTCGCCCCCGTTGCTCGATCTGCTAGGGGTGCCGCACCGGGTTCTGGCCGTCGACTCGCTCCATCGCGACCTGGCGTGGGCCCGCGCCGAGATGGAGTCACGGATGCAGCCGGTCGCGTTGCTGGTTCCGCCCAGGGTCGTGGAGACCGGGGCCGTCCACGTCAGCGCCGAGTCGGGCGCCGCCCCCGAGTCACTCGCCGCGCGCCACGACCCGACCCCGCGGCTGCCGGTGCCGGCGATGTCCCGCCTGGCGGCGCTGGGCATCGCACTCAAGGCCGTGGGCGACGACCCCGTCGTCCACGCCAACGGGTACATCTGCCGCGAGAGCTTCTCGGTGGCGGATCGCCCCCAGAGCTTCTACATGATCGGCTCGATGGGCCTGGCGGGGGCGATCGGGCTGGGACTGGCGCTGGCGCGGCCCGAAGTTCGTACGGTGGTGTTCGACGGCGATGGGAATCTGCTGATGAACCTGGGGATCCTGGCGATGATCGGAGGCCGGCGGACCCTCAATCTGCTGCACCTGGTCTTCGACAACGAGGTCTACGGCTCCACCGGCAATCAGGCCTCGCCCTCCCGCGAGGTGCGACTGGATCGCCTGGCGGCCGGCGCCGGCTACCGGACGGTCGCGGCGGTGACCACGGCCGGCGAGCTCGAGGGCACACTGCACTCCGCGCGCACGGCCGAGGGCCCGCATTTCGTGCTGATCAAGGTGACGCGCGAGGAGGCCGAGGCCCCGCGCATCCCGTACTCCCCGGCCGCCCTCCGGGATCGCTTCAGGGCCGCCGTGCTCGGACGCTGACCCGCCGCGACGAATCGATCGGCGCCCGCCCCCGTCAAACTCATCGACGCGGCTCTGCTCCTTCGCGGAACGGGCGCCCGCGCGAGGGTGTTTTGCGATCGAGGTGGATCGGTGTCATGATCGGGGCCCCATGATTGGCCGCTCGCGATGAAGAACTGGCTCAAGGTCCGGTTCATCACCGGCTTCTTCGTGACCGTTCCCGCCATCGCGACGGCGTGGGTCCTGTGGGTCTTCTGGAGCTGGATCGACGACCGCTTCGCCCCGATCTACTCGCGAATGCTTGGCCGGCCGGTCTCGGGCTGGGGCCTAGGCTTCCTCACCGCCGTGACGATCATCCTGCTCATGGGCACGGTGGCGCGCAACGTGGTCGGACGCCGGGTGATCTCGTTTGGCGACAAGGTCCTGCATCGCGTGCCGGTGTTCCGCCTGCTCTACCCGTCCATCAAGATGCTGATCGATTCGTTCTCGCCCGAGCGGCGGGGCTCGTTCAAGGCGGTGGTGCTCGTGCAGCATCCGCGCGAGGGCACGTGGGCGTTCGCCTTCGTCACGAGCGAGCTCACGCTGGAGTCGCCGGTTGGCAAGGGCGAGATGGTGACCGTCTTCGTGCCGACCAACAACCTCTACCTGGGCGACGTCGTCGTCGTCCCGCGCAGCGACGTGATCTTCACCGGCTTGACCGTCGAGGAGGGCTTGCGCGTGATCCTCTCGGCGGGCACCGCGACCCCCTCGAGCCTGCCCCGGCCGTAGACCTCCTGGGTGACCTAGCGCTTGATGCGGCTGGCCCAGCCGGCGACGGCAGAGGCGAGAGCTTCCAGCGCGGTGAAGAAGAAGTGGTCGGTGCCGTCGACGACGATGATCGTGGCGGCGGGGATCATGCGGCCCAGTGTGGTGAGGGCATCCGGCGGACAGTACTGATCGTCGCGGCCGGCCACGAGGAGGATCGGGCCTTCGACGTGGAAGGCGGACAGCGGCTGCCAACCGGGGGAGGCCAGGGCCGGCGCAATCAGCGCCAGTCCGGCCAGGCGGTCGGAGCCGGCGGCCACCCGGGCCGCCATGGACGCGCCGAAGGAGTAGCCGGCCAGGGCCAGGGCTGCGGTGGGCGAAAGCCGCTGCCCCAGGAAGGACAGCGCGGCCCGGACGTCGTCCTGCTCGCCCCGCCCTTCGTCCCAGGCCCCCTGGGAGCCCCCGATCCCGCGAAAATTGAAGCGAAGGGTGGCCAGGCCCTGCCCCTGGCAGGCCCCGGCCGCCGTGGTGACGACAGGGCTGTCCATGTCGCCCCCGTACCGGGGGTGAGGGTGGCAGAGGACGACCCCACTCGCGGGCTCGTCCGGGAGGGCCAGGGCTCCCTCCAGGGACAGACCGGCTGCAACGGGAATAGTCACGGACTGTTCAGGTATCATCCGGCGGAGAGAATAACGGTGGGGGGAGGGTCCGTCCAACGCCTGTGTTGACCTGCTATCGGACGCGACGGCGCCTGGGGGCCTACCTCGATGGCGCCCTGGACCAGGAGACGGCGCGCTCGACGTCCACCCATCTCGCCTCGTGTGGGGGGTGCCAGCGGGAGGTCGGTGAGCTGCGCCGTCTCCATGGGCTCCTGGTCGGCAATCTGACGCCCGCTCAGCCTGACTGGACCGGATTCTGGCAGGGCGTGGTCCGCGGCATCGAGGACCAGCGCGAGGTCCGGCCGGTACCGGCGCGTCGCAGCTGGTGGCCGGCAATCCTGGGTCATCGCTGGGCGTTCGGTAGCGGACTGGCCGCGGCGCTGCTGCTCATGGTCGGCGTCTGGCAGTACTCGGTCGGCGTCCGGCCTTCCGAGGCCGGCGTGCTCGTGACCTCTGCGGCCACCGACGACCCGCGCGGAACGGTGATGGTCTACTCCACGCCCGAGCAAGATGTCGCCGTCGTCTGGGTCTTCGGCCTCGACGACTGATCGCCGCCACCGCCGCGCTTCTCCGGCTGCGCTTGAAAGATGCGCCCCCGAAAGGTCGCGGGAGCGCGGCAATTCCCGAGAACTGGAACGGTAGCGCCCGATGGCCTGATCGGTAGCGCCTGAAAGGCGTGGGGAGGCCCGGGGCCCTCTGCGACTCGTTCCCGCCACCCATAGACCGAGCGCAGCGTGTTGATGGAGCCCAGCCGCGCAGGGTTCAACTACTCCTGCCACCTCGTGGTCGCAGAGGGCCCCGGGCCTCCCCCGCCTTCCAGGCGCGGCGACCGGGCGACGGAAGCTAGCGAGTCTTGAGCGCGGCCAGGCGCTCGCGCGCGAGGGGCGTTTCTTCGGACTGGGGGAAGTTGGAGACCAGGTACTCCAGGCGCTGCTGGGCAACCGCCGGCTGCTTGAGCTCCAGGAGCGCCAGAGCTTCCTTGTAGAGCGCGGTCGGCGCCTTCTCGCCCCGCGGATAGTTCGCGATCACCTTCCGGAACTCCTGCACCGCGAGCTCCATCTCCGGAGTGACCTTGTCGTTCTGTCCGCTGTTGGCGTAGCCCCGCGCGATGCTGAAGTGCGACTCGCCGATCCAGTACTGGGCGTTGCCGGCGAGCGGATGATCGGGGAAGCGCCGGATGAACTCACGGAAGCCCGCCATCGCCAGCGGGTAGCTGCCCTTGCTGAAGTCGATGTAGGCGGCCTGGTAGATATCCTGAGGTTGTAGCGCGTTCGTAGACGGTCGCGCACCCGCTGTGACCGGCGGTGCCGCGGGCGCGGGCCCCGTCGTGGATGGGGCGGCCGGCGACGGCCCGGCCGTGGACGGCCCTGTCGTTGATGGGCCCGCCGTTGACGGCCCCGCCGTCGACGTTCCGGGAGTGACCGGTCTCGCCGTCGCCGGGCCCGCCGTCGAGGGTGTGGCGGACGGTACGGACGGCGTGGGCGTCGTCGGCGGAGCATCCATCGAGGGCGTCGCGCTCCGCGGCGCGGCGGGGGCGGCGCCGCGCTGCTGCCGTCCGAGCGCTTCGATTCGGGACGCCAGGTCGTCCATCCGCGTGGTCAGCTCGGTCAACGACGTGGTGAGCCCGTCCAGTCGCCGATTGAGCGTCTCGATCTGACGCTGTCCCTCGAGGGTCTGGCTCTTCATGCGCGCGTCGACCGCGCGGGTGGCCGCGGCCTCCGCCTCCGTCCGGGCACGCTGCGCAGTTTGCTGCGCCGCCACGACCTCGCTGCGGAGCTGGAGAATGTCGTCCTGCGACGCAGTTCCGGTGACGTCGTGCACGCCGGCGCAGCCACCCAGGAGAGCCACCAACGCGGGGAACAACCAGGCGGCGCGGAGGCCTGGCCTCCTCGCCGCCGTGTCAACGAGCGTCAGCGCGGCTTGACGAGGAAGTGCGCTCGGCGATTCTTTGCCCAGCATTCTTCGGTCTTCTCGGTGCAGACGGGCCGCTCCTCTCCGTAGCTGATGATCGTGATGCGGCTGGCCTGGATACCCTGGGAGACGAGGTAGTTCATCGTGGACTTGGCGCGTCGCTCACCCAGCGCCAGGTTGTACTCGTTGGTGCCGCGCTCGTCGCAGTGCCCCTCGATGAGCACGAGGTGTTCGGCGTTGGTCTTCAGCCACGCGGCATTGGCGTCGAGGATCTTGGCGTCGCTGGGGCGAACGTCGTACTTGTCGAAGTCGAAGAACACGTCGCGCATCTCGGCGACGGCGATGAATTCCTTCGGCGAGGGCCGCGCGCCGGGCGCCGGCGCGGGCGCGGCGGTCGAGCCGGACCCAGGGGTCGGCGCGGCGGTCGCAGGTTCACTCGACGCCGGTGCCGGGGCGGCTGTCGGGGTTCCTGGCGTCGTGGTCGCAGCGCCGGTCGGCGCCGGCGCCGACGACACCTGCGTGGTGGCCGGTCGCTTGGCGCAACCTGCTGCGATGACACCCAAGATCAACAGCGCAGCCATCAACGGAGCACCGCGTCTAAGCATGTCTCCTCCTTGTGAGGGTACAAAAGCGCGTGAGGCCCGGCAGCGGGGTCATCCTATCACGGCAATCGCGGCGACCAGGAAGGACTTGTGCTATCGCTCGCGTTTTTCGTGATGGGCTCCGGGGTGCTGCCGTCGGCGAGCATGGCAAAAATTTGCCAACGCCCGAGACGGTTCGACTGAAACGCGAGGTGGCGTCCGTTGGGGGCCCACGTGGGGCTCTGATTGTCACCGCCGCCGCTGGTCAGGCGCCGCGGATTCGAGCCGTCGGCGTCCACCACCCAAATGTCGTGGGTGGCGTTGCGCTGCGTGTAGGCGATCACGTCCCCCCGCGGCGACCAGCGCGGCTGCGTGTGAAAGCCGCTGGAGGTGATCTGGCGCACGTTCGCCCCCTCGGGGTCCATGACATACACGTGCGGAGCGCCGGCCCGGTCGGAGACGAACGCGAGCATGCGGCCGGCCGGAGCCCACGTCGGCTCGGTGTCGATGCCGGCGTGGCGCGTCAGGCGCCGCAGCGTGCCGTTGACGAGATTGAGGACGTAGACCTCGGGGTTGCCGTCCTTGCTGAGCGTCAGGGCCAGGCTGCGGCCGTCCGGGCTGAAGGCGGGCGAGCTGTTGATGCCGGCGAACGCCGCCAGCGTCTGTTCGGGCCGCCGCTCGAAGGGAAACGCCCGGTAGAGATCGGGGTAGCCCTGCTTGTACGAGGTGAAGGCCAGCGAGCGAGAGTCGGGACTCCACACCGGCGACAGATTGATCGAGCCGTTCTTCGTCACCGGCATCGGCCCGGCGCCGTCGTAGTCGGAGATGACGATCTCCTTGGCGCCGCGGGGGCCGCTGACGAAGGCGATCTTGGTGTCGGCGACGCCCGGCTCGCCGGTGAACTGCATGACGACCTCGTCGGAGACCTTGTGGGCCAGCCGGCGCACCGACGCCAGCGGCTGCTCGAACTTCTTGCTGGCGATGAGCCGATGGTCCGGATTGGTGAGGTCATAGAGCCGCATCTCGATCTCGGCCTTGTCACCGCGCAGGGCCAGCAGTCCGTGCAGGCCGGCGTGGGCGCCGGCGGCGGCGAAGTCCGTCCACGAGCGGCGGAGGGCCTCGGCGTTGTTGGCCGGGATCGTTCCGGTGGCGGCCACCACGCTGAACAGGCCGGAGAACGTGAGATCGGCGCCTGCCACCGAGGCGAGCTGCTTGCCGTTGCCGGCCGCGTCGACGCCGGCCACTACCGTGAACTCCGGGATGGCGATGTTCAGCTTCTGTTTGCCGCCGCCGGTGACGTTGAGAAACACGTCGACCCCCTGGGCGCGGGCGGGGGCCGGGGTCATCATCGGCCCGGGGCCGGGGACGACGAGGGCGACGAGCGCAAGCACGAGCGCGATCATGCGTCGGAGCTTCATGCAATCAGCCTCGATCCTGGGTGAAATTGAAACCAAGTTGGATGCTCAGCGTGGGCTTCGACCACTCGGGGGGCAGTGGCGGAAACGGGGTGGCCTCGCTTATCGCACGGAGCGCCTGCTGATCGTAGTAGGAGTTGCCGGATGACTTGTCGATGGCCAGCTTGCCGAGCTGGCCGTTCCGGCTGATCTCGAACACCACGACCGGCTGGCGCCCCTGCAGGGCGCGACCCTCCCAGCGCTCCGTGATCTTCCGCTGGACGGCGGCCAGATACCACGCGAACGGAAAATCGGTGACGTTGAGTGTCATGGCGCCGGCGCCCTGCGCCGAGCCCGACGGCTGGCCGAGCGCGGGCGGCGGCGGCTCGGCGCGCGCGGTCGTGGTGGGCGCCGGCGAGGGACGTGGCGTCGTGCTGCTGCTGGCGATCGGCGGCAGCTCCTTTTCGCCCGCGCGCGGCGTTGCGGCGGCCCGCGGGGGCAGCGCGCGATCGGGCAGGCTCCGGTCCGGCAAGCTGGCGCTGCGGTCCGGCAGGCTCGGTGCGCGTGCCGGCAGGTCGGGCGGCGGCGCGGGCGCGGCTTTCGGGGTCTCGCGCTCGGGCAGCTCACGGGCCGTGCGCTGCGACACCCGCGGCGCCGGCTCCTCCGGTCGCGGTGGCAGCGCGGGCGCCGGCTTGCCTTGCGGCGTGCCGACGGCGGCGACCGCGGGGACCAGGTTCACGACGTACGCCTTGGGCTGGCGCACCGACCACGTGCTCGCCGCCACGATCATGACGACGGCGAGGAGGCCGTGCGTGAGCGCCGACAGCACCGTGGCCGTGACGGGCAGTGGCGCGCTGCGGAGGGCGGGGCCGGTCGAGCGGGGCCGCAGACGCGGGGTGAGGAGCATCAGACCCGCGGTACTCACGTCAGCGCTCCCGGGCCGGCTCGGTCACCATGCCGAGGCGCTCGATGCCGGCGCGGCGGACCAGGTCCATGGTCTCGATCACCGCCCCGTACGCGAGCCCCGCGTCGGCCTTGAGGTATAGCGTCTTGTCGGTCCGGTTGGCGAACGCCGTGCGCAGCTGCGCGTCGAGGCCGCCGGGCGGCACGCGCTTGTCGTTGAGGTAGAGAGTCCGCTCCTTGGTCACGGTGAGAACCATTCGCTCTTCGACGGCCGTCGGCTTGGCTGCCGCCTTCGGCAGGTTGACGTCGATACCACGGTACATCATGGGTGCCGTCAGCATGAAGATCAGCAACAGGACGAGCACGACGTCGACCAGCGGGACGATGTTGATCTCCGCCAGTGAGGTCCCGACGCGACCGTTGCCCTCGGGCGCGCCGGCGTTAAACGCCATCTTTGGCGGGGCGCGCCAGCCGTGGCATCGGCCGGCTCAGGATGTTGAGGAGATCCAGGATGAAACCGTCCATCTCGGTGGCCCAGTGACGGACGCGGTTCACGAAGAAGTTGTAGCCCATGACGGCGGGGATGGCGGCGCCCAGGCCCGCGGCCGTCGCGACCAGGGCCTCCGAGATGCCGGGCGCGACGACCGCCAGGCTGGCCGAGCCCTGGGTGCCGATGCCGTGGAACGCGGACATGATGCCGAACACGGTCCCGAAGAGGCCGATGAAGGGCGCCGCGCTCGCGGTGGTGGCGAGGAACGGCAAGAACCGCTCGAGCGCCGCCACCTCGAGACCGGCGGCACGGCGCATCGCGCGATGCACCGACTCGAGCCGCTCGGCCGAGAGGCCCTCGTCGCCGTCGTCGATGACGGGGTCACCACCCTCGGGCAGGCCGGAGATCTCAGTGTAGGCGGCGGAGTAGAGCTGGGCGAGGGGGCTCTCGCGGAACTTGCGTGCCGCCGCGTGCACCATCGAGGGACGTCGGCCTTCCCGGAATACCTTCACGAAGCCGAGCGTCTGCCGCCGGACCCGGCGCAGCTGCCACCACTTCTCGACGATCAGCGCCCACGACACGACCGAGAACAGCAGCAGCACGCCCAGGACGAACTTGGCGACGGGGCCGGCGTTCA
>Ga0075418_10004224_pt1 | contig 16381 bp, 13 predicted proteins | sample SoiMetdeltSBSDD2_FD_81776 | JGI IMG/M metagenome (GOLD analysis project Ga0075418, IMG submission 81776) | Bulk soil microbial communities from a Populus tree surrounding site in Tennessee, USA - Soil MetaG P. deltoides SBSDD2 | ecosystem: Environmental > Terrestrial > Soil > Tree plantation...
ATGACGCCGTCCTTGGAATAGCGATTGGCGAGAATATAGTCGTACAGGATCTGCGTCTCCGCCTTGAGCAGCTCGTCGAGCTGCCGGTCCTGGCGGAGCAGCTCGGCCAGCTCGCGATCTTCCTGCGGATTGTGGGGTATCGACAGATCGACCGGCTGCGCGTACTCCATCCATTCGTGAAACGCCAGCAGCCGATTGGCCAGCGCCTCCTCGCGCTTGGAAAGCTGGCGTCCCTGCTGCTCGAACTGCTCGCGAACCTCCGTTTGCAGCATGGTGAATTGCTGTCGATCGTCCGCCAGTTGCCGGCGCTCATCGGCGGCGTGGCGTCGCCTTTGCTCGAGTTCCGCTTCAGCGGGGGACAACTGGCGGCGGAACCACCAGGCGGCGGCCAGGACCAGCGCTGTGGACAGATAAAGGGCCAACTGCCACCAACCCAGCGCCTGGCGGAAGAGAATCGCCACCAGCCAGACGGCGGCCACGCCCGACAGGACCAAGGCGATCGGCAGCCACAGCCAGCGGCCGCGAGATATTTGCTCGCCTGGTCCTGCGGGGGGTTGGGAAAGGGGGGACGCTTCAGACAACTTATCCCTCGTACTCAAGCATAGCCCAGCACGGGGGCCGGGGCGCAAGCGGCTTCAGACTCGCGGAATCCCTCCATTCTACGCAGGCTTCCAGCTCGTGCTCACTGGGAAAGTCAGCCCAGGCGATTCGAGCAGCATTTTGGCGCAGGTGCTGGAAAACTGCGTCGATTACGCGGTTTGCCAAACCCCAGCGACCGTCGCTGAACAGCAGCATCCGACAAGTCCGATTCACATACGGGGGTCGCCGACAGGGAATCTCATCCTCGGCTGGGGCTGGCTGGGTGGAGAAAGTCGATGCGCTGGATTCGTGCGATTGCATCGTGGCAGGCGATGGTCGGCTTGCTCGTGCTGCTTCTCGCGCCACTGGTGGTTCAAACGCTGCCCGGTGTCGAGACCACGTCGCAGGTTGCGCAGCGTGCCGAGCAGATCGATCTCGATCCCTCCGTGGAAGAAACGCCGGCACTCCCCACAGCGTCTGAGGCGCCAGAAACGAGCGACGCCAACGCTGATGCGGACCGTGCAGGCGCCAGCGACGAATTGCCCGCGTTCAAGCCGCTGAGCCACACGCAGCAGGATGCGACGCTGGCAGCGCCTGTCGCGGCACCGGCCGCCGCGCCGGCCGCGGAACCGGCAACACCCTGGCCGTGGCCGACGGCCCTTCTGTCGCAACTTGCGACACTGGCCCAAACCGAGCCGCGCTGCCTGGATTGGCTGGCGCGCACCCGCTTGGAAGTCGAGCAACTCGTGGCACTGCCGTCGCTCGATGACCAGCGAGCGGCGGAAATCCTCGAGCGGCTCAAGGAGCTGGCCGAGGAAGCTCGCGAGATTGCCCGCGACCTGCCCGCGGAGGATTCGCGCCCGCGTCTGCTGCGTGCCGGGTTTAGCATCGTTCGCCGCCTGGCGATTTGGGAGCCCGTCTACCGCGCCGCCAGCAGTGAAACGTCTCCCCAGGCAGACTCCCCCATCGATGCGACCCTATCGCTTCAGCGCCTGCGGACGGTTGTGGAGTCCGCGGAAGCGGAACTTCCCCGCACCGGTGACGTCGACGCCTGGCGGAAATACTTGTTGCTGGACAGACTTCGAGACGAAATCGACCACGGCGCCCTCGACGAAGAGAGTATGCGGCCCCTGGCCCGCGAACTCTTGTACCGCATTCACTCCACGCAGCTTTCGGACCAGCAAGCCGAATTCCTGCACGGTCCGACGTTCCGCAGCCTGTCCCAGGAGCTGCTAGCGCTGGCCAGCGAGCCGGCTGATCTGACCGATGTGCTCGAGGCGGTTGAAGCATACGAACAGCAGGACAAAGCCGCGGCTGGCGTCCGCCTGGCCGACCTTTATGACCGCCTCCGCTGGTCCACGAACCCTCACGTCGCGGAGTTGGCTGCCGCCATCAACACGTACTACCGCAATGCCAACGTCCGCGTTGCCGTTTCGGCGGAGCTGGTCAACCGGCTGCTCCCCGAAACGCAGGTCGTCAGCGAACCGGTCGTCGATCGGATTCAAGGCGCCCATGTCGAGGGGGACAGCCAGACCAGCACGAAAGTCCGCCTGGTCCTGCTCCCGACGCGCGGCCGCTGGGAATTCGGCATCGAAGCGCTGGGAGACGTGGCCTCCTCGACCACTTCGTACTCCGGACCGGCGCGATTCTATCAGGACGGCTGGTCGAATTTCCGCGCACGCAAACGGCTGACCGTCGATCGCCGCGGCATTCGTCTCTTCCAGGCCGAAGCGCAGGCCAATTCCGACACGCAGCTCAACGACTTCGAGACGGAATTCGACGGCATCCCGCTGCTCAGCGGTCTGGCGCGGGCGATCGCCCGCAATCAATACGAACAGAAAACGCCGGCCGCCAGGCACGAAGTGGAAGGCAAGATCAGCTACCGCGCCTCCGCGGAGCTGGACCGGAAGGTGGCCGAGAGGCTGGAGAAGGGGAAGCGAGACTTCCAGCGGCAATTGGTCCAGCCACTGCAAAAGCTCGAGCTGGAGCCGACGGCCGTGGACATGGAGACGACGCAGGAGCGGCTGATCGCCCGTTACCGGCTGGCGGGCCGCGACCAGGTTTCGGCCTATACGCCACGGCCGCAGGCGCCGGGGGACAGCCTGCTGTCGGTGCAAATCCACGAGTCGGCGCTCAACAACGTGCTCTCGCACCTGAAGCTGGAAGGACGGCGAGTGGACCTGATCACACTCTACAAGGAAATGTCCCGCCGGTTTTCGGAGAAGGAAGTGGCCGTGCCGGAGGACATTCCCGAGGATGTGTTTGTGACTTTTGCCGAGGAAGACCCGGTGCGGATCGACTGCCACGACGGCCGGGTCAGACTGACAATCCAGCTCAAGAGCCTGGAGCAAGATGGCGAAATCCGCTGGAAAGACCTCAGCGTCATCGCCAATTACAAGCCCGATTCGGACCAGCGCGACGCAAACCTGGTGCGCGACGGCATTTTTGAGCTCCCCAAAACGACGCGCACCCGCGACCGGGTGGCGCTCAGCGCGATCTTCGGCAAGGTTCTCAATCGCAACCGCAAGCTGAACCTGATCAACGAGCGGATTGCCAAATCAACGCAGCTTGTCGACCAGCAGGTGACGCAATTCGTCATTCACGACGGCTGGATCGGAGTGGCCCTTGGACCCAAATCTCCGCTGCGGGAAGCGCAGGCACGGCAGCGGGCGGCGCGGTAAGCAAGCGGGACAACCGCCCCAGTGGCCGCTATATTCGTCGTTATGAAGACGACGCAGCTCAACCATGTGGCCATCCACGTTGCGGACCTGGCGCGGAGTGTGGAATTCTATACCCACGTGCTGAAGCTCGAGCCGATTCCACGGCCGGCATTCGCCTTCCCCGGCGCCTGGTTCCGGCTGGGGAACGACCAGGAGCTGCACCTGATCGGTGAACGGACCCGCGAGGTCGTGTCTCACAACCGGGGCAACCACTACGCCCTGATGGTGGACGACATGGATGCCTGGGAGCGCCATTTTCAGGCTATTCAGATCCCCTATGTGCCGCGGCGAATTCGCCCCGATGGAGCCTATCAGCTCTACGTGGTCGATCCCGACGGGCATTACGTCGAGCTGTGTACGCCGCCGGGAATGGCGCCCGCGGCCTGAATCTGCCCGCAGTCTGTGGGTGCGAAGGGATTGTCAGCCGAGGCCGCACAGCGACCAATGCAAGCGGTGGCAGCTTCGCGGCACGGCCGGAAGGTTTCCCCCACCGCTGCGAGATGCCCCCAGCGCCCGCAAAAGAGTCATTTCCCTTCAAAGTGTTTGCAAAATCTGGTGCTCGTTCATTTGGCCTTGGAAAATTGGCGACTAAAATTAAAGTAGGAGAACGCGGAGCGGTACCAAAGGCCGCTTCCCCAAAGACCGCCAGCCATGTCGGATCCCAGTCGCATCCGCCGACAGCAGCTCCTTCGCGAGGCCGAAGGCTGCCTGGAACTGGTCGCCCTGTTCGGTGACCAGTGGATGCTCTCGGCGTCGACTCGGGACACCTTGGCTCGCCGCGCGATCGAAACCCTCCAGCGGATCGAAAATCCCGGCGGCCTTAAGGGGCAAATCCTCTTCCTGCAAGGGCAAGCTCTAAGGCAGATGCAGCGGTTCTCGGACGCCATTCCCCCCTTGCGGGAGTCGGCCGAATACGAGCCGCAAAACGTCCATATCCGCCTGGCCCTCGCCTGGTGTTATAAGCGTTGCCGCCGGCTCGACCTGGCCATCGAAGCCCTGGAGTCGGCACTGGAGGCCGATCCGGCGCTGGCCATTTTGCACTACAATCTGGCTTGCTACTGGAGCCTGGCTGGGAACGCGAAAGTGGCCATCTCCTACCTGGCCCAGGCGCTGGACCTGGAGCCGAACTACCGGGACATGGTGCAGCAGGAGTCGGATTTCGACCCGATCCGCCACCACCCGCACTTCCAAGCGCTCACGGAAGTTATCGTGTAGGCGGCTCGAGTTAGCTTGCACATCTGCCCGTCCGATGCGGTCTGAGACGGAATTCGGTGCTCCCCTGTCGCAGGACGTGGTCCAACATGCTATCGCTGACCACCGCATCGGCCGCCGACTATCTCACAGACCGCGGCCTGGCCGCGGCGCACGAGCCGCTGACCGTCCGCGAACTCGCTGGCGGCGTCTCCAACGTGGTCTTGCTGGTTGAAAGGCCTGGAGGCGAGCGTCTGGTCCTCAAACAGGCTCTGCCGCGGCTGCGGGTCGAGCAGCAGTGGCTGTGCAGCATCGAGCGGATCTGGCGGGAGGTGGAGGTGCTGCGGTTGTGCGGCAGGCTATTGCAGGAAGGCGTCAGGGTTCAGGAGTCAGGAGACAGGGGACAGGGGGCAGGAGACAGGGGACGCTTTCTCGTGCGCGTGCCCGAGGTGCTGTTTGAGGACCGGGACAACTATTGTTTCGCCATGACGGCAGCGCCAACGGAGCATCGCACGTGGAAGGAGTTGCTGCTGGCTGGCCACGCGGATGCACAAATCGCTCAGGCCTGCGGCTGGCTGCTGGGCCGATTGCACGCCGATACGTGGAACGATGCTGAAGTGGCCCGCCTGCTTGACGACCGTACGTTCTTTCGTGACCTCCGCATTAGTCCCTACTACGACCGCATTGCCGAAGTGCATGCCGATCTCGCGATCCCGATTCAGCAGGTCACGAGCGCCATCTGGGAGCATCGCCGTTGCCTGGTTCACGGCGACTTTAGCCCCAAGAACCTGCTGGTGGCCGATGGCGAGCTGTGGCTGATCGATTTTGAAGTCGGGCACTTTGGCGACGGGGCCTTCGACCTGGGGTTCTTCCTCACGCACCTGGTGCTCAAGACGCTGGTTGCCGGGCCGCGGGGGGCCGACTACCTGGCGCTGATCACGACATTTCGCGCTGCCTATGACGAGGAGCTGCTTCCGGCCGCCGGTGCGGCAGGAACGGCACAGCTCTGGCAGCGGACGGTCGGCGCGCTGTCAGGCTGCCTGCTGGCCCGCGTCGATGGCAAAAGTCCCGTCGATTATCTAACCGATCCACTGGCGCAAGCCGTGCGCCGCACGGCGCGCGACCTGCTTCGCTCGCCTCCCCGCAACTTCGACGAACTGCTGTCCCGCGCTATTCAGGCGGCGCAGTCCGTCGCGCGATAATGGCCATCGCCTTGATCCCGACTTTGGCAATCAGCACCACGCCGGCGTCTCCTTGCTCTTGCGTCAATTGCCGCCGGATGTGGTCCGGATCAATGTCGACGCCCCGCTTTTTGACTTCCACCGGCCCCAGGCCGAGCTGCCGGACAGCCTCTCTCAATCGACGCAGATCAAACGGCAGCGAACCTAGGACCTCGAATCCAGACGCCAGCGGGTGATGGACGAGCTGCTCGCTCGTCAGGTACGAATTGCCGGTATCCAGCAATTTCACGCTCATTTGGCGGCACAATTCGCTGGTCAGTTGTGCGGCCCGCACGGCGGCACTGGGATCATAGACGTAGCGTCCCACGCTCGACGCAACGGGACCTGGCTGACCGCAAGCACCAACGATCGTGGCGGGACCCTGCGGGCCGTCGATCACGGTCGCCGCGGACGTTCCCGGCTCGCGCGCCAGGCTGCCAAACCACGCCACCTGCTGCCGGCACTCGCTGCGAGTTTCGATCCACTCCCGCTGGCAGCGACGAGCGACGTCGTCTGGCAGCTTCGTCGCCGGAGCAAGCTTGACGGCTGCATTTTCGCAGGCCGCCAGCAGCGTCTCGATCATCTCCCATGGCGGCTCGAACCGCTCCACCTGAACCGTTCGCTTCCCCGCCGGCCGACGGTCTGGGTCAATGTGCCACGCCTGGTATCTTGCCAATGTCGCGGCGCCTGCGTCGCGGCACTCGACGGCGACATTCGTTCGCCCGCACACCTCGGCATTGACCTGCGCCAAGTGAGCCGCGATCGGGTCCCGATCGACCGCGAGGCAGTTTCTGCCGTCCGCGAGCGCCACCAGATCGCCGCCAATCCCACAGCACAGATCGGCGGCTGGCATGCCGGGCGGAAATCGCGCCGCCTTGTATCGCGCTAGCGGCTCGTCGGTGGCCTGCGCCAGGCCTGCCAGCGTGAAGAACATTTCGCCGGCGAGCGTAAATTTCTCCTCGGCTCGCCTGCGCAGCTCGACCTGGGCCAGCACCAGGTGCGTCCGCTCGGCCGACAGCTCCCGGCGGAGCCGAGTCGCCAGCGTCACCAGAGGCGTTCTAGCAGCCAGTTCCGACGCCGCGTGAGCCAGCCACCGCCGAGCGGCCGGGCCTGTCAGCCATCGATAGTCGTCGAGCGAACCGGTCACGTCGCAGGGGCAGGTTGTAGCGGTCAAGACAGCAGTGCGGCGGCAGTATACCGCGCCTGCGGCATTCATCCGGACCATCCGCCGCCGCGGCCAAGCCGGCGAGCGCCGGCGGCCGAATTCACTAACAGGGTCAAGCGAGCACGGAGCAAAATCGATGGGAATTTTCGGCAAGCCGGGGTGGCTCGTGGGTCTCTTGGCTGCGGCCTTTCTCATTCCCTATGCCATGTTCGACAAGCGGATTAGCGCGCTGGTCAGCCAAGCGCTCGGCCGCAGCCAGCAGCAGCCCAGTGCCGCCACCGGGGTCGATCTCGACTCGCTGGCGGCAGGCGCTCAGGATGAGCGCGAGGCAACGCTGCCGGCCATCGGGGCGCTGGCCGAGGGGCAAGCTCCCCTGTGCGACATGGCATCCGCCTTGAGCTTCGACGTCACGCCGCAGTGGGTCACCGCGCTTTGGCCGCGCGTCACCACCGTCGTGGGAGACACCACTTCTGCCGGCATGCGAGTGCCGCTGGTTACCGGCGTCATGCCCGACGACCTGGTGGGCACGCTGACCTACTACTTTGACGAGCAGCAGCGCGTGCAGCGGGTAACTTTCTCCGGGAACACGGGGGATCCGCGGCGGCTGGTGGCGCTGGTCACCAGCCAATACAACCTCCGGCCGCAGCCCACGCTCGACGCCGGTTTGTACCAGACGAAGTGGAACGGCAAAGCGATCAGCACGCTGCACGTCTGCCATGCGTCCGTGGTGGCAGCGGCCGCCGCTCATGGAAAGTTCGACGTGCAGCTCGAGCTGAAGCGGGCCAATGGGTTGGCAGGAACCGCCAGCAGGCCGCGAATGCCAGGCTGGTGACTTTCGCGGACCTGACCGTGCTCTACTTATTCGTCGCCAACTTTCGCTCCCGCCGGTCTGCGGGGAGGGCTGGCGGCTGGCGTCCGGGCCCGCGGGACGATCGGCGCGGGCTCTCCCGCACCGGCTTCGTCGGCGCCCGGAGCTGCCGGCGTGTCTGCGGCCGGCCGTTCCGCTGGCAGCTTGCTCTCCAGTTCCTTCAGCCGCGCTTCCAGCGTCTCCACTCGCGCTTTGAGTTCCTCGAGCTGTTCCACGAGCGACGCTTCCGTCGTCCCTGCCGCAGCACCCGGGATGGCGCCGCCGCTTACGCCGGCGCCAGGATGCGTCAGCCCTTCGATCGCCCGCTCCGCGCGCCCGATCAGCGAACGGTCCCTTAGCAGGCCGCCATAGCCAGGTCCCGATAGACTGGAATCGGCTGCCGCCGCCAGTTTGACATTCTTACGTCGCAGGGTTGGTCCCTGGTAATAGGTCAGCTCCACTTCCTGCCCCTGCCGCGATTGGCGGATGAATTCCACCAGCTCTTCCGCCGTCTCCACCTTCTGGCCATCGTAGGCGACGATCACAGCCCCCAGCGGCAATCGCTCCTTGGCGGCCGGCGAATCCGGGCGAATCATGGTGACGAGCGCGCCGCTGCGGGCCGGCACGTCCGAGCGGAGGCGCAGTTCGTTGGCAAACGTGACGACGCTGATTCCGAGCGAAGCGCGGTGCTCGCCAGCCTCCGCCGGCCCGCGGGCTGGTTCATCTGCCGGCGGTCGCGCTGGTTCACCCAAATCAATCCCGCCGGCATCATTTTTCGGAGCTTCCGGCGGCTGGCCAAGCGTGGCGACGATCGTACTTTCTTTCCCTTCCCGCTCAATGGTCAGTGTCAATTTGCCGCCGGGCGGGACTGGCTCCATCCGCCGCCCCAGTTCATCGATGTCCTTCACGGGCGACTTGTTGACGGCAATGATTCGGTCGCCGGCCTTGAGGCCCGCCTTCTCCGCCGGGCTGTCGGCGGCAACTTCCGTGACCGCCAGCGCGCCATCCACTTCCTCCAGCACCACTCCCAGGTAGCCCGACGTGGGAGCGTCGGCATCGCCCGCTGGCGGCGGCAAATCGCCGTCCCCAATCCGCGGCGGCAGCGCAGGGGGATCAAGATCAATGGGTGGCGCTCGCTCGCCGGGGGGCGCCGCTTTGGTGCGGTCCGTCTTATCGAGCCGTTTTTCGACCTTGTCCAGATTTTGGCCCCAGGCGATAGCGGAAAAAACAGCCGATGCCGCGAAGGCACACGCCAGCAGCGAGATACGCACGTTCATGAGAGAACCTCCGTCAAGTCGAGTCGTGCCGCGAAGGCGGCAGCCCAAGGGGACATTATACAGCGGTTGCCAGTCTCCTGTCGCCGGACAACTGGCCTGGACCACTGGCGACGGCAAACGCTACGCTACTTTGCACGTTGCGCGAGGAAGCCATGCGCTACAGCGTAAGATCGATGCTGATTGCGGCGGCGATCGCGCCTCCGCTGCTGGCGTGGTCGTGGATGGCGGTGAGCTATTTTCTGATCGCTTACGTGTTTTTGGGGGCGATCTATGTGGGTGCCGTCGTGCTGATCCTGGACGACCGGAGCTAGCTCGCGGCCGGTTTTGCCCCCGGCTGCCTGCATCGCCACTCCGGCACCGCCCCCTCGATTCGCCGCGGCGGCGGCCGGGGAAGGAGCCAGCCCGTTACTTTACGGTCAGGTCCTCCACCTCCTTCATCAGGCCCGCGAACTGGTTCTTCTCCAGCCGGATTTCCTTCGTCTCCGCGCCGACGCGAATGCCGACGCGCTGGGCCGGGGCGCGGGTCTCGCTAATGTCGTTGCCGGAGATGGTGACCTCCTGCGTTTGGCCCTGTACGTCGATGGCGATGCCAGCTTCGGGGCCGCTGTCGATGATCCGGTTTTTTTCCAGGCGGTTCTTGTGGGGGGCGAAGTCTTTGCCGCGCTCCGGGCGGAACAGGACGCCCGCTTTGCCACTGGTCTTCACGACGTTGCTCACGATCAGGTTCTCGGTATCGCGGTGGCCGATCGAAATGCCGTAGCTCCTTGAGCCTGCGATCTGGTTCCCTTCGGCCAGGCCGTACTTGACCCCCCAGCAGAAAAAGAGGCCGATGTCGTTGTCTTCCAGGCGGTTGTTTTTGATCACCGGCCGCTGCGAGCCGCTGCCAGGGTGGAGGCCCAGGCCCGTGTGGTCGTGCGAATGACATTTCTCGACCGAAACGTCGTGGCAGACCTGCCAGCTAATGCCGTCGCCGTTGTAGTTTCGCGCCGTGACGCCGCGGATGGCGATCCGCGAGCAGTCCTGGAGGAAGATGCAGCCGGCATAGTTGCCGTCGAGGTTGTCGTTTTTCGCCTTGTTACCGTCGAGGGCCAGGTTCTCGATAACCACGTTTTTCACGAACTCGCCGCTGAGGATAGGAAACAGCGTGCTGCAAGTGCTCCCTCCCATAAGCCAGAAATTTTCGCGCAGCGCCTTGTCGAGCTTGAAGCGATTGCCGCTCTTGGCCACGAGCGTCCGCTTGAGGACGTCGCTCCCGCCATCGTGCGGGTTTTTGGTCCGCAGACAAATCCCGTCGCCCACGCGGAAGCCGCCGGCGTCCTCGAGTGTAATCTCCTGGTCGAACCAGTCGCTGTCGGCGGCGAGCTTCGTGTTGATCGACGGCTCCTTGACCAGCACGCTGTCGTCGCCGCTGCCCAAAAGGCGAATGCCGCTGGCCAGATAGACGGCGTTTCGCAGCTTGTACCTCCCAGGCAGGATATTCACCGTACCGCCGCCAAGGCGAGCGACATAGTCTACCGCTGCCTGAAGCACTCTTTCGCTGGCGCCAACTAGATCGGCGTCTTTGGGTCCAACGGTAATGGTGACCCGCTCCTGCCAGTCGGGCTCGACGACTTCATCGCCGCTGGTGGCCCGCGGGGCGGTGACCGCGGGGCGGTCATCGGCCCTGCCATCCGCTGGCCGCATCAGCGCAACTCCCGCGGCAGCCAGGGAACCGGACAGCAGTTGGCGACGAGAGAGCGAGGGAAATACGCGACGCATGAGATGTAACTCCTGCAAAGAACCCACGGCTGGATGCCCAACAGGATAACCGCTGGCGAGTGCCATGGCACCATTTGCGGTGGCGAAGTTAAGTGATAGGCTCACTGGCCGCAGCGGCGGTAGCCCATGCTGGAGCTGAAGGATGCGCATCGGAATCTTTGCCGACACTCACGACCATCTGGCCAACATCCGCCTGGCGGTGGAACGGTTCAACGACGAGCGGGTCGAGCTGGTGCTGTTTGCCGGCGACCTGGTCTCGACGTTTGCGGTGCCGCCGCTGCGGAAGCTCCAGGCCCCGCTGGTGGCCTGCTTTGGCGACAACGAGGGGAACAAGCCGGGTCTCGTGGCCGGTTTTCAGCTCGTTGGTAAACTCTCGGAGCCTCCGGTGCGCATGACCACCGGCGATGGCACGCGACTGGTCATGACGCACATGAAGCGACAGTTGCGAGGACTGGAAGGCGAGTATGACGTGGCAGTTTTCGGCCACACGCACAGGCCGCGGATCGAGCGCGACGAATCGGGCCGGCTAATGATCAATCCCGGAGAGACCAGCGGCTGGACGTTTGGGCGGCCGACGATAGTCACGTATGATACGGTCACCCGCCAGGCAACTTTGATCGATCTGGCGATCTAGATGGGGAGGGGTATTGTTCCTACCTGGGGCCAGGGGGCGGCGCGCCAACAATTTTTCAGCAGAATGGCCTGGGGGGCGGTTTGACACTTGTGGCGATGTTCGGCAAACTACAGTCCTCCACTCGCCGTGGTCATTAACACTTGCCCTATTCCCCATGCGTCATCTATTCGATTTCACCACGCATGTGGAGGCGATTCGTCGCCTCTTCAAGATGGATTGGCGAAACTCCCAACGCCCGGACACCTACCGGCGGGCGCGGCCGCTGATCCTGATTAACGGACTGGCCGAGCAAAGTGAAAGCTGGTACCGCAACCGCGACGTCTGGCAGCAAAAGTTCGACGTGCATCTGCCCGGCGTGCTGGTGTACGACGGCCCCGTGATGCAGGAGCGCCTGCGTCAGGGGGGGGGAATCACCGTCGATTTTCTCACCAATCGGTTGTCCGAGTACCTGGACAGCTTCGTACAGTCCCCACCCTATCACCTGGTGGGGAGCAGCCTGGGCGGCCAGATCGCAGTCGAGTACACCAGCCGGTATCCGGACAAAGTCGATCGGCTGGTGCTGCTTTGTCCTTCCGGAATGGGGAGCGAGGAGCGGCTGCCAATCACGGAAGGCGCGCGGCACAAGAACTACCAGGGACTCGTGGAAAGCACATTCTGCGACCGCAGCATGGCCAGCCCGGGCATCATCAAATATTACGAGGCGAAATTCGCGTCCAAGGCTTGGCGCCGCGCCTTGTTTGAGACGGTGCGCGGCACGAAAAGCCATTCCGTACGCGACAAACTGCACTTGATCGCGCGGCCAACGCTGGTGATATGCGGCGGCGAGGACCGAATCGTCGATTCCAAAGTGGTGCGCCAGGCCGTCGATGGGCTGGCCAACTTCAGGTACGAACTCCTTCCTCAATGCGGCCATGCTCCCCAGTTGGAACGGCCGCAAGTCGTCAATCGCCTGGTTGCCGAATTTCTGCAAGGCGACAATTCGCCGGTCTCCCATGACAGAGTGGCAGCCGTTGATGCCGGCGCTTAATCGGGGCAGGATGAACGGTGGGCGGCCGCCCACGGTTGAGGGCGGCTGCGAATTGGTATCGATCTCTTCAGGCAGTTGCGGGCTGCCAGGACGTGCTGGTGAATTCGTTCCGCTGGGCACTGGCTGTGGTTCTGGTGGCGACATTCCTGTTGCCGCTGGCCGGGCTGGGGGTGCGCAAGGCGATCGAGAGCAACACCAACAACGTCCACGACTGGCTTCCCAGCCATTATCCGGAAACTCGCCACTATCAGCAGTTCCACCAGCAGTTCGGCAATGAGGAATTCATCGTCGTAAGCTGGCCGGGCTGCACGCTCGAGGACCAGCGGCTGGATCGTATGGCCCAGCGGCTGAGGGAGCGGAGCGATTTGCACCAGATGCGGACGGGGAGCAGTCTCTTTCGCCGCGTCACCACGGGGCGCGAGCTGGTCGCGCAGTTGACCTCCGAGCCACTAGAGCTGGAACTCGACCGCGTGAAGGCGCGACTGAAAGGAACCATGATTGGGCCTGACCAGCAGCAAACGTGCGCTGTGGTCACACTCAGCGATGCGGCCCGCGATAATCTGCACCCGATGCTTGCCGAGATTCGCGCTGCGGCATTGGATGTCGGCTTGTCCCCGGAGGCGATTCACCTGGGGGGACCGCCAGTGGTCAACGCAGCGATCGACCGGGCCAGTTCGCAATCGCTGATTCGGCTGGCGGGACTGGCGGCCGTGATTGGCCTGGTGATCGCCTGGCTCTGTTTCCGCACGATACGCCTGACCGCGATCGTATTTTCCATTGCCGGCTATAGCGCGGTATTGAGCCTGGCCATGGTCCCGCTGTTCGGCGTTCCGCTGAACGCGATCCTGATCACCATGGTTCCGCTGGTTTACGTCGCGGCGATGTCGGGGGCGATTCACCTGTCGAATTACTATTTGGACAATCTGCGCAGCGGCCACACGACCGACGCAGCCAGACGTGCGACCGATCACGCCGCCTTGCCGCTGGGGCTGGCGACGGCAACAACCGCCATCGGCTTGTTGTCGCTGTGGTATAGCGATCTGGCCCCGATTCGTTTGTTCGGCCTGTTCTCGGCGCTCGGCGTCTGCCTGGCGCTGGCGCTGCAATTGGTGTTGCTCCCCGCGCTATTAACGCTGTGGCCTTCACGACTGCCGGCGGCGCGCCACACCGGGACAACCGGTCCGGAACACGACGAGCCCGTCGAGCCGCTATCTCCCCGCTGGCAGTGGCTGGCCAGCCTCGTGATCGGCCGGCACGCGTTGTTTGCTGGCGGTTGCTTAGTTGCACTGGTGATCGGAGCGATTGGCGTTGCGCGCGTGCAAACATCGATCGAGATCATGCGACTCTTTTCCAGGGACACTCCGATCCTCGCGGACTATGCCTGGCTGGAGGAGCATCTGGGGGCGCTGGTGCCGATGGAAGTGGTGGTTCGCTTCGACCAGCAGAACAAGCAAAACATGCTCCAGCGCGCGCAACTGGTGCGCGAACTGCAGCAGAGCATCGCAGAGATCCCGCAGGTCGGCGGCAGTTTGTCCGCCGCCACCTTCACGCCCAACGTGCAAGTGCGCGGCGGCTCGCCCCGGGGCGTGGTCATCAATCGCCGGTTGGTCAAAGCACGCCCGCTTTTGGAGAAAGCCGGGTATTTGGCGCACCGCGAGCAGGAGGAATTGTGGCGGATCAGCGTCCGTGTCCAGTCGGGAGAAAACATCGACTACGGCGCGTTCCAAGAGGAGCTGCGCGGACGGGTGGAGCCGATCTTCGCGCGCATCGAGGGCGCAGGCGCTGCCGGCGTTTCGGCCGAGTTCACCGGCGCTGTGCCGATCATTTACAAGGCCCGCCGCTCGCTACTGGACGGGCTGATTCTCGGCTTTGGCACGGACGTGCTGCTCGTCGTCCTGGCGGTCATGGTTTTCCTGCGGCACTGGAGCAGCGGCCTGCTGCTGCTGCTAACCAGTGTCTTCCCCATGACGTTGATCTTCGGCCTGATGGGCTGGCTGGGGATCGTGGTGGACATCGGCTCGGTGATGACCCCCTGTGTGGCGCTGGGTGTGACGATCGACGACGTGATCCACTTCGCTCTCTGGTATCGCCGCGGCATCGAGCAGGGGTTGTCCCGCCGCGGGGCCGTGGAGCTGGCCTATGCCGGCTGCGGCCGGGCAATGGTGCAAAGCTGGGGAGTGATCGGCCTGGGGCTGGCGGCATTCGCCCTGAGCACTTTCATCCCGACGTTTCGCTTCGGCGTTCTCATGATCGGCCTGCTAACCGTGGGCCTGGCGGGCAACTTGTTGTTCCTGCCGGCCCTCTTGGCAGGTCCGCTCGGCCGACTCATTGCGGCGCGGGTGCCCAGGGAAAAGGCCGCGGCGCAGCCGGTCCAGGAATACGCACCAGAGCCGATCCACCAGCCCACGTCGTAGACCTCGGTTGTGCGTGGAAACAGCTCGGTCACCGCTTCCACCACGATACGGGGCGAGTCTCACCCTCGGCAGGCTCCGGAACTTGCGCTCCCTCTTCGTAGATCGGCTGCATCTTTTCCGGGGAAATGAAGCACCCCTCGTCGAGGAAGCGGAGAGTGTAGTCAAAGACTGTTGACGAATTGCCGATCAACTCGTGCAGCGCCGGGACGACGGCGAAATCGCGGGCGCCCGCCAGCCGCGTGGTCGTAATCTCGAGCCGGCCGTCATCGTCGCCAGCGAGCTTTGAGCTATAGCCCTTACCATTACCCTTTCCGCCGGCGATGATGCCAAATTCGCACCGCGGCGTGGCCAGGCGCGTTTGCAGATCGTCCCATTCCTTGCCTAACTGCAGGCCCGGCTTGCCGAACAGCGTCTTGAACACGCTGCCGTCCGCCAAGCGTACGGCGGTGCTCGCGCCGTGATTGGGGGGCGCGATCATAACGATACGGCGAATCCGAGGATCGGGCTGCCAGCCGCCATTTTCGCTCGCCGGCTCTCCCGCGAGATACCGCCGGACGACGATGCATCCCATACTGTGCCCGAGCAGGTTGATCTCCTCGAAGGCGGGCAAGCTGGCAATGACGTGGGCCAGCGACTGCGCGTGCTCGTCGACGCTCAACCGCGTGCTGGCGTATTGCATATTGACGATTTCGTAACCCCCTTGTTCGTGCAAATGCTTCCCCAGCCGATGCATCGACCAGCGCGGCGCCGCCAGGCCGTGCAGCAATATGACCGCCTTGCCCTGCTTGGGCTGCAAGTTTTCCTCGCGCTGGATCTGCTCGAGCCGGGCCAGACAAACGTCATACGTCCCGGACTCGTGCTGCAATTCATAGCCATCCAGCAACCGGCACTCCGCGGTGCCCGCGCGGCGCTGAATTCGCCAGTCGTGAAGAAAGTACTGGTCGGTCCAGAATTCGGTGCCGCCGGCTGTGGGCGCGGGAATGCGGCTGAAGAGCCTCGCCGCCTTGCTTGGCCCCGGTTGTGCCGCGGCACAGCCGCCTAGCCACGCGAGCGCGGCCGCCAGTGCTCCCAGAGTGCAGCTCGGACCTAGGCAGCGAGTCATCGGTCTCGAATTGACAGTGAGAATCCAGTCGGGATAGGCGATCGCCTGGGAGAATACCAGGGGCGGGAGTTTAGGGAGAACCGCGAAACTGGGCAAGTGCAACCCGATTGCGGCGAGGGGCAGTTAATCGCGTTTGCCGCTGCTATTTTCGCGTACTGTGTCGCAATCAAGCGCCAGTGAGCGGATATGTGCTCACTGGTGCCAATCGCCGGCAAAAAAGCCGCGGTGGCTGTGATTGAACCAGACGGGGGAGGACGGCTGCCCTTCCTGGCCCAGGGCGTCTACCGAGACGATCCAGTAGCGCGTGGTCCCGTTTCCCGCCTGATGGCGAAATGTGGTTTCCATCAGCGGCTCATTGGTCACGCGGACAATCTCCCACGTCCCTTTCAACTGATAGACATGGTAGCCGGTGACGCCGCGCTCCTGACTTGCCTGCCATTTGAGATC
>Ga0075418_10004225_pt1 | contig 16379 bp, 2 predicted proteins | sample SoiMetdeltSBSDD2_FD_81776 | JGI IMG/M metagenome (GOLD analysis project Ga0075418, IMG submission 81776) | Bulk soil microbial communities from a Populus tree surrounding site in Tennessee, USA - Soil MetaG P. deltoides SBSDD2 | ecosystem: Environmental > Terrestrial > Soil > Tree plantation...
ATTCAAGGACAAGTCTCGCGTATCGATCCAGCGGCCCGCGAAGGCACTTTCACCGTCGACGCTTCGCTGATCGGACCATTGCCGGCCAGCGTGCGTACCGACCTGAGTGTCGATGGAACGATCGAGCTTGAACGACTCGACAACGTTTTGTACGTCAGCCGTCCCGCCTTTGGGCAGGGACAACAGACGGTCGGTATTTTTCGCCTGACTCCTGACGGGCAGGAAGCGATGCGCACCCAAGTCACACTTGGCCGTAATTCAGTCAGCACCATCGAGATAGTTAGCGGCCTCAGTGAAGGCGATCAAATAATCATTTCGGACACATCTGAGATGGACAGCTATACCCGCATTCGCGTGCGTTGAAGCTCAAAAAGTCTGAAGTTTAAACTGATATGGTTGCGTTCAAAATAACGCAAAGGAGATCATGATGAGTTCACTCAATTCACTTATTCACCTTACTGAGGTAGAAAAAGTGTTCTACACGGACGAAGTCGAGACACACGCGCTTGCCGGCATCAATCTCGACATCAATAAGGGAGAATACGTCTCAATTGCGGGCCCGTCTGGCTGTGGTAAGTCAACGCTCCTATCGATTCTGGGTTTACTTGATACGCCGACCAATGGTGAATACGTTCTCAACGGAACTCCCGTTGAGAATCTTTCACTGTCGGACCGGGCACGCATTCGCAATCGCGAAGTGGGTTTCATCTTTCAGAGCTTCAATTTGATCGGCGACCTCTCGGTCTATGAAAACGTTGAGCTGCCGCTGACATATCGGGGCATGAACTCCGGCGAAAGGCGTAAACGCACGCTGGAGGCGCTGGAGCGAGTGGGCATGGGCCACCGCGCCAAGCACCTCCCCAGCCAGCTCTCGGGCGGCCAGCAACAGCGCGTTGCGGTGGCGCGCGCGGTGGGCGGACAACCGAGCATTCTGCTCGCGGACGAGCCCACAGGCAATTTGGATTCGATTAACGGCGAAGCAGTGATGGAACTCTTGCGCGAGTTGCATCTCGGCGGTGCGACGATCTGCATGGTGACCCACGACACGCGTTATGCCCAACATGCCGATCGTATTGTGCAGCTGTTTGACGGCCTCATTCTTAAGGAAGAGGCCGCAGCTAGCCCGCGCGAGGCCGCTCTTGCTGCGCAGGTTGCTTAACATGGTCCAGGGTACAGACTTCAACTAACTGTGAGGAGACAAAAATGAATAGAGATGACGCGGAAGACAATACCACCTACAACGTGGTCGTCAATCACGAAGAGCAATATTCAATCTGGCCGGCTGACCGAGAGAACGCGCTGGGCTGGACGACTGTAGGCAAGAGCGGATTGAAGGCGGAGTGTCTTGCCTATATCAAGGAAGTATGGACGGATATGCGACCTTTGAGTCTTCGAAAGTCGATGGCAGAATCTGCCGCCAAGGTTTAGTTCAACCGCTACCTATTACGGATTGCAGGGCAACCACTTCTTCTAAATCAGTCCAACCGCTTCTCCTGGAGTTTCTCACGCGAGAACTGCTTCAGTTCAGGAAGCAATGAACGAGGGCGATCTTCTCAGCCGAGAGTCCCCCCTTTAGCTACAGGCGCCACGTCGGAATACCTTCTGGCCGCGCAATATTCCCCTCCTATTAACTATCGGTTTTGCCTCTGTCACGGACAACAACTCTTTCGACTGACGACGGCGGATCGTTTCCCGCATAGCAACTCGAAGGAATAAGTATGAAAGATCAGCGCTCACACACGATTCCCCGGCGAGCAGCAACGAGTCCCTGTCTGCCTTCATTTGCGCAGGAGAGGCTGTGGTTGCTGGATCGAATCAAGCCGGACAGCTCATTGAATACCATCTCGACTGCCATCCGTTTGCAGGGCCCACTCGCTCTGGGAACCCTGGAGCGGTCTCTCAATGAGATCGCGCAGCGTCATGAAACCCTGCGCACTATTTTTGCCGATGATGATGGGCGCCCGGTACAGGTAGTTGTTCCGTCGATGACTCTGACAATACGAATGGTCGATCTCACGTTCTTCCAGCCACCTGAGCTTGAAAGAGAACTGGAGAGGCTGATGACAGCGGAAACCCAACTGCCATTCGATCTCTCGCTTGGTCCACTCGTTCGCGCTACGCTGTTCAAACTCGGCGAAGAGGAGAATGTGGTTCTCCTCTGCCTGCATCAAATTATCTGCGACAGTCACTCAATCGAGATATGTATGGCGGAGTTGGCCGCTGTCTATACAGCCGCAATAACCGGCCAGCCGGCACTATTGCCGGAGTTGCCGGTCCAATACGCAGACTTCGCACTCTACCAGCGAGAGTTGCTCAACCCCCAGGCGCTTGACGAACTGATGACCGTCCAGAGACGGCGTTTCTCGGCGGAGTTACCAACCCTGGAATTGCCGGTTGACCGGCAACGCCCGGCAGTCGAGACCTTTCATGCAGCGAAATGTTACCTGGAGGTGGACGCCTCACTTATTCAATCACTTGAGGCGCTGAGCCGTCGTGAAGGGGTAGCGCTTTCCACCATCCTGCTCGCTGCTTTTATCATTCAGCTACGACGCTATTCCTCTCAAGACGAGATCTTAGTAGGTGTGTTGGTGGGCGGCCGAGAACCAGAGGAGACCAGGGAATTAATCGGACTCTTTGTCAACACCCTGGTTCTGCGCACCGATCTCTCGGATAACCCGACGTTCAGAGAATTCTTACAGAGGGTACGCGAGACAGTTGCCGAAGCCCACGAGCATCAGGAAATACCGTTTGAAAAGTTGGTTGAAGCTTTGCAGCCTGAGCGAGACATAAGCCGCCATCCTATCGTCCAGGCCATGTTCACGATGCAGGATACGTCCCCCAGAAGCATGGTATTACCAGGCATCGGCGCAACGGTTGTTGAAATTAAGAACCGCACGACGACATTTGATCTGAGCACTATCTGGACCAGGAACGAAGAACGCCTCGCAGTCGTTCTGGAATACAACCCCGATCTATTTGAAGCGTCGACTGTCGAGCGGATGGCGAAGCACTCAGAGTCGGTCCTCCAGAGCATCGTCTCCAACCCGGAGCAGCGTGTTTTGAACCTGCCGTTCCTTACAAGTGTCGAGCAACAGCAATTGTTAGGGGAGTGGAATAAAACCAGCGCGGACTACCCGGCACACGCCTGCTTACATGAGATGTTCGAGGCCCTGGTGTCGGACTCGCCCGACCTTAAGGCCGTCATTTCTGAAGACGAGCAACTGACTTATGCGCAGTTGAACCGCCGCGCCAATGAGGTTGCCCGCCGGTTGCGAGCAAGTGGCGTCGGTCCAGGTGTAGTTGCTGGGATTTGCATCGAGCGGAGTATCGAAATGGTGGTTGGGTTGATGGGTATCGTGAAGGCGGGCGGGGCCTATCTGCCATTAGACCCAACCTATCCGCCGGAGCGTCTCAGCTTCATGCTCAAAGATGCACGGGCCAAGATTGTTTTGACTCAAGAACGACTAGTAGAGCAGTTGGGGCATCAGCTCCAGACCGAGGTTATTTGCATTGATAGTCAATGGCAGGGCATGACGCTCAGCCCAGACGAAAACGTGCGGAGCGGGGTAACTCCCGATGATTTGGTCTACGTCATCTACACTTCGGGTTCAACCGGACAACCGAAGGGTGTGATGCTCAATCACCGAGGTCGCGTCAATAACTTCTCGGACTTCAACCGACGGTTCGACGTCGGCAAAGGCGACCGATTGCTCGCGCTCTCCTCGCTCAGCTTTGATATGTGCGCCTATGACGTCTTCGGCACGCTTGCAGCCGGAGCGACGATTGTGCTCCCCGTAGCTGCACGAACGCTCGATCCCTCCCACTGGGCGGATTTGATGGTCCGCCACGAAGTTTCCCTTTGGCACTCTGTTCCGGCGCTGCTTGAACTGCTGGTGGAATATGTTGAAGCGCACGCTGAGAGCAGACCATATTCGTTACGGCTGGCGCTTCTCGGCGGAGATTGGATTCCTGTGAGCTTACCGGATCGAGTCAGAGCTCTGGCCGAACACGTTCAAGTGATAAGTCTGGGAGGGGCGACAGAGGCTTCGATGGATTCTACAATTTTTCCCATCGAGACGAGCGACCCGACTTGGAAGAGCATCCCGTACGGTAGGCCGATGGCTAACCAGCAAGCTTATGTGCTGGACAAGAGTCTGCAACTGGTTCCCGTCGGAGTCTCTGGTGAACTATATCTCGGCGGGCTCGGCCTCGCCTGGGGTTACTTCGATCGTCCTGATCTCACCGCAGAGAGATTCATTCCACATCCGTTTGGTCGCAAGCCAGGAGAACGCCTTTACTACACGGGCGACTTGGCCCGTTACTATCCTGACGGCAACCTTGAATTGATTGGACGGAGCGACTTTCAGGTCAAAATCCGTGGCTTCCGCATTGAGTTAGGCGAGATCGCGGCAGCACTCAGGCAACACCCTGCAGTTTACGAGGCCGTGGTGCTGGCGAGAGAAGATGAGCCTGGCATTAAGCGCCTCGTGGCTTACATTGTTCCACAGCCCGAGGGCACGGCAACTGTGCGACGCATGCTGCGGCTGGAGCAAGAAGTGGCCCGTAATGATTTGGCGCAATACGAATTGCCCAATGGCACGTCCATCATCCATCTCAACAAGGGGGAAACAAGTTTTCTTTATCACGAGATATTTGAAGAGCAGGCTTATTTGAGGAATGGAATCACTCTCGATGAGAAGCCCTGTATATTCGACGTCGGTGCCAACATCGGCCTCTTTTCACTATTTATTGGACAGACGTATCCCGATGCGAGGATTTACGCCTTTGAGCCGGTCCCGGATGCTTTTCAGGCGTTACGGGCGAATGCAAACATATACGGCTTAGACGCCAAAGTTTTTGAGAGCGGTATATCCGACCAAAATAAGAGCTCGACGCTCACCTACTATCCAAACTTCTCCATCGGTTCAAGCCGCTTCGCCGACCCGCTGGAAGCGCGCGATGTCATTAAGGCGTTCTTAACGAACACTCAACAGTTGCCGGCCGTTGAACAGTCAACTCTGAGCGAAGCACTCGTTGATGAGCTACTAGACGAGAAATTAACGAGCCAGGAAATCGTCTGCGAGTTCAGAACGATCTCAAGCGTCATCGCTGAGTATGACATCGAGAATATCGATCTGCTCAAGGTAGACGTGGAGAAAAGTGAAGTAGAGGTATTAGCGGGAATTGCAACAGAGGATTGGGTCAAGATTCAACAGATCGTCATAGAGGTGCATGGCAGGGACCGCTTGGAACTGGTTGTTCCGTTACTCGAAAGTCATAACTTTGACCTGGTGATTGAGCAGAGCGGTACTCTCAAAGAGACCGCGCTCTACAACGTGTATGCCGTGCGCGAGGACAAAGCGCGTGTGGTAGATCATCAACCACAGCGCCGGCTGTCAGCTGAACCCGTCGACCGTTGGAGTAACCCTCGGCAGTTAAGCGACGAGATAAGTGCTTTCTTGAAAGAGCGACTGCCGGAATATATGTTGCCCGCAGCCCTGGTTTTACTAGAAGCATTACCGCTTACGCCGAACGGCAAAGTAGATCGTCGCGGGCTGCCAAAGCCTGAGGCCACGCTGCTTAGAATGCAGCCGGTATACTCGCCTCCGGTCACGGCCGTGGAGCAAGTGCTTGCAGGCTTTTGGATGGGGCTGCTCGGCATCAAGCAAATCGGCCTCAACGACAACTTCTTCCAGTTGGGCGGCCACTCAATCCTCGCAACGCAGTTGATCTCTCGCATCCGCGGAATGCTGCACGTCGATTTGTCATTACGCAGCATCTTCGACGCACCCACGCTGGCAGCGCAGGCTCAGGAGATTGAGATGGCCCAGCGTACAGGGCAGGGCTGGCAGTTCCAACCTATTCTACCCGTCTCACGCGAAAGCGAAATGCCGGCTTCTTACGCGCAACAGCGTTTGTGGTTTGTGGATAAGCTGGCGCCCAACAGCGCTGTCTACAATATTGCGGCGACGATCAGATTGACGGGTGAACTTAATCAGCCCGCACTGCAGCAAAGCCTTGACGAGATAATCAGCCGCCACGAAACACTGCGGACCAGCATTGCGGTGGTTAATGAGAAGCCCGTACAGATTATCGCCCCGCCCTTAGGCCTGGAAATGTCTGTGGTAAACCTGAGTGAGATGCCGGAAGCGGAGCGCCAAAGCACCGCCGGGCAGTTGGCCGGGGAAGAGGCGGAACGTCCTTTTGACCTGTCTCGCAGTCCGCTGATTCGCGTTAAACTGCTGCGCCTCGCCGCTAATGACCACTTGCTGTTATTGACGACGCACCACATTGTCAGCGATGGATGGTCCCTGGAAATACTCGTGCGAGAACTAGCCGCGCTTTACACCTCCTTTGCCACCGGCGAACGCTCAACGTTGGCCGAGTTGCCAATTCAGTACGCGGATTTTGCCCAATGGCAGCAGTCGCTCCCGGTTGAAATGCTTGAGGCCCAACTCACGTATTGGAGCCGGCATCTGGATGGAGCCGCTGTTTTGGATTTGCCGATCGATCGACCACGTCCGCCGATGCCCTCGTATCGAGGTTCGACACAAACTTTCCTCGTACCGGCAAGTCTGACTGAGAGCCTCAAGGAACTGAGCCAGCGTGAAGGCGCGACTCTATACATGATTCTGCTTGCCGCTTTCCAGACGCTGCTCCACCGTTACAGCGGGCAAGACGATATTGTTGTCGGCACTCCGATCGCCAACCGCAACCGCACCGAAATCGAAGGCTTGATCGGGTTCTTCGTTAACATGTTGGTAATGAGGTCCCGCCTGTCAGGCGAGTTGAAATTCTCTGAGTTGCTGGCGCAGATTCGTGAGTCTGCCCTGGAAGCGTATGCACATAAGGATCTGCCATTTGAGAGATTGGTGGAGGAACTGCAATCGGAGCGGGACCTCAGCCGGCACCCGCTATTTCAGGTAGCTTTTGCTCTGCAACCTCAGTCGGCGTTCAAGCTGGAACTCCCCGAACTCCAGATGCAATTGTTGCCCTATGAGGAAAAGGGGGCGAAGTTTGACTTAACGTTGCTAATGGAGGAAACAACCGAGGGACTGTTCGGCTCACTCTCCTACAGCACGGATCTTTTCGACGATAGTACAGCAGCGCGGATGCTCGAACATTTGCAGCGGATGCTCGAAGCCATTGCGAGCAATCCAAACCAGCGCTTAGCGGACCTGCCAATGGTTGGAGAAGCAGAGCGGCAGCAACTACTGTTTGATTGGAATGACACCGACACTGAGTATGCGCGAGAGCATTGCGTCCACCAGTTGTTCGAAGCCCAGGTAGACCTAACACCTGACGCCATCGCAATAGGTGATGGAGGCGAGTCATTAAGTTATCGGGATTTGAACCTACGGGCTAACCAACTAGCACACTATCTGCGAGCCGAGGGCGTCGGACCAGAGTCGCTGGTCGGTGTGATGATGGAACGGTCCGCCGAGATGGTGGTGGCCCTGCTAGGCATTCTTAAAGCGGGCGGTGCATATATACCCCTCGATCTTTCCTATCCAAAACAGCGTCTCGGCTTCATGCTCGAAGATTCGCGGGCGCAAGTCTTACTCACTCATCAGGCTTTGGTGGACCTCTTGCCCGAGCACGGGACAAAGGTGTTATGCCTGGACACGGAATCGAAATTGATCCTGCAACAGAGCGGAGACAACCTCGAGAGCGGGGCGACTGCCGAATCCCTCGCCTACGTCATCTACACTTCCGGCTCAACCGGGCATCCCAAAGGCGTGTGCATCTCGCACCGGGCCATCAACCGCCTGTTCCTGAACACCAACTACGTCGAGATAAAGTCTTCCGACCGCATTGCTCAAGCCTCTAACTCGTCATTCGATGCCGCGACATTTGAAATCTGGGGCGCGCTGCTTCATGGGGCGCGACTCATCATTCTGAGTAAGGATGAAGTGATCACGCCCCGGATATTGGCCTCACGTATTGAAGAGCATGAGATCAGTATCATGTTCGTGACGACCGCGCTCTTCAATCAGGTGGCCACTGAATTGCCGGACTGCTTCCGCAGGTTGCGGCAGTTAATGTTCGGAGGCGAGGCGTGTGAACCGAGGTGGGTTGACGAAGTGCTGCGTAAGGGAAGTCCGGAGCGATTGATGCACGTTTATGGACCGACCGAATGCACGACGTTTACGACGTGGTTTTTGGTGACTGAGGTCGAGAAGGGTGCGCTCACGATCCCTATCGGCCGCCCAATTGCCAACACGAAGGTATACCTGCTCGATAAGAACTTGCAGCCCGTGCCGGTCGGCCTGGCTGGTGAAGTATACATCGGCGGCGATGGTCCAGCGCGTGGATACCTGAACCATCCCGAGTTAACGGCAGAGAAACTGGTTCCCGATCCATTCGGCGTACGGCCGGGGGCACGCCTTTATAAAACCGGCGACCTTGCTCGATACCTTAGGGACGGAAGCATCGTATTCGACGGACGTATTGATCAGCAGGTCAAGATGAGAGGCTTCCGCATTGAGTTAGAAGAGATCGAGACGGTGCTCAATCGGCATGCGGGCGTTCAGCAGAGCATTGTGATGGCCCGCACTGAGGGGATGCCGGCCGGAGAAAAGCGGTTAGTCGGTTACGTGATAGCCGAAGATGGAGTGGTGGTAGATGCGGCAGAACTGCGCAGCTATCTGAAGGAGCAATTGCCCGAGTATATGGTTCCGACTGCATTCGTGCAGTTGGAGCAGTTACCGGTGACGCTGAATGGAAAAGTGGACCGGCGCGCGTTACCGGAGCCGGAGTGGAGTGTAGGGACAACGGAGTATCGCGCAGCAACGACGGTAGTCGAGGAATTGTTGGTGGGAATTTGGGCAGAGGTATTGGGATCTGAGGTTGGACAAATCGGCGTGGGGGACAACTTCTTCGAAATGGGAGGGCATTCGCTGCTGGCAACACAGGTGGTATCGAGAGTACGACAAGTGTTCAAAGTAGAAATGCCGGTGCGAGTGGTATTCGAGCAACCGGTAATGGAGCAGCAGGCAGCGTGGATCGAGGAGGAGATGCGAGCCGGGGGAGCGAGTGTGGAACAGTTGCCGATGGAGCGGATCAGTCGAGAGCAACCGCTGGCGCTGTCATTCGCGCAACAACGATTATGGTTCCTTAGCCAACTTGAGCCGGACAACCCGTTCTACAACGTTCCCCTCGCGATCCGCTTCACGGGGCATCTGGATTTGGCGGGACTGGAACACGCCTTCAATGAAATCATTCGGCGCCACGAAGCGCTGCGGACGTCGTTTACAAATCGAGACGGGTTGCCGGTGCAGGTGATAGCTCCGCAGTTGAAGGTGAAGATAAGAGCCACGCATTTGGAGCAATTGGGGGCAACCGAGCAGGAACGGGAAATAGGGAGGCTATCGAGCCTGGAAGCAAGGCAGCCCTTTGACCTGGCACACGGGCCGTTGCTGCGGGTGAAGTTGCTGCGGCTGGGGTCAGATGAGCACATGTTGTTGTTAACGATGCACCACATCGTTAGTGACGGATGGTCGGTGGGGGTGCTGATCCGGGAGATGGCGGCGTTGTATGACGCATATGTGAGTGGGCGGAGTGCGGGGCTGCCGGAGCTGGCAATCCAGTATGCGGACTTTGCGCACTGGCAGCGAGAGTGGTTGAGCGGACCGGTGTTGGAAGGACAGATGGAGTATTGGCGGCGGCAGTTGGCAGGAGTCAGCGGTGTGTTGGAGTTGCCGACCGACCGAGTCCGTCCTCCCGTACAGTCTTATAGCGGCGCGACATACTCATTTGTACTACCTCCGAGTCTGCGGGCAGAACTCGACAAGCTGAATCGTCAGGAAGGAGTAACGCTGTTCATGACGCTGTTAGCGGCATGGCAGACGTTACTGTCCAGATATTCAGGGCAGTATGACATTGTGGTGGGAACACCCATTGCCAACCGTAACCGATCCGAAAGCGAAGGATTAATCGGTTGCTTTTTAAACACCCTGGCGATGCGCAGCGACCTTAGCGGTAACCCTCCATTCCGTGAGTTGCTAAGGCAGGTGCGAGAGACGGCGTTAGCGGGATTTGCAAATCAGGACGTAGCGTTTGAAATGCTCGTCGAAGAATTGGAGCCGGAGCGCAACCTGGGCCATACACCGCTGTTTCAGGTGATGTTCACTCTGCACAATGCTCCGTTGCCAAAAATGGAGTTTGCCGACCTGAAACTGGACCTCCACACAGTTGAAAACGGAACGTCAAAGCTCGACCTGGTGTTGAACATAACTGAAGAGGCACAGGGCCTGGTGGGCCTGGTGGAATACAACACAGATTTGTTTGACGCGGCCTCCATCGCCCGGATGATGCAGCATTTCGAAACTCTCCTGTTAGGCGTTGTGGCGCACCCTGAACGCTCGCTCCTTGAGCAACCCTTGCTGACTGAAGCTGAAGAGCAGCGATTACTTTTTGACTGGAATAACTCACGCAGGGATTACCAACCATCTTTGAATATCCACCAGTTATTTGAGGCCCAGGTAGAATTGTCACCACAAGCCCCGGCCGTGGTTTTTGCGGAAGCTGAGCTGACCTATCGGGAACTTAACGCCAAAGCTAACCAACTGGCGCATTACTTGAAGCAACAAGGCGTGGGAAGAGGAGTTTGTGTCGGCATCTGTCTCGAACATTCTCTGGAAATCATAATCGCAATCTTGGGAGTGCTTAAGGCAGGCGGGGCCTACGTGCCGCTGGATCCTGGGCACCCGAAATCCCGAACGGCATTCGTCATCGATGATGCGCAGATTTCCCTCGTCTTAAGCCAGGGCCATCTTAGCGAAACACTATTGGCAGATCGTGCCAACGTGGTCTGTCTTGACACAGAGTGGGACGTTGTCACACAACAGAGCGATCAGAACCCGCCCTGCGAGGTAACACCTTCTGACCTTGCCTACATCATTTACACCTCCGGCTCCACGGGCGCGCCCAAGGGTGTAAAGATCGAACATAAATCATTGGTGAATTATATCCGGTGGGCCTTGGAGGTCTATCTACAAAATGAGAGCGCCACCTTTGCGCTCTACTCATCCCTGGCTTTCGATCTAACCGTCACGTCTATTTACACGCCACTAGTCTCAGGCAACAAACTGATTGTCTATCGAAAAGAAGGTCGCGAGACACCCGTCTTCCAAATTATGCAGGACAATCAAGTCGGAGTGTTGAAGCTCACGCCAAGTCACCTCATGCTAATCAAAGACAGGGACAATCGGCAGAGTCAGATCAAGCGACTAATCGTCGGCGGCGAGGTCTTACGGGCAGATCTTGCCCTTCAGATTCATGAAAGCTTCGGCGAGCAGGTCGAAATTTACAATGAATACGGACCGACGGAAGCGACCGTCGGCTGCATGATTCACCGCTTTGATCCTTACCGAGACAGGCAGGCGTCCGTGCCCATCGGGCAACCGGCGGCCAATGTGCAGATATATGTGCTCGATGAGGCTTTACAGCCGGTGGCCGAGAATGTCACAGGCGAATTGTATATCTCAGGCACAAGCCTCGCGCAGGGATATCTCAACCGGGAGGCGCTAACCGAAGAGCGCTTCCTAGCGAATCCTTTTATTAGCGGCGAGAGAATATACAAGAGCGGAGATTTGGCGAGACGCCTGAGGGGAGGAACAATCGAGTATCTGGGGCGAACCGATGAGCAGGTCAAGTTTCAGGGTTATCGCGTAGAGCTGAACGAAATCAGGAGCGCTCTTAATCATCACCCTCACATAACCGACAGTGTAGTAGTTGTATTGAAAGATGAAACAGGTAACGACCTGATGGTGGCCTATTGTGTCACTACCCAGGAACTGGAAGCGACACACCTACGCGAATGGCTCTCAGAGAGCATCATCGAGGAAACGATTCCAAACATCTTCGCACGTCTGGATGAACTACCGTTGACTGTTAACGGAAAGATCGACTACGCCGCCTTACCCCGTATTGAAGACATCAAGCGAAAGACCGGGAGCAATCTCGATACAGCAAGCAGTCCGATTGAGAAATTGCTGGCGGGAATTTGGGCGGAAGTGCTGGGAATCGAAGCAAGCCAGATTGGCGTAGCGGACAACTTCTTCGAAATGGGAGGGCATTCGCTGCTGGCTATTCTGGTCGTCTCAAGAGTGCGCGAAGTATTTAATATCGAATTACCCGTCCGCAGCTTGTTTCAAGCACCAACAGTAACAAAACTGGCTGTCAAGGTTGAATCATATCTGCGAGCCGGAGGAGCGAGCGTAGAGCAGATGCCGATGGAGCGCATCAGTCGCGAGCAGCCGCTGGCGCTGTCGTTCGCGCAGCAACGACTCTGGTTTCTGAGCCAACTTGAACCGGATAACCCGTTCTACAACGTACCCCTCGCGATCCGCTTTTCGGGGCAACTGTATCTGGCGGCGCTGGAACACGCCTTCAATGAAATCATTCGCCGTCACGAAGCGCTACGCACCAGATTTGCCAACCGCGATGGGCTGCCGGTGCAGGTGATTACGGCCCAGCTCAGCGTCAACCTTAGAGTGACGCATCTAGAGCAGTTGGCGGCAGCCGAACAGGAGCGGGAAGTGGCGCGGCTCTCGAGCCTGGAAGCGCGGCAACCGTTTGACTTGGGCCAGGGGCCGCTGCTGCGGGTGAAGTTGCTGCGGCTGGGGGCTAAGGAGCACATGTTGTTGTTGACGATGCATCACATCGTTAGTGACGGGTGGTCCATGGGAGTGCTGGTTCGGGAGATGGCGGCGTTGTATGAAGCTTATGTGAGCGGGCGGAGTGCTCCGCTGCCGGAGTTGACAATTCAGTATGCAGACTTTGCGCACTGGCAGCGAGAGTGGTTGAGCGGAACGGTGTTGGAAGGGCAGATGGAGTATTGGCGAAAACAGTTGGCAGGAGTCAGCGGTGTGTTGGAGCTGCCGACCGACCGAGTCCGTCCTCCCGTACAGTCCTATCGCGGCGCGATCTTTCCCTTCGAACTTTCTTCCGAACTGACGAAGAAACTCAAAGCGCTCAGTCAGCAATCGGGCGCGACCCTCTTCATGACCTTGCTGGCGGGCTTTAATATCCTGATGCAGCGCTACACAGGACAAGAGGACATCCTGGTTGCATCACCCACGGCGAACCGCAACCGGCCCGAGATCGAAGGTCTCATCGGTTTCTTTGTCAACGCATTGTTATTGCGCGGGGATTTGTCAGGCGACCCTACTTTCGAAGAACTGCTGGCACGCCTCAGAGAGACGGCACTGGAAGCGTATACGAATCAGGACGTGCCGTTTGAAAAGCTGGTGGAGGAATTACAGCCCACGCGAGACATGAGCCGGCACCCACTGTTTCAAGTGATCTTCTCTTTGCAGGATACATCGCTCAATCGGCTGACATTACCGGGCTTAAAATTGAAGATGCTGCCAATCGACAATCGGACTTCCTTGTTCGATTTAACGTTGCTGATGGAAGAAAGGGGTGACGAGTTAGGCGGCATTGCGCAGTACAACACAGACCTCTTCGATGCGGCGACTATTGAGCGCATGATTGGCTGCTTCCAGTCTTTGCTCGAGGGAATTGTCAGCAATCCGCAGCTACGTATCTCGACTTTGCCGCTCATGACTGGTCCAGAGCAGCGGCAACTACTGTTGGATACGATTCCTACTAGCACCGAATACGGTCGGCAATTTACCGTATCCCAAATATTCGAGGCCCAAGTCGCGCGGGCTCCCGAAAGCATTGCTCTGGTTTTCGAGGACCGCCATTTCTCCTATGCTGACCTGAACGCGCGGGCCAACCAATTAGCGGACTATCTGCGGCAATACGGTGTCGGCCCGGAGTCTCTCGTTGCGGTCCATATGCATCGCTCCGTCGAGATCATTGTCGCTATCCTGGCCATTCTCAAAGCCGGGGCAGCTTATCTTCCCCTTGATACCAGCTATCCGGTCGGGCGCCTTCGTACTATCCTTCATGACGCTCAACCAGCCGTCCTGATAACTCAGTCTTCACTACGTGATCAGTTGGCCGCGGAAATTACTCTTCACGTCCTATCGATAGATTCTGACTGGCCCTCTCTGGCTCCCATTTACAGCTCAGCCAACCCCTTAGTCGTTGCACATCCCGATAACCTTGCTTACCTGATGTACACATCCGGTTCGACCGGCGAACCTAAGGGCATCGCCATCACTCACCGCAGCATCGTGCGCCTCGTCAAGGAAACCAACTACGCCTCCTTCTCGCACGCGGAAGTCTTTCTCCTTCTGGCGCCGCTCTCCTTCGATGCCTCGACGTTTGAAATCTGGGGGGCACTACTCAATGGGGCGCGCCTTGTCGTGATGCCGCCCGGAGCGTTATCGCTCACGGCCCTTGGAAATCTCCTGGTTCGCCAGCAGGTAACAACGTTGTGGCTCACAGCAAGTCTCTTTGACCTCATGGTTGATGAGCACCTGGATGATTTGCGCGGCATTCACCAACTGCTCACCGGCGGCGATGTGCTCTCGGCAAGTCATGTCACCAAAGCCTTGAAAGGATTGCGCCATTGCACGCTCAGCAACTGCTATGGACCAACCGAGAATACGACTTTTACCTGCACCTATCCGATGACCCATGCCAACCAGGCCGGCGCGACTTTGCCGATTGGGGCGTCCATCAATAACACGCGAGTGTATGTATTGGATGGAGAAATGAAGCCCGTGCCCGTGGGCGTTCCGGGCCTGTTGTATACGGGAGGAGATGGGTTGGCGCGAGGTTATTTCGAGCAACCCGGAATGACAGCCGAGAAGTTTGTGCCGGATCCGTTGAGCGGAGAAGCGGGAGCGCGGCTGTACGGGACTGGGGATGTGGTGAAGTATCGAGCGGATGGGCTGTTGGAATTCATCGGGAGAAGAGACGCGCAAATTAAGGTGCGAGGATTTCGCATTGAGTTGGGAGAGATCGAGGCAGTGTTGAGTGGGCACGAGCAAGTACGCCAGTGCGTGGTCGTAGCGCTCACTCGTACCGAAGAGCCAGGGTCGGTAAATGAAGAGAAGCGGCTGGTCGCCTATGTGGTGGCCGAAGATGATGCGGTAACAGGCGCCGCCGAGTTGCGTTCGTACCTTAAGCAGCAATTGCCCGAATACATGGTCCCTGCGGCCTTCCTGTTTATGGAAACGATACCGGTGACCGCAAACGGGAAAGTGGACCGGACCGCGCTGCCCGAGCCGGAGTGGAATGTTAACGCAACGACATATCGAGGAGTCGCCTCGGTTAGTGAGGAGTTGTTGGTAGGAATCTGGGCAGAGGTATTAGGAATCGAGGCGGGAGGCCTCGGAATAGCTGACAACTTCTTCGAAATCGGAGGTCACTCACTGGTCGCCACTCAAGTAGTATCGAGAGTGCGGCAAGTGTTCAAGAGAGAGATGCCGGTGCGGGTGGTGTTCGAGCAGCCGACGGTCGAGGAGCAGGCCGCCTGGATCGAGGAACATATGCTCGAAGGTGAGGCAAGAGATGAACAGTTGTCGATGGAGCCCATTAGCCGAGACCAATCCCTTGCGCTCTCCTTCGCGCAACAACGTCTCTGGTTTCTGGACCAGTTATCACCGGGCAGCACTGCCTATAACATCTCCGCCGATATGACATTCGAAGGGCCCCTCGACCTCACGGCGTTGGAGGCAAGTGTGAACGAGGTTGTGCGGCGACATGAAACGTTGCGCACTACCTTTGCCGTGGTAAATGGGCAGCCCGTGCAGGTTATTGCTCCGATCGCTTACTTAACGCTACCGGTAGTAAACCTCGAAGGCAGTGTGGCTGGTCAGCGGGAGACAATGGTCCAACGCACGGCCCAGGAAGATCGGGAAATCCCTTTCGATCTGACTGTTGGCCCACTAATCAAATTGAAGTTATTGCGCTTTGGCGCCGAGGACCATGTACTACTCTTATCGATGCACCACATCATCACCGACGCGTGGTCCGAAGGCGTTCTGTTTGGTGAGTTGCGAACGCTTTATCAGGCCTTCTCAGCCGGTGAGCCATCTCCGTTACCGGAGTTGGAGTTTCAGTATGCCGACTTTTCGGCGTGGCAGCGCAAGTGGGTCCAGGGCACAGTGCTCGAAGCTCAGTTAGCTTACTGGAAGAAGCAACTCGCTGATGCCCCCGCAATGCTGGAGTTGCCGACCGATAAGCCGCGACCGGCGGTGCAGAGTTCTCGAGGAGCGCGCCAATCCTGGCTTTTAAGTGAGGAGCTGACGCAGGGCCTGAGGACGTTATGCCAGCGCGAGGCCACAACCTTGTTTATGACCTTGCTCGCGGCCTTTCAAACTTTGCTGTCGCGTTATACCGGGCAAGAGGACATTGTGATTGGTTCGCCCGTCGCTGGGCGGAACCGGGCCGAGGTGGAAGGACTAATCGGATTCTTTATTAATACGTTAGTGCTCCGTGGTGACTTGCGCGAA
>Ga0075418_10004230_pt1 | contig 16370 bp, 11 predicted proteins | sample SoiMetdeltSBSDD2_FD_81776 | JGI IMG/M metagenome (GOLD analysis project Ga0075418, IMG submission 81776) | Bulk soil microbial communities from a Populus tree surrounding site in Tennessee, USA - Soil MetaG P. deltoides SBSDD2 | ecosystem: Environmental > Terrestrial > Soil > Tree plantation...
CTGAGTCACAACAACCTGAGGAGAAAAAAATGGCGAAGAAGGCAGCCAAGGGCGGAAAGAAAAAGGCCGCGAAGAAGCGGTAGGTTTTCCGCTTTGAACCTTCGGGGTGCTCGTCGAGCACCCCATTTTTTTATCCAGGGTTTTTTCCCCATCGCCGCAAGTTGCTGCTCACCCGACGCACATCATGCGCTCGGGTCAGCCCACGAAGCGAGGTCGCCGCAACGCCGGGCCGACGTGCCAGGCGGCAGAGTGCGCTGGCGGGAGGACGACCCCGCAATCCACCAGTGAAGGGAGGAATCCTCAAATGGCGAAGAAGGCGAAGGGCGGAAAGAAGAAGGCGGCGAAGAAAAGATAACTTCGCTGCTTGGCGAGAAAGGGGACGCATCCGCGTCCCCTTTTTTGTGTACGGGTCCGGCTGAAGCCGGACGTCACCGCTGCTATCGCAATGTCGTCCCGTCCCAGATCTGAACGCGGCGAATCACATCCCCCGGCTGAATACGATCGACGAGCTCGATGCCGTTCACGACGCGTCCGAACGTGGTGTAGCGCGCGTCAAGGTGCGGCTGCGGCGAGTGTGTGATGAAGAACTGACTGCCGCCGGTATCTTTCCAGTCGAGCGCCATTCCGACCGTTCCGCGCAGGTACGGCAGCTGGTTCAGTTCGTCGCGAATGGTATAGCCCGGCCCCCCTTCTCCATCGCCACGCGGGTCTCCGTCCTGAACGACGAAGTCGGGCACGACGCGATGGATAGCGACGCCGTTGAAAAAACCTTTGTGTGCCAGGTCGATGAAGTTGGCGACGGTGAGCGGCGCATCGGTAATCGCCAATTCGAGTTCGATTGTCCCCCGATCCAACTGGATAAACGCGTGCGGCGAGAACTGCGGCGCTACGAGCGTCTGCCGGGTGGCCTCGTCGAGCGGACGGATGGGAGCGGGCCGAATCGTTGCCGCGGTGTCCGTGACTCCCTGATCGTGGAACAGCATGGCGGCCTTGATGCGAATCGCCCAGTCCTTGTCCTGCAGCGCGTCCTGCAACACCGCCCGGGCGGCGGCCGGATCTATCGCGTTCACCGCGGTCAGCATCGCGGCTCGGGCCACGTATGTGCTGTCGCCGGCCGCTGCACGATAGGCCTCGACGAGCGCCGGAATTGCGCTCCTCGCTTTCAACGACGCCAGTCCGTTTGCCGCCGCAACCCGGACGACGAAGTCGTCGGCCTTGAGCTGGTCCATCAGAATGCGTTCGGCGTCAGGCGATTTGCCGGCGACGAGCGCGCGCAGTACTGCCGGGATGACGCGTTGATCACGATCCTGCAGCATCGCGACGAGGCGAGCCTGCCCTTGCGCTCCCGGGAGCATGGCGAGTGCGTCCGCTTGGGCGGTCCGCACCGTCCAGTCGCGGTCCGGGTCCAATCCAGACAATGTGGTTAGGAACGTCTCCGAGTCGATGGCGGCCAGGGCGCGGATCGCTGCGCCTCGAATCGCCGGAACGGGGTCCGACATGAGATCGATGATGAAGTCGAGCGATTCCGGAGCATGCAGCCCCGCGAGTGCGTTTGCCGCTTCGAGCCGCAACGTCGAGTCGGCGTCGCTTTCGACGATGACCTTCTCGAACACGCGGTGCGAAGGGATATCGCCCATCGCCGCGAGGGCACGAATCGCCTCGATGACAACGGCCGGATCGCGCTGGCGTTTCTCCACGATGTCGCGCAGCGCGGGCGCAGCGTTCTGCGCCTTGAGCGCCCCTAGGCCACGGGCGGCAAAGGCTGCGGTGAAGCGTCCCTGCGTTGCCAGCAACACCGTCAGCGCTGGGACGGCACGCGCATCGCCGGATCGTCCGAGCGCAAATGCGATGGGCCACCAGGCCGAAACGGGTGCCCCGTTCGGGTTCACCACGCTGGCCGCGATGTCTTCGTATGAACCGAGCCGCACGAGCGCGTACAGCCCCAGACGGACAGCTTCGACCGGGGGCGCCAGCGGCCACGTAAGGTCGTCGGGTGCGACGGTGTTCAACGCGCCACCCTGAATCCAGGTCTTCACCATCGCGGCAATCGCGGGCGCATCGCTTCGATCACCGATGGTGCCGAGCGCTTCGGCTGCGCGTCCCTGCACAATCGGCTCGCTGTCCTTGAGCGCATTCAGCAGCGCCGGTCGCGCCGACGCGTCGCCGATCAGCCCGAGAGCAAAGGCGGCCACCTGACGCACTTCGAACTCTGGATCGCCCAGCGCCTTCTGAAGTGCGGGAATCGCTTCAGGGAGCCCCACGCGTCCGAGCGCGAGCGCCGCACGACGCCGCGTCCGCGCTTCATCGTCGTTCAGCAGTCGCAGCAGGTCAGACGGAGGGGGCGGCGCAACAATGGCAGGCCGTCCCTTCGTAGCGGGAACGAGAATCACCTGCGCCGGCGGATTCGGATCGCGAATGAGCCGCTGATCTTCCAGACGCAGGATCCATCCAAGCTTTTCTTCCCACGTGATGATCGGCACTTTGACCGAGGCGGCGGGGGGAGCAGGAGGAGCGCTGGCGCACGCGCTCGCGAACAGCAGAAGGCCCAGAGCGACAAGCCTGAGGCTCAAGCCATACCGTGCATAAGTCTTCAGCCTTGAGCCTTGAGCCTCACTCATGCGCCGATGATAGCATCGCAGACACACCCGGGCGGCACATCCCTTCATGCCTTTTCAGTACATCGCTGTCGAAGGACCGATTGGTGTCGGCAAGTCGTCGCTTGCCGAGCGGATCGCCGACCGTCTTGATGCCACAGCCGTGCTGGAGGAAACCGATAATCCGTTCCTCGCCGACTTCTACGCTGGGCGCGCGGGCGCGGCGTTGCAGGCGCAGCTCTTTTACCTTCTCAACCGCCACCGACACCTCGTCGGCCTGCAACAGGGAAATCTTTTCTCACAGGCGACGGTGTGTGACTACCTGTTCGACAAGGACAAGATCTATGCGTACCTGAATCTCGATGACAACGAGCTGTTCATCTACCAGCGGCTCTACGATCTGCTGGCCAAGGACATTCCCGCTCCCGATCTCGTGATCTACCTGCAGGCGCCGAGTGATGTCCTCGTCAAACGGCTGCGCGCGCGGGCGAAAAATCCGCAGCACGAAGGCTTCGATCCAGATCCCGATTACCTGCGCGAACTGAACGAGGCGTATCAGCATTTCTTCTTTCACTACTCGGCAACGCCGCTGCTCGTGGTGGAAACATCGCAACTCGGACTCGACCCGAGCGACGAGGCAGTGGACGACTTGATCAGACAGATCCGCACACTGAATCGCGGCACTCGTTATTACGTCCCGCGGACGTAGTAATCTCCTCGTGATGGCCTGGTTCAAGAAGACGCGCAAGCCGATCGAACCGACCGGCGAAAAACCGAGCCGCGTGCCCGAAGGACTCTGGGTGAAATGCCCGGGCTGCACGCAAATCATCTACAACAAGGATCTCGACAAGAACCAGCAGGTTTGTCCCAAGTGCGGCCACCATTTCCGAATCAACGCGGCCGAGCGGCTGCGCGCACTCTTCGATGACGGCAACTGGACCGAACACTTCCAGAACCTCACCTCCAACGACCCGCTGAAATTCACCGACACGAAACCGTACCGAAATCGTCTGAAGGAAACGATCGGCAAGACAGGGATGAAGGACGCGGTCATCGTCGCCACCGGCAGGCTGGACGGCCTGCACGTCGTGGTGGCGGCTATGGAGTACGCGTTCATCGGCGGCAGCATGGGCGTCGTGGTCGGCGAGAAGATCACGCGCGCGATTGAGATGGCCATCGAAGGCCGTCAGCCGGTGATCATCGTCGCCTGCTCCGGCGGCGCGCGGATGATGGAAGGTGCGCTGTCGCTGATGCAGATGGCGAAGGTGTCGGCCGCGCTCGCGCGGCTCGATCGCGAGCGCCTTCCGTTCATCTCAGTGCTCACGGATCCGACGACCGGCGGCGTCACGGCGAGCTTCGCGATGCTCGGCGACTTGAATATCGCGGAACCAAAAGCCCTGATCGGTTTTGCCGGACCACGTGTTATCGAGCAGACGATCCGTCAGACGTTGCCGGAAGGGTTCCAGCGAAGCGAATTCCTGCTTGAGCACGGCATGCTGGACCTGGTGATCGATCGACGTGAACTCAAGGGCACGATTGCTCGTGCGCTGCGATTCATGGGAACGCACGCGGCACCCGCTGTCCCTGTTGGCGCCGCGACGGCAACCGTCCCAACGCCCGTGTTGACGCCTGACACCTGAATCCTGAAACCTTCACCTGAACCTGATACCTGACACTTCCGTTATAGAACGCCTCTTTGCGCTCGAGACGTTTGGCATCAAGCTGGGTCTCGAGAACATCCGTCGTCTCTGCGAGGTGCTCGATCACCCCGAACGAACGTTCCTCTCTCTCCACATCGCGGGCACCAACGGCAAAGGCTCAGTCACCGCGATGGTGCACGCGGCACTCATTGCTGCCGGAATCCGGGCTGCACGGTATACGTCGCCGCATTTGGTTCACCTGCACGAACGTTTTGTCGTCGGAGACGCACCCGTTGACGATGAAACGTTGCGGCAGGTCACAGGGGACGTCCTCGACTGCGCGGAGCGGCTGCAGCGAGACGGCATGCTGCCCGCCCCACCGACGTTCTTTGAAGCCACCACGGCGATCGCGTTCGAGATCTTCCGGCGCAAACACGTCGAGGTGGCCGTGATCGAAGTCGGCCTCGGCGGCCGTTTCGATGCGACTAACGTGATCGCTCCGCCCGTGGGCGCCATTACCTCCATCGCGTTCGACCACCAACAGCATCTTGGTCATACGCTCGCGCAGATTGCTTCCGAGAAGGCGGGCATCATCAAGCCGGCCATGGAGGTCGTGTGCGGGTCGCTGCCGCCGGTTGCCTTGGAGGTGATGAAACGCGTCGCAGCGGATCGGGGCGCAACGCTTCTCGAGCCCGCACGGGATTCACGCATCCATTACAAAATGGAGGAGGGGCGAGCCAGACTCACAATGGAGACCGCACAGCATCGGTACGGACCGATGCTTCTTGCGCTTCGGGGCGAACATCAGGTCGGCAACGCCGTCGTCGCTGCGCGGGTACTCGAAACGGCAGGCGCGCACGGAGTCGATGTACCGCCGTCTGCAGTGGTGCAGGGATTCGAAACGGTGAACTGGCCTGCACGTCTGGAGCTCTTTCAGCTCTCACAGGGCAGACGGATGCTGCTCAATGCCGCGCATAATCCCGAGGGCGCCCGTGCTCTTGGCTCCTATCTTGCCGCCTGGCATCCAGAACGGCCCCTGCTCGTCATCGGCTTGATGCGAGACAAGGATGCCGATGCCATCGTCGGGGAGCTGCTGCCGGTCACCTCGGCCGTGATTGCCACGGCGGCAGCTACTCCGCGCGCGATGCCCGCCAAGGAGCTCGCCGCGCGCGTCAAAGTTCTCGATGCGCAGAGATCCGTTGCCACATACGCCGATGTCCGTGCGGCCCTCGATGCGGCGCTCGCACAGAGCACGACGGTATGTGTTGCCGGCTCCATATTCCTCGCCGGCGAGGTGCGGGAGTGCCTCGAGCAGCGTGGTATCCTGCGGTAATTCCTCAACATTAGACGTGTATTTCAGGCCGTTTCACATCTGTCTGCTGGCGTGCGCCGTCTGTTTCTGGACGACGGTTGCGCGTGCGCAGGCGCCCAGCCCGGCGCCGCCGCCGGCAGACACGGCACCGGCTCCGGCCGTCTCAGGGAACTCAAACACCACCAGCCTGCCACTTGGTATCTCGAACTTCTCGAGCTGGAAATTCGAGCGCGTTGGCGACCATCTGCACTTGATCAATCAGGCGGCGATCGAAGGTCCCAACTTGAAGTTCTTCGCCGACGATGTTGATTTGTATGTGAATACAAACAAAGTCGTCGCAAGCGGCAACGTGGTGTTCACCAATGCTGACGGCCGCATCTCGGCGGAGCGGGTGGAGTTCGACACAGGGACTGGTATCGGAACGTTTTACGACGCCTCGGGCATCATGTCGCTCGCCAAGCAGGGAGCCGCGCCTGCGAACACAGCGGCGTTCGGAGGGCAGGATCCCGACGTCTACTTCTACGGAGCAAAGCTGGAGAAGCTTGGGCCGCGCAAGTACCGCATCACGCGAGGCGGCTTCACGACCTGCGTTCAGCCGACGCCGCGCTGGGAGGTGACGAGCGGGAGCGTGGTGCTGAATCTTGACGACTACGCCATTGCACGGAACACGTTGTTGAAGGTCAAAGGCGTACCGCTGATGTACCTTCCAGTGATCTATTACCCGATTCAGAAGAGTGAGCGCCAAACCGGCTTCCTCCTGCCCACCTATGGGACTTCGACCCTGCGCGGTCAGTCGATCAGCAATGCGTTCTTTTGGGCGATTAATCGCAGCCAGGATGCAACGCTCTTCCACGACTGGTTCACACGGACCGGCACTGGCATGGGCAGCGAGTATCGGTACATCGCCGGGCTGCAATCAGCCGGAAACGTCCGCCTGTATCGCTTCAATCAGCACGAAACGCAGTTCACGAACTCCGGCGTTGCATCGACGTTGCCCGCGAAGACCAGCTACGAGTTCACCGGCGCCGTCACACAGGCGCTCGGCGGCCGCGCGCGTGCGCGCATGCGCCTCGACTATTTTTCGGACGTCTTCACGCAGCAGATCTATCACCAGAACATCTATCAGGCGTCGCGGCGAAACCGAATCGTCGAGGCGGGTGCAAGCGATGTGTTTGGACCGCTGTCGACAACACTGCTCTATCAGCGTAATGAGACGTTCAACAGCGATGTGAACTCGGTGCTGTACGGATCGACGCCAAAACTGACCGCGGTGCTCGCGCCGCAGCAGCTGTTCGGCGCGCCCATTTACGCGTCGCTGAACAGCGACTTCGCCTACCTGCCGTACCGCAACGTCACCGCCAACGTGGTGACACTCGACAACAGTCTTGGGCGCGTGGACCTGGCACCCGCGATACGTGTGCCGTTGTCACGTCTCACCTATCTCTCGCTCAACACGAGCGCCGCGTACCGCACAACCTACTATTCCCGCAGTTTCGATACGCGCGGAGTCGCCGTGCCGGATTCGTTCATTCGCGACTACGCGCAGTTGCGCACCGAGGTCGTCGGACCTGTGTTCACAAAGATCTGGGACACACCCGACAGCGGTTACTCCGAACGGATGAAACACGTGATCGAGCCGGCGTTTACCGTCGATTACACGACCGGTATCGACAATGTCCAGCGCACGCCGATTCTCACAGACACGTCTGACTTCGTCGTCGGCGGAACGTCACGAGTGACCTACGGACTGACGAACCGCTTCATGTATCGCGGCAAGACGATCGATGGTGTACGCGGCCAGACGCGGGAATTCATCACGGTCGGCATCCAGCAGACCTACTATTCGAATCCCGAGTCGAGCAAGTTCGACCCGTCGTATTCGAGCTCGAACACCGGCCGCAAGCCGGTGAATCTTTCACCGATCTTCCTGAACGCGCGGGTGTCGCCGTCGGCACGGCTTGATGCGAACACGCGCGTCGAGTACGACGTGAATGGTCTCGGCCTCGCCGCGCTTGGCGTCGGAAGCACGGTATCGGCAGGGCTCGCTTCCGGCAGCCTGCAGTTCAGCCGGCAGCATCTGTCGGCGAATTCCAAACCAAGCAGCTACTTCTCGGGTTCCACGTCGCTCCACACGCCGAACGGCCACTTCACCGGCACGTATGCGATCGGCTGGGATCTGACGCACTCGACAATCGTCACGCAGAATGTGCTCGCCACCTATATGGCGCAATGCTGCGGGCTGCAGATGGAGTTCCAGAACTTCCACCTCGTCTCCTCCGCGCCCATTCCGTCGGACCGCCGCATCAACTTCTCCTTCGTGCTCGCGGGGCTCGGAACCTTCTCGAATTTCTTCGGCGCCTTCGGCAACACGGTGCGCTGACGTGAGGAGGGCATTCCGAGCGGCGGCATCCACGGGCCCCACGACGTCTGCACGCGGGATGGTAAAGTTCTAATTCGTGGTTGAGGTACTTGTCACCGGCGGCGCCGGTTTCATCGGGAGCAACTTCGTTCGCTACGCGCTCGACACCCGCGCCGACTGGCGTGTGACGACACTCGACAAGCTCACGTACGCCGGAAGGCGCGAGAACCTGCACGATGTGATGGCACATCCCCGCCACCAGTTCGTGCACGGCGACATTTGCGATGCGGCCGTCAGTGCACCGCTGGTCGAGCGATCGAATATCGTCGTTCACTTCGCGGCAGAGACGCACGTCGATCGGTCGATTCGAGCTGCGGGTGACTTCATCAGGACCGACGTGGAAGGAACGTTCGTGCTGCTCGAGGCGGCGCGCCGCGCATCGGGATTATGGCGCTTCATCCAGATTTCGACCGACGAGGTCTACGGAAGCGTGGCAACCGGCGCGAGCCGCGAGACCGACGAACTCAAACCGCGCAACCCGTATTCCGCCAGCAAAGCCGGTGCAGACCGCCTTGCCTACAGCTATTGGGCCACGTACGACATTCCGGTCATCATCACCAGAGCGTCGAACAACTACGGCCCGTACCAGTTTCCCGAAAAGCTGATTCCGTTGTTTACCACCAATGCCATCGACGACATCCCTGTGCCGCTCTACGGGGATGGACGGAACGTCCGCGACTGGCTGCATGTCGCCGACCACTGCCGCGCGATCGATCTGTTGATTGAAAAGGGCTCGAACGGGGAGGTCTACAACATTGGGGGAGGGAACGAGGTGGCGAACCTTGATCTCACGCACCGGATTCTCGACACGCTCGGTAAGCCTCGATCGCTCATTCGCCCCGTGGCCGATCGACCCGGGCACGATCGACGGTACTGCCTCGACACCACCAAGCTCCGCTCCATTGGCTGGTCGCCGCAGATTGCCTTCGTCGCCGGGCTCCGCGATACCCTCGAGTGGTACCGTGCGAATGCGTGGTGGTGGCGGCCAATCAAAGAGCAGGATTCACATTTCAAGTCGTACTATCAGACGCAATACGGGCAATAGATCTCGTTCACTCTTCTGGGGTCTCTCTTCTCGGTTCGTGTTCAGTTTCAGCGTTCGGTGCTGGGTTCGGGGTTCAGCGTTCGGTGCTCCGTTCAGCGTTGAACCGAACGAAGAATTCGAACCGAACCTGAACGTGAACACGAACAGAGAACGGAGAACATAGAAGGGTGAGCGGTGTCGTTCTTGTAACAGGCGCCTCCGGTTTTGCCGGCAGCCATGTCGTCGAGGCGCTGGGCGGGCGCGAGGATGTCGTCGGGTGGACGCACCATGCCCCGCCCCCGCAGGAAATCGCGAAGCTTGCGGCCTGGGAGCGAGTCGATCTGCTGCACCCGTCGGAGGTCCGTGAGGCGATCGCACGGCTCAAGCCGTCAGCGGTGATTCATTGTGCGGGTGCGCCGAATGTGGCGCAGTCGTGGCGCGATACCGTCACTCCGTTGTCCGCGAATGTCCTCGCGACCCATCATCTGTTCGACGCGCTCCGTCGAACGGGGACGCCGTGCCGGGTAGTCGTGTCTGGATCCGCGACCGTATATGCAGCGTCCTCCACGGCTCTGACCGAAGGGAGTCCGGTAGCACTCTCCAACCCATATGCCGTCAGCAAATTCGCCCAGGAGCAGCTGGCGTTCCACGCCGGCCGTGAAGACGGTGTTGAAGTGATCGTCACACGCTCGTTCAACCACACTGGACCGCGGCAGAGCGTTGCCTTTGCCGCACCGAACATGGCGCGGCAGATCGCCATGATCGAAGCGGGCGTCGTGGAACCGGTGATCAAGACGGGCAATCTCGATGCGCAGCGCGATTTCACCGACGTCCGCGACATGGCGCGCGCGTATCTCGCACTGCTGCGCCACGGCGCGCCGTCGACGCTGTACAACGTCGCGTCCGGAACCGCGCGCGTGATGCGTTCGGTCCTCGACGCGCTCGTTGCGCGCGCACGTGTGAAGGTGCACATCGAAACCGATCCCGGACTCATGCGGCCAAGCGATACACCAATCGTGCTGGGCGACTCGACGAGGCTGCGTGAGGGAACCGGATGGCGCCCCGAGATTCCCTTCGATCAAACGCTTGATGACCTGCTGAACTACTGGCGCAGCGTCACGTCGGCCTGAGCCGTATCAACGGCACCTCTCATGCTTCAGCGCACGCGGAGGAGGAACCTATGAAAAGGTTTGCGCTCACCGTCTTGATGACGGCGGCCGTGATTTCGACCGGCTGCGGCGCGACGCGTCGGGTATCGAGCACGGTCGCCCCACGCCCGTCAATCACGTCCGCAACCATTCAGTTCAACGATCGCGAACACGGCAAGGATGCCAGAAGCGCCGTTGACGTCTGGGTGCTGCACGGGTCGAACGAAATGGCGCACCTGCACAGCGTCGGAACAAAGTTCGACGATAACGCCGCAGTTGCACCGATGACCCTGCCGATGTCGGGCACGTTTTCTCGCACGGATCTCAACGATGGCCAACTCCGCATCCGCCTCACGCCCGACGGTCGCGATGACTGGGCCTTCGAACCGCGCTTGTCGTTGCAGTTCTCCGACGGTTCCGTGCGCAATTACGCATGGCCACAGGTGATGCTCGACACCGCACGTCCGGAGGTAACACTGAGCTTCTCCTCGGCCGTTCAGAATCCATAAACGCCTGAGGCACTCGTGTAGGCCATTTCCCTACAGAACACACCGAATTTCGAGGCACGAGCTGCCGACGTAGACTTCGTTGCCTCACCCCTATCGCTCGGGGCTGCCGTTCAAGGAGGGGGAACGGTGGCCCCGTTCTGTCTGTCCATTTCCCAGTCAAACGTGAACGCGTCGACGGAGATTGTCGAACGTTTGATGTATGATTCGCCATATCTTCGCCAGTAGACCCATGGAAACCGCACCTCTTTTCGTCGATCTCGGAAAACCGAAACCCACCGTTCGGCAGATTGCTGACTTGGTAAAAGCCGGAGGAACCGAGGCGCTTACAGAAGCGATCCGTCGTGCCGATGCCGCCCGATATCAGGAAGTGCGCTGCCGCTCGGCGTTAAATCGCGTGAAGGGGATGCCGTTCGAATGGACGCTGAACCCGTATCGGGGCTGCACGCACGGTTGCCATTACTGCTATGCGCGCCGCTACCAAACGCAATTCGAGCTCGGCTCGGACGACGAGTTCGCTTCCATCATCTTCGTCAAGATCAATTTCGTGGAGACGTTGAGAGCGGAACTCGACAAGCCGTCCTGGCCCGGTGCCTACGTGGTGGTCGGTGCCGCCACGGACTGTTATCAGCCGATCGAGGGGTACTACAAGCTGACGCGCGGCTCGCTTGAAGCGCTGTGCGCCCGCCGCAATCCCACAGGCATCATCACCAAAGGGCCGATGATCGTCCGCGACAAAGATGTGTTGCAGGACATCACGGTGCGCGCCGACTGCAACGTGTGCATCAGCGTGCCGAGCGTGGACGAAGATGCCTGGCATCAACTCGAGCCAGGCACGGCGCACCCGATGCAACGCCTCCGCGCGGTGCGTGAGCTCGTGGATGCCGGCATCCACGCCGGCGTGCTGATGAATCCCATCGTCCCCGGCATCACCTCGAAGCCGGCGCTGCTCGAGCGCACGGTGAAGGCGATTGCGGATCACGGCGCGCAGTTTGTCGGATGCAATGTGATGTTCCTGGAAGGCGGCACGCGCGATCACTTCATGCGGTGGCTGCAGCAGGAATATCCGGAGCTGGTCGACGGCTACATGCAGCTCTACGCGCGGAAATATGCGCCGGCGGCGTACCGGAAGGAAGTCTCGAGCTTGATCGCCGCGTTCAAGAGCAAGTACGGATTGACCGGCCAGCGATTTTCGGAGGAAGAGGACAAGCCTGAACAGACGAAAGGGCCAGGCGAGAACCTGGCCCTTCCCTTCCTTTAGACAGCTATTGCGTTCGGGTCGGCCGATGCCACCAGACGCGGTCCGATGGCCTCGACCTCGATCTTGTTGTCGCGGAGCGCGACGCGGAAGCTGTTGGCTTCCTTCCAGCGCTGACTGAGTGGCAGCTTGATGCGGTCGTCGATCACCCGCTTCAGGAAGCGCGCCCCGTAGGCGAGGCTGTAGCCGTCGGTGACGAGCTTCTCGAGCGCCTCGGGTTCAACGATGACGCTCTTATTCCAGCGCTTCAGCGTCGTCGTCACCTGGTCGATGTACTTGACCGCGATCTGTCGGACTTCGTCGTGCGTCAGCGGTTGGAACAGCACGACCCCGTCGATCCGGTTGCGGAACTCCGGCGGGAAGCGGCGTTCGAGCTCCCTGTTCACTTCACCCTGCACCTGATCGAGGGGCATCTGCCCGGAGCGGAACCCCATGGGGTTCGTGAGCTTGCGGAAATGCTCCGAGCCCGCGTTCGACGTCATGATGATGATGGCATCGGACAGATACACGCGCTTACCGCGCCCGTCGGTCAGCCACCCTTCGTCGAACGCCTGCAGGAACAGGTTCAGGAGACTCGGGCTCGCCTTTTCGATTTCGTCGAACAGTACGACCGAGCACGGGTTGTCCTTCAACTGATTGGTGAGCAGCCCGCCGCGCTCGCTGCCGACGATGCCGCGCGGCATTCCAATCAGCTTGTCCACCGACACGCCACCGTCCTGATACTCGGACATGTCGATCCGGATCATCTTCTTGTCATCGCCGAACAGGAATTCGGCAACCGCTTTGGCGAGTTCGGTTTTGCCAACGCCGGTCGGACCGAGGAACAGCAGCACACCATCCGGACGATCGAAGCCGTCCTTCAGCGGACCTTTGTTCAAGACCAGACGATTGGCAATCGCCTCGACCGCCCTCTTCTGGCCAATGACACGTTTGCCGAGGCGCAGCTCGATTTCCTTGAACCGGTCGCCGACGTCGCGGAATACCATGTCCTTGGGGATCTGCGCCGCGTGTGAGATCACCTCGACGATGTCGTCGCTGGTGACTTCCCAGCGTCGGTCGATTTCGGCCCGCACGGCCGCCGTGTCAAGCCACCCGATCACTTTGTCTGGCAGGTGGAGATGACGCTGATACCGCGGCGACATCTCGAGCGCCGTCTCGATCGCCTCATCTACAAGGCGCACCGAGTAATTGCGCTCGAGACGCGGGCGGACGTTGTAGAGGATCCGGCGCGTTTCCTCGATCGACGGCTCCTCCACGTGCACGGTCCGGAAGCGGCGCGACAGCGCTTCGTCTTCCTGGATGTACTCCTTGTACTCGCTGAGCGTGGTCGCGCCGATCATGCGTACCTCGCCGCGCGCGAGCACCGACTTGAAGACATTCGCGGCGTCCGACGGCGCGCCGAGGGCTGAGCCGGCTCCGACCATCGTGTGCGCCTCGTCGACGAACAGAATCAGATTCGGCCGTTCCTTGATTTCGCGAATGACGTTCTGAATACGATCCTCGAACATCCCGCGCAGCATCGTGCCGGCGACCATCGTGTTCATCTGCAGGTTGATGACCTGGCAGTCGCGCAGGCGCACGGGCACGGTGTCCGGGTCGAACTCGATGCGGCGCGCCAGGCCTTCGACAATGGCGGTCTTTCCGACGCCGGGTTCGCCAATCAGCATGACGGAGTTCGACCGCTCGCGGTGACACAGAATCTCGAGCACCTGCTGGATTTCCGCGTCGCGGCCGTAGACCGGCGCAATCCGGTCTTGCCGGGCGAGCAGGTTCAAGTTCGTCGCGAAGTGTTTCAGGAACGGCGGCAGTTCGAATCGTTTCCGAAGCCGCTCCTCACGGAGTTCGTTGTCGCGCATCCTGGTTGCGATCCGAGAGACCAGCACCTCAGGCTCGACACCGTGATGCCTGATGATGGACACGGGCACGCCCTGACTCTCCTCGAAGATCGCCGAAAAGAGGTCGGACGACTCAATGGTCTGGCGTCCCGCCCGGCTCGCCTGATGGAAGGCCAGCTTGAACACCAGCTTGGTTGCCGGCGCCACTCGGAGCTCGCGGCCCGCAAAGGTCGGTAACACGTGCAGGTGCTCTTCGAGCGCTTGCAGGATCTCGTGCGGGTTCAACTCAAGGTCGCGCATCACCTGCGAGAAGGTGTCCCACTCGACCTGCGCAAACGCCAGAAAAATATGCTCATTCGTCAGCAGGGCGTGATCGCGGCGGCGCGATTCCTCCACGGCGCGGTCAACCACCCGCTGTGCCGATTCGCCGATTTTGCTTTGTGCGATGTCGAAGTCGTCCACGCCGCGTCGCCTCCTGGACCTGCATTCGCGTGAATGACGGGTCACTGCTCGTTCGCTCTTCAAGATGCGAGCCAGTGCGACCGGCCGGATCAGCCGTGCGGATTAACCTGGGCGGCGCAAGCGGCTTACGATTCGCGCACGGAAGAGTCGCCGGCCGATGACGCGTGGTCTGACCAACGCCCAATAGTAGGGAAGAGGCACGCCGGCTTCTCTATAATGCGGATATGAGACAGTGGTTTACGGCAATTATTGGAATATTGGTCGTGCTGGGCACAGCCGCGGCGCAAACACCGCAGCCGTTTCCTCGTTCGACGAGACCGCAGTCTCCCGCTCCGTCGCCACCCGCGACGGCACGTCCCGCGCAGCCCCCGCCCGCGTCGGCAACGCCGCCCCCCACACCGGTCGATCCCGCAACGCCTTCGGAGGCAACGCTCGGATTCCCGATCTATCCAGGGGCGCAGTTTATCGCGTCGTACGACGCGGGGCGCGGACAGCGTTACTACATCTTTGGTTCGACGACCGCGTTTGCCGACCTCGTGACCTATTACCGCACGATCCTGAAGGACAAAGGCAACCTCGTGTTCGAGAATCCGCCGACGCACATGTTCGAGGTGGGCAAGTTCAACAACGACACGATGGCGTTTCCGCCCGGCGTCACGATCAAGGACTTCACGTCAGGGGGGTCGCAGGGGTACGCGAACCCGAAGCCGGGCGCTCAGCCGGCACGATTTCCGTCGGTCATCATGATTGTTCCGGCGCCCCCGGGCGCCGCAGCCCAACGCTGAAAACAAACCGCGGAGACTCGTCTCCGCGGCTCGTGATCACTGCTTCACATAGAGTTCGCCGGCCTTCTTGAACTCCTCGGCCTTTTCGTGCATCCCCTGGCGGAGCGCATCGGGCGTTGTCAGGTTGTGGCTGGCCGCGTAGTCGCGCACCTGCTGCGTCAGCTCCATCGAGCAGAACTTCGGGCCGCACATCGAGCAGAAGTGCGCTACCTTTGCCCCATCGGCCGGCAGCGTCTCGTCGTGAAACGCGCGCGCCGTGACGGGATCCATCGACAGATTGAACTGATCTTCCCACCGGAACTCGAACCGCGCCTTTGACAGCGCATCGTCCCACGCCTGCGCGCGCGGATGCCCCTTTGCGAGATCAGCGGCGTGCGCCGCAATCTTGTAGGCAATCACACCCGCTTTCACGTCGTCGCGATTTGGAAGTCCTAGATGCTCTTTGGGGGTGACATAACACAGCATCGCGGTGCCATACCAGCCGATCATCGCAGCGCCGATCGCGGAGGTGATGTGGTCGTAGCCCGGCGCGACGTCGGTCGTCAGCGGACCGAGCGTGTAGAACGGCGCTTCCTTGCACCATTCGAGCTGCTTCTCCATGTTTTCCTTAATCAGGTGCATGGGAATGTGGCCGGGGCCCTCGTTCATCACCTGCACATCGAACTTCCACGCAATCTCGTTGAGCTCGCCCTGCGTCCTCAGCTCCGCAAACTGCGCCTCGTCGTTGGCGTCGGCAATCGAGCCCGGACGCAGGCCGTCGCCGAGCGAGAACGACACGTCGTAGGCGCGCATGATTTCGCAGATCTCTTCGAAGCGCGTGTAGAGAAAATTCTCCTTGTGATGCGCGAGGCACCACTTCGCCATGATCGATCCGCCGCGCGACACGATCCCGGTGACGCGCTTGGCCGTCAGCGGCACGTATCGCAGCAGCACCCCGGCGTGCACGGTGAAGTAGTCGACGCCCTGCTCACACTGCTCGATGAGCGTGTCGCGGTAAATCTCCCACGTGAGATCTTCCGGACGTCCACCGACTTTTTCGAGTGCCTGATAGATAGGGACCGTGCCGATCGGCACGGCCGAGTTCCGGATGATCCACTCGCGGGTCTCGTGGATGCTTTTGCCGGTCGAGAGATCCATAACCGTGTCGGCGCCCCAGAGCGTCGCCCACTGGAGCTTCTCGACTTCATCCTCGATTGATGACTTGACGGCGGAGTTGCCGATATTGGCATTGATCTTCACCAGGAAGTTGCGGCCGATGATCATCGGTTCGAGCTCCAGGTGATTGATGTTCGAGGGAATGATGGCGCGGCACCGCGCGATCTCTTCGCGGACGAAATCGGCCGGCAGCCCTTCGCGGGCCGCGACAAATTCCATCTCCGGCGTGATC
>Ga0075418_10004231_pt1 | contig 16368 bp, 12 predicted proteins | sample SoiMetdeltSBSDD2_FD_81776 | JGI IMG/M metagenome (GOLD analysis project Ga0075418, IMG submission 81776) | Bulk soil microbial communities from a Populus tree surrounding site in Tennessee, USA - Soil MetaG P. deltoides SBSDD2 | ecosystem: Environmental > Terrestrial > Soil > Tree plantation...
ATGGCCAAGGAGAAGTTCGATCGATCGAAGCCGCACGTGAACGTGGGGACGATCGGGCACGTGGACCACGGGAAGACGTCGTTGACGGCGGCGATCACGATGACGTTGGGGAAGCGGAACCCGAAGGTATCGGTGCGTTCGTTCGAATCGATCGACAACGCTCCGGAGGAGAAGGCTCGTGGGATCACGATCAACGCGTCGCACGTGGAGTACGAGACGTCGAAGCGTCACTACGCGCACGTGGATTGCCCGGGTCACGCGGACTACATCAAGAACATGATCACGGGCGCGGCGCAGATGGACGGGGCGATTCTGGTGGTGTCTGCGGCGGACGGCCCGATGCCTCAGACGCGGGAGCACATCTTGCTGGCGCGCCAGGTGGGTGTGCCGGCGATCGTGGTGGCCCTGAACAAGTGCGACGCGGTGGACGATCCGGAGCTGTTGGATTTGGTGGAGCTGGAGGTGCGGGAGCTGTTGAAGAGCTACGACTTCCCCGGGGACGACATCCCGGTGATCCGGGTGTCGGCTCTGAAGGCGATTCAGGGGGACGCGTCGAGCGAGGAGATGATTCTGAAGCTGATGGAGGCTGTGGACAGCTACATCCCGATGCCGCAGCGTGCGATCGACAAGGAGTTCTTGATGCCGATCGAGGACATCTTCTCGATCTCGGGTCGCGGGACGGTGGTGACGGGGCGGATCGAGCAGGGCGTGATCAAGGTGGGGGACGAGATCGAGATCGTGGGGATACGCCCGACGCAGAAGACGGTGGTGACGGGCGTGGAGATGTTCAAGAAGCTGCTGGACCAGGGTCAGGCTGGGGACAACGTGGGTCTTCTGCTCCGGGGTACGGGGAAGGACGACGTGGAGCGGGGTCAGGTTCTGGCGAAGCCGAAGTCGATCACGCCGCACACGAAGTTCCGGGGCGAGGTGTACGTGTTGACGAAGGAGGAGGGGGGCCGTCACACGCCGTTCTTCTCGGGGTACCGGCCGCAGTTCTACTTCCGGACGACGGACGTGACGGGCTCGGCGACGCTGCCGTCGGGAGTGGAGATGGTGATGCCGGGGGACAACGTTGCGCTGGAGGTGACGCTGCACACGCCGATCGCGATGGTGACCGGCCTGCGCTTCGCGATCCGCGAGGGCGGACGCACCGTCGGCGCCGGCACCGTCACGGAAATCCTGGAGTAGGCCATGCGCGAAAACGTCTCGTTGCAGTGCGCCGGATGCAAGCGGCGCAACTACGTCACGACGAAGAACAAGAAGACGACGACCGGGAAGCTCGAGTTCAACAAGTACTGCCGCTTCTGCCGCAAGCACACGGCTCACAAGGAAACGCGCTGACGTGGACGGGCTCAAACGGCAGTGGACGCGCCTGGTCGAGTTCCTCAGGGACGTTCGATCGGAGCTGCAGAAGACGACCTGGCCCACCCGCAAGGAGGTGCGCAACACGACCGTCGTCGTCGTGGTGTTCGTGATGATCTGCGCCGCCTACCTGTACGTCGTGGACGTCGTGCTGCAGACGGGTATGGAAAAGCTCTTCCGGGCGTTCGGGCGATGAGCGCCCCGGGGGTCGCGATGACCAAGCAGTGGTACATCGTCCACACCTACTCGGGGTTCGAGGGGAAGGTGAAGGAGAGCCTCCGCCAGCGGGCGGATGCGATGGGGATGGCCGACGTCATCGAGGACATCCTCATCCCGACCGAGGAGGTCGTCGAGGTCAAGGACGGGAAGAAAACCCGCTCGACGCGCAAGTTTTTCCCCGGGTACGTGCTGGTCAAGATGGAGATGTCCGACAGCGCCTGGCACGTCGTCAAAAATACCCCTAAGGTGACGGGGTTCGTCGGGACGGGGAACAAGCCGGTCCCGCTCTCGGACGCAGAGGTCGATCGGATCGTCAACCAGGTCGCCGTCGCGGTCGACAAGCCGAAGCCGAAGCAGGAGTTCAAGACCGGCGAGCCCGTGCGCATCAACGACGGACCCTTCAGCAACTTCACGGGACAGGTCGAGGAAGTCAACGAGGATCGCTCGACGCTGAAGGTGATGGTGACGATCTTCGGCCGCTCGACTCCGGTCGAGCTCGAGTTCTCGCAGGTGGAGAGGATCTAGATGGCGAAGAAGATCACCGGCTTCATCAAGCTGCACATTCCCGCCGGCAAGGCGACGCCCGCGCCCCCCGTGGGGCCTGCGCTCGGCCAGCACGGCGTGAACATCATGGACTTCTGCAAGAACTTCAACGCGCGCACGGGGAAGGGCGAGGGAATGCTCACGCCCGTCGTGATCACCGTCTACCAGGACCATTCGTACACCTTCATCACCAAGACCCCGCCCGCGAGCGTGCTCCTCGCCAAGGCCGCCAAGGTCGACAAGGGGTCGGGCACGCCGAACAAGAACAAGGTCGGGAAGGTGACGAAGGCGCAGGTCACCGAGATCGCGAAGACGAAGCTCCAGGACCTGAACTGCGACACGCTCGACGCGGCGGTCAAGATCGTCGAGGGGAGCGCGCGATCGATGGGCATCGAAGTCGTCTGAACGGACGCGAGGAGTCTCGATCATGCCGAAGCACGGCAAGAAGTACACCGCGGCGGCGAAGAAGGTCGCGCCGCGCGCTCTCACCGTCCCGGAGGCCGTGGCCTCGATGCGGGGCACCGCCTACGCGAACTTCGACGAGACCGTCGAGCTCGCGATGCGGCTCGGCGTCGACCCGAAGCACGCCGACCAGATGGTCCGCGGCACGGTCGTCCTGCCGCACGGCACCGGTAGGAGCAAGAAGGTGGCCGTGATCGCGGCGGGGGAGAAGCTCAAGGAGGCGAAGACCGCCGGCGCGGACCACGTGGGCGGGCCCGATCTCGTCCAGAAGATCCAGGAGGGGTTCACCGATTTCGACGCCGTCGTCGCGACGCCCGACATGATGAAGGACGTCGGCAAGCTGGGGAAGACGCTCGGGCCCCGCGGACTCATGCCCAACCCGAAGACGGGGACGGTGACGTTCGACGTCGCGAAGGCGATCCAGGAGATCAAGGCGGGGAAGGTCGAGTTCCGCGTGGACAAGACGGCGATCATCCACGTCCCCGTCGGCAAGATGTCGTTCGACGACGGGAAGATCGCGGACAACGCGATGGCCGTGATCCACGCGGTCCTGCGGGCCAAGCCGTCCGCGGCGAAGGGGAAGTACGTTCAGTCCATCTATCTCTGCTCGACGATGGGACCGTCGATCGCCGTCGATCCGGTCTCCGTCGAGATCGCGACGGCGTGAGGTGATCCGTGAATCGCACTGAGAAAGCCGCCGCCGTCGCCTCGCTCTCCGAGGCGTTCCGGGCGACCCCGCACCTGATCCTGACCGACTTCAAGGGGATGTCCGCGGGACAGTCCACCGACCTCCGACGCAGGCTCCGCGCGGCGGGAGGCAGCTACCGGGTGCTCAAGAACCGCCTCGCGCGGCGCGGCGCGGACGGCACCGCCGTCGCGCGGATCGCCGAGCGGCTCTCCGGGACCTGCGGCCTGGCCGCGCACGGGAGCGACCCGGTCGCGCTCGCGAAGGTGCTGACCGAGTTCGCGAAGGAGAACCCGCAGCTCAAGCTGGTGGCCTGCGTGGTGGACGCGAAGGAGGTCTACGAGGTCGAAGAGATCAAGCGGCTCGCGACGCTCCCCGGGCTGACCGAGCTGCGCGCGCAGCTCCTCGCGCTCATCAACACGCCGGCGACGCAGCTCGCCCGGCTGCTCAACACGCCGGCGGCGCAGATGGCGCGCGTGGTGGACGCACGGCGGGAATCGCTCGGGGGAGGCGGCGAGGCCTAGGCCTCGCGAACGGACGGAATTCGAAACAGCGGCCGGCGCGGCCGGCTCGAACGGAGGATTCGCACCATGGCTGACCTGCAGTCGATCGCGGAGAACCTGAGCACGCTCACCGTCATGGAAGCCGCTCAGCTCGTCAAGATGCTCGAGGAGAAGTGGGGCGTGTCGGCCGCCGCGCCGGTCGCGATCGCGGCCGCGGGCGCGCCCGCCGCCGCCGCGGCCGCCGTCGAGGAGAAGACCGAGTTCGAGGTCGTCCTCAAGGAAGTCGGCGACAACAAGATCAACGTCATCAAGGTCGTCCGCGAGGTCACCAGCCTGGGTCTCAAGGAGGCCAAGGACCTCGTCGACGGCGCCCCCAAGACGGTGAAGGAGGGGGTGAACAAGGACGAAGCCGAGGCCATGAAGAAGAAGTTCGAGGCCGTCGGCGCCAAGGTCGACGTCAAGTAGAAGCGTCGTAGGCAGGTCAACGCGCCGCACCCGGCCGCCCGCGTGCGGCGGGCGGCGCCGGCCGGCCGCCCGCGTGCGGCGGGCGGCGCCGGCGTCGGCTCCTCGAACCGGGGACCCCCCCTCCCGGGGTCCCGAAAGGGGTTTGAATCACGATGTCCGAGGCCCGTGGGACCAAGTCTTCGAAGCGAATCGAGTTCTCGCGCATCCGGACGGCCGTCCCGATGCCCAATCTGATCGAGGTCCAGAAGCGCTCCTACGAGCGCTTCCTGCAGATGCATACGGCTCCCGCCGACCGCGAGACCGCGGGGCTCCAGTCGGTCTTCAAGTCCGTGTTCCCGATCCGCGACTTCCGGCAGACCTGCTCGCTCGAGTTCGTGGACTACACGATCGGCAACTGGGAATGCAAGTGCGGCGAGCTCGTCGGGATCGAGCACCTCAGGAGCGAGTGCGTCCACTGCGGCCGCCGGCTGATCGCCCCGGACGCGCGCGGCGGCGAGGTGCTCTGCGACGGCTGCGGGAACCTGACGCCCGTGACGATTCGCGAGTGCGAGCAGTGCGGGGACCCGGTCGCGCTCAAGTTCAAGTACGACGTGGACGAGTGCCAGGAGCGCGGTCAGACGTTCACCGTGCCGCTCAAGGTGACGATCCAGCTCGTCGTGTACGACAAGGACCCCGACACCGAGGTGCGCAGCATCCGGGACATCAAGGAGCAGGAGGTCTACTTCGGCGAGATCCCGATGCTCACCGAGAACGGGACGTTCATCATCAACGGCACCGAGCGCGTGATCGTCAGCCAGCTCCACCGGAGCCCGGGGGTCTTCTTCCAGTCGGACGCGCTCAAGACCTCGTTCATGGCGAAGGTGATCCCGTACCGCGGCTCCTGGGTCGAGTTCGAGTACGACCAGAAGAACGTGCTCTACGTGCGGATCGACCGGAAGCGGAAGTTCCCGGCGACGGTGTTCCTGCGCGCCCTCGGCCTCGAGGACGACGCGGCGATCCTGCGCGCGTTCTACACGGCCGCCACCGTGAAGGTCGACGGCGGGAAGTTCTTCGTCCGGGCGGATGCCGGCGCGGTGAACAAGAAGGTGCGCCTGCCGGTCGCCCACCCGCGCAGCGGCGACGAGATCCTGAAGAAGGGCCGGCGCGTGCGCGCGGACCAGCTCGACGACCTGCGGAAGGCCAAGATCGAGTGGATCCCGCTCGACGCCACGGAGATGGACGGCGCCTGCACCATCCGCGACCTCGCGGACCCGGGCACGGGAGAGGTGCTCGTCGAGGTCGGGAAGCCCCTGACGGAAGAGGCGCTCGACCGGCTGGTCGCCGCGGGGGTGGACACGTTCGACGTCTGTTTCCCCGAGGCGGAGGACGTCGGCGGCATCCTGCTCGAGACCCTCGCCAAGGACCCGGTCAAGACCCAGAACGACGCGCTCCTCGAGATCTACCGGCGCCTGCGCCCGGGAGATCCCCCGACGCTCGAGTCCTCGAGGAACCTCTTCAACGGTCTGTTCTTCGATCCGACGCGCTACGACTTTTCGAAGGTCGGGCGGCTGAAGTTCAACACCAAGCTCTACGGGATGTTCGAGCGCGACTGGCCCGCGGACGTCCACGAGCGCTGGGAGAAGGGGGAGGACCGGACCCCGACGCGCGAGGACTTCATCGAGGTCCTCCGCTACATGCTCAAGCTGCGCAAGGGCGTGGGCGAGGTGGACGACATCGACCATCTCGGAAACCGCCGCGTGCGCAGCGTCGGCGAGCTGCTCGAGAACCAGTTCCGGATCGGCCTCGTCCGGATGGAGCGCGCGATCAAGGAGAAGATGTCCGTCTATCAGGAGATGACGACGGCGATGCCGAACGACCTGATCAACGCCAAGCCGGTGATGGCGGCGATCCAGGAGTTCTTCGGCAGCTCGCAGCTCTCGCAGTTCATGGACCAGACGAACCCGCTCTCCGAGGTGACGCACAAGCGCCGGCTCTCGGCCCTCGGGCCCGGCGGACTCTCCCGCGAGCGCGCGGGGTTCGAGGTCCGCGACGTCCACCCGACCCACTACGGCCGCATCTGCCCGATCGAGACGCCCGAGGGGCCGAACATCGGGCTCATCTCGTCTCTGTCCTGCTTCGCCCGGATCAACGAGTACGGCTTCATCGAGTCCCCTTATCGGAAGGTCGAGGGGGGGCAGGTGATCGACTACGTCCGCATCGTCCGGACCGCCGACGGCCCGTACAAGCTCCACGACGTCGTGCAGCAGGACGAGTTCGAGCGTGAGGTCGCCAAGATCAAGAAGGCCGGGAAGACGGCCCCGGAGGCCGAGCCGCACTCGTTCTACCTGACCGCGTGGGAGGAGGACCGCTCCGTCGTCGCGCAGGCGAACGCGAAGCTCAACCCGGACCTGACCTTCGCCCACGACCGCGTCAACGCGCGGAAGGCCGGCGAGTTCAAGCTCGTCCCGCGAAACGAGGTCGCCTACATCGACGTCTCGCCCAAGCAGCTCGTCTCGGTCGCGGCGTCGCTGATCCCGTTCCTCGAGAACGACGACGCGAACCGCGCGCTCATGGGATCGAACATGCAGCGGCAGGCGGTGCCGCTCCTCCGGCCCAAGGCTCCCTACGTCGGCACCGGGATGGAGTCGGTCACCGCGAAGGACTCGGGCTCGGTCGTGATCTGCAAGCGGGCCGGCGTGGTCGATCTGGTCGACAGCCAGCGCATCATCGTCCGCGTGGGGGCGGAGGGGCGCGAGGACTTCGGCGCGGACATCTACTCGCTCACGAAGTTCAAGCGCTCGAACCAGAACACCTGCATCAACCAGCGGCCGATCGTCCGCAAGGGCCAGCGCGTGGCCAAGGGCGAGGTCATGGCCGACGGGCCGTGCACCGAGCGGGGGGAGCTCGCGCTCGGCCGCAACGTGCTCGTCGCCTTCATGCCCTGGCGCGGCTACAACTTCGAGGACGCGATCCTGGTCTCCGAGAAGCTCGTCCGCGAGGACTCGTTCACCTCGATCCACATCGAGGAGTTCGAGATCGAGGCGCGGGACACGAAGCTCGGGCCCGAGGAGATCACCCGCGACATCCCGAACGTGGCGGAGGAGTTCCTCAAGGACCTCGACGAGTCCGGCGTCATCCGCATCGGCGCTCACGTCAAGCCCGGCGACATCCTCGTCGGGAAGGTCACGCCGAAGGGGGAGACCCAGCTCACACCCGAGGAGAAGCTCCTGCGGGCGATCTTCGGCGAGAAGTCGGGGGACGTGCGCGACGCGTCGCTGACGACCCCGCCCGGGATCGAGGGGACGATCGTCGACGTGAAGATCTTCTGCCGCAAGGGGGTCGAGAAGGACTCCCGCGCGCTGGAGATCGAGCAGGCCGACATCGACCGGATGAACAAGGACCTCGAGGACCAGATCCGGATCCTCCGCGAGGAGGACCGGAAGCGGCTCATCGAGCTGCTCCAGGGTGAGACGCTCGCGACGGCCCTCCGGTCCAAGCAGACGAAGCAGGAGATCCTGGCGGCCGGCACGACGCTGACCCGCGAGGTCATGGCGGAGGTCTCCACGGAGGATCTCCACCGCTGCGAGATCGACACGTCGAATCAGAAGAAGCTGGCCGAGATGCGCCGCATCGAGGAGCGGACGAAGAAGCGGATCCAGATCCTCAAGAAGCTCAACGAGGACAAGATCGCCACCCTGCAGAAGGGGGACGAGCTCGCCCCGGGCGTCATCAAGATGGTCAAGGTCTACGTCGCGATGAAGCGCAAGCTCTCGGTCGGCGACAAGATGGCCGGGCGCCACGGCAACAAGGGGGTCATTGCCCGCATCCTCCCGGAGGAGGACATGCCCCACCTGCCGGACGGCACGCCGGTCGAGGTGGTGCTCAACCCGCTCGGCGTCCCCTCGCGCATGAACGTCGGGCAGATCCTCGAGACCCACCTGGGCTGGGCGGCCTCCGAGCACGCGTCGTGGCTCTCGACCCGTCTGGCGGAGGAGCGCGCGGAGGCCGCGGTGGAGATCCGGGGGCGTCTGCAGGAGATGCTCCCGCCCGGCGCGCTCCGCGAGTCCCTCGAGGGGGCGGACGACGGGGCGGTCCTCGACCTCGCGCGGCACCTCGCGGAAGGGGTCACCTTCGCGTCGCCGGTGTTCGACGGCGCTCTCGAGACCGACATCAAGACGCAGCTGCGGGTCGCCGGCCTGCCGTCCTCGGGGAAGATCCAGCTCCGGGACGGGAAGACGGGCGAGCCGTTCGAGCAGCTCGTCACGGTGGGCTACATCTACCTGCTCAAGCTGTCGCACCTGGTGGACGACAAGATCCACGCCCGGTCGATCGGGCCGTACTCGCTGATCACGCAGCAGCCGCTGGGGGGCAAGGCGCAGTTCGGAGGCCAGCGCTTCGGCGAGATGGAGGTCTGGGCGCTGGAGGCGTACGGCGCGGCGCACATCCTCCAGGAGCTGCTGACGGTGAAGTCCGACGACGTGTACGGCCGGACGAAGATCTACGAGGCCCTTGTCAAGGGAGAGCCCACGGTCGAGCCCGGGCTGCCCGAATCGTTCAACGTATTGGTCCGTGAACTCCAGAGCCTCTGCCTCGACGTCGAGCTGCTGAGCGATCGTCCCGACGCTCGCGGCCCCTCGATGATCTGACGGTGAGGGAGGTACGGTGAGCAGACCTTCATTCCTGTTCGACAAGGCGAAGACGATCAACGACTTCAACGCGATCCGGATCTCGCTCGCGTCGCCGGAGAAGATCCGTTCGTGGTCGTACGGCGAGGTCACGAAGCCGGAGACCATCAACTATCGGACCTTCAAGCCGGAGCGCGACGGGCTCTTCTGCGCGAAGATCTTCGGCCCGGTCACCGACTGGGAGTGCCTCTGCGGGAAGTTCAAGCGCATGAAGCACCGCGGCGTCGTGTGCGACAAGTGCGGCGTCGAGGTGACCCAGAGCAAGGTCCGCCGCGAGCGCATGGGGCACATCGAGCTCGCGAGCCCGGTGAGCCACGTCTGGTTCTTCAAGGGGCTCCCCTCGCGCATCGGCCACCTGCTGGACATGTCGCTCCGCGAGCTGGAGCGGATCCTCTATTTCGAGGCCTACTGCGTCATCGATCCGGGGGACGTCCCGGCGCTCGAGGAGCGTCAGAGCCTCAGCGAGGAGCAGTACCGGGAGCTGCAGGAGCAGTACCCCGACCAGTTCACGGCGGGGATGGGTGCGGAGGCGATCAAGGAGCTCCTCGCCCGCGTCGACGTGGACCAGCTCGCCCGCGAGATGCGGGAGAAGATGCGGAACGAGACGTCGATGCAGAAGCGCCTGAAGTTCGCCAAGCGCCTGAAGGTGGTCGACGCGTTCCGGAAGAGCGGCAACCGTCCCGAGTGGATGATCCTGGACGTGATCCCGGTCATCCCGCCGGAGCTGCGCCCGCTGGTTCCGCTCGACGGGGGCCGGTTCGCGACGTCCGACCTCAACGACCTGTACCGCCGGGTGATCAACCGCAACAACCGCCTGAAGAAGCTCCTCGACCTGAAGGCCCCCGACGTCATCGTCCGCAACGAGAAGCGGATGCTCCAGGAGGCGGTGGACGCGCTGTTCGACAACGGCCGCCGCGGGCGCGTGCTCCGCGGCTCGAACAACCGGCCGCTGAAGTCCCTCTCCGACACGCTCAAGGGGAAGCAGGGACGCTTCCGGCAGAACCTGCTCGGCAAGCGCGTGGACTATTCGGGGCGCTCGGTGATCGTCGTCGGCCCCGAGCTGAAGCTCCACCAGTGCGGGCTCCCGAAGAAGATGGCCCTCGAGCTGTTCAAGCCCTTCATCTACAACAAGCTCGAGCGCGAGGGGCTCGTCTCGACGATCAAGGCCGCGAAGGAGATGGTCGAGCTGGAGCGTCCCGAGGTCTGGGACTACCTCGAGGAGGTCATCCAGGAGCACCCGGTGCTCCTCAACCGCGCCCCCACCCTCCACCGTCTCGGCATCCAGGCCTTCGAGCCGGTGCTCGTGGAAGGGAAGGCGATCAAGATCCACCCGCTCGTCTGCACGGCGTTCAACGCGGACTTCGACGGCGACCAGATGGCCGTCCACGTGCCGCTCTCCGCCAAGGCGCAGATCGAGGCGCAGGTCCTGATGATGAGCACGCAGAACGTGCTCTCCCCCGCGAACGGCCTGCCGATCGTCAACCCGTCGCAGGACATCGTCCTCGGGTGCTACTACCTGACCCAGGAGCGCCCCGGCGCCCGCGGCGAGGGGCGGGCGTTCAGCTCGACGAACGAGGTCCTCCTCGCGTACCAGTCGGGGGAGGTCGAGACCCTCAGCCGGATCGTGCTCCGGTACTCGGGCCGCCTGATCGACCTGACCACGCTCCCTCCGAAGGACCGCGAGAACGTGGCGCGCGCCCCCGAGCAGGCCGTCGAGAACTACCGTCTCATCACGACCGTCGGGCGGGTGATCTTCAACGACCACATGCCCGAGCGCCTCCCCTTCATCAACGGGCTCCTCAAGAAGAAGGGGCTGCAGTCGCTCGTCCACTACTGCTACCTCCGCAACGGGGTGAACCAGACGGTCGAGCTGGTGGACGCGCTGAAGGACCTCGGGTTCACGTACGCGACCAAGGCGGGCGTGTCCATCGGCGTGGACGACATGGTCGTCCCGCCGGAGAAGGCGCAGGTCGTGGAGAAGGCCCGGACCGACCAGATCGACGTCGAGCAGCAGTACCTCGACGGCGTCATCACCAACGGCGAGCGCTACAACAAGGTCATCGCGATCTGGTCGGAGGCGACGGAGCGGGTGTCGGAGGCGATGTTCCGGGAGATGAACCGGATCGAGCGCGAGCGCCGCGAGTTCAACCCGATCCTCATGATGGCCGACTCGGGGGCGCGCGGCAGCAAGCAGCAGATGCGCCAGCTCGCCGGCATGCGCGGGCTGATGGCCAAGCCCTCCGGGGAGATCATCGAGACGCCGATCACCGCCAACTTCCGGGAGGGGCTGAACGTCCTCCAGTACTTCATCTCGACGCACGGCGCCCGCAAGGGGCTGGCCGACACGGCGCTCAAGACCGCGAACTCCGGCTACCTGACCCGGCGCCTCGTCGACGTCTCCCAGGACGTGATCATCTCCGAGGAGGACTGCGGGACGATCGAGGGGATCGAGGTCACCCGGATCGAGGAGGGGGGCGAGATCATCGAGGAGCTGCGCGACCGGATCGTCGGCCGCGTGGCGCTCGAGGACGTCCACGACCCGCTCACCGGCGATGTCATCGTGGACCGGAACGAGCTGATCGACGAGGACCTGGCGACCGCGGTCCAGGATGCGGGCATCGAGAGCGTCCGCATCCGCTCGGTGCTCACCTGCGAGTGCAAGCGCGGGGTGTGCATCCGCTGCTACGGCCGCAACCTCGCGAGCGGACGCCCCGTCGAGCTGGGGGAGGCGGTGGGGGTCATCGCCGCGCAGTCGATCGGCGAGCCGGGGACCCAGCTCACGATGCGGACGTTCCACATCGGCGGCACGGCGCGCATCGACGAGCAGTCCTCGATCGAGTGCCGCAACGCGGGCACCGTCCGGTACCAGAACATCAAGTTCGTCATCAACCGCAACGGGAAGCCGGTGGCGATCAACCGGAACGGGGCCCTGGTGATCCAGGACCGCGACGGCCGCGAGCGCGAGCGGTACACGGTCGTCTACGGGGCGATCCTCGAGGTCGCCGACGGCGAGGCGGTCGAGGGCGGGACGAAGCTGGCCGAGTGGGACCCGTACACCTACGCCATCCTCACCGACGTCCCCGGGACCGTGAAGTTCCAGGACATCGAGACCGGCGTGACGATGCAGGAGGAGGTGGACGAGGTCACCGGCTTCTCGCGGCAGGTCATCGTGCAGTCGCAGGACGAGAAGAAGCACCCGCAGCTCCTCGTCGTGGACCAGAAGGGGCACGCGCTCCGGAAGATCCTGATGCCGGTCCACGCGATCCTGATGGTCCGGGACGGCGAGCCGCTCCAGGAAGGGGACATCCTCTCGAAGATCCCCCGCGCCACGACCAAGACCAAGGACATCACGGGTGGCCTCCCGCGCGTGGTGGACCTCTTCGAGGCGCGGCATCCCAAGGACCCCGCGGTCATGGCCGAGGTGGACGGCACGGTCCACTACGGCGAGATCGTCAAGGGCTCGAGGAAGATCATCATCCGCACCGACGACGGCGAGGAGCGCGAGTACTCGATCCCGAAGGGGCTCCACGTCAACGTGCAGGAGGGGGAGCGGGTCCGCGCGGGGGACGCCTTCACCGACGGACCGAAGGACCCTCACAAGATCCTCGAGATCCTCGGGGAGCGCGAGCTCCAGAAGTATCTGCTGGACGGGATCCAGGAGGTCTACCGGCTCCAGGGCGTCAACATCAACGACAAGCACATCGAGACGATCATCCGGCAGATGATGCGGTGGATCAAAGTCGAGGACGTCGGCGACACGGAGTTCATCGTGGACGAGCAGGTGGACCGCTTCCGGTTCGTCGAGGAGAACGAGCGCGTGCTCGCCTCGGGCGGCGCGCCGGCGCGCGGCCGTCCGCTCTTGCTCGGCATCACCAAGGCGTCGCTGTCGACCGACTCGTTCATCTCGGCGGCGAGCTTCCAGGAGACGACGCGGGTCCTGACCGAAGCGTCGATCTCGGGGAAGGTCGACCACCTGAGAGGGCTCAAGGAGAACGTCATCATGGGCCGGCTGATCCCCGCCGGCACCGGGATGGCGATCTACTCCGGGATCCAGATCCCGGCCGACGGGCCCCCGCCGATGGAAGAGGAGATGGGCGAGGAGATGGCCGAGCCCGAGGTCGATCTCGATACGGACCGGTTCACCGAGATGCTCCGGGCGGCGGCCGCGGCGGCAACCGCCGGCCAAGCGGAGCCGGGAAAGACCGCCTGATCGCAGGCTTGGCGGGGCCTTGACCCCCGTCCGGCGGTTCTGTTAGTATCCCCGGGTTTTTCGCCCGGATTTCCGGGTGAGGAGTGGCTTCGTGCCGACAGTCAGCCAGTTGATCCGGAGCGGTCGCGAGGCGCAGCGCTCGCGCACCAAGAGCCCGGCGCTCTCCCGCAGCCCGCAGAAGCGGGGCGTCTGCGTGCGCGTCTACACCTCCACCCCGAAGAAGCCGAACTCGGCTCTCCGGAAGGTGGCGCGCGTCCGGCTGACGAACGGGATCGAGGTGACGACCTACATCCCGGGCGTCGGCCACAACCTGCAAGAGCACTCGATCGTCATGATCCGCGGCGGCCGCGTGAAGGACCTGCCCGGCGTGCGCTACCACGTGATCCGCGGGACGCTCGACGCGATGGGCGTCGAGGGGCGGCGGCAGAGCCGTTCGAAGTACGGCGCCAAGCGCCCGAAGTCGTAAGGGAGAGCCGCGATGCCCCGACGAGGAAACATCCCGAAGCGCGAGACTCTTCCCGACCCGGTCTACCAGTCTCCGCTCGTGACGCGCTTCATCAACTGCCTGATGTACGACGGCAAGAAGTCGACGGCCGAGTCGATCTTCTACGGCGCGATGCTGCTCGTCCAGGAGCGGGGGAAAGACGACCCGGTCAAGATCTTCCGCAAGGCCGTGGACAACGTGAAGCCCCTGCTCGAGGTGAAGTCGCGCCGGGTGGGGGGCTCGAACTACCAGGTCCCGGTCGAGGTCCGGCCCGAGCGCCGGACCGCGCTCGGCGTCCGGTGGCTGATCTCGTACTCCCGGGAGCGGGCCGAGAAGTCGATGAAGGAGAAGCTCGCGAACGAGATCCTCGACGCCTCCGCGCTGCGCGGCGGCGCGTTCAAGAAGAAGGAAGACACGCACAAGATGGCGGAGGCGAACAAGGCCTTCGCGCACTACCGGTGGTAACGAACCCAAGGCCGTAACTCGGCCGACGACAAGGCGACCCGGGCTCGCCCGGGGGCGCATGGATCTTTGACGTGGCGCGCCAGGCACCTCTGGAGAGGACTCGGAATATCGGCATCATGGCGCACATCGATGCCGGTAAGACGACGACCACCGAGCGCATCCTCTTCTACACGGGGATTACGCACAAGCTCGGCGAGGTGCACGACGGGACCGCGACCATGGACTGGATGGTCCAGGAGCAGGAGCGCGGCATCACGATCACCTCCGCCGCCACGACCTGCTTCTGGGACGACCACCGGATCAACATCATCGACACGCCGGGGCACGTCGACTTCACCGCCGAGGTGGAGCGCTCGCTCCGCGTCCTCGACGGGGCGGTCGCCGTCTTCTGCGCGGTCGGCGGCGTCGAGCCGCAGTCCGAGACCGTCTGGCGCCAGGCGGACAAGTACCGCGTTCCCCGGATCGCGTTCGTCAACAAGATGGACCGGGTCGGCGCCGACTTCGACCGCGTCTGCCGGATGATGGAGGACCGCCTCCGCGCGCGCCCCCTCCCCGTCGTCCTCCCGTACCTCGAGGCGGAGGTCCTGCGCGGTGTGATCGACGTCGTCGGCATGCAGGCGATCGTCTGGGACGAGGATGCCCTCGGCGCCGAGTACCACGTGGAGCCGGTCCCGGAGGCGCTCGTCGCCGCAGCTCGCGCGGCGCACGACCGGGTCGTCGAGGCCGCGTGCGAGGTGGACGACTCCCTCCTCGAGACGTTCCTGTCGGGGGGCTCGATCGAGCCGGCGCGGCTCCACGCCGCCGTGCGGCGCGGCACCTGCGCGATGGCCTTCGTCCCGGTGCTGTGCGGATCGTCGTTCCACAACAAGGGGGTGCAGACGCTGCTCGACGCGGTGGTCCGCTACCTTCCCTCGCCGCTCGACGTCCCCGCCATCGAGGGGGCCGACCCGGCCACGGGCGCGCCCGTCGCCCGCGCGGCGGCCGACGACGCCCCGTTCGCGGCGCTCGTCTTCAAGATCATGACTGACCCGTTCGTCGGCCATCTCGCCTTCGCGCGCGTCTACTCGGGGACGCTCGCCTCCGGCGCGCAGGTCGTCAACCCGACGCGCCGGCAGACCACGCGGGTGGGCCGGCTGCTGAAGATGCACGCGAACAAGCGGGAGGAGATCCACGAGCTGTTCGCGGGGGACATCGTCGCGATCGTGGGGCTCCGGAACGCGGCGACGGGGGACACGATCTGCGATCCGGACGCGCCGGTGCTCCTCGAGCGGATGGAGTTCCCCGAGCCCGTGATCCGGCTCGCGATCGAGCCGAAGACCAAGGCCGACCAGGAGAAGCTCGCGACCGCCCTCCAGAAGCTGGTCGCGGAGGACCCGACGTTCCGCGTCCAGAGCGATCCGGACACCGGACAGACGCTCATCGCGGGGATGGGGGAGCTGCACCTCGAGATCCTGGTCGACCGGCTGCAGCGGGAGTTCGGGGTCGGCGCGAACGTCGGCAAGCCGCAGGTCAGCTACCGGGAGACGATCAAGGGGACGGCGGGGGCCGAGGGGCGGTACGTGCGGCAGACCGGCGGCCGCGGCCAGTACGGCCACGTGAAGATCCGCGTCGAGCCCGCGGGCCCCGACGGCGGATTCGTCTTCGAGAACGCGATCGTCGGCGGCGCGATCCCGAAGGAGTTCATCGGCGCCTGCTCGTCGGGGTTCGAGGAGGCGATGGAGAGCGGGATCCTCGCGGGCTACCCGATGCGCGACGTGAAGGTCGTGCTGCACGACGGCTCGTACCACGAGGTGGACTCGTCGGAGATGGCCTTCAAGATCGCTGCCTCGATGGCCTTCAAGGAGGGCTGCCGCCGCGCCGGCGTCGGGCTGCAGGAGCCCGTGATGCGGGTCGAGGTCGTCGTCCCCGAGGAGTACATGGGGGACGTGATCGGGGACTTGAGCGCGCGCCGCGGGAGGATCGCGGCGATGGAGTCCCGCCCCGGGACGTCCGTGATCCAGTCGATCGTCCCGCTGGCCGAGCTGTTCGGGTACGCGACGGACCTGCGGAGCCGCACCCAGGGGCGCGGGACCTACACGATGCATTTCGCGCGCTACGAGGACGTTCCCCGGGCGATCGCCGAGGACGTGATCGCGCGTGTGACCGGAACCACGAAGCGCTAGCGCGCTGGAGGAATCGGAGCGATGGCCAAGGAGAAGTTCGATCGATCGAAGCCGCACGTGAACGTGGGGACGATCGGGCACGTGGACCACGGGAAGACGTCGTTGACGGCGGCGATCACGATGACGTTGGGGAAGCGGAACCCG
>Ga0075418_10004232_pt1 | contig 16367 bp, 12 predicted proteins | sample SoiMetdeltSBSDD2_FD_81776 | JGI IMG/M metagenome (GOLD analysis project Ga0075418, IMG submission 81776) | Bulk soil microbial communities from a Populus tree surrounding site in Tennessee, USA - Soil MetaG P. deltoides SBSDD2 | ecosystem: Environmental > Terrestrial > Soil > Tree plantation...
CTCGCGCGGTCCGCCGGCTCTCCGTCCGCTCAGCCCGCCCCCTTCAGCGCCCCGTTCCGGGCCCGCTACCCCGCGTCGCGCCTCGTTCGCTCCCGCGCCGCGCGCGAATCCACGGATTAGGGGGGCGCGACTTTCCAGCGGGAATCAGGAGGGGTCAGACGCCGTCCACGATGATTACGCGCCCGGTCGAGGTGGCGTGGCGCAGCGCCTTCGGCCCGGCGTACTCCTGCGAGTCGTACCATTTCTGCGCCTGCTCGTAGCTGTCAAACTCCAATACCACCAGGCGTCCACGCGGCGCGTCGCCTTCCAGGGCTTCGGCCTTGCCGCCACGGACCCTGTACCGGCCGCCGTACGCGGCAATCGTCCCCTCGACCTGACGCCGGTACTCCTCGTACCGCTCAGGATCGGTCACCTGAACCTCGGCGATGATGTAACCAGCCATCTCGACCCCCAGGAACTACGCTTCGTCCAGGGATCGTAGCACCTCGGCCGTCGATGCGTTTCCCCCTCTCCCTCGCAAGGCTGTGGGGATGAAGGGGTCCCATGGTAGGTCTGATGGAGGGGGTCAGGGGGTGGGGGCCTCGTGCTACAACCAGTGCTGAGATGAGCAGACAGACGATCGTCGTCAAGGCCGGCAGCAGCAACCTGCTCGCGGGGACAGTTGCGCTCGACCGGCCCAATATCGAGCGCCTCCTGAACGAGATGGTCGATGCCCACCAGCAAGGCCACCGCGTCATCTTCGTCTCGTCTGGCGCCATCGCCGCCGGCCTGGCGCCGCTCGGATTCCACAGGCGGCCCATCACCATTCCGGATCTCCAGGCCTGCGCCGCTGTCGGGCAGAGCCTGCTGATGCAAGCGTACAACGAGATCCTGGCGAAACGCGGCTACGTCGTCGCCCAGCTGCTGCTGACCCACGACGACTTCCAGGACCGCCGCCGCTACCTCAACCTCCGCAACATGCTCGCCGCCCTGCATGATCGCAGGGTGCTGCCCGTCATCAACGAGAACGACACCATCTCCGTCGACGAGATCAGGTTCGGCGACAACGACACGCTCGGCGCGTTCGTCTCCAACGTCGTAGACGCCACCCTGACCGTCATCCTCTCGGACGTCGACGGCCTCTACACTGCCAACCCCCATCGCGACCCCGCCGCGAAGCGCATCCCGGTCGTCGAGGAGGTCACGCCCGAGGTCGAGGCGCTCGCCCAGTCGACAGACTCTGACGTCGGCGTCGGCGGGATGGCGACCAAGATTCGGGCCGCGAAGATCGTCACCAGCGTCGGCGGGATGCTGGTCGTCGTGGACGGCAAGCGCGCCTCGCTGGCGGACATCTTGCGCGGAGACGTCGACGGCACGGTCTTCAAGCCGACCGGCGACCGGATGGACCACCGCAAACGCTGGATCGCCCACGCCATCAAGGAGATGGGCTCGCTCGAGGTCGACGCGGGAGCGGCCCGCGCCCTGACCGAGCACGGGCGGAGCCTGCTGCCGGCCGGGATCGTCGGCTGCGAGGGCAGCTTCGCGGACGGCGACCCGGTCGTGGTGGTCTACCGGGACCAGCGAATCGCGAAAGGGCTGTCCAATTACGCCGCCGATCAGGTTCGCCAGATCATGGGCAAGAAGTCATCCGAGATCGCCGGCCTGCTAGGCGGTAAAATCTTCGACGAGGTCATCCACCGGAACAACATGGTGCGCCTCTAACGACCGGAGCGAGCATGATCGAGCTGCAAGCGACCATCACCGTCCGAGAACTGGCAGAGCGCGCCCACGCCGCCGCCGTCGCCCTCCGGAGCGCCACCCCGGAGCAGAAGACCCGCGCAATCCAGGCGATGGCGCGCGGACTCCTGACCCACGCCGACCGCATCCTCGAGGCAAACGCCCGCGACATCGCAGCGGCGAAGGCGGCCGGGATGGGCTCGGCAAAGACTGACCGCCTGACCCTGACCGAGGCTCGCCTGCGGGACATGGCGGCCGGCCTCAAGGACGTTGCCGCTCTGCCTGATCCGATCGGCCAGAAGTTTGCCGCCGCCGAGATGCCCTCCGGTATCCACGTCGAGCGGGTGCGCGTGCCGCTCGGCGTGATCCTCTTCATTTACGAGGCGCGCCCGAACACTACTGCCGATGCCGCCGCGATCTGCCTCAAGGCCTCGAACGCGATCATCCTGCGCGGCGGCCGTGAGGCGAAGGAGTCGAACAGCGCCATCGTCTCGGTCCTCGCCGAAGGCCTCACCAGCGAGGGGCTCCCCGCCGACGCGATCCAGACCGTGCCGTTCTACGATCACGAATCCGTCAACGAGCTGCTCGGCATGAACGGCCTGATCGACCTCGTCATCCCGCGCGGTGGTGAGGCGCTGATCCGGGCGGTAGCTCAGCACAGCACGATCCCCGTTCTGAAGCACTTCAAGGGCACCTGCTACGTCTACGTGGACGCCGATGCCGACCTGGACATGGCCGAGGAGATCGTCTTCAACTCCAAGGTCCAGCGCCCGGCTGTCTGCAACGCCTCCGAGCACCTGCTGGTCCACCAGGCCGTCGCCGACGAGTTCCTGCCCAGGATGGCGGAGCGGCTCAACATGGTCGAGCTGCGCGGCGACGACGCGTCCCGCCAGATCCTGCCGTCGATCCGCGCCGCGACTGAAGCGGACTGGTCCGAGGAGTACCTCGACCTGATCATGGGGGTCAAGGTTGTGGCCGACGTGGACGAGGCGATCCGCCACATCAACACCTACAGCTCCAACCACACCGACACGATCGTCACCGGCGATGAGGCGGCGGCCCGTCACTTCCTCCATGACGTCGACTCCGCGACGGTGCTCTGGAACGCCTCGACGCGCATGGCGGATGGCGGCCAGGTCGGCCTCGGCGCTGAGATCGGCATCAGCACCGACAAGCTGCATGCCCGCGGCCCGATGGGCGTCGAGGAGTTGACCTCGTACAAGTGGGTGGTGATCGGCACCGGCCAGATCCGCAAGTAAGGTCCTTTCCGTAAACGCCGTCGCGGCCCCGAGATCGCGGTTGCGGCGTTTCGGACGCTGTCCCAGCTCCTGGCCGGCGCCGCGAATTCGGTGGAGCTCGGCCGGTGAACTGGTACAATCCGCTCGCGCCACGATTGCTCGAGGGCGAACCTCTTCATGCGCTTCTTGCTCTGGACCTCGCTGCTATTCGCGTTCGTGGCGTCGCTCGGATTCCTCGGGATCGTCGCCGTCTACGCGTCGTATGCCAGGGAGCTCCCTGACTACACCCAGCTTGATCGCCGCCGGGTGTTCCAGACGGCGCGCATCCTGGACCGACACGGCCAGCTTCTGGGCGAATTCAACGACCCGGAGGGCGGACGCCGGACGCTGATCCCGATTGAGCGGATCCCGAAGGCGCTCCGCGACGCCACCGTCGCCGCCGAGGATGCCAACTTCTACCAGCATCCGGGCTTCGACGTCGTCGCGATCCTGCGGGCGCTGTATCAGAACGTGCGCGGTCGTGAGATCGTCTCGGGTGCCAGCACCATCACGCAACAGCTCGTCAAAAACACGCTGTTGACGCCAGAGCAGACGCCAGATCGGAAGATCAAGGAGGCGATCCTCGCCTGGGAGGTCAGCCGCCGCTACCCGAAGGACCGCATCCTGGAGCTGTACCTCAACGAGGTGTACTACGGAAACCTGGCGTACGGCGTCGAGGCGGCGGCGCAGACCTACTTCGGGCGATCGGTTGGCGAACTCGACCTGGCCGAGCTGACGTTCATCGCCGGGCTGCCCCAGGCGCCGTCCACCTACGATCCGTACGTCAACCCCCAGGCCGCTCGCGGTCGGCAGGATTACGTGCTGGAGCAGATGGTTCGGCACGGCATGGTGACGAAGGAGCAGGCCGACGCCGCGCGCGCCCGGCCGATCGCCCTCCGCCCGAAGCAGGAGAGCGGACCCGTCCAGGCGCCGCACTTCGTCAACTTCGTTCGGCAGTTGCTCGAACGGAGTTACTCGTCAGACACGCTGTTCCGCGAGGGGCTCCAGATCCGTACGACACTCGACCTTCGGCTCCAGCAGGCGGCCGAGAGGGCAGCCCGCGACCAGGTGGCGGAGCTACGCCAGCGGAACGCTAGCAACGCCGCCGTGGTGGCGATCCAGCCGGCCAGCGGCGAGATCCTGGCGATGGTCGGCAGCGTCGACTACGACGACGTCTCGATCTCCGGGCAGGTGAACGTCGCGCTGGCCGATCGCCAGCCCGGCTCGGCCCTCAAGCCGTTCACCTACCTGACGGCGTTCCAGCACGGCTGGGCGCCCTCGACCATGATCATGGACGTGCCGACGACGTTTGGCGGCACCTACACCCCGCTCAACTACGACCAGAAGTTTCGTGGGCCAGTGAGCATCCGGCGGGCGTTGGGTGCATCGCTCAACGTGCCAGCCGTCAAGGCACTCGAATTCGTCGGCATGGACGCGATGCTCCAGACCGCCCACCGGATGGGGATCAACGGCCTGCGCGACCCGGCCCGCTACGGCCTCTCGGTCACCCTCGGCGGCGGCGAGGTGACGCTGCTGGACCTGACGTACGCCTACACGCCGTTCGCCAACAACGGCCTCCAGAGCGGCCTGTCCCTCGCGCCGGCGGATCGCACACCGTCGTCGCGCCAGTTCGAGCCGGTGGCAATCCTCGAGATCCGGCGCGGCGATGGCGCCCTCCTGTATCAGCAGCAGCCCGCCGAGCCGAAGCAAGTCGTCGATCCCGGCCTCGCCTACTTGATCACCGACATCCTGGCCGACGACGAGGCTCGGACCGAGACGTTCGGCGCGAACAGCCCGCTGAAGCTCAGCCGACCGTCGGCGGCGAAGACCGGCACAACGGACAACTTCCGCGACTCGTGGGTGATCGGCTACACACCTGATCTGGTGGCCGGCGTCTGGGTTGGGAACAGCGACGGCAGCGAGATGCGCGACGTCGTCAGCGCGGCCGGCGCCGGGCGCATCTGGCACACTTTCATGGAGTCGGCGCTGGCGGACGTGCCAGCCCGCCCGTTCCCCCGCCCCGCCGACGTCACCACCCGCGAGGTCTGCAAGCTCTCCGGCCTCCTCCCCACGCCGGAGTGCCCGGAGAAGATCCAGGCGATCTTCACGCCGGGCAACCTCCCAAACAAGCCTGACGACCTGTACCGTCGGGTCGAGGTGTGCAAGGTGAACGGCAAACTGGCCTTCGACCTGGTCCCGGCCAATGCCCGAGAATCAAGGGTGTTCGTGGTCTTCCCAGCCCCGGATTCGGATTGGGGCCCCAAGAACGGCTACCCTGGACCGCCGGCCCAGCGTTGCGACGACGTCTATCGCGGCGTCAAGACGGCCGACATCACGGCTCCAGGACCGGAGACTCCGGTCAGCGGTACGGTCCAGGTCGTCGGCTCGGCGATGATGGATGACTTCGATCACCTGGACCTTGAAGTCGGAGCCGGCGTCAACCCGTCTGTCTGGACGAAAATCACCGATCGCCGCACCGAAGGCGTCAACCGGGCACTGCTCGGCGTCTGGAACACGGCGAGTTTCCCACCAGGCCGGTATACGCTGCGTCTGACCGTCTACGACAGCGTCGGCAACGCGATCAACCATCTGAGCCCCGTCACCCTTGGCGCGCCGGCCCCGGTGATCTTTGGTTCTCCGGGCCCGCAGACGCCATCGCTCGTCCCGCCGTTGTTCGGCCCCACGCCAGCGCCTCAGCCGACGAGTCCACCCCAGCCAGCCACCGGGGTCACACCGGTCCTCGTCCCTCGCACACCGCCGGCCGGAGGTCCCCCGACGCCGACCACCCCGACGCCATCGACCCGCTTTACCCCGCCTGTCGGCCAGCCCACACCAGCCCTGCCGACGCCGACGCCCACGCCGCGACGCCGCTAGGACGCCCGGGCCTTCTCCGGTCCATCATTCGTGCACACGACACACCAGGTCTTCCTCACCGCGAGTCCCTCGCGGAGTCTATCCCGAGCCGGCGAAGGACTCGCGGTGAGGAACGCGAAGGCACCAGCTTCACGTAGCATCGGTATCAGTCACCAATCAGCGCATCACGAGGTGTCCATGTCGTTGGTCTCCAGGGCTACAGCCTCGCGTCGGGACGACCCTCCCGTCGCCGGGACGCTCCGCGAAGGGTGGCCGTACGTCGTCGGCCCGGTCCTGCTCGGCCTGGCGCTCTGGCGCTGGCGGCCCGCCGTCGGCGCACTCGCCCTGGTGCTGGCCGCCGGGATCGCCGCCTTCTTTCGCGATCCGGTCCGCCGCCTGGACGCCGACCCTGATCTTCTGTACGCGCCCGCCGATGGCAAGGTGATCGGCGTTGACGTCGTGGACGATCCGTGGTTCGTCGGGCGGCCGTCACATCGGGTCAGCATCTTCCTCTCGTTGTTGGACGTCCACGTCAACCGGAGCCCGGTCGCCGGCCACGTCGCCGACGTCCGCGAGCTCGGCAGTGGCTTCGCGCCGGCCATGCATTTCGAGCGCTCGCACGGCAACCGCCGCCGCGAGGTCGGCCTCGAGACGGTACGCGGCCCGGTCCTGGTCGTGCAGGTTGCTGGTCTATTGGCCCGCCGGATCGTCGGCTGGATTGGGCGCGGCGACGATGTCGTCGCCGGGCAGAAGATCGGCATGATCACCTTTGGCTCGCGGACCGACCTTATCGTCCCGCTCGACGCCGGCACGCCGATCGTGGAGGTCGGCCAGAAGGTCGTCGGCGGGAAGACCCCACTCATGCGTTGGCTTCCGCGAACGAAAAACAGATAGAACGATCGTAGTGGGCACTGGCGCGGTAAGATAGGGGCGGCCCACCGGCTTGCCGACGATCCTCCAGGAGTTGCGATCGAGGGCGGGCGGAGAGACGCCGTCACAGCGCGCGACGCTGGGCGAGCGAGGCAGAGTGATGGAGCGACGAGGCTGGAAGCGGAGGGTCGCCCGGCGCGGTGGTGTCGCGGCGCACGTCGTCACGTTCACGAACCTCGGCTGCGGATTCGCGGCGATCCTGCTGATGTACGAGGGCCGACAGAACCTCGCGGTGAGCTTGCTCTTCCTGGCGATGGTGCTCGACTTCTTCGACGGCGCGCTGGCCCGGATGGCCGGGCATGGGAGCGCCTTTGGCAAGGAGCTCGACTCGCTCGCCGACCTGGTGTCGTTCGGCGTGGCGCCGGCGTTCCTGGCGTATCAGGCGCAGGTCGGGCCGTCCCCACAAGTCGTTGGCGCCGTCTCGCTGATCTTCGTGATTGCCGGCGCCTGGCGGCTCGCGCTGTTCAACGTCGCCGAATCCGGCCGTGACTTCCGAGGCATGCCGATCACGGTGGCTGGCGGAATCATGACCGCCATCGCTTTCCTGGCGTACCGTGGCGGCGACTGGCCCTGGCCGATCCTGGCGCTGTTCACCGTCGGTCTGGCCGGCCTGATGGTCTGCCGCGTGAAGTTCGTCAAGCTCTCGCGGGTGCTGGTTCCCTCGATCCGCCGGCTGCCGGACGAGATCCGCTGGACGGTCGTGCTGCTGGTGATCCCGACGATCGCGATCATCCTGGAGCCGATCCCCGAGGCGGTGGTTGTGTGCGGCGCGATCTACATCGTGTTCAGCCTGCTGGACAACCGCCGTCCGGCCCCCACGCCGAGCAGTCAGGAGTCAGTGGTCAGGAGTCAGTAGATCCGTTCCTACTGACTCCTGACACCCTGATCTCTACTCGGCTCTCGGCTTGTCGAGGACCGCCTGGAGCTGCTTCTCGATGTCGTCGATCTTGTCCTCCAGCTTCGCCTCCTTGCTGGTGATCGGACCGACGAGCTGATCCACGAGGCTGCGCGCCTCCTCGATCCGGAGGTTGGCCGGCTCGAGCCACCCCTGCGCGACAGGGAAGAGCGGGCGCTGGATCGTGTGGCCCTTCAGCTTGCCCATCAGCTCCGGATGGTCCAGGATCGGCTGGCGCGGCGCCGGCCGCCCGGCTCCCGCCTTCACCAGCTCGAGCTGGGTCTCCTGGTCCATCAGGTACTTGAGGTACTGCCAGGCGCCTTCAGGGTTCTTCGCCTTCGCCGCGATCGTGATGCCGTTGATCGTGAAGTTCGTGGGGACTTTACCGTTCGGGCCGGGGCCTTTCGGCATCGTCGTGGCGTCCCACTTGAACTTGTCGCCGATCCCCTTGCCCGGTGTGAAGTCGATCTCGTACCCAGACTGCATCATCGCGATCTTCTGGCCGGCGAACAACTGCTGGTACATGTTCGCGGCCGTGGAGACCGGAGCGAGGCCCTGGGCGTAGTACTCGGTCCACGCCTTGAAGCCGGCCAGGCTCTCAGGCGTCTTGATGGTGACCTTCTTGCCCTCGTCGTCCCACGGATTGCCGCCGAACGCCCGCATCCACTGGAAGATGTCGGTCGCGGCGAAGCCCGGCGTGAAGCCGAACACCTCCACCTGGCCGCCCTTCTCCACGTGGAGCTTCTTGGCGGCGGCCATCAGCTTCTCGTAGGTGTCGACGTCGCCAGGGACCTTGACGCCGGCCTTCTCGAGCATGTCCACGTTGTAGAGCAGGACCGACGACCCGGTGTGGCAGCCCCACGGCATCCCGTGCAGCTTGTTCTCCCAGGTCATCTCCGAGATCCCAATCTTCTCGTAGTCGCTCAGGTCGTACTTGTCGGCGGTGACCAGCTCGTCGATCGGGCGAATAATCTTGCGGATCGCCAGGCTGCGGAAGCCGGCCATCGATGCCCAGATGACGTCGCCGATCGTACCCGTGGCATGGAGCGCCGCCACCTTCGGGAAGTACTCCGGCTGGATCGGCAGGATCTCCTGGACCACCTTCAGGCCGGGGTTCTTGGCGTTGAAGGCCGGGATGAACTTCTCGTCCTGCCACTTGGCGTCGTCGTTGTTACGGAAATGGACTTTGACCTCGCCCATCGCCTGCTTCGGGGCGGCAGCAGGCGCGGCAGCGGCCGGGGCACTGGTCGCCGCGCCTGCCGCTGCCGGAGCCGCTGGCTTCGCGGCTTCCACGGGCTTCGCCGGCTCAGCCGGCTTGGCGGGCGTCGCCGGCGGGCTGCTACAGGCGGCCAGCATGACCGCGACGGCCGAGCCGCCGCTTAGCGCAAGCAGATGTCGTCTGGAGAGCGTGCGACGGTGCATGGGTGCCTCCTTCGGAGGAGACAGAAGACAGAATACAGGAGACAGGAGAAGGTTCAGCTCCTCCTGTCTCCTGTCTCCTGTCTCCTGTCTCCTCGTTCATCCCTTGATGCCAGACATCACGATGCCGCGCACGAAGTACCGTTGCATCGTGAAGAAGAGGACGATGCAGGGTAGCGCCATCAGCAGCGCCGCCGCCATCAACAGGTGTTCTCTGGGCTCGGCCGCCTCTAGCGGGAGCTGCTGGAACCAGCGTAGTCCCAGCGAGAGCGGGAACTTCTCACGCGAGTTGAGGTAGATCAGCGGGTGGATGAAGTCGCGCCAGTGGGCCAGGAACGAGAAGATCGCCACCGTCGCCAGGGCCGGCTGAGTCAGCGGCAGCAGGATGCTCCAGAGGATCCTGAACGGTCCGGCCCCGTCGATCGTGGCCGCCTCGTCCAGATCGCGAGGGAGCTGCATGAAGAACTGGCGCAGCAGGAACACGTTGAACGCCCCGCCGCCGATCCAGGACGGCAAGATCAGCGGCCACCAGGTGTTGATCCACGAGTAGCCGAACAGGAACTCGGGGACGATGTGGAACATCAGGAACTTCGGGATGATCACGACCTCTTCCGGCAGCACCAGGGTGCTCAGCAGGATCAGGAAACAGATCTCCCGGCCGCGCCAGCGGAATCGCGCGAAGCCGTACGCCGCGATGGCCGCGCAGATCACGTTTCCGATCGTCGCCGTGACGGCGATGATGATCGTGTTCATGTAGAAGAGGCCGTACGGGACCACCTCGAAGACGCGGACGTAGTTGTACGGTCGCGGCTCGGCCGGCCAGATGATCGGCGGAAAGACGTGCAGCTCTGTCGTACTCTTGAGCGACGTCGAGATCGAAAAGAAGAACGGCGCCGTGAAGATCAGCGCCAGCAGCGCGGTGATGACGTGGAGTGCGACCCGCCCGGCCAGGTAGCTTGGGCGCGCCCGTGAGGCGGTCGGGCTGGCGGACGAGGTGCGATCGATCGCCCTGACCGTCATTGCCGCTCCTCGCCCTCGTAGTAGACCCAGCGGCGCGAGAAGTGGACGTTGATGGCCGTCAGCGTGACGACGATGACGAAGAAGACGCCGGCCAGCGCCGAGGCGTACCCCATCTCGATGTTCTGGAACGCAGTCTGGTACAGGTGCAGGATGAAGAACCAGGTCGAGAAGTTCGGCCCGCCCTTTGTGGCGACCAGCGCGACCTCGAACACCTTGAGCGCCGCGATCAGGCCGATCACCACGTTGAAGAAGATCGTGGGTGTCAGGAGCGGCAACGTGATCCGAAAGAACCGCTGCGCCGCTCCGGCCCCGTCTATCGAAGCGGCCTCGTGGAGCTCGGTCGGGACGCCCTGGAGGCCGGCCAGGAAGATGATCATCGTGCTGCCGCCGATGGTGCCCCAGAGCGCGATGATCATCAGCGACGCTGGCGCCGAGCGTGAGTCAGATAGCCAGAGCGGCCCCTTGACCCCGACGCTCGCCAGCAGGCCGTTGATCGCCCCGAAGTCCGGCTGGAATAGCCACTGCCAGAGCACCGCCGACGCCACCACCGGGACCAGCGACGGCAGGAAGAAGAGCGTCCGGAACAGCGCGACGGCCCGGAGCTTCTGGTTCAGCAGCACCGCGATCAGCAGCGAGCCGGCCAGCCCGATCGGCACGATCATCCCGGCGTACATGAAGGTCCGCCCGAGCGACGGCCAGAACTGGGCGTCGCCGCCGAACAGCGCCTTCTGGTAGTTTGCCGTGCCGACCCACTTTGGCGGGTTGGCGATGCTGTATTCGGTAAATCCTAGGTAGAACGAGGCGATCATCGGCCCGGCTGTGAACAGGAAGAAGCCGACGATCCACGGCGACGCAAACAGCCAGCCGTACAGCTCCTCGCGCCGCGCCGCTCGCGATAACGACCGCTGCTTGCCCGGAGCCGCCTGGAGCCGGACAGCCATGCTAACTCCCGCGTCTGCCGTCTAGGCGAGCTCTTGCGCCCTGACCAGTGGGCCGGACGGGCAGCGCAGCCCGCCCGAGACTCCCGACCGGCGCCGCACGAAGCGCACGGTGGGATCCCTTGCGCGAAGGACTCTACCAGGGAACCACGCGTGTGTCAACGCTCGACAGGCGGTACAACCGAAGCGCGCGGACAGCGGGTTGACCCACGTCGTGCAGGCTCTTCCAGGGCTCACGGTCCGCCGAGATTGTGGTCCAGCGCCAGGCCATACCACGCCGGGTTAGCCACGAAGGGATGGGCTCGCGGCTCGCGTGGCAGGACGCCCGGTTCAGTTGACCAGACCTTACCGCAAGTGCAGAGCGTCCGCTCCCGCGGAGAAGTCCTGACCGCATATCGGGCAGCGAAGCACCACCTCAACGATCCTGTTCCCTGCCCGGCTGACTCGGTGGACGGAGGCCGTCGAACGGTCGGCCGGACAGGTCCCGAACAGCTCGCGGGCATGGCCGTCCTCGTCGACTTGGGTCAGATGGCCGTCGTCCAGCATCCGCCGAACGACCTCGGACTCGGCTGCAACGCTCATCAAACACCTCCTCCCATCGTGTGCGCAGGATGGCAGCAGAGCGACGCGTTGACGCCTCTGAGAGGATTGACTCTCGCTTCAGGCTGGCGGCGTTGCTTGACGCCGCGAGATATGGTGGGCGAAGGAGCGACTATTACGGCGATTGTAGCGCGGCCGATTTCGACCCGTCGACGTCAACTGGGGTGAGGGGGACGGGACGGCCGGACGCCCGGAGCAGAGCCCGTGATCTCAGCGCCGCGATGGTGTCGGTTCGGCCCGCCGTGGATAATGGCGGCTGACAACTTTCGGTTGACGTTGGAGGCGCCCGCCCATGAAGGCGAATCAGGCCATCGCGAAGCTCCTGAAGCGAGAGGGGGTCGAGTACCTCTTCTGCTACCCCAGCAACGCCCTGATCGAGGCGTGCGCCGTCGAAGGCATCCGCCCGATCCTCGCCCGCACCGAGCGCACCGTCCTCAGCATGGCCGACGGCTACACGCGCATGCACAACGGTAAGAAGATCGGCGTCTGCTGCTTCCAGCGAGCCTCCGGGTCGGAGAACATGTTTGGCGGCGTGGCCCAGGTCATGTCCGACAACACGCCGATCCTGATCCTGCCGGGCGGCAACCGGCGCAACGAGCAGGGGATCCCGTACGCGTTCGACGCGAAGGACCACTACCGCAACACCACCAAGTGGGTCGAGAGCATCAACCTGGTGGAGCGGCTGCCCTCGATGATGCGGCGCGCCTTCAGCCAGCTTCGGAACGGCCGGCGCGGCCCGGTCATGCTCGAGACGCCGATGGACGTCGGAAGCGAGGAGATCGACGAGGCGCTGGTTGACGCTTACGTGCCGCCGAAGAGCTTCCTTTCCGCGGCCGGCTCGGACGAGGTCGACGCGGCAGCGCGGGCGTTGATCGAGGCGCAGCGCCCGGTGATCCTGGCCGGCCAGGGTGTGTTATACGCCGAAGCCTGGGAGGAGCTTCTCGAGCTGGCCGAGCTGCTCCAGGTACCGGTCGCCGCGACGATGAACTCAAAGGGTGTGTTCCCGGAGGACCATCCGCTCTCGCTCGGGACGGCGGGCGCGGCCTGCACCGGCACCAGCGACCGCTTCCTGACCGACGCGGACCTGATCTTCGGGGTCGGCGCCAGCTTCTCCGCGAACACGTACTCCTACCCGCTACCCTCTGGCAAGCGGATGATCCAGATCACCACTGACGAGCGCGATCTGAACAAGGACCATCCGACCGACATCGGCCTGGTCGGCGACGCGAAGCTGGTGCTCCGCCAGCTCCTCGACGCCACCCGCGACCGCCTCGGCGGCAGGCCGCGTGACGGCAGCGCGATCCAGGCCCAGGTCGCATCGGTCAAGAAGGCCTGGCTGGACGAGTGGATGCCGCGCCTGACCTCCGACGACGCACCGATCAGCCCCTACCGCGTCATCCACGAGATGAACAAGGTCTTCGACCGCACGAACACGATCGTCACCCACGACGCCGGCAACCCTCGAGACCAGATCCTCCCGTTCTACGAGGCCGTCTCGCCGCGCGGCTACCTCGGCTGGGGCAAATCGACCCATCTCGGCTGGGGGTACGGCCTGATGATGGGCGCCAAGCTGGCCGCCCCGGACAAGCTGACCGTCAACTTCATGGGCGACGCGGCGTTCGGGATGGTCGGCATGGAGGTCGAGACGGCGGCCCGCGAGCGGATCGGCCTGCTCACCCTGCTCATTAACAATCAGGGCATGGCCGGCTACCCGCGCGGCTACCCGACTGCTGTGACCGAGTTCGGCTTCGCGCAGTTGACCGGCCAGTACGCGAAGATGGCCGAGACGCTGGGCGGCTACGGCGAGCGTGTGGAGGAGGCCGCCGACGTGGCCCCGGCCTTGGAGCGCGCCGCGAAGATCACCATGGAGGGCCGTCCGGCCCTGCTGGAGATCATGACTCGCCAGGAGACGGTCATCTCGCGATCCGTCCGACGCGGCCAGGGCTGACGACTCCTAACGCTTGCCGCCGGCTGGCCATTGAAGCTCGCCGTCCGCGCCGTCGTCAATGCGAAGAACGGTGCTGCTGCCGCCGCTGGCGAACTGCTGGACTGGCGTCAACGTGGCGTTGCCGCTGGCGTCCACCGTCAGGTTCACCGCGCGCCAGAGCCCCAGCGTCGAGGTGCCGCTCGCGCTCGCCACCTCGTAGACGCCAAGCTGCTGGCCGCCCCGCGTGACGGTGATCCGCGCCGCCGAGCCACTGTAGCCGGGCGTGCTGCTGTAGTTGTGCGCCCAGATCCGGTACTCGCCGGGCACCCAGTTGCCGGTCGACGTGTTCCGCCGGATCGTCAGCGTCTCTGGTCCGTGGCCGTCATGATCGTCAGGCGAGATCGTGACATGGGGTGCAGCGTTCGCGTTGCTCCAGTAGGTGTGGAACCGGTTGCCGCTGGTGGATGGGCCAGACACGTGGACGTCCAGGTCGGCCGGGCTCGTGCCCCAGGTCAGCGCGACCTGGATCTCTGCCGCCGGGCGGAACGCATTCGTGCCGCCGCCGACGAACGTGGTCCAGGTGCCGCAGTCGTCCAGGACGCCGAGCGTGACCGTCGCGGCCTGCGATCCGTTCTGCGCGGCCAGGGTGAACCCGACGGTGCGTGCGTAGTTGGTCGGGCGGTAGACGAACGGCGTCGTCGCGTTGTTATGGCTGCCGATCGTCACCGCCGCGTTCCGCAACTGGCGGAAGTCGAGCTCGCGAATCATGCCTGCCCCGGCGGTCACCGTGACGTTGAGCGTGCCGCTCGCGCCAGCCGTCGAGGAGATCTGCACCGGCGGACGCGGAGACGGACAGGTCGCCCGCGTCGGCGTCGGGATCGCCGTCTTGGTGGGAGTCGGCGTCAGCGTCGGGGTGGGCGTCTGCGTGGCCGGCGTCGAGCCCCACCCCGTGAGGGCAGCGGCGGCGTCGATCCGACCCCAGGCCCAGGACGATCCGGTCTCGGCGATCGGGTTGGCGGTCGTTCGGATGCGGTCGACCACGCTCTGGGCCGTTGCGTTCGGGTTCTGCGACCAGAGCAGTCCAGCCAGTCCGGCAACGTACGGCGACGCCATCGACGTGCCACTGAAGTACGAGTAGTCTCCGCTCCGCACGGTCGAGAGGATGCTGGAACCCGGCGCCGCCACGTCGACGTTGGTGCCGTAGTTCGAGAACGAGGAGCGGGCGTCGGCGCTGGTGGTCGAGGCGACCGAGATGACGTTGTCGCAGTTCGCTGGCGCGCCTGATGAGCCAAGGGTGCTGTTGCCGGCCGACGCGACGACGACGACGCCCTGTGAGAACGCCCAGTTCATCGTGTCGCGCTCGGACTGGGAGCAGGCGCCATCGCGGCCAAGGCTCATGTTGACGACTTTCGCGCCGTTCTGGACCGCCCAGACGACGCCGTTCAAGATGTTCGACGTGTAGCCGCTGCCGTTGTCGCCGAGCACCTTGGCGTTCATCAGCGTGACCTGCGGCGCCAGGCCAGAGACGCCGACGCCGTTGTTGCCGGCCGCGCCGACGATCCCGGCGACGTGGGTGCCGTGGTTGCAGTAGTCGTCGAACCCGGTCGACGAGCCCGTGAAGTCCTGGTTGAACCCGACCCGACCGCGCAGGTCCGGGTGCCCGGCCTGACCATCGCCGGCGGCGCGGTTGGTGGCCTGGCTAAAGACACCACAGTCCACGATCGCGACGCGGACGCTCGACGAGCCGCGCGAGATGTTCCAGGCGGCCGGAGCGCCGACCTTTGGGAGCGCCCACTGGTTCGGGTATTGGGGGTCGTTCGGGGTGTAGAGCGCGTGAACGACGTAGTCTGGCTCGGCGTAGAGGACGTCAGCTCGGGCGTTGTAGGCGGCGAGCGCCAGATCGCGCCGGCCCTGTTTCACCTCGACCCGGACGGTGTCGGAGAGCGCGAGCGCGTTCGCGGTGCTCGCGCCGGCGTCCTGGTGTGCCGCCACCTGACTGGCGTGTCCCAGGCTCGGGCGAAATCGGACGATCACTCCGTCCGTGGACTCGGCGTCGTCGTCGGCCTGCGCCTCAGCCGGGCTGGCGAGTACGCCGCTCCAGGCGTTGCCGGCGGGCATCCCGTGGACCCCGGTCAGCGCCTCAGCAGTGCTCGGATCGAACGCCTTCAGGCCCGGGAGCCCGACGACGGCGACCAGCGCGACCACGGTTGCGAGGCGAAAGACGGCAGACGCGCGCACCAATGCCCTCCGAACGGTTCACGGCGGACCACAGCGAGACAGAATTATGAGACGGCTACGGTCGCGGTCCTCAATGTACCTCGAAGAGAACGGTGCGGTACGCCTTCAGGGGACGGACTGTTCGCAGACCAACACTTCGAGTGGCGTGTTCAGGAGCCCCTGGGACCGCCGCGATCCTCGCGGCACCCCGCGAAGCAGGGTCATCGACCGAGTGCGGCGGTGTCAGTACCACCCGGGATTGGCAGGTGGAGCGGGCTGCGCCCGCTGCCGCGAGGATCGCGGCGGTCCCAGGGGCAGGCGAGTGTCAGGCGTTCCCGGGCGGCTGGTCTGGTTCGGCCCTAGAGTGTTCCGTCAATCACCGACGACGCGAGCCGCTGGCCCCCATGCTCGGCCGGCCGCACGTTCAGCCGCGCAAGCTCGGCAACCGTCTCGTCGATCGACGGCCGCGCGCCGACCTGCTCGAAGGTGACGAGCGCCTCGCCGAGCAGCGCGTGCGCTCGATCGAGGTCGCCGGGTGCTCCTCGGCGGGTCAGCGCCGTGCCCAGCAGGAGCAA
>Ga0075418_10004233_pt1 | contig 16367 bp, 12 predicted proteins | sample SoiMetdeltSBSDD2_FD_81776 | JGI IMG/M metagenome (GOLD analysis project Ga0075418, IMG submission 81776) | Bulk soil microbial communities from a Populus tree surrounding site in Tennessee, USA - Soil MetaG P. deltoides SBSDD2 | ecosystem: Environmental > Terrestrial > Soil > Tree plantation...
CTCGACGGGCAGACCGTGCACGAGCAGGTGGACGAGAACACCGGCATGGCCGCGCTGGTCATCATGGAGTCGCCGGACGAGAAGAAGCAGCCTCGCATCGAGATCAAGGACGAGAAGGGGAAGACCTCGCGCAAGTACCTCCTGCCTTCCGGCGCCCACCTGATGGTCGAGGACGGGCAGGAAGTGGCGGCGGGCGACATCCTGGCCAAGATCCCGCGCGAGACGGCCAAGACCAAGGACATCACCGGCGGTCTGCCGCGCGTGGTCGAGCTGTTCGAGGCCCGGCGGCCCAAGGAGCCCGCGGTCATCACCGAGATCGACGGCACCGTGAAGTACGGCGACGTGGCCAAGCAGCACCGCAAGATCTTCGTGACCGGCGAGGACAACGAGCAGCGCGAGTACCAGCTGCCGCGCGGCGCGCACATCAACGTGCAGGAGGCGGAGCGAGTGCGGGCGGGCGAGCCCCTCATGGACGGCCCCATCGATCCCCACGACATCCTGCGCGTGCGGGGCGAGAAGGAGCTCCAGCGCTACCTGGTGGACGAGATCCAGGAGGTCTACCGGCTGCAGGGCGTGAACATCAACGACAAGCACATCGAGGTGATCGTCCGGCAGATGATGCGCTGGGTGAAGATCGAGGAGGTGGGGGACAGCGAGTTCCTCATCGACGAGGTGGTGGACAAGTTCAAGTTCATCAACGAGAACGAGCGCATCAGCGGGCTGGGCAAGCGCCCGGCCAGCGGCCGGCCGCTCCTGCTCGGGATCACCAAGGCCTCGCTCTCCACCGATTCGTTCATCTCGGCCGCATCGTTCCAGGAGACGACCCGGGTCCTCACCGAGGCCGCCATCAGCGGGAAGGTGGACTACCTGCGCGGCCTCAAGGAGAACGTCATCATGGGCCGCCTCATCCCCGCGGGCACGGGGATGGAGCTGTACCGCCGGATCAAGATCCCCGAGGACGTGGTGGAGCGCCCCGCCGTCGGCCTGGAGGGCGCCTACGAGGCGGAGTACCTCGTGGAGCCGGAGCACATCAAGGAGGGCGCGGAAGTCTAACGCGTCAACCGAACCGACTCAGGGAGGGCCTTCAGTGCTGCACCGCTGAAGGCCCTCTCTTTCTTTGACCCCGACCCTATCCCAGCCGGAAGCGCCCGCCGGCGGGCCTCCCAGCCTTGTGGGACAATCCCGCCCCATTGGCCGTGGAAGATCCCACCCCGATACAAGGATAACTTGTTACTTTTCGTACTCGTCCCGGGACGAGGTATCGACGCTCGGGGATGCTACTTTTCGCGATCGGCCTTCGACTGGCTGACTTGGGTCTCCACTTCCGCTGCGGCCCCCGCGTCGACCGAGCGCAGCTCCGCAAGCGTCGTTTCGTACTCGTTCGTCGCTCCCATGGCGCCATAGACGAGGGCAAGGTTCTGAAGGGCCCAGAGCCGCTGACCGCCCAACGCGATGGCGCGCCGATATCCGGCGATCGCCGTGTCGTAGTCGCCCCGTGTGTGCGCCTCGTAGGCCTTGTAGCCCACCCAGGCGGAAGACCATGGGCACCAGAACAAGGGGACGAGAGACAGGACCAGGAACAGCCCCGTGGCACCCAGCGCCATCTTCCGATGCGGGCCTTTGACGGCTAGCCAATGCGCCGAAAGCAGACCGAACACAAGACCGCCTACGTGGGCTCCGTTTCCGATGTCGGCAACTCCCGCCTGGGTTGCAACGATGCATCCGACCAGCCAGATCCAGAAGAGCGGTGCGTTCTTCGTCGCCGGACCGTCCGTGAATGCGGGAACCGTCTTCCTCGAGGTCCACATCAACCCGAACAAGGCGTAAACGATTCCGCTGGCGCCGTGGCCGGTACTTCCCGAAGCCGCAAGCTGGACTGACGAGCTCACCGCGGCAGCGCCAAGAACGACACCGAGGTAACGCGCAGGGCCGAGGACCCGCTCCACGGGCCCGCCCAATACCCACAGCCAATACACGTTGAAGGCCAGGTGCCAGACGGCGAGGTGAACAAAGGCGGACGAGACCAGGGTCCAGTACGCGCCATCCCATACGCGCTCCGCAGGTGCGTATCCCCACGCGCCAAGACGGTCCCACGACTGGCCATCCCCTCGGACGGTGAGGCCGATGAAGACGGCAACACAAAGGGCGCACAGCAACGACGTGATGGGCGGCGGCCACTGGCGGTCGCGTCTCGGGGCGGGAAGATTCGGCGAAGCTCTCTCCGCCGTGCCGTCAACCTGGTCGGAACCGGCGCTCAGCGGTCCGGACACGGCTCGCGGTCCGCGATCTGCCGCACCTTGTCCTCGAAGGCGGCCACCCAGTTCTCGACGTCTCGCCCCGCGTCGGAGCTCCGCGCGTACTCGGTGAAGTCCGAGGCCACGAAGAGGTCGCGCACCTGCTGGCGCCGCAGCTGCTTCAGCTGGTCGGCCAGGAAGCGGCGGCCCCCTTCGGAGATGACGGTGTCCCGGAACGTGGCGCCTTGGAAGGGCAGGGCCTTCATGCTGACGCGGCAGGTGGACGGGTCCGCCCAGATCGGAGTGTCGCGCCACGCCTCGAGCTTCAGGCCCTTCGGCCCGAACGTCGCGCCCAAGTCGTGGAGGTACGCGAACGGCGCGTCGCAGCCGCCGTCGGGCCGGTCGCCTCCGGGGAGGCAGATCAGCGCCTGGTTGACGGCCTTGTTGTCCCAGTCCGCGAGGAAGACCGCCATCAGCCGGAACGCGTCGAGCTCGGCCCGGCTCGCGCCGCCCCGCGCGGGGTCGACCTTGTCCAGCTCGTACCAGGCCCAGCCCTGGATGTCCCCCGCCTCGATCGCCCGGCCGGGCATGGGCTCCTCGACGGCCACGTCCTTGAAGTCCGTGGTGTCGCCCTTCCGCGCGAAGAGGCTGTTCAGGGCCCGCCAGCGCGGGTGTGGGTAGACGGGGCAGCCCCGGCACCGTACCCGCTTCACGAAGTGCATGCGGTCGGCGCCGAAGCCGAGAGTGGACAGCAGGCGCGTGGCCGCCCGCTCGGCGCGCGGCTCGGCGTTGAGGCGGCCGTATTTCACCTTGATCAGGCGGCCGTCGGCGAGCACGCAGTGGAACTTGGGTGTGATCCCCGAGGTCAGCTTCACCTGATAACGGCAGTCGATCCGATCCGCGAACAGACCCGTCTCACGGCTCCGCAGGTCGGCCTCGGCGATGGGCGTCGCGGGCTCCTGCCACACGCGCGCCCGGGCCAGGGCGTCGGCGCGGAGCCGGAGCAGCGTGTCGGGATCAGGCGCAGGCGTGGCCTTCCCCGCGCCCGCCTGGCCGCAGGAGAGCCACGGCAGCGTGGCCGCCACGATCAACGCCGTTGCTCGCCCGCGTGCCATCGCACCTTCAGTCTACCGCCTGGAAACCGCGTGCTACGATCGCTTGAGGCCACGGAGACTCGCGGAAGGTGTTGTTCCTCTCCCTGATCCTGCTTCAGGCCGGCGGGCCGGCCGCGCCTTCAGCGGCCGCGCCGCCCTGCGCCGCCTGCCTCGCGTGGGAGGTCTCGCCCACGCAGGCGCAGGACCTCCTCGCGGCGCCCGGGCCGCTCGACGGGATCGAGGTGCTGCTGCGGCCGACGGAGGGCGCCGATATCGAACCGCTGCTCCGGGGCCTGGCCGGCCGCGGGGCAGCCGCGGGCATGGTCGTGTCCAACCTGGAGACGCCTCCGCGGGGCGTGGGCGCCGCGGGAAGGGTGCTGATCGACCTGAGGGGGTGGGGGCCTGACGGCCTGGACCGGCTGGCGTTCGAAGTGAAAAAGCTAGCGACGGAGATACGCGGCGGGAACCCCTCGACGGAGATCGGCATTGAAACGGGGCCGGAACTGTTGGAACCCTTCGACAACAGCAGGGTCTGGGCGTACCTGGACTTTCTGGTCGGCCCGACAACTCTCAAAGGATCTCAGCGGCGCGGGGGACTGCCTGTTTGGACTCGCAGGACGCCGCTTCGCTCCGTCGAGGGGGACGTCGAGGGCCGGCTCCTGTTGCAGGCCCCTGATGACGGCGCGCGGACGATCCTGGCCATGCGGGCAATCGGCGAGCGGGTCGAGGTGGTGGGAGAGCGGACCCTGACCGTGGAGGAGATCGTGGCCCGGCACCAGGCGGCCGCGGCGCGGCAGCGAAGCGCCGTGGGGCAGGTAATCTCCTCCGGATCGCTCGTGGTGACGTTCGAGGCGCCCGGGTTGGCGGCCCCGATGACCCTCACCGCGGACGTCGTGGTGTACGAGGACGGCGGGCAGCGGGAGATCGAGCAACGGTCCCTCCGCCTGAACGGCGTGGAGTATTCGGGCGACGCCACCGGCGTTCCGCGCCTGCCGCTCCTGGAGCCGGAGCGGGTGACCGCGCCCCCGATGGCCATCGCCCTGGACGCCGCGTATCGGTACCGCCTGGAGGGCCGGGAGACCGTGGAGGGCCAGGCCTGCTACGTCGTGGGCTTCGAGCCCGCGTCGGCGGGCCGTCCTCTCCTCCGCGGCCGGGCCTGGATCGCCGCGGGGAGCTTCGCGATGGTGCGTACGGAGGCCGTCCAGACAGGCCTGCGCGGGCCCATCGTCTCGTCGCGGCAGCGTGACGAGTTCACGGCCGTCCCCCTCGGCGGCGTCGTGGCCTGGCTGCCCGCGAGGTCCGAGGTCCATCAGGTGTACGAGGGACCGGGGCACCGCACGCCCATCGACCGCGTCCTGACGCTCGAGCGCCTGGAGGCGAACCCGGGTGACTTCGCCGCGCGGCGCGCGGCCGCCCACGCTTCGACCTCGGTCATCGTGGCGGACACGCCTTCGGGCCTTCGTTACCTGCGACGCGCGCCGGCCGCGAACGCCGCGGGGGAAACCGGGAGCCGGGAGACGGCGGGCACGGCGAGCGCCGTGCGGACGATGGCCCTGGGAATGCTCGTCGACCCCAACATCGGCCGGCCCCTTCCCTTCGCCGGCGTGAGCTACGTGGACTTCGACTTCCTGGGCACGGGCGCGCAGGTGAACGGGTTCTTCGGCGGAGTCTTCGCACAGCTGGCCTGGACGGTCCCGTCCCTCGGCGGCTCGCGCTGGCAGGCCCACGGGTCGGGCCTCGCCGTCCTCGCGTCCTACAACGACCGCGCGTTCTCCGGCGGCGTGGAGCGCTACGAGGAGAACCTCAGGCAGCGTCCGGCGCGGCTGACCGCGGGCGTTGCGCGGCCGCTCTGGGGGCAGACGCGCCTGCGCGTGGGCTACGAGCTGGACTACACGCGCCTGGGGCGCGCCGATACGACGGCGGCGGAGTTCGTCGTGCCCGTGAGCCCGCTCGTGCACGGCATCCGCGTAGGGCTGGAGGCGCACCGCGGTCCGTGGTCGGCCGAGGCCTGGTGGAACGGCGCCGTCCGGCAGCGGTGGACCGCGTGGGGCCTCTCCGCCTCCGAGCCGTCGGGCGCGGCCTTCCAGCGGTTCGGCGCCTCCGCCGCCCGCAGCTTCGTCCTGTCTCCGCGGGCCGTGGCGCGGGTGGAGGCCGCGTGGATGGGGGGCCGCGGCCTCGACCGGTTCAGCCGCTACGGGTTCGACGGCTTCCAGAACACCTTGCGCGGCTACCCCACGGCCACGGTCCGCTACGACCGCGGCGCGGTCGCCCGCGGGGCCTTGACGTGGAACGCCGCCCGGAAGATCCGCCTCGACGGCTTCCTCGACGGGGCGCGCGTGCGCGATCCCGGGATGGGTCCCGGGGCGGGCACCTATGTCGGGCTGGGCGCCGGCCTGGAGGCGCCGCTTTCCCTCCGGGCGCTCGCCTCATTGGAGTGGGGCTACGGCTTCCAGGCGCGCGGTCGCTCGGGCCAGGTGGGCACCCACGTCGTCCGCGTCACCGCCTACAAGATCTTCTGAGCCGCCGTGCCCGATCTGCCCCAGGTCCGCGGCGTGATCCTCGACGTGGACGGGACGCTCGTGGACAGCAACGACGCCCATGCCCGGGCCTGGGCCGAGGCGCTCCAGGAAGCGGGCTTCGACGTCCCGTTCGAGCGGGTCAGGCCATTGATCGGGATGGGCGGTGACAAGCTGCTGCCCGAGGTGACCGGCCTGCCCGAGGAGGATCCACGGGCCAAGCGCGCCGGGGAGAGGAGGGGCGAGATCTTCAAGGCGCGGTGCCTGCCCTCGCTCCGTCCCTTCCCGCGCACGCGGGAGCTGGGCCTGAGGATGCGTCAGGCCGGCCTGAAGCTCGCCGTCGCCAGCTCCGCCGAGCCGGAGGAGCTGAAGGCCCTTTTGCGCCTGGCGGGGGTCGACGACCTCGTGGTGGGCGCGTCGTCGGCGGACGACGCCGGCGCCTCGAAGCCCGACCCCGACGTGGTCCATGCGGCGCTCGGCCGGCTCGCGCTGGAACCCGCCCATGCGGTGATGATCGGCGACACGCCGTACGACGTGGAGGCGGCCGCGCGGGCCGGCGTCCGGGCCATCGCCTTCCGCTCTCCGGCGGGTGGGACGACGAGCACCTACGGGCCGCGATCGCGATCTATGACGGGCCGGCCGACCTCCTGGCCCGGTTCGACGCGTCACCGCTCGTCCGGCAGGCGTAGCCGGTTGCCGCGGGAACCATCCAACGGCGGCCGTCGTTCTGGCTTCCGATCGATGCCTCGACCCTTTCGCGCTCTCGCCGCCCTGGCGGTCGTGGCCCTGTTCCTGGGTCGGTGCGCGACGCTCCCGGCCGGCCTCGGCCCGGACCGCATGGCGCGGGTGGCGGCGATCCTCGAGGAGGAGCAGGGCAAGGAGCACATCCCCGGCCTGGCCTTCGTGGCCGTGCGGGATGACCGCGTCATCGTGCGGCACACCCTCGGCCAGCGCGACCGCGCACGGGATCTCCCCGTGACGCCGGACACGCGATTCCCCATCGGGTCCTGCACGAAGGCGTTCACGGCCATGGCGGTGGCCGCCAGCCAGGACGCCGGGCTCCTCTCCCTGGACGACTCGCCCCACCACTTCCTGCCCTACTTCAGGATGGCGGACCCGGACGCGGACGCCCGGGTGACCCTGCGCGACATGCTCTCTCATCAGACCGGCCTCAAGGCCTACGCGGACCTGGCCGCCGAGCCGGGCGTCCTCACGCGGGAGCAATATCTGCGGGTCGCGCTCTCCGCCCGCCCCGTGGCGGGGCTCCGCAGCCGGTTCCAGTACTCCAACGCGATGTACACGGCTGCCGGCGAGGTCCTGGCCGCGGTCCATGGCCAGCCCTGGGAAGCCGTCATCGAGCGCACGTTGCTCCGCCCGCTGGGGATGTCACGCAGCGTGGCGTCCATCATGTCGGCTCCGGCGGACCTTGACCAGGCAGTGGGCTACGAGTACCGGCCGGAGACGGCCGACTGGGAAGCCGTGCGCCCGCCGGTCAGCCTGTCGGTCCTGGCCCCAGCCGGCAGCATGGGGTCCACGGCCAACGACATGGCGCGCTGGCTGCGCTTCCTGACCGCGGGGGGCGCGATCGACGGCCGCCGCGTGGTCTCGGAAGCATCGTTGCGGGAGGTGACACGCCCGCACGTCGCCATCAACGACACCTTGTCGTACGGCCTGGGATGGGCGGTCTACCGCTGGAACGGCCACACCGTGGTCGAGCACAACGGCGGCTCCAGGGGCATCAGCGCCGTCATGAGCTTCATCCCGGAGCGGCGCGCCGGCTTCGCGTTCCTCGCGAACACGTCGCCCAACTCCATGACGCGCATCGGCAATGCCGGCCGACGGCTCTGGCCGGTCCTGCTCGGCGAGGAGGCCCGGCCCGAGGCGTCGCCGTCTTCACCGGTAGCGACCCCCGCTGCGCCGGTCGCACCACCGCCGCCGGGGCTTCCCACCGCCGGCGACCTGATCGCGCGAGTGGTGGCCGCCCTCGGCGGCGAGGAGAACCTCCGCCGCCACCGGTCGATGGAGGTCCGGGGCACGAAGACGTACGAGAACCAGGGCGTGACGGCCGACGTCGTGGTGCTGGCCGCAGATCCGGACCGCAGGACCGAAGAGGAGACGTGGACCGCCGACGGGACGCGGATCGGAGCGATCAGGGTGTTCTTCGACGGTGAGCGCGGCGGGCAGGAGACCACGTTCGGCCAGGACGAGATGTACGCCGGCGAGGAGAACGAACAGGCCCGGCGTGATGCCGCCTTCCGTCCATGGCTCGGCCCTTTGCGGGGCGCCATCGACGTCCGGCTGCAGCGGACGGCCAGCGTGGACGGCGAGGAGACGTACGTGCTGCAGCGTGCTCCGGCCAGCGGACCGCCCGTCTCCTGGCACGTCTCCACCCGCACGGGACGAGTCCTCCAGGTCGACACCGCCGGGAAGACGACGACCTTCGAGGACTACCGCGACGTGGACGGCGAGAGCGTTCCCTTCCGCACGACGAGCGCGGAAGACCTGGGCGAGGTCGTGGTGCAGGTGGCCCAGGTGCGTTTCAACGTCGAGCTCCCCGCCGGCGCCTTCGCGCCACGGCGCACGGCCGCGCGCCCCTAGGCGGGACCCAGGACCTTCGCCACCTTCTTGAGGTCGTCCACGAAGCGGCGCGTCTCCAGGCGGCGGCTCTCGTCGTCAGGGGCGCGCAGGATCGACGAGGGATGGACGGTGGCGATGACCTTCGGCGCCAGCGGGGAAGGCACCACCTCGCCGCGCCGCTGGCTGACCCGGAAGGCGGCGCCGAGCACGCTCTGCGCCGCGGTGGCCCCGAGGCACACGATCACGTCCGGCTTGACGACCGCGATCTCGGCGTCCAGCCACGGCCGGCAGGCGCGGATCTCCTGCGCGTTCGGCTTGGCGTGGATGCGGCGCTTGCCGCGGGGCTCCCACTTGAAGTGCTTCACCACGTTCGTGACGTAGGTCTGTCCGCGGTCGATGCCGGCCTCGGCCAGCGCCTTGTCGAGGAGCCGGCCCGCGGGTCCCACGAACGGCTGGCCCGCCAGGTCCTCCTCGTTGCCCGGCTGCTCGCCCACGAACATGGCCCGGGCGGGGCGCGACCCCGCGCCGAAGACCGTCTGTGTGCCGCGCTCCCAGAGGTCGCAGGCCTTGCAGCCCGCGGCGGCCTCGCGCAGCCGGGGGAGCGTGGGCTTCGGGGGGACGAGCGGCGCCGCCGATTCGGCCGTGACCCGTTTCGCCATACGTCCTATTCTGGCACCCGGACGAACGTGATCCCGGGCACAGCCCTCTCGCTCGAGAGGCGTGAAATTTGCCCCGCGAAACGGCCCCGCGGCGACCGCGGGAATGCTATGCTTACGCATTTAAAATCCGCCCCCGAGGCGTGGGCGTAGGAGGTCTCATGAAGTTGGGTTCGCGTTGGGTCGCCGTAGCCGCCGTGGCCGCGCTCGCGCCGTTTCTCTCTGTCTGTGGTGGGAAGAGCCAGCCCGCCGCGCCGGCCGAGTCTCCGGCGCCGCCGCCGGTGACGACGCCCCCCGCCCCGCAGGCTACCCCCGACGCCGTCTTCTCCTGCCACCTGGGCGACGGCAGCACCGCGTACGGTTGCCAGCGCACCAGCCCCGCGTTCCTCCCGCAGGTCAACGAGGCGATCGACAAGCTCGCGGCCGAGCACCCGGAGGTCTTCGACCTCACCGACCAGGCCGGCGAGGGCGGCTTCAAGGTCGTGAGCCCCGGACAGTACTACGTCGGCGTGATGCGGAACCTGCAGGCCATGGGCTTCTGCGCCAACTTCGACGGCGAGGAGATGCAGGTCAAGAACTCCAACGACTTCAACGACCAGTACCACATCATGATCTCGTCGGGCTATGTCCGGCGCGGGGCGTCGTCCTATCGCACGACCTGCTATCCGGCCTCCTTCCCCATCGGCGGCTCGAACCTGCCCACGCAGCGCGCGGACTGCAGCCTGCCGCCCAGCCGCGAGATCGCCTGCGGCCGCGAGCTGGAGTCGCAGCGGTACCTGGCCGACGTGGACGCCTCGATCGCGGCCCTGGCCCAGAAGCACCCGGAGTTGTTCGACTTCAACGACGTGCAATCGGGCACCGACTGGTTCAAGGTGGTCAACGTCCAGGGCTACATCGACGGGATGATTGCCGAGATGCTCGTGAAGGGGTATTGCGCGATGTGGGACGGCGAGGAGCTGGTCGCCAAGAAGGCAAACGACCATACCGAGCACTTCGACGTCCTCACGGGGGACGACCACGTCCGCCGCGGCGAGGGGTCGTATCGGGTGACCTGCTACCCGGCCGCCTTCTGACCGGGGCCGGCTCCCAGCGAGGGGGCCGGCTCAACCTAAAGTAATACTTGAAGTATTGCCGCTAATGTGGCTCAATAGCGGTGTATTTCTTGTATGTCGCAGGCCCGGCGCGAGATCCGAAGCGGGAAGGCCCGGGAGCGGACGCTGCGGGTGGCCCTGTCCGCCGCGGCCGTCCTGTCGACGCTGTTGGTGATGGATCTCGCGCTGGGCGTGGTGTCCGCGGCCCATTCGTCGCCCGTTCACTTGAGCAACCGGCGGGTCAGCATCGCCCTCGACTGCTACCCCAGCAACCCGCGTGGATACTTCGACGTCGACCTGCGCGACGCGGACCGCCGGCGCCGCTACGACGCGCGGCAGGTGCGCGGTGTGGACGAGGCATGGTCGCGGGCGCCCTTCGCGGTGGAGCTTCGCTTCAACACGCTACAGTTCCGCGACGCCGAGTTCGGTCCCCGCCGGCCGGGCGTGCGCCGCGTGGCCGTGCTGGGCGACTCGTTCACCGAGGGACAGGGCGTCAAGGAGCCCGACACCTACCCCCGGCGGCTGGAGGCGATGCTGAACGCCGCCGAGCCGGGCCGATGGGAGGTCCTCAACTGGGGCCGCCGCGGCGCCGACTTCCCGAGGCTCTACGACACATTCGAGCAGCTCCTCCGGTACGACCCGGACGTCGTCGTCTACGGCATGTTCCTCAACGACGCCGAGCAGTCGGACGCGTTCCGCACCCGCTACTCCTTCGTGAACGAGTGGATGCACGGCCGGCGCCGGCCCCGCGTGGAGCCGGGGTTGCTCGACTTCGTCTTCGACAGGCTCGAGCGCCGCCGCCTGGACCGCGAGACGCTGTCCTGGTACGCGCAGATGTACGCGGAGCCGAACCGCGAGGGCTGGGCGCGCACCCGGTCCCACCTCCGCGAGATGGATCGGAGGATGCGCGAGCGAGGCGGCCGGCTCCTGGTCGCCGACTGGCCGGTGCTGCTCGCGGACGCTTCCGCCGATCCGCTGGCCCCGGCCCACGACGCGATCGCGCGGGCGTGCGCGGCCGCGGGCATCGCCCACCACGACCTGCGCGCCGCGCTGTCGGGACGCCCGGCCGAGGCGCTGTGGGTCCATCCCCTGGACCAGCACCCCAACGACGTGGCCCACCAGCTCGCGGCGCAGAGCCTCGCCCCCGTTGTGAGGGCGCTCGCGGGTCCGCCCTCCTCCTAGAAGCCGGGCCTCAGCCCTTCCGCAGCAGGTCGAGGGCGCTCGGCATCGCCGGCGCGTCGGGGGCATCCGCCTCCGTGACCGCGGCCTCGCCGCCCTCGCCCGGGGCCAGGAACAGGTTCGCCTCGACGCCGTGCTGGCGGTCGTACATCTCGCGGTAGCGTCCGCGCTTCGTGTAGAGGGCCGCGTGGGTGCCGCGCTCGACGATCCGGCCGCCCTCCACCACCAGGATCTGGTTCGCCCGGCGGATCGTGGAGAGGCGGTGCGCGATCACGAACGTGGTCCGCCCCCGCATGAGGAACGACAGGCCCTCCTGGATGAGGGCCTCGGACTCGGAGTCGAGGCTCGAGGTGGCCTCGTCCAGGATCAGGATCCGCGGGTCGGCCAGGATGGCCCGCGCGATGGAGACCCGCTGTCGCTGCCCGCCCGAGAGCTTCACGCCCCGCTCGCCCACCACGGTGTCGTAGCCCTGGGGGAAGCCGGTCGCGAACTCGTCCACGCGCGCGATCCGGCAGGCCTCGAGCACCTGGGCCTCCGTGGCGTCCGGGCGCGAGAAGGCCACGTTCTCGCGGATGGTGCCGTCGAAGAGGAACGTCTCCTGCAGCACCACGCCGAGCTGCGAGCGGTAGGTGTCGAGCCGGACCGTGGCCAGCGACACCCCGTCCACCAGCACCCGGCCCTCGGTGGGGACGTGGAACGCCGCCACCAGGCCGATGATCGTGGACTTGCCGGCCCCCGACGGCCCCACCAGGGCCGTCACCGTGCCCGGCTCGGCCCGGAACGAGACCCCCAGCAGAACGGGCTTGCCGCTCTCGTACGCGAAGTGGACGTCCTCGAAGACCACCTCGCCCCGCAGCGGACCGAGGGCCGCGGTGCGGCGGGGATCGGCGTCCTCCGGCCGCTCGCGCAGGACCTCGCGGGTCCGCTCCAGCCCCGCCATGGCCTCGGTGAGCTGCGTGCCGATCGAGACCACCTGGAACATCGGGGCCACCAGGAAGCCGAGCAGCATCGTGTAGGTGAAGAGCCCGCCCACCGTGAGCGTGCCGGCCAGGACCTGGCGCGCCCCCACGTACATCACCGCCGCGCCCACCACGCCCAGCAGGATGGTCGAGGACAGGGTCAGCACGGAGAAGCTGGTCAGCGTGGCGAGCACGTTGGCCAGGAGCCGGCCCACGCCCGCCCCGAAGACGGCCGCCTCGCGGTCCTCGGCGCGATAGCCCTTGACCACGCGCACGCCGCCCAGGGACTCGGTGAGGCGGCCCGTGACCTCGGCGTTGATCTTGCCCCGCTCTCGGAAGATGGGCCGCAGCGTCCCGAAGGAGCGATAGAGCACGAGGCCGAAGACGGCCAGGGAAAGGAGCGTGACCCCGGTCATCCCGGGGCTGATGCGCAGCATGAGGACGAGGGCGATGGCGGCGGTGAGCAGCCCGCCGATCAGCTCGACGAGGCCGGTGCCGATCAGGTTACGGACGCCCTCCACGTCGGTCATGATCCGCGACACCAGCGCGCCCGTCTTGTTGGCGTCGTAGTACGCCACCGGCAGCCGACCCACGTGGGCCTGGACCTGGCGGCGCAGGTCGGCGATCAGCCGCTGCGCGGCCTTGGAGAGCATCTGGGTCAGCCCGAACGACGTGATGCCCTGGACGATCGTGGCCGCCACCACGGCCCCGACCAGCGGGAGGAGCAGGTCCGCCCGCCGCGCCCCGATCACGTCGTCGATGAAGAACTTGGTGGAGGCGGGCAGGACGAGGCCGCACACGCGGTTGACGGCGATGAGGACGAGCCCCACGGCAAGCAGCCCCCGGCGGGGCCGGATCAAGGCCATGAGCTCCGGCCACAACGCGCGGATCCGTACGGAACGCTCGGGCCTGGGCCGGGTCTCGTCGGATGCGGCGGCGGCGGTCACGTCCGCATTCTATCGTCCGGACCGCGCGCCGCCGTTCGACGAGGCGGGCTACGGCTTCTTCTTCTTCAGCGTCATGGTGCTGGTGCCGAACTTCCAGACCTCGGAGTCGACCTGCCAGCCGGCCTTGCCCTTCGAGATCTCGACCGTCCCCGTCCCGGCCGTCTTGTCGGAGGCCTGGGTGGCGGTGACGTCCAGCGTGTACCCGGTGGCGGTGGCCGTCTCCTTCACCACCTTGACGTTCGTGATGTCGGCGTACATGCCGCTGATCATCCCGACGCCCATTTCCTGCTCCTCCTTCGAGGCCTTGTCCATCTCCTTCTGCTGGTCGGCGTCCATGAACGGCCGCAGGTCGTCGATCGTCTTCGCCGAGGACATGGCCTTGTGATACGCCACGAAGTAATCCGAGGCGGTCTTGGCGTCGGACGCCTTCTGGGCCAGGGCGGGCGTGGCCAGCCCCAGGGCGAGGAGCACGGCAGCGAACTTCTGAGTCATCGTCGTCCTTTCCGGGCCGTGGGGCCCGTGCTGTGGCTTTGGTTGAGAGGAAGTCACATCTTACGATAGCGCGGGCCGCTGCCGCCTTCCCGGGGCGTCCAGCGGGGACCGATCACGTCGGTGGCCTTGCAGTCGACGCAGTTCGGAGGGTTGACGACCAGCCGGTCGCCCTGCCGCTCGTACACGCCGGCCGGGCACATGTGCTGGTAGAGCTCGGCGACCTCGCCGGGCACGTCCGGGGCCACGAGCAGGTGGCCGGGGATGTCGTCGCGCGTGGCGTTGCCGGCCTTGAAGACGGCGTCGAGCTTCGAGAACGTCAGCTTGCGGTCGGGGGTGAAGGCCTCGGCGCCGCCGGCACGCCGCGGCACGTCCGCGTCGCGCTCGGAGTGGATCCGGCCGCCGGGGAAGGCCCCGCCGGTGACGCTCATGAGCGCGGCCTGGACGCCGCCCAGGTAGAAGCCGGCCTTCTGGAATACGATGCGCATGTTCCGCCGCGCGCGCAGGTCCTTCATGATGAAGCTCTCGTCGACCGCGCGGTCGTAGGGGGCGAGGGCCGCGGCCGAGGTGTCGCCCTGCTTCAGGGCCGCGAAGATCGCCCGCGCCGCCAGGATCCCGGACTGCATGGCGTAGTGGATGCCCTTGAGCGAGGCCACCTCCACGAAGCCGGCCGCGTCGCCCACCACCATGAGGCCGTCTCCGTGCCGCCGCCTGGGGACCGCGTGGAACCCGCCCTCCGGGATCGTCTTCGCTCCCCATTCGACCATCTCGCCGCCTTCGAGATACGGCCGGAACAGCGGGTGCAGCTTCATGCGCTGGAGCAGGACGTGGACGTCGAGGCCGGCGTCCTTGTAGTCCATGCCCACCACGAGGCCCAGGGCCACGAGGTTCGGCTGGAGCGGATAACAGAAGCTGCCGCCGAAGGCGTCGGTGGGAAGCGGCCAGCCCAGCGTGTGGATGACGGCGTCCAGCGGCCGCTTGGTCTCCCACAGCTCCTTCACGCCCAGGGCGTAGATCTGGGGATTGTCCGATCCGACCTGCTGCCACTTCTGCCAGGCCTGGGTGAGCGAGCCGCGCGTGCCCTCCGAGAGGACCGTGACCCTGGCCGTGACGTCGGTGGGCGGCGTATGACCGGAGCCGGGAGAGCCGTCGCGCTTCAGGCCGGACGGCGTGGTGCGGACGCCCACGACGCGCGAGCCCTCGACGAGCAGGGCGTCGGCCGGGTAGCCCGCGAACATGTTCACGCCCAGGGCCTCGGCCTTCTCTCCCAGCCAGCGCACGATCTCGCACAACGAGGCCACGTGGAACCCGTGGTTCTTCATCGTGGGCGGGGTGGGGACGCGCAACGCGCGGGTGCCGGTGAGGAAGTAGACGCGCTCCTTCGTGACGGGCGGCCCCAGGGGAAGCTCGGAGGGCTTCGCGTCGGGGAACAGCTCGCGGAACGCGACGGGGTTGACCACCGCCCCCGACAGGCAGTGCGCCCCGAGCGTCTCCGCCTTCTCGAGGACCGCGATCTCCACGTCCCCCAGGCCGCCGCCGGCCTCCTTCTCCTTCTTGACCAGCCGCGCCAGCTCGATGGCGCCCGAGAGCCCCGCCGGGCCCCCGCCCACGAACACGACGTCCATCGGCACCGCCTCCGGGCCCGGGGCTTCCTTCAGGATGAAGCGGTCGACGGGGAGGTCGGGTTGGAACTTCGCCGGGACGATCATTCCCGGCCGGTCCACGCTCACGCGGGCGCACCTGCGCGCGGGGCGAGCGTCGGGTCGCGCCTCACGACCTGGCCCAGGGCCCAGAAGAGGATGCAGACCGCCCAGAACGAGGCGGGGAAGATGCCGACGCAGCAGAGCACCACGCCGAGCTGGGCCGCGACGCTGGCCAGCAGGTAGAGCAGCAGCGCCATGGCGTAGTTGCCGAGGTTCCGCCGGATGAAGGCGAGGTTCTCGCGGACCTCGAAGCCGGCGCTGACGCGGTCCAGCATCGCGAACCGCGCCAGGGCGGCGGGCACGTAGAGGGCCAGGACCAGCATCAGGACCGCCGTGACCGCGTACACGCCCATCAGTCCCACGGCAGCCAGGGCGCCGAATGCCTCGGACGCGTCACGGGACCCCGAGGCGCCGGAGAGGCCCGCGCCGGTCATGGCCACGACGAACGCGAACGCCATGGGGACGATCGCCACGGGGAGGACGTAGAGCAGATAGATGGCCAGGCCGCGCAGGCCTTCGCCGAAGATCCCGCCCAGATCGTCCCACTCGGGGAGGGGCCGCGGGTCACCGGCGGCCACGCGCCGGAGGAGCCGCACGGCGTAGCCCACCACGAAGAACCCGCCCACCAGCACGCCCGACAACAGCGTGAAGACCCCGCCGATGAGGATCTTCTTGATCCAGTCCGGGTCCTCGGGCACGAAGCGGAAGCCCTGGGCGATGTCGATGGTGTCGCCGGCCGGCACCGGGCCGGAGGCCGAGCTCATGGCGCGAGACAAACGAGCAGGGCGGCCGCCAGGGCCCCTGTTCTGATTGGCATGGCACGCACACTACCCTTCCCCGGAAGACGCGGTCAAGCCCCGGTGTTGAAAACGACGGCCGGCGCCGCTATGGTGGGCCTCGATCCGCACGTGGAGATCCTCTC
>Ga0075418_10004234_pt1 | contig 16365 bp, 10 predicted proteins | sample SoiMetdeltSBSDD2_FD_81776 | JGI IMG/M metagenome (GOLD analysis project Ga0075418, IMG submission 81776) | Bulk soil microbial communities from a Populus tree surrounding site in Tennessee, USA - Soil MetaG P. deltoides SBSDD2 | ecosystem: Environmental > Terrestrial > Soil > Tree plantation...
CCGTACCCGAACCAATCCGTCTCATCGTCGCCACCCGGGCGGTCGCGACCGGCGGTGGCGCGGACGCGATCGCGCGGCTGACATTTGCCCAGGGCGCGGCGATGCCTGTCGATACGCGGGTCGACATCGAAATCGAAGGCGAAGAACACGTCGGCGCCGTGCTGGTTCCCGCAGAGGCCATTCTCCGCACCGCCTCACAGCCCGCCGTGATGGTCGCCGCCGGCAACCGGGCCGAACGCCGCGTGGTCACAACTGGACTTGCCGATGCCGACTCTGTGGAAATCGTGTCAGGAGTGGAAGCCGGGGAGCTTGTAATCACCCGCGGGCAGGCGGGATTGGCAGACGGAGCGACGATTAGCGTCGACGCCTCTGTACGATAGGTTTTCCATCATTGAACGCGGAAAGTCGAGAGACTTCGACGGTCTCCCGACCCATGTACCTTTTTGAACAGCCCGATATGCCGTCGGATCTGTAATCTCTTTCAAATTCGATTGCGCCAAACCTCGACCGTAGGCGCGGCACTGATCTTGTAGCAGTCGAGCGCGCACGCGGGGTGCGCTGAAGGGGGCGGGATATGCGGACGATTGGCGCAATTGTCGTAATGGCCGCGACGACCGCAGTCCTTACAAACGCCGCCACACCGGGCAACTGGTCCGCGTCGCTCGACGAGGCTCACCGCCTTTTCTACAGCGGCCACTACGAAGCAGCGGCCTCGCTCGCCTTCGACGCGCGCACCGCGAATCCCGACAGCCTCTCCGCGTCGGAGCTTCGAACCTCTGCCCTGCATTTCCAGATGCGCCGGGCGCTCGGAGAACCAAAGAATCGTGAGGCCGCGTGGAAGCTGTGCGTCGCGTGTCAGGAATTGATGCCCGTGTTCATGGCCGAACTCGCGGCCGGGCAGGCGGCGGCGCGCGCCAGGCTCGAGAAGAATCCCGCGGATGAAGAGGCGATGTTCTTCCTCGGCAAGCTCGACCTGAACTACGTCTGGCTCCAGCTCGGCACCGTCGGACGCAAGACGGGCTGGAGTGAGTACTGGGAAGCGCGGAAGTCGCTCGACGCCGTACTCAAACACAACCCGGGGCACGTCCGCGCGCAAGTCGCCCGCGCCTGGATCGACTACATCGTCGACACGAAGCTGCCGCGCGGCACCAAATGGATGCTGGGTGGCGGAAACAAGAAGAAGGGGCTGCTGACGGTGCAGGAGGCTGCTCGCTCCGCCGCCGATCCGTTCGTCCAGGCCGAAGCGAGGTTCGGACTCTGGGACATGCAGGTCCGCGAGCGCAATATGGCCGATGCCGTCGTCACCGCCCGCGCTCTGGCTGAAGATTTCCCCGACAACCAGGAACTGGCGAAGTTCCTCGCCGTTCACGACACGCGCGCAACCTTCACCAACGCCGCCATCCGGTAGATCCGGCGCACGAGCGCCGGGTCGCAGTGTTAGCATCGGCGCGCGGCATCTGCATGTTTATCGTCGTGGCGCTCCTCGGCGGCCTCGCCGGGGCCGTTGGACTGTCTGTCCTCACCGCACTTCTTTCCGCAGCATTCGAAGCCGAATCGTTCGGCGATACACAGTTCTTCATGGGCTTCGCCTTGACCGTCCCTGTGGGGACGATGTTGGGCAGCGTCACGAGCGTGGCGGTGCACCAGTCACGACGGAGTCATTGGACACGTGCAGGCTGGATCGCGACGCTTGGCGGCGCCGCCGTCATCGCTCTCGCAACATCGGTCGCGTGGGGCTCCGCATTCTCCGGAGACGGCGGATGGGCGGAGTTCGTCCGCATGCTGCTCTCGCTGTGGATCGCGCCCTCGTGGCTTGGAGGAGCCGCTCTCATGACATGGGGAGGAGCCTGTCTCTTGCGGCGGCAATGAAAAAACGCGCTGTGGTTCATCACCGGTGGTGCCGGGTCTGTGTGAGATCGCAATGCTGGATCACGCCGGCGACGTTCTGATTCTTCTCGGAGGTTTCTGGCGATTCGCTTTCAGCCGGAGCTACCGAGAAAGCAAGATCGTGGAATGGCGCCAGATGCGAAACTCGGTTGGAGGCAGCGTCGCTGTCGCCGCGGAGATCGTCGTCGGCGTCGCGATCGGCGTCGGCGTGCCAGTGGCGATCGTCCTGGTGATCGCCATCGCACTGGGACTGCTATGAGCCGGAGACTTCGGCGGCGTACTTCACAAGCGCGGCGGTGCGATAGATCACGTGCACGAACCTGCCGTACGGCAAGGTCACGAAGAGCGCCAGGACGGTGCCCAGGTGCACGACGAGCAGCAAACCCATCACCGATTGATTCCGCAGCACGAGCAGCGCCAGGCCAGTCAGGCTCGTCACCAGTAATAGCGCGATAAACGATTCGTCGAATCCCTGCTGCCGCTCGGCGGAGAGCGCGGGATCGCGGCGGCGCCGCAGTGCCAGCAGTCCGGCAGGACCAATCAGCAACCCCACTCCGCCGATCGTCCCGAGAACGACGGGGAGGCTTGTGTAGGCATACGGAGCGATCCACCCGAACAGCGTGTGATAGGCAGCGGCTACCGTCGTCGATGCAAAACACAGCAGGAAGCCGTAGAAGGTGCAGTGGTGGAACCAGCGCCGCCAGGGGCTTCGTGCTTCCTCGCCAGACGTGCAGTCGATGCCGGATGTATGGAGATGGCGAAGCGTCATGACGTCGCGCAGTGCCGCGCGATCGAACATGGGTCGCCGCAGGCCGATTTCTCTTCGGAACCTGCGCAGTCCGATGGCAAGGGCGGCCACCACGTAAATCCCGACGGCCCCGAACAACGTGACCATTGCGGCGTGCGGCACGACACTGTAGAAGTCGCCGGCCGGCGACGGCTGGCTGAAACCGCCAGGGTTGCTCGCACGCGCAGTGACGAAGAGCAACAAGGCAAACGCCGCCGCGATCGAAAGCGAGGTCGCCACACCGTTGCGCCTGAACGCCGCTCCCATGAACGCGGGCCAGCAATACGCCTCGTACGACTGGAGGCGAATCCCGGCCAGCGTCTGCGGCACGTTGATGGCGAACTCGTGCGGCGGCGCGTACTGGCACGCATACAGACACTCGCCGCAGTTGTGGCACAGGTTCGACAGGTACAGAAGATCCGCCTTGCCGAACACGACGCGCTGCTCCATTGCCGGGAACACCGGACAGTACTGCTCGCAATAACGGCAGGCGTTGCAGACAGTCATCACCCGCTCGCCTTCGGCGATGAGCCGGCTCGGGAGTTTATCGACCATGACGCGCGGCGGCCTCCCCGGCAATTCGTCCGAACACGGTGCCGATCGTCATGCCGATTCCGGCGATGTATCCCTTGCGCAGGATGTTGCCCGCCATGATCTCGCCGGCGGCGTAGACGTTGGCGGCGGCGGTGCCGTCGGCCATCACCACGCGCGCGGATGCGTCGACTCTGAGCCCGAGGTAGGTGAACGTGATGCCGGGCCGAAGCGGATACCCCCAGAACGGCGGCGTGTCGATCGGCTGCGCCCAATGCGACTTCGGCGGCGTCAAGCCGTCGGTGCGGCAATCGTCCAGGACCGCGTGATTGAACGTGCCCGGCCGGACGGCCAGGTTGAATGCCGCGACCGTCGCCTCGAGCCGTTCGGCAGGCAGCTCGAGCAGGCCGGCGAGCTCGCGAATCGAGCCCGCCGACTTCGGCGGAAACACCGATGGCATGAACGCGCCATGCGCCTTGGCGTCGACGATGGAGTAGGCGATCTGATCCGGCTGCGTTGCAATCAGCCGTCCCCAGATGGCGTAGCGCTTTGGCCAGGCGTCCTCGCCCTCGTCGTAAAACCGCTCGGCGTGGCGGTTGACGACGATGCCGAACGGCAGCGAGTCGAGGCGGGTGACGATGCCGCCGTCGAAGCGTGGCGCGCGGGCATCCACCGCGATAGCGTGGCACTGGCCAGGATCGCCGATCGGTTCGGCGCCCGCGTCGAGCATCAGCCGGAGGATTTTTCCGGTGTTGTACGGAGTGCCACGAATGATGAAGTTGTCTGCCGCGCTCCCCCACACCTCGCGGAGCCACTCGATATTCGACTCGAAGCCGCCCGCGGCCGAGACGAGCGCGCCGGCCGAGATCGTTTCGGTGCCGCCGTTCCGGCGGACCGTGGCGGCCGTGAACTGTCCGTTCCGCACGTCGAGGCCCACGACTTCGGCCTCGTACTCGACGCCAATGCCGGCGCGCTCGGCCGCGGCGTAGTAGCTGTTCATCAGCGCCTTGCCGCCGCCCAGGAAAAACACGTTGGTCCGTCCAAGATGAAGCGTGCCGCGGAGCGACGACTGAAACCGGACGCCGAACTGACGCATCCACTCCGGACAGCCTGCCGATCTCGAAACCAGCAGCCGCGCGAGCGCCTGGTCGGCCTCGTGCTCGGTGACCCGGTTGAGATCGGCGAGAAACTCGTCCTCGGGGTACGACTCGGTGAGGACGTCAGTGGGCGCCGGGTGCGCGCAGCGGAAGTTGCGCGTATGACGACTGTTGCCGCCGCGGAAATGGCGAGGCGCGCTGTCGAGGACCAGGACGCTGGCGCCTGCGTGGCGGGCGGTCAGGGCCGCGCAGAGGCCGGCGTTGCCGCCGCCGATGACGAGGACGTCATACCGCTGCTCGGGCATCGGGGACCAGCCATCGCTTCAGGAGCCTTGGGCCGACCAGGACGGCGACGGCCACCGCCAGCAGGACCGCAGAGATGGGCCGGCGGACGAACACAGACAGGTCGCCTTCGCTGATCGCCAGTGCGCGGCGGAACTGCTGTTCGGACAACGGCCCCAGTACCAGTCCCAGAACGGCGGGGACGAGCGGGACGTCATAGACGCGCATCACGCAGCCGATCGCACCGACGGCGTAGAGGATGACGAGGTCGAGCATCGATCGATTCAGGCTGTACGCGCCGAGAGAGGCGAGCACGAGGATCCCGCCAAAGAGCAGCGGGCGCGGCACGAGCATCACCCGCGCCCAGACGCCGACGAGCGGCAGGTTGAGCACGAGCAACATGGCGTTGCCGATATAGAGACTGGCAATCAGCGTCCACACCAGGTCGGGGCGGGACGAGAACAGCAGCGGCCCCGGCTGCAGGCCGTACTGCTGGAACGCGGCGAGCAGCACCGCGGCCGTGGCCGACGACGGCAGGCCGAGCGTCAGCAGCGGCACGAGGACGCCTGCCGCGGCGGCGTTGTTGGCCGCTTCCGGGCCCGCGACGCCCTCGATCGCGCCCTTGCCGAAGCGTTCGGGCGTCTTGCTGAGCCGCTTTTCCACCATGTACGACATGAAGGTCGGGATGACCGACCCGCCGCACGGCAGGACGCCGAGCGGGAACCCGATGGCCGTCCCGCGAAGCCACGGCTTCCACGATTGTTTCCACTCCTCGCGGCTCATGCCGGTGAAGTCGTGCAACGTGACGGCGTGGATCTCGTCGCGCCCGTGCCGCCAGGCCTGGTAGATCGTCTCGCCGACGGCAAACAGGCCAATGACCAGAATGATGACGTCGATCCCGTCGAGGAGCTGCGGGATCCCGAACGAGAACCGCGCCTCGCCCGTCAGCTGATCGATCCCCACGAGCCCGAGCGCCAGGCCGAGGAACAGGCTGAAGAGTCCCCGCAGCACCGAGGCGCCGAGCAGCACTGCCACCGTCGTGAACGCAAGGATGGTCAGCGAAAAGTACTCCGCCGGGCCGAATCGCAGCGCCATATCGGCCAGCGGCGGCGCGAAAAACGTCAGCGCGATGGTTGCGAGCGTGCCGGCCACGAACGACCCGATGGCCGCCGTGGTGAGCGCGGCGGCACCGCGGCCTTCGCGCGCCATGACATGGCCATCGATGGCGGTCGCGATCGATCCGGTCTCCCCTGGCGTGTTCAGCAGGATGCTGGTGGTGGAGCCGCCGTACATCGCGCCGTAGTAGATGCCGCCGAACATGATGAAGGCGCTGATCGGATCGAGGGAAAAGGTCACCGGCAGCAGCACGGCGACCGTGAGCGCCGGTCCGATCCCGGGCAGCACGCCGACTGCGGTACCGAGCGTGACTCCAACCAGCGCCCACAGCAGGTGCGGCAGTGTAAGGGCGTTGACGAACCCTGCGCTCAGAGCCTGGAATGTCTCGCCCACCTCGGTTACAACCAGCCTGCGAGGATGCCGGCTGGAAGCGAGAGTTGAAGCACGCGTGCGAACAGGAGGAACGCGCTCACCGAGATGACGATCGAAAACGCGGCATCGCGGTACGGGCGCCGCGAATCGAACGCGCGCGCGGTGAACCAGAACAGCGCGGCCGAGGCCACCACGAACCCTCCGCGCTCGGCCAGCAGCAGATAGGCGAGGATCCCGGCAGCCAGCCAGCCGATCGGCGTGGCCGATCGGCGTTCGGCAGGTCCGCCCTCTTCGCTGTGCGGAACCCGCCCTACGGCTGGCGGATCCGACGCCCGCGTAGGGCGGGTTCCGCGCAGCGGACCCGCCATCGAAGCCAGCGCGAAAAACACCAGGCCCGCAAGCACGAACACAGGGTACGGTCCGGCGGACATGAGCGTTCGCGGCTTGGCGTCACCGGTCCCGAACTGCCTCAGGATGGCGCGCACTCGCGACTCCTCCGCGTCCACGTAGCGAGCGAACGCGTCCCCCGCGAGGTACCGATCGATCCACCGGTACTTTTCGAGTGCCGCACGCCACGGCGCCGACTGCACCATCGCCTGGATCGTCGCCTCGAGGCGCTCCCGGTCTTCCCGATCGAGGCCGGGCGGCGCCATCACCGAGCGCCAGTTCTCGAACTCGACGTCAACCCCCTGCTCCCGGAGTGTCGGCACCGCAAGACCGGGCAGGCGCTCGCCGCTCGAGATCGCCAGCGCCCGCACCGAGCCCGCCTCGATCTGCGCGGCAAGCTCCGCGAGTCCGTTGATCCCCGCCGTGACCTGGCCGCCGACGATCGCCGACAGCGACTCGCCGCCGCCGGAAAAGGCAATGTAGTTCACGCGCGCCGGCGAGACGCCGACCGCCTCGGCGATGAGGCCGGCCAGAATCTGATCGCTCCCTCCGGCAGACCCGCCTCCCCAGGAGATCGCCTCAGGCCGCTCCTTGAAAGCCGTCAGCAGCTCCTGCAGCGATTGGTAGGGCGATGCCGCGGGGACGACGATCGCTTCGTACTCACCAGTGAGCCTGGCCAGCGGCGTGGCATCGCCCAGCGACACAGGTGACTCGTTCGTCACGATCCCGCCGAGCATGATGAGCCCCGACACGAGCACAGCGTCGCCATTGCCGCGTTCGGCGCCGATGAAGCGGGCCAGGCCGATCGTTCCGGCCGCGCCGGGGATGTTCTCGACCGGCGCCGTTCGCACGAGGCCCGCCTGCTGAAGCGCGATCTGCATGACGCGCGCGGTCTGGTCCCATCCGCCACCCGGCGCCGCCGGCGCGATGATGCGCAGCTGATTAAACGCAGGGGCCGAGCTTGCTCGGCCCGGCGGATTACCGGAGGTTTGCGCGAGGACCGGGGCGGGGCTGGCGGCCCATGCCGCCAGCGCCCCGAGGAGAACCGATCGTCGAAGGATGAAGGTGCCGCGTGTCAGGGCATCGAGCACGCGAAGCTCTCCGCGCGATCGATGCTGCCGGTGCCCTTGTACTTCGCCACCTGCGGGTAGGGGCAGAGCGGACGCGTGCGAATCACCTGCCCGTCTGCAACTTTCGACGCCAGGATGCTGCCGGGCGCATGGCCGTGCTCGCGCCACATCTCGAGCGCGGCGAGCGTGTCGAAGGTATTCGGACCATCGCCGCCGCCGCAGTGTCCCATCCCGGGCACCATGAACAGCCGCACCGAACTGTCAACGCCCTTCCCCATGGTCTGGACGACGGCGTTGTAGTAGTCGACGGTCATGGTCGGGGAGATGTTCTGGTCTTCCCAGCCGTGATAGATCAGAAGCTTCCCGCCGCGATCGACGAACGGCTTCAGGTTCGGCGAGGCCGCCGACAGGACGCCGCCGTCCGCTTTCCGCGCCAGCTCGAGATGCTGATTGATGTCGAGCTTGCGGTAATCCCAGCTCGCATCTTTGAAGAAAATGAATCGGGCCAGGTCGTTGTACATCGAGTGCGGCTGTTCACCCGAGATCGCCGCCCAGTGCATTTCGCTGCCCGGCTGCAGCCCGGCAAAAATCTGCTTGCCGGTCTTCGGATCGAGGACCGGCTCATAGATCGTCTTCGCCGCCGCGACCTGCGGCGCCGTCAGGCAGCTGGCGCTGTCGGCGCCCTTGCACGCAATCACCGCCGGATCGAACTTGCACTTGGTCGGATCGGTGATGAGTCCGTCCTTGAGGCCATCGATCTCGTCGCACGCGTTCACCGCCGCGCGGTGAATCGCCGGATATTTCGTCGCCGGGATGAAGCTCGCGGGATCCTTGTGAGTGGCCTGCGCCGCGCGCAGCGACTGGAACGCGCCGTGGGTGCGGTCGTAGCCGGGCGCGCCGGCGATGATGGCGTCGAAGTCCTGCGGATAGCGCTGCGCTTCCATGAACGACTGGCGCCCGCCGCCCGAGCAGCCGTTGAAATACGAGAACCGCGGTGCGGTTCCATACAGCGCCGCAGTGGTCGCCTTGCCCTGCACGGCGGTTTCATGGACCGAGCGATAGCCGAAGTCAATCAGCTTCTCGGGATGTCCGACCGCGAAGCTGGCGTCAACGCCGGTGTGGCCGGTGTCGGTCGAGGCGACGGCGTAGCCGCGCTGCAGACCTTCGCCGAGCGCGCCGTACTGAATCGAGCCGCCCCATGCGCCATTGCCGACCGCGAGGAACTTGCCGTTCCAGCCCGCCGCGGGCAGCCACACCTCCGACTTGATGTCGGAGTCGCTCGTCGGCTTGATCGTGAGCGCCACGCGGCAGAACGCCGGGAGGCTTGCCGCGGCCTGGGCGGCGCCGGCGCCGCCGCCGGGCGGTACGAATTTGCCTGCCGGCACCAGCTTGGCGGAGCTCACCGTGGTATTCGGGAGTTTCAACGAAGCGGCCAGCTGCTCGCACGAGGCTGCGGACACCGACTGCGCCTGCACGGGGGCGGAAAAAACGGCAAGCACGGCGGCGAATATCGCGATTCTCATGGCTATACTCCCTAGCGGAAACCTGAAGGTTTCCGGCTACCGGTGATTCCCGGCTACTCGGTCGGATGCCTTCAGGCGCCCGGTAGCCGGAGGCCTTCAGGCGTCCGGCGGCAGACGCGATTATGGCTGTCGTATCAGGCCTAATTCAAGCACGAACGGAGAGTGCCAGATGAAGCGGATTCTTTGGCGGCCATCTGCCGATTGCTCGGGTCCTGTTGTTCTCGCCATGGCGGCACTGGTCGGGATCCTGGGCATGCAACACATGCAGGCGCAGGCTCCGGCTGCCGCGCCGCGGACGACGCTCGAGATCTATTACCTGGACACCGAGGGGGGGCAGGCCACGCTGCTGGTCACACCCGCGGGCGGCTCCCTGCTCATCGACGCCGGCTACGCCGCCCAGGGGCGCGACGCCGATCGAATCGTCGCCGCCATGAAGGAACAGGGCGTGACGATGCTCGACCATGTGATCGTCACCCACTATCACGGCGACCATGTCGGTGGCGTCGCCGAGCTGGCAGAGAAGGTACCGATCCGGCACTTTTACGATCACGGCCCGTACACGGTGGAGCTGCAGCCCAACCGGCGCACCGGTTTCGTGTCGTATAAGGCGGTTCGCGATCTCGCGCACGTGACCGTGCCGCGGGTCGGCGACACCGTGCCGCTCCCCGGCCTTGACGTCCAGTTCGTCAGCGCGGCGGGCACGCTGCTCAAGACCGCGCTCAACGGCGCGCCGGGCGCCGGCGCGTCGAATTCGTACTGCCGCGACGCGAAGCTCAAGGCGCCGGACCCGACGCCGGAGAACCAGGAAGTGCTCGGCATGGTGATTCGCTTCGGCGAGTTCCGGCTGCTCAACCTCGCCGATCTCACCTGGAACCAGGAGCACCAGATTGTGTGCCCGAACAACCTGCTCGGCACGTTCGATGTGTTTCACACGACGCGGCACGGCGATACCAACTCCGGCGCGCCGCAGTTGATCTACGCGATCAAGCCGCGCGTGGCGATCATGAACAACGGGGAACGCAAGGGGGGCGCGCCCGAGTACTGGAAGACCGTCCGCGCGACGCCGGGACTCGAGGACTTCTGGCAGCTGCACCGCTCGGAAGCCGGCGGCGCCGAGAACAACTCACCCGATTCGTTTCTCGCGAACGTGAACGAGAAAGACCACGGTCACTTCCTGCACATGACTGTCCGCACGGACGGCAGCTTCACGATCCGAAACAGCAGAACGGGGTTCAAGAAGGAGTACGCCGCCCGTAGGTAGCGCCGGATGCGATCTTTGAACCACGACGGTCACGACGACCACGACACTGCCGAGATCTTCTTCTAAGAAAGACGTCGTGTCCGTCGTGTCGTCGTGGTTTCAAGAAGGTCTTATGGAAGACCCACTTGTGGTAAAAACACGCGGTAGGACAACCATGAAAAAGACACTCCTCATCGCTTGTGCTGTTGCGGCATGTGTGTCGGTTCGCGCCCAGGGACAGGACGCCAAAGCAGTGATTGACGCGGCCGCATCCGCGCTGGGGGCCGCCAGCCTGAAGACGGTGCAGTTCTCGGGCTGGGGCTACGACTACGTCTTCGGCCAGGCCTACAACGGCGACGCGCGATGGCCGCGCTTCAACCTGCCTGGCTACACGATGACGATCGACTTTGCCGCGCCCGCCATGCGCGACGACCGGCGCCGCACACAGCTCGAAGACCCGCCGCTCGGCGGCGGCTTCCAGCCGATGTTCGGCGAGCAGCGCCTGATCGCGGTCGTCAACGGCAACTACGCCTGGGACCTCGTCTCCGACGTTGCCGTGATTCCCGGGTTCCGCAACGACCGGCAGACCAACGTCCAGGGACGCACCGACCAGATCTGGATGACGCCGCACGGGTTCATCAAGCTGGCCATGTCCTCGACCCCGGCGATCCGCACGGAAACGGTCCGCGGCGCGAAGAAGACCATCGTCAGCGTGACCCACCGGACCTACGGCAAGTTCGAGGGCACGCTCGACGCCCAGAACCTGGTCGAGCGGATCGATCGCTGGTTCGGCCATTCGGTGCTGGGCGACGCGCTGATGGAAGCGACGTTCAGCGACTACAAGGACTTCGGCGGCGTGAAGTTCCCGACGCGCATCCTGCAGCGCGAGGGCGGCTACCCGCTGCTCGACCTGACGGTGACCGACGTCAAGGTCAATCCGAGCGTGACGATCGACGTGCCCGCCAACATCCGCAATGCGCCGGCGCCGGGTCCTCTGGTCGGCCCGCCGGACAAGCTCGCCGATGGCGTGTGGGTCCTGCCAACCTACGCCAAGAGCACCGCGATCGAGTTCCGCGACTTCATGGTGGTGGTGGAGGCGGCGGAAACCGAGGCGCAGTCGATCGAGACGATTGACGCGGTCAAGAAGCTGGCGCCTGGCAAACCGATTCGCTACCTGATCAACACGCACTCCCACTTCGACCACATCGGCGGCATGCGAACCTTCGCCGCCGAAGGGGCGACGATCATCACGCACCACGCCAACATTCCGTATTTCCAGGCGCTGTGGGCCAACCCGCGCACGATCGCGCCCGACCGGCTGTCGCGCTCAGGACGCACGCCGACGTTCGAGGGGGTGGTCGGGAACCGGATGCTGAGCGATGGATCGCGGCGGCTGATGATCCATCACTACCCGGGCAACATGCACAACCCAGGCATGCTGATGATCTACCTGCCGAAGGAGAAGATCCTGATCGAGGCCGATTCGTTCTCGCCGCCGGCAACGCCGCTCACAGCGCCGCCCAACGCGCTGGTCAACCTGCAGCACTTCTACGATTCGGTGCAGCGACTGCAGCTGGACGTGGAGCAGGTTGTGCCGATCCACGGCCGCGTCACCACGCTGAACGAGGCGCGGGAAATCCTGGAGCGGTTCGGGAAGAATCAGACGAATTAGACACCTTTCCGGGCCGAGCAAGCTCGGCCCCTACTGTCTCGGCCGCCGCAAATCTACTGTCGCGACCGGATGCAAAGCCGTCTGCGCGCGGCCTATAGTCGCCGCGGCTCATGATCACAGCGTTGAGTGCGATCGCCGCGATCGCACTCATGATCGTTGTCGGCGCTCCGCTCGTGGGGTGGCCGGCCGTGGTGCGCCTGCCCGCGGTCCTCGTGCCGGCGCTCGCACTGGGCCTCCTGGTCACGCGGCCGTGGCGCTGGTGCGCCCCGGAACTCGAGAAGATCGACCGGTGGTCTCCGGCACGGCGCCTCGTGTGGCCCGCGGCAACAGCCGCCGGACTGCTGCTGTTCTGGATTGTCCTGACCCGGTTTTACTCCGGCGAAATCAACGCGATCGATTTCACCGTCTATTTCGACCGACCCTGCTACCAGACCGTGCAGGGGCACCCGCTATTCATCGAGACGAGCGACGACGCCAGGTTTTCGAATCGGGGCGAGCTGGCCGACCATGCCTACTGGGCGATGTTCCCTCTGTGCTCTCTATACGCGATCCATTCGAGTCCCATCTGGCTCCTCGCCGTCTCGGTGGTCGCGGTCGTCATCGGTGCTGTGTACGCGGGACGCATCGTCCACTTCGCGGGCGGCGGCGGGCTCCTCGCGACCGCTACGGCGCTGGCGTTCGTCCTCAACGACAACACCGCCCGGACGCTGAACTACGGGTTCCATCCCGAGGTGCTGTACGCGTGGTTCATCCCGTGGATGATGGACGCCGGACTGCGCGGTCGCCGCGCGCAGTTCGTGGCGGCGACGCTTGCCGGCGTGCTGGTGAAGGAAAGCGCGGCCATGCCGATATTTGCGGCAACCGTCGCCCTGGCGCTGGCTCGATACCGGGCGATGAGCCGGACCGAGCGGTCGCTGTTTCTCGTCCTGCCGAACCTGCTCGCGCTCGCCAACCTGGAGGTGTACCACGAGTGGGTCGTTCCCAGCCTGACCGAGCACGGCCGCCCCATTCTTGCGTACTTCTGGGAGTACTATGGTCCAACGCCGATACTCGCGCTGCTCGGCATGGCACGCAGGCCCTGGCAGGTCCTGGCCGACACGGCGACGTCCGGGTTCTTCACTCGCGTGATCACGCCGCACCTCTTTCTGCCGATCGTCGGCTGGCGATGGATCGCGGGCGCGGTCCCGATCATTTTGATCTTCGGCGCGTCGACCGCGGAGCAGGTTCGCGCATTCGGAATCTATTACGCCATTCCTCTGGTGCCGTTCCTGGCGATCGCAGCGTCGACGGGCGCGCTGACCGCGGCCCTGCGAATCTGTTCGAACCCGGCGCACGCACGGATCGCGGCCGCGGCTGCGGTCGTGCTCGGCGCGCTGATCGTCGGCAGCGGCGACCGTGGCTACAGCCTGCGGCCATGGAAGCCGGAGGTGGCGGCCGTGCCTGAAGCGCTCGCCCGGCTGTCAGACGAGCGCCTCGTGCTGGTTCAAAGCGGGCTGTTTCCGCACGCCGGCTACGATCGCCGATTCCGCCTGCTGACGCGCGAGACACTGGAGGATCGTCACAGCGCCGGCGCTGCCGTGCTGCTCGCCCCGGATGTCAACGCGTATCCGTTCGAGTCGTGGGAATTCGAGCAGCTTACCTACCTGCCGGCGGCGGGCGCAATGCCAGACGGACTGCTCGCGGTGCGACTCAAGGGGCACCACAAAAAAGAACGGTGAACCACGACGGCCACGACGATCACGACCGCAAAAGTCGTGTGCGTCGTGTCGTCGTGGTTGCCTACCGAGCTGCCCAGCTACCTAGAACGTGAGCCGGAAACCGAGCTGCACCGTCCGCGGCGCGAATGCGAGGTTGGTGCTCGCGTTCGGTTGCCCGTAGCGCGGGCTGCTGCGGTCGGTCGTGTACGACCCGTAGTTGGCGCGGTCGAACAGGTTGAACAGCTCGAGAATGCCGTCCACCTGCACCTGGCTCCCCAGCGGGATGCGCTGCTGCATCCGCATGTCGACCCGGTGAATCGTGCCACGAACGAAGCTGTTGCGCGGGACGATCGAGCCGTCCGCGCACAGCCGCGCCGTGCCGCCGCGGCCCCAGCCGCGCCGATCGCCGCCGCACGAGGGAGACAGGCGTTCACCGGAACCGTAGAAGTACAGGCCGCTCAACTGGAAGCCGTACCCGACCTGCCAGATGCCGTTGAACACGGCGCGATGACGCTGGTCGGTCTCGGCCAGGCCATACTCCCCGCCCAGGTCCACCGCCACCGGAAACGGCACCAGCGTGGTAGCGCTCATCGGCTGCGACGGATCGTCGTTCTTGATCTGCGACAGCGTGTAGTTCGCCGATGCCTGCCAGCGGTTGCTGAACCGCTTGGTCCACACCGCCTGCAGCCCGTGATAGTCGGACATGCCGGTGTAGGCGTAATAGCCGACCAGCCCGAATTCCGGATACGGCAGCAGCGCGCGCTGCGGGCCGTTGGCGGCGTACGGATAGTTGACGCCGGTCGCCGGGTTGTAGCCGAGATTGATCTGATCGTGCAGGATCTTCTCGTCGCGGCTGCGGTTGTTCACGTAGTCGAGCTCGACCGACATGTCGGTGCCGATCTGCCGCTGGACGCCGAGCGACCCCTGCCAGCTGTTGGTGAGGTGCGCCAGGTCCTCGGGCGGCGCCAGCTCCTCGAAGTCGCGGAAGAGACACGGCGGGTTGCCGGCATAGTTGGCGGCCCGCCACGTGTTGAACGCGGTACGGTTCACGTCACACACGCGCTGCAGCGCCTGCTGGTAGGTTGGCGCCGGACCGTTGAACGGGTTCGTCACGAAGTCCGGGCGCCCGTCGTTGTCGACCGCGAGGAACACGGTCGTGTTCGCCCGCGTTGAGTGCGTCCACGAGCTCGCGATCAGGTCGGTGTAGTAGAGGCCCGCCCCGCCGCGCAGCACGGTGCGCTCGTTCAGCGTATAGGCGAACCCGACGCGCGGCTGGATGTTGTCCGCGTCCTGCGGCCGTCCGCCAACCATGAATGGAAGGAATTCCGTCTGGTTGTTGAACGCGTCCCACAGCAGGTCGTAGCGAACACCGAGGTTCAGCGTCAGGGCGTTGGTGACGCGCCAGTCGTCCTGCCACCACCCGGCATATTTCGGCTGGCTGAACGGTACGGGGAACGAATCCGAGATCCCGACCACATACCGCCGCGTGATGTTGGAAATGGCGTTGAGGTTCCAGGTGTCCACGTTGAACGGGTCCGGGAACCAGGCCTGCATCTGCGCGGCCGTCGGCAGCGGACCGCCCCGCGCGTCGACGCGCCCCATGCAGCTCGTGCAGTTGGCGGAGATGAACTTCCACCAGAGGAACTCGCCGCCCGCCTTCACGTCGTGGCGGCCGCCGAGCTCGTACGACCAGGTGAAGTCATCGCGCAGGTTGTAGGAGTTCTGATACCAGTAGCGCGGCCAGTTGTTGTTGCCGGTGATGTTGAAGCCGGTGAACTGGATACGTGGATGGCCGTTGGTGATCCCGCGGCTCGCCAGTGGGTGCTTCGACCAGGTGGTGAGGTTGGTCTCGGTGAATCCATAACCGGAATAGCCCACCTGGACCTGGTTCAGCGCCCGGTTGCTGAGAACCTGGGAGAGCTGCACCTGCAGGTTGTCGGTCTGGTTCGTGGAGGCCCCCGATCCGGCGGGGTGGTCGCTGCCCAGCTGTGTGAACGGAGAGTTGAAGGTCGTCAGGTTCCCCTTCACCATCAGCCGGTTCGCCGTCGAGAGCTGGTAGTCGAGCCGTCCCGTGGACAGATGCGTGCTCTCCTTGCCCTCCAGTGTGATGTTGAAGAACGGGAACGCGGTGTTCCCGATCGTGGACTTCGGAACCCGGTCGTACTCGTAGCTCCCGAAGAAGTGCAGCCGGTCGCGGATGATCGGTCCGCCGAGCGTGGAGCTCCACTGCGATTCCTTCAGCGGCACCTTGACGCCCAGCACCGGGTCGACCGCGCCCCACTCGGCGTCGCGGAAGTAGCCGGCAAACGTCCCGTTCAGGGCGTTGGTGCCCGAGCGCGTGACGGCGTTCACCTGCACGCCCGTCGACCGGCCCTGCGTCGCGTCGAAGCGGTTCGAGATGAACTGGAATTCGCCGATCGCATCGCGGCTGAAACGCGGCTGGCCGCCGGGACCGAGCTGGCTCGTGACCTGCTGCCCGTCCATGTTCAACTGGAACTCGCGCACGTCGCCGCGGTCCTGCACCGGCACGCTGCCCATCGCCGTCGTCCGGTTGCCCGGCGCGATCAGCGCGAGCGAAGTCCAGTCGCGTCCCGGCACGGGCAGCTCGGACATCTGCAGCGGGTCGATGTTGGATCCGAGAGTCGACTGCGTCGTGTTGATGAGCGGCGCCTCGCCGGTGACGGTCACACTTTCGGCCACGCCG
>Ga0075418_10004237_pt1 | contig 16362 bp, 11 predicted proteins | sample SoiMetdeltSBSDD2_FD_81776 | JGI IMG/M metagenome (GOLD analysis project Ga0075418, IMG submission 81776) | Bulk soil microbial communities from a Populus tree surrounding site in Tennessee, USA - Soil MetaG P. deltoides SBSDD2 | ecosystem: Environmental > Terrestrial > Soil > Tree plantation...
CCGGAGGTTCGAAACTCCGCCTGGGTACGAACACCAATCGATCGTTTCGTTCTCGCCCGCCTCGAGAAGGAAGGACTGTCGCCATCGGCCGAAGCGCCGCTCGAGATCCTCGTCAGACGCGTATCGCTCGACCTCGTAGGGCTGCCGCCGTCACTAGCAGAAGTCGACGCTGTCGTCGCCGATGCCGAGCGCAACGGGAAGGATGCTGCGTATGGCGCGCTGGTCGAACGGCTGCTGGCATCGCCTCACTACGGCGAGCGGTGGGCACGGCCATGGCTCGATCTTGCGAGATATGCCGATTCGCAGGGATTCGAAAAAGATTCACCGCGCGTCATGTGGAAGTACCGCGACTGGGTGATCAACGCGCTGAACAAGGACATGCCGTTCGATCAGTTCACCATTGAGCAAATCGCTGGTGACATGCTTCCCAACGCGACGATCGATCAAAGGATCGCCAGTGGCTTTCATCGCAATGCGATGACGAATGAAGAGGGCGGAGTCGACCCGGAGGAAGCGCAGTACGAGATGCTCGTCGATCGCGTCAACACGACGGCGACCGCCTGGCTCGGGACAACCCTTGGATGCGCGCAGTGCCACAACCACAAGTACGATCCCTTCACGCAGAAGGACTACTACCGGATGATGGCGTTCTTCCAGAACAGCGACTACGACTCGAAGTCATTTGGCGACGGAACGCGGTACTTCGAAGCGACGATCGACTTGCCCACGCCGGAACAGGAAGCCAAACGCAAAACCATCCAGGAGGAAATCGACAAACTTCAGGCAAAGCTGAAGACCGATACACCGGCGCTCGCGCGTGCCCAGACCGGGTGGGAGCACGAGATGCGGCTGGAGGCGACAACGGCGTGGCACGCCCTGACGCCGAAGCGCGTCAACGCAGATCGCGACGTCGTCCTGACTCCACGAGACGATAGATCGATTCTCGCCTCAGGCCCGAATCCGGGAGAGGCGGTCTATATCGTTGAAGCGAGCACACTGCTGCCGTCGATCACGGCGGTTCGCCTCGAAGCGTTGCCGGATCCCTCGCTGCCCAAAGGCGGGCCGGGACGCGACCCATACGGCAATTTTCAGATCAACGGGATCGAGATCGAGGCCGGCGGAACGCGCGCGCCGATCAAATCGATTCGAGCCGATGAAGCCGTGGGCGGGACGAATTTCGACGCCTTCTTCCCAAAGACGCTGCCGCGTGGGGCGACCGCGCCACGGGGATGGCGCATCGATGCGAGCCGCGAAGAGAAACGCGTGCCACGGCAGATCGTGTTCACGCTCGAACAGCCGCTTCAGGCGGCGCGGCATCTGACGATTCGCTTGAAGCATCAAGGCGCGGCAGTTGGACAATCGCTCGGACATTTCCGCCTGTCGGTCACATCCAGTCAATCGCCGCAACGGATCGTTGAAATCCCAGCGAAGCTGCGACCCATCCTCGAAATCGCGGCGGGAGAACGCTCGGAGCAGCAGCGCAAGGATCTCGCGACGTTTTATCGCAGCGTCGCGGTGTCGCTCAAGCCGACTCGTGATCGGATCGCCGAGCTCGACAAAGATCTCAAGGCACTCGGCATCCCCACCGCCCTCGTGATGCGTGAGCGGGCCGGCTACGATCGCCCGTCGGCGTTCGTCAGACGCCGCGGCAACTTCATGGACAAGGGGGAGCAAGTCTACGCCGGTGTGCCGGCAACATTACACGCGCTTCGCGACGATCAGATGCCGAACCGTCTGGGACTGGCACGCTGGCTGGTTGACGAGGAGAACCCGTTGACCGCTCGCGTGGCAGTCAATCGTGCGTGGGAGCAGTTCTTCGGGCACGGTATCGTCGAAACAAGTGAAGACTTCGGGACACAGGGCGCCGCACCATCGCATCCCGAACTGCTCGACTGGCTGGCAACCGAGTTCATGCATCAAGGATGGGGCCAGAAGGCGGTCCACCGGATGATCGTGTCGTCGGCGACCTACCGGCAATCATCCGACGCCGCATCGACGCTGGTCGAACGCGATCCATACAACCGGCTGCTTGCACGCGGACCGCGCTTCAGAATGGAAGCGGAAATGGTTCGCGACAGTGTGCTGGCGGCAAGCGGCCTGCTCAGTCCGAAGATCGGCGGACCCAGCGTTTTTCCGCCGCAGCCGGACGGCATCTGGGACATCCCGTACAGCAGCGACAAATGGACGCCAAGTGAAGGGGAGGATCGCTATCGACGCGGACTCTACGTCTTCATCCGCCGATCGGCGACGTATCCGAGCTTCATGACGTTCGATGCGACGAGCCGCGAGCACACGACCGTGCGACGCGTCCGCACGAACACGCCGCTCCAGGCGTTGACCACGCTGAACGACGAGGCATATTTCGAAGCGGCACGAGCGCTGGCGGCGAAAGTATTGAAGGAAGCGACGGGCGAGGATAGCGGTCGAGCGATCTACGCGTTCCGTCTGGTCGCGACCAGGACCCCGAAGGCTGCGGAAGTCGACCGCATTCTCGCCTCGTACCAGCGTCAGCTCGAACGTTTCAAGAACGATCGCGCCGACGCACTGAAGACGATCAAGGGCTACGAAGTCACAGACGTTGACGCGGCCGAGCAAGCGGCGTGGACGCTCGTGGCGAACGCGCTTCTCAACATCGACGAAGCGCTCACGAAGGAATAATGATGGATCAGAAGCTCCTTCGTGCGATCACCCGGCGCCACTTCTTCAAGCAGTCAGGATTTGGCATTGGTGGCGTGGCGCTGTCGGCGCTGCTCGATGAACGGCTGTTCGCCGCGCAGGCGACCGGGCCGTTCGTTCCGCGTGCTCCACATTTTGCGCCGAAGGCCAAGCACATCATCTATCTCTTCATGGCCGGCGCACCGACGCAGCTGGATCTGTTCGACAACAAGCCGGCGCTCCAGAAGTTCGACGGCCAGGAGATTCCCGCAGAGTTCGTCCCGAAAGGGGAGCGCTTCGCGTTCATCAAGGGAACGCCGCGCTTGTTGGGCTCGCCGTTCACATTCAAGCGCTACGGTCAGTCGGGCGCCGAACTGTCCGAATTACTTCCACAGCTGGCAACGATAGCCGACGACATCGCGATCGTTCGATCCGTTCACACAACTCAGTTCAATCATGCGCCCGGCCAGATCTTCATGAATACCGGGAGCCAGGTATTCGGCCGGCCGAGCATCGGATCGTGGCTGACCTATGGACTCGGAAGTGAGAGCCGGGACCTGCCCGGATTCGTCGTGCTGCTTTCTGGTGAGAACGCTCCGGACGGCGGCAAGTCGTGCTGGGGCAGCGGATTTCTTCCGACGGTGTATCAGGGTGTCGAGTTTCGATCGAAAGGCGACCCTGTCCTTTACGTGTCGAATCCGGAAGGGGTCGATGCCGGCGCCCGTCGTGAAGCGATCGATCTGGTGACGAATCTGAATCGCGTACGGCGCGATGCGGTCGGCGACCCCGAGATCGACACTCGTATCGCGTCATACGAGATGGCGTATCGGATGCAGAGCAGTGTGCCGGAGCTGACGGATATTTCGAGCGAGCCGGACACCATCCACGCGTTGTACGGAACGGAACCGGGGAAGGTGTCGTTCGCGAACAACTGTCTTCTGGCGCGGCGCCTGATTGAGCGCGGCGTACGGTTCGTTCAGCTGTATCACCGCGGGTGGGACACTCATGGCGCGAGCGTCGGGACAGACATTGCGACGAAGGTTCCGGAACTCTGCCGGGAAACGGATCGCGCCGCGACGGCGCTCGTGCGTGACCTCAAGCAGCGAGGTCTTCTCGACACAACGCTTGTGATCTGGGGAGGCGAGTTCGGGCGGACGCCGATGAACGAGGCGCGAGGCGGCTCCAAGCTGATGGGACGCGATCACCATCCACGGGCCTTCACCGTCTGGATGGCGGGTGGCGGCGTCAAACCCGGCATCACGATTGGGAAGACTGACGATCTCGGCTACAACGTCGTCGAAGATCCGGTTGAAGTCCACGATCTTCACGCGACGATCCTGCATTTGATGGGGCTCGATCACACCAAACTCACCTACAAGTTCCAGGGCCGTGAGTTCCGGCTCACCGACGTTCACGGCAACGTCGTCCAGCAGCTACTCGCCTAGTTCCGTCTTGCGCACCATTCGCTGGGGCATCATCGGATGCGGCGACGTTACTGAAGTCAAGAGCGGGCCAGGATTTCAGAAAGCCGATGGATCGGCGCTCGTCGCCGTCATGCGCCGTGACGGCGAGAAAGCGCGCGATTATGCACGCCGGCATAATGTCCCCCGCGCCTACGATCGCGCCGAGGATCTGATCCACGACGCCGAGGTCGACGCTGTCTACATTGCGACACCGCCGTCCAGCCATGGCGATCTCGCGTTTCGCGTCGCTGCCGCGGGGAAGCCATGTCTTGTCGAGAAGCCGATGGCACTCAATCATGCCGAATGCCTGCGGATGATTGGCGCCTTTCAATCACGTGATGTCCCGTTGTGGGTCGCCTACTATCGGCGCGCGCTGCGGCGATTTCAGATCGTGCAGGAGCGGCTGCGCTACGGCGCAATCGGACGAGTCATTTCGGTTCACGTACAAGTCACTGCACCGCTCCTGACCGGGGCTGATCGGACGAATTGGCGAATCGACCCGTCGGTGAGTGGAGCAGGACTGTTTTTTGATCTCGGCTCACATTGTTTCGATCTTCTCGATTTTCTCGTTGGCCGAATTACCCGCGTCGATGGGCACTCGATCAACACTGCCGGTGTGTACCCGGCAGAGGATGTCACCGTGGCCGCCTTCGAGTTCGAGAACGGCGCGCTCGGCACCGGCGTGTGGAACTTCAATGCGGCTGAGAAAACGGACGTGATGACGTTCATCGGTTCAGAGGGTGAATTGACGACGCCGATCTTCAGCGATACCGGCGTGATCGTGAAACGCGGCAACGTGAAGACCGTTGAAGAAGTGCGGAACCCGCCGCACGTGCATCAGCCGCTCATTCAGACGATCGTCGATGAACTTCGCGGCAACGGAACCTGCCCATCGTCAGCCGAGACTGCTGCGAGGACGTCGTGGGTCTTGGATAGGTGTGTCGACCGGTACTACGGGCGGCCGTAATCAAAACCGTCCACACTCGCGCTGCGACGCCGCCCACGGCTTTCACGTCGAAGATACGAAGATTCGAAGAAACGAAGCTGCAGCTACGGTCCGCCGCGGCCGGCCGCCGGCCGGCCACCAGCGAGTCCGAGAATCGCAAATACAAGCAGCACGCGATCAAACGCTGCTTGTATTTGCGATTCACGGACTCGCTGACGCGCGAAGCGCGTCGCGGCGGACACGCTGTCTCGTGCCCGGCTGGCGCACTGAGCGCCAGCCGGGACTTCTCTCTTCGTTTCTCCTTCGATTCTTCGAGTCTTCGATTCTTCGACGGAAATCGTGGTACGTGTCACCGTGACAGTGAACGGCGTCACAACCGAAACAACTTCTTCGCATTCCCGTACAGCAGCTTCCGCTCGACTGCCTTGTTTGGCGACAGCCGTCGGATCGTCGCGATCGTTTGCGCGCCCTGGCATGCCGTGCCCGATCCGTCGTGATCGCTGCAGTCACTGCCGTAGACGAGTTTGTCCTGATGCCGCGCGATGAAATCGCGCGCGAACGCCTCGTCGCGCGTCAACGCGTTCAGCCCTGACCCCGCCGACAGATCGCCATACATGTTCGGGTAGTCGCTCAGGTATCTATCGGTCAGCCCTCCTCGTGTGACCGGGCCTTTCGGGTACATGACGCTCTGATCGTTGTTGTTTCGATCGATGTTGCCCCACCACGTTTGTGCATGGCCGAGGAAATTGACCTTTGAATACTTCTCGAGCATCTTGTGAAACCGCTCGAAGCCGTAGTTGTACATCTGAAACTGCCAGTGCATCAGCACGGGTACGCGATGTTCGGCGGCGAGCGCATAGATTGCCTGCATCTCTGGGGAGTCGCACTCCACGCCGAACTTCTGTTCAGCAATCACAACTCCTCCGAGTTTCAGGTAGCGCTCGATTTCACGGATCGCTCCATCGGTGTCAGGCACTTCGTTCGACCCGAACCTGAATTCCTTCGAATGCGCCCTGGAGAACTGACGGCACGCCTCGTTCCCCAGACACTGCGCCTGCAGACCATTCGACACCCCGTCATGCGTCGAAGGCGTCTTCACGCTCCGACCGGCTGGCAGCAGAATCGTGGTAGCAATGCCCATTTCACGCTGATGACGGAGGAGCACGTCATCGGGTCGTCCGCTGTACCCGAGGTGCTGATGAATGTCGATGATCGGTTCCGCCTGCGCACTGGCAGACGCGCCAGCCGTCGCCACTCCCAGGGCGGTAGCCGTGACGCCAGCCATGAAGTCACGCCGGGAAATCACGGAAGTGCTTTCGAGTTCCTTCATGCCGAGATATTCTGCATCAGCCATGCTCCAAGCCGTGTTCCGAGTGTCGACGGTTGCCGTGCTGCTGGTCGTCAGCCTCGCGGGACAGGGTGTGCAGCGCTCGCCAGGCGGTCGTCCATGGCCGCCGGGAGTTCAGAAGATTTCCGCTGAATCGCCCGCACTCTCTCCGGACGAGGCATTGAAGACGTTCTACATGCCTCCCGGTTATCACGTCGAGCTCGTCGCGAGTGAACCGTTGATCCAGGAGCCCGTCGCCCTGGACTGGGATCTCGAAGGTCGGCTGTGGGCGGTCGAGATGCCGGGGTTCATGGCCGACATCCGCGGATCGAACGAGCACGATCCCATCGGCCGGGTTGTCGTTCTCGAGGACACGAACGCGGATGGCCGCATGGACAAACGCACCGTCTTTGCCGATGGCCTTGTTCTCGCGCGATCGCTCAAGGTGCTGGATCGCGGCGTGCTGGTTGCCGAACCTCCGAACGTCTGGCTGATGCGCGACACCAATGGCGATCTCCGTGCAGACACCAAGGACCGGATCACGGATCAATACGGCCGCTTTGAAGGAGACCCACAGAACAACGCCAACGGCTTCTACTGGGGCCTGGACAATCGGATGTACACCGCGGGCCAATCGACCATTCAGCTGCGATTGAAAGATGGCGTCTTCGAGGTCCAGCCGACGTTATCGCGCGGCGAATGGGGCGTCAGCCAGGACGACGCCGGCAGGACCTATCGCAACACGAACGAATCGGCACTGCACGTCGATCTCGTTCAGACGTCGTACTACGCGCGCAATCCAAGCCTCGTCCGGACCCGCGGGAGCTACGAACGGCTGGCCGACGACGACCCGGAGCTGAACATGGTGTGGCCGGTCCGGCCGAACCCAGGAACCAACCGGGCGTATCAACTCGGCATCGATCGCGAAGACGGCTCGCTTGCGAGATTCACTTCCGTATGCGCGCCTCTCGTATATCGCGGCGACCGCTTACCCGCGGACCTGAATGGCAATGTGTTCGTCGCCGAACCGGCGGCGAACCTCGTCAGCCGATTGATCCTCTCCGACGACGGGATGAGATTACGTGCGCGGAAGGCCTACGATCGCGGCGAGTTCCTCGCCTCAACTGACGAGCGCTTCCGCCCGGTCTACCTGACCAATGCGCCGGACGGCACCCTCTACATCGCCGACATGTACCGCGGGATCATCGAGCACCGAATCTCGGTGACGGAATATTTGCGCGACCAGATTCTGGCTCGAAAGCTGGATCAATTTACCGGCTACGGGCGTATCTATCGCGTGATGCACGATTCGACCACGCGTGATACCGCGAACCCGTTCGCGCGCGCCACGTCACGACAGCTCGTCGACGCATTGGCACATCCGAATGGATGGCGCCGCGACACCGCCCAGCGCTTGTTGGTCGAGCGCGGTGCGCGCACTGAAGTACCGAATCTGACGAAGCTCGCAACCGGAGCTGCCGATTGGCGAACCCGGTTACATGCGCTGTGGATCCTGGACGGTCTCGACGCGATTCAGCCCGCGACCGTGACCTCGGCGCTCCAGGACGCAAATCGAGACGTGCGGGTATCGGCGATTCGTCTCGCGGAACGCTGGCTGGGTGAGAACGGCCATGCGATTCAAGCAGCAGTGCTCAAGCGACTCGACGATGCGGATTGGGCCGTGCATCAGCAACTCGCCGCATCCATCGGTGCGTTACCGACAGGGGCAAGGGAATCTGCCGCGGTGGACCTGCTCGAGCGTTATGGCAACGATCCAGTGGTCATGGACGCGACGATGAGCGGCGTACGAGGGAGCGAATCGATCGTGCTCGAGCGTCTGCTGGCGCGAGGCCGCGATTGAGTCTCATGTACGAACACCGATCCGCCCCCGTGATTCCATGGCCGGCGTTTGTGCGTCGCATGCTGCGCCACGGCCGGTATGTAGTAGAGATTGCGGCGGCATCCATCGCTCTCGGCATGCTGGGATTTCATTTTCTGGCGATGCAGGGATGGGTCGATGCGTTTCTGAATGCGTCGATGCTGCTTGGAGGAATGGGGCCGGTCGGCGAAATCCACTCGACGGCAGGAAAACTCTTCGCCGGTGTCTTCGCTCTGTATGCAGGCCTGGTCTTTATCGCCGCCTTCGCACTCCTGACCGCACCCGCACTGCACCGTCTATTGCACATGCACAACGTGGAAAAGCGATGACGGCTACAATTGAGCGCATGCTGCCCGACGTTCCGGTACTCGAACTCGCCGACGCGACCGTCGTCAAGGACGGGCGGCCCGTGCTGGATCGACTGAGCCTGACGATTGCGGAAGGTGAACACACCGCGATCATCGGTCCGAACGGCGCCGGCAAGTCGGTACTCGTCAGCCTTCTGACGCTCGAGCAGCGGCCGATTGCGCCGTCTAACGGCACACCTCCAGTGCGCGTCTTCGGCCAGCAGACCTGGGATCTGTTCGAGCTGCGCTCGCAGCTTGGCATCATTTCAGCCGATCTCCATCAACGTTTCGTGAGTGGCAACAGCGAAGGCTCGATTACCGCTGAAGCTGCCGTGCTCTCGGCGTTTCTCAGTTCGTACGGGATTCTCCGCTACGGCACCGTGACCGAGGCGATGCGGACGCGCGCAGCGGCGGCGCTTGAAGCGGCAGGGGCTTCACCGCTTGCGGCGCGGACGCTGGACGAGATGTCGAGCGGCGAGGCACGACGCGTGCTCCTGGCTCGAGCGCTGGTGACCTCACCGCGGGCGCTCGTCCTCGATGAACCGACGACCGGTCTCGATCTCGTCGCTCGCCATGCCTTCATGGAGACCGTCCGGCAGCTGGCGCGCAACGGCACGACCGTCGTCCTCATCACGCATCACATCGAGGAAATCTTCCCGGAGATTCAGCGGGTGATCCTGTTGCGCGGCGGACGCATCGTCGCGGACGGCCCATCGGCGGCAAACCTGACCGCGGCACGGCTCACCGAATTGTTTGATTGCCCGGTTGCGGTGGAGATCTCGGACGGCTATCACTATGCGAGACCAACGGAGGCGCCGGCGCGCGCATGACGATTCGCGACGTTCTCGTGCCGATGCTGGTCGCGCGCTTCAAGGATCGTGGACTCACCCACGGTGAGCCGCCGGATCCGATCGCCGTTTTTCCTGCCGCTCATCCCCTCGTCGGAGAGGTCCGAATCTCCGACCGCGGCACCTCCGCCGATGTCGCCGTCGGCGACATCGCCTACGATCATTTCTTCAATCCGTACGATGAGGAGCGGGGCACGGCGGAAGCGGTCGAAGGCATTGCCAAAGACGTCGTGCGATTCCTCGACGAACTATTTGCCGATCGGCTGTTGATGTGGCGATCGGTTGATGGACGAACGAGAGGCTGGCGCGAACGGGGCGATGCCGGCCATTCCGCTCCGCTGGTGATCGACGACCGCGAGTATCAATTATTCGTCTGGTCGCAACCCCTCGGCGTCTGGCGAGCCACGCCCATCGTGCTCGCCAGGGGCTCGATTCAGGACGATCGCGAATACGAAATCGTCGTCCAGCGCGTCAACAACGAAGGACCGGACCGGCTGCAGGGCTCCGAACGTGACGCGCTTCGCCGCATCGTTGAAGAGTACGAGAAAAAGCGGACCAGCGGCTGACACTGCTGAGTAAACGCGGCTCAGATTCCCGTCGTTTACCCTTTAAGAGTCCATGCAAGACTAGAAGATAATGTTGTCAGCTCCCGCATGCCCATAACCGCCCGCTCCTGTTTCCTTCCTGCCCGAACCGTCGGGTTCGGCCTAATCTGTCTAGTTTTGGCGGGTTTTTCCAGCTCAGGGTGTTCGAAAAATTCTGGATCCAATGCCCAGCCGGCCGCTGGGGACACGGCTGGAGGGGGCGGAGCGGCACGGGGAGGTGGCGGTGGCGGTCGAGCCGGCGGCCGCGGGGCGGGTGGACCGGTCCCCGTCGTCGCGACTCACGTCATTAGTAAGGCGATGCCCGTCACCATTCCGGCGGTCGGCACTGCCGAACCCGTGGCCACCGTGCAAATCCGCGGGCAGGTCACCGGCCAGCTGAGCGCAATTCATTTCACCGAGGGACAAGACGTCAAGAAAGGCGCGCCGCTTTTCACGCTGGATGCCCGTCCGTTCGAGGCGGCTTTGCGGCAAGCTGAAGCGGTGCTCGCGCGGGATACGGCCCAGGCCAAGAACGCGCAGTCGCAGCGGGTTCGATACGAAGACCTTTTCAAGCGGGGCCTGATTCCTCGTGATCAATACGAAACGCAGATGGCCACTGCGACCGCGCTCGAGTCGACGTTGGCGGCGGACCAGGCGCAGATCGAAAATGCCAAGCTGAATCTTCAGTACACAAAAATTGTGGCGCCGATTTCGGGCCGTACCGGCTCGCTGAACGTCCACCAGGGGGACCTCATTCGCGCCAACGATACGACCCCGCTTGTCGTGATCAACCAGGTCGCGCCGATTTATGTGACTTTCTCCGTGCCGGGACGATTCTTGCCCGACATTCGTCGATATCACGCACAGCATCCGCTTCGGATCGAAGCGCGAATCCAGCCGGGTGGCACTCCAGGCGCGCCGCAGATCGCACCTCCGAACCCCGGTACCCTGCCGGCCGAACCGACAGATGGTGCGTCGAAGGCCGATCCACCAGGGAACCCGGCGCCCCTGGCGATTGAAGCGGGCAACGTGAGTTTTATCGATAATACGGTCGATCCAACGACCGGTACGATCCGTTTGAAAGGGACGTTCGGAAACGAGGATCACGCATTGTGGCCGGGTCTCTTCGTGCAGGTCACGCTGGTTCTTCGCACCGACCCGACCGCGATCGTCGTTCCATCGGCCGCTGTTCAAGCGTCGCAGGCGGGGCAGTTTGTCTTCGTCATCAAGCCGGATAAGACCGCCGAGGTCCGCAACGTCGTGGTCGAACGGCAGCAGGGCGAGGAGAGCGTGATTTCGCAGGGACTCAAGCCTGGTGAAGAAGTCGTGACCGACGGGCAGCTTCGTCTCACAGCCGGGGCGCGTGTCATGACCGGGACGCGTGGAGAAAATGCCGGTGATGGTGGCGGCGGGCGCGGCAACGAGAACGGTGGCCGTCGCGGTGGTGGACGCCGCGGCGGAAATCGGGAGAATCAGTCATGAACTTCGCTGAGACCTTCATTCGACGCCCGGTCGCGACCACGCTGCTCGTCACAACGATTCTCATTTTCGGCATCCTCGGATATCGCCTGCTGCCGGTCAGCGACCTGCCGAGCGTCGACTACCCAACCATCCAGGTGCAGGCCAACCTGCCGGGCGCGAGTCCATCGACCATGGCGGCGTCGGTGGCGACACCTCTCGAGAAGCAGTTCTCGACCATCGCCGGTGTCACATCGATCAGCTCGAGCAATGGGCAGGGCAATACCAACATCACGCTGCAATTCGATCTGAGCCGAGACATCGATTCCGCCGCCCAGGATGTGCAGTCGATGATTGCGCGGGCGGCCCGATCGCTGCCCCCCGGCATGCCGTCGCCGCCGTCGTACCAGAAGGTGAATCCCGCCGACCAGCCGATTCTGTTTCTCACCTTGAGCTCGGCGACCATGCCGCTGTCGATGGTCGATCAATACGCTGAATCGGTTCTCGCGCAGCGGCTTTCGATGGTCAGCGGTGTCGCCGGGGTGAACGTCTTCGGCGCGCAGAAGTTCTCGGTGCGTATCGACGTTGATCCGACGCAACTCGCGTCGCGGCAGATCGGGATCGATCAGGTAGCACAGGCAATCGCTGCCGCCAATGTCAATAGACCGACGGGCACACTCTACGGTCCTCAGCGCAATTTCGTCGTCCAGACCAGTGGCCAGTTGATGGCAGCGGAGGAGTACCGTCCGATTGTCGTCGCCTACCGCAACGGCAGCCCGGTGCGACTCAGCGAAGTGGCCAACGTCTACGACGGGGTCGAGAACCCGCGCAATGCAAGCTGGTTCAACGGCACGCCGACCATTTATCTCGCCATCTCTCGACAGCCGGGCACCAATACCGTGCAGGTTGTCGACGCGATCAAGCAGCTTCTGCCCGAGCTACAAACGCAGCTGCCGGCCGCGCTCTCGCTCGGCATCCGCAGCGATCGCTCGGTTTCGATTCGAGAGTCGGTCGAAGACGTCAAGTTCACGCTGCTGCTGACGGTGTTCCTCGTCGTCATGGTGATCTTCCTGTTCTTGAGGAATCTCTCGGCGACGATCATTCCGTCACTCGCCCTGCCATTCTCGATCGTCGGTACCTTCGCGGTGATGTGGGCGTGCGGCTACAGCATCGACAATCTCTCGCTGATGGCGTTGACCCTCTCGGTCGGCTTTGTCGTCGACGATGCGATCGTCATGCTGGAGAACATCGTCCGCCACATGGAGATGGGGAAGCCGCGGCTGCAGGCGGCGCTCGACGGCTCGAAAGAGATCGCGTTCACGATCGTGTCGATGACCCTGTCGCTCGCGGCCGTGTTCATTCCGATCCTGTTCATGGGCGGGATCGTCGGCCGGTTGATGCACGAATTCGCGGTCACGATCGCGGCCGCGATCCTCGTCTCCGGCCTCGTGTCGCTGACGCTGACACCGATGCTCTGCAGCCGCTTCCTCAAGGCGCCACACTCGATGCGCCACGGCCGGTTGTATAACTCGATTGAGCGTGTGTTCGATACGTCGCTGAGAACCTACGGCTGGACGTTGACGCAGACGATCCGGTTCAAGGGCGCGACGATGGTCGTCTCGGCTTTGCTGCTGGTGGGCACGGTCTATCTCTTCCGGATCGTCCCGACTGGTTTCATTCCGAGCGTTGATACCGGGCAGCTGAGCGGACAGATCGAGACGATTCAGGGCATCGGATTCGAAGCGAATGTCAAGCATCAGCGAGAGATCATGGCCATCCTTTCGGCCGATCCGAACGTGTCGTCGTATACGGCCAACATCGGCGGTCCAGGGGGCGGTGGCGGCGGACGTCTAAACGTCGACCTCAAGCCCCGGCACGAGCGGTCGCTAACCGCCGATCAAGTGATCGAAGAGTTACGGCCGAAGTTCGCGCGCGTTCCGGGTGTCCGCGTGGTGCTGCAGAATCCGCCGGCAATCCGCATCGGCGGCATGATGTCGCGGGCGCAGTATCAGTTCTCGCTGCAGGATCCCGATACCGAGGAGCTGTATAGCGTCGCCCCCGGCTTCGAGCAGGCGATGCGCAGTGTGCCGGGGCTTCTCGACGTGAACTCCGATCTGCAAATCCGGAATCCGGAGCTGGCGATTACGCTCGATCGCGAGCAGATAGCCGCGCTCGGCCTTACTGTCGATCAGGTGGAGTCGGCGCTGTCGTCCGCGTACGGCTCACGTCAGATCTCCCAGATTTTTGCCCCGAACGATGAGTATCAAGTGATCATGCAGGTGGCGCCGCAATACCAGCAGGATCCCGCGGCACTCTCGATGCTCTACGTGCAGTCGTCGGCCGGTAAGCTCGTGCCGCTTTCCGCCGTCGTCACCGCGCGACAGAGCGTGGGGCCGCAATCGGTCAATCACATCGGCCAGCTGCCATCCGTGACCATCTCTTTCAACATTGCTCCAGGCATCGCGCTTGGTGATGCCGTCGCACGCGTCGAGCAACTCGCGCGCGAGACGCTTCCCAGCACGGTGTCCGGCAGCTTCCAGGGAACCGCGCAGGCATTCCAGGAATCGTTGAAGGGCCTTGGCTGGGTGTTGGCGCTCGCGATCTTCGTCATCTATGTCGTTCTCGGAATCCTGTACGAGAGCTTCATCCATCCGCTGACTATTCTCTCGGGCCTCCCGTCGGCAGGCTTCGGCGCGCTGCTGACCCTTTTGCTATTCAACCAGGACCTGAACATTTACGCGTTTGTCGGCGTGATCATGCTCGTCGGTCTGGTCAAGAAGAACGGCATCATGATGATCGACTTCGCGATTGAAGCGCGCCGCGATCGCAATCTCGGTGCGGCCGAGGCGATTCACGAAGCCTGCATGGTGCGGTTCAGGCCGATCATGATGACCACCATGGCTGCGTTGATGGGCACGTTGCCAATCGCGCTCGGATGGGGTGCCGGTGCCGAGGCGCGTCGCCCACTCGGGCTCGCGGTCGTCGGCGGTCTGCTCGTCTCACAGACGCTCACGCTCTACGTCACGCCGGTGTTCTACATCTACATGGAGAAGCTGCAGGAGCGATTCGCGCGGCGCAAACCGACGCTTCGTCCCGTGGAGCCCATGCTCGAGCCCCAGCGCGTGCAGCGCTAATCAATGTACGACGCAGTCGTGGTAGGGGCCGGGCCTGTTGGCCTGGCCTGCGGCATCGAGATCAAGCGCGAAGGCCTTCAGGCGCTGATCGTGGAAAAAGGATCTCTCGTCAACTCCATCGTCGGCTATCCGGCGAGAATGGAGTTTTTCTCCACCCCCGATCTCATCGAGATCGGCGGTTATCCCTTTCCGATCCAGGGCTACAAACCGACACGGGAAGAAGCGGTCGAGTACTACCGCGGCGTCGCGGCGCAGGAGAACCTCGACATCCGCCTCTACGAGCGCGTGCTCCGGGTGCACGGTGAAGCGGAGAACTTCACGGTGGCAACGGAGCGCGGCGAATACCACGCGCGTAACGTCATCATCGCGACCGGGTTCTTCGACGAACCGAATTATCTCGATGTCCCTGGCGAGGATCTGCCGAGGGTCACGCATTACTATCGCGAGCCGTATCCGTACGTCCGGCAGAAGGTAGCGGTGGTCGGAGCGAGGAATTCAGCGGCGAAGGCGGCGCTCGACTGCTACCGCCACGGCGCCGAGGTGACACTGATCGTTCGATCGGCCAAGCTCTCGGACAAGGTCAAGTACTGGATCAAACCTGACCTCGAAAACCGGATCAAGGAAGGCAGCATTCGCGCGTATTTCAACACGACCGTGGAAGAAATCCGGCCGTCATCGCTGCTGCTGAAAACGTGGAAGGGAAGCGTGGAGATCGAGAACGACTGGGTTCTCGCCATGACTGGCTACAGACCCGACTATCCGTTCCTCGAGACACTCAATTTGGCGATCCAGGACGACCCTGCGCGCACGCCTGTCTACGATCAGACGACGTTCGAAACGAGCCGCCCGGGGGTCTATCTTGCCGGCACCGTCTGCGGTGGATTGAGAACCGGCCGGTGGTTTATCGAGAACGGCCGCTTCCACGCGCGTCAGATCGCCAGGCACATCGCGCATCGGGCTACTGAGCCAATCCGATTCGACAAGATTCATTGGAAGACGGAAGAGTGAATGGTGTCAATGCTCAATGTTCAATGTTTAATGCTCAATGGCGGATCCGGGCCGTCATTGAACATTGCACATTGAACATTGCACATTGCGCGAGCTAACTGGTTACTTGGCGAGCGTCGACTGCAGATGCTTCGCGTGTTCGAGGTGCGCGACGAATGCGGGCCGCACTTTCACGAGCAGCGCCTTCAGTTCCTCGTTCTTCGCGTTCGGAATCAGCGTCTTATCGAGCGCGTCGAGCACCGCCTGGTGATACGTGACCTCGTGGTCAACGTACGCGCGATCGAACGCTGCGCCTTTCAGACCCTTCAGCTTCGCGACATTTTCGTCGCCGCCTGATTTGAGCTGCTGGCTCGTCGGGTTGTCCTGCGGCGTCACCTTCAGCTTGGTCACCAGTTCGGTTGCCGATTTGTTGACGCCTGTGTGACCGGTCACCATCTGCTGACCGAAGTCCTTGACATCGGCGTTGGTCGACTGGGCTACGGCGAGCTTGCCGGCGTCGATATCGACCTGATTGGCCGTGACGACAATGGCGGCGATCTGCGCATCATTGATTTGCTGCGCGGATGCGGCGGAGCTCCACGCGACGAGAGAACCTGCAATCACTAACGTTGCGAATTTCATGCGAACACTCCTCGAGCAGCCATGGCTGGGCTGCAAACATCACTTCGCTTGTCCTGCTTATTTGATGACGCGAAGGAGTGTTGTGTTCCCGG
>Ga0075418_10004241_pt1 | contig 16361 bp, 19 predicted proteins | sample SoiMetdeltSBSDD2_FD_81776 | JGI IMG/M metagenome (GOLD analysis project Ga0075418, IMG submission 81776) | Bulk soil microbial communities from a Populus tree surrounding site in Tennessee, USA - Soil MetaG P. deltoides SBSDD2 | ecosystem: Environmental > Terrestrial > Soil > Tree plantation...
AGGAGCAGGGCCTGCTCTCGCATCCGCATACCTCGGCCGGACGAGTCCCGACCGACCTCGGCTACCGCTTGTTCGTGGACAAGGTGATCGAGGAGCTCGAGCCGCGGCCCTCCGAGGTCGCTCTCGACCTGAACTTCTCCGAGCTGCGAAGCGAAGTGGAGACGGCGCTACAGGCGACGACGGACGCCCTCGCAGAGGTCACCCACCTGCTCGCGCTCGTGTCGGCGCCTCCCCTCGAGGCGACGATGGTCCGGCGAGTCGAGGTCCTCCTACTGCAGCCAGAGCTCGTGATGGTGGTCGTCATCACGGCGACAGGAGGGGTGACGAAGCGGCTCTTCACGTTCGCCCGCGCGGTCGATCCAGGATTGGCCGAATGGGCCGGGGAGTACCTGAACGAGAGACTCGGCGGCCGCCAGCTGGGCGGACGAATGCTGCGCGCGTGCCTCGAGGACCCGCACCTCGGCGCCCGCGAGCGGGATTTCCTCGCGGAGCTGCGGCCCGCTTTCTCGGCAGTGCTCGAGACCCCTGAGCAGGCCTTCTACGTCGGCGGCACGGCAGGCGCTCTCGGCGAGTTCCGGCCGGACGAGCTGGCGGGGTACCAGCGTCTGCTCGAAGTGCTCGAGCAGCGCGCGATGGCCCTCGAGCTGATGCGCGCGAGCCTCGTCTCCAAACGCCCCTTCGTGCGCGTCGGCTCCGAGTTCGCCGACCCGCAGCTCGCGACCGTGTCCCTGGTCGGGGCGCCATACGGGCTCCAGCATCGCAACCTCGGGACCGTCAGCCTCATCGGGCCGATGCGGATGGACTATGTCAAGGCGATCGAAGCCGTCCGGGCCGCAGCGAGAGAGCTTTCCCACTTCGTCGAAGACCTTTACGAGAACTGAGCCGTGGCGAGCGCGAGGCGCGATTACTACGACATCCTCGGTGTCCAGCCGGGAGCCTCCGACAAGGAGATCAAGTCCGCCTTCAGGCGGCTCGCCCGCGAGCTGCATCCGGACGTCTCCGACCATCCCGAAGCGCAGGAGCGGTTCCGCGAGGCGGCCGAGGCCTATGAGGTGCTCTCCAAGCCGGAGACCAGGGAGCTCTACGACCGCTACGGCCACGAAGGCCTCCGCACCGGGGGGTTCCGCCCGAGCGACTTCACCAACATCACCGATCTCTTCTCCACCTTCTTCGGAGACGAGCTCTTCGGAGGAGCCGGCTTCGGGTCGCGTCGCGCCCGCGGAGCCGACGTCATGGCCGAGGTCGCCGTCGAGCTCGAGGAGGCGGCTCGGGGAGTCAAGCGCGAGGTTCGGATCCCGGTCGCCGTCCCCTGCGAGACGTGCGAAGCGACGGGCGCGGCGCCCGGAACGAGCCCCGAGACCTGCCGGGCCTGCGGCGGGAGCGGGCGGCTCCAGTCCGTTTCGTCCTCCATCTTCGGCCAATTCATCCGAACGCAGACGTGTCGCGCGTGCAATGGAGCGGGCGAGGTCGCGGCCACACCCTGTCCCGACTGCAAGGGAACCCGGCGCAGGACGGACGAGCGGGTGCTCGAGATCGACGTGCCGCCCGGGATTCACGACGGCCAGCGCATCCGCCTCTCCGGCGAGGGCCATGCCGGGGACCTCGGGGGGCGCGCAGGTGACGCCTACGTCCTGGTGCACGTGCGTCCCGACCCGCGGTTCGTGCGGGACGGCAACGACGTCATCTCGACCGTCGACCTGACCATGTCGGAAGCCGCGCTCGGAGCGCAGACCACAGTGCCGACCCTGGACGGCGAGGTGGAGCTCGAGTTCAAGCCGGGCACCCAGCCGGGCGAGATCCGGGTCCTGCGCGGAAAGGGCATGCCGGTGCTCCAGGGGTTCGGGCGCGGAGACCATCGCCTGCTCGTGAACGTCGCGGTGCCGCGCAACCTGAGCGACGAGCAGCGGAAGCTGCTCGAGGAGTTCGCGCGCGCCGAGCACGAGGAGAACTACAAGGCCGAGGAAGGCTTTTTCGAGAAGCTCAGGGCAGCGTTCCGCTGAGCGATCCACTCCTTCGCCGTGTGTCCGTGCGCGTCGCCGCAGAACGCGCCGAAGAGGCGCGCGCCCTCCTGATCGAGCTCTTCCCCGAAGGGTTCGAGGAGGTCCCGCTCGACGGCGGAATCGAGTTCGCCGCCTACACGAAGGCCGGGGGCGAAGAGCGTCTCTGGCAGGTGTTCGGGCCGGGGGCCGCGACCGATGTGGAGGCCGGATGGAGCGAGGCCTGGAAGCGGTTCCACCGCCCCGTGCGTATCGGCCGGCTGTGGGTCGGCCCGCCCTGGGAGGAGCCGGACGATGGCCTGATCCCCGTCGTCGTCGACCCCGGGCAGGCGTTCGGAACGGGCGCCCATCCGACCACGCAGCTCTGCCTTCGCTTTCTCCTCGCACACGATCCGGTCTCGCTGCTCGATCTCGGCTGCGGCTCTGGCGTGCTCTCGATCGCGGCAGCGAAGCTGGGTTACCAGCCGGTGACCGCGCTCGACCTCGACGATGCTGCCGTCGCCGCGACGCGGACGAATGCCGAAGTGAACCGCGTCGAGCTCACGGTGGATCGGCGCGACGTCCTCTCGGACCCGCTGCCGCTTGCGCACCTCGCACTGGCGAACATCGCCAGCGAGCCGCTGAGCGAGGTCGCGGGACGGATCGAGGCGGCGGAGCTCGTCGCGTCCGGGTACCTCGTCAGTGAGGAGCCCGAGCTCGGAGGCTGGAAGCTCGAGGAGCGGAAGGAGCTTCAGGGCTGGGCCGCCGACCGCTTCTCGCGCGCCTGATTTCGCCTGACGTCCCGCCCGAGTCGGTTAGCATCGGGCGGTCATGGCGACCTTCTCGAGCTCGTTCCTCGGTTGCAAGGTCTCGCACACCGATGCCCAGGAGCTGCGCGAGCGCCTGATCGCCGACGGCCACGCCGAGAGCGAAGGGGCGGTCGACGTCGCTGTCGTCAATACGTGCTGCGTTACGCACGAGGCCGTCCGAAAGTCCCGCCAGGAAGCGCGCCGGGCGGCCCGTCGCGCGCGGCGCGTCTACGTGACCGGCTGCGCCGCGAACCTCGAAGGAAGCTTCGACGGACTTCCCGAGAACGTCGAAGTCGTCGGGCTTGCGAGCGAACGGGCGGCCCACTTCGTCGCAGGCGCCGTCGGGGCGCTCGGGTGCGTCCAGGCGGACGTCGGCCTCGGCCGCGTGCGCGCCTTCGTGAAGGTCCAGGACGGGTGCAGCTTCTCGTGCAGCTTCTGCGTGATCCCCGAGGTTCGGGGCTCGTCGCGGAGCCGCGCGGCGTCCGCCGTGCTCTCCGAGGTCGAGCGCCGCGTCTCGCAGGGTCACCGCGAGATCGTCCTCACGGGAATCAACCTGGGCTGCTACCGCGACCGCGAGGCCGGGTACGGGCTGTCGCGGCTGGTCCGCGAGGTCGGCGCCGTCTCGGGCGTCGAGCGGCTGCGCCTCTCCTCCATAGAGGTCAATCACCTGACCGACGAGCTCGTGGCGGCGATGGGCGAGACGCCCAGCGTCTCGCCGCACCTGCACGTTCCGCTTCAATCCGGCGACGACGGCGTCCTCAAGGAGATGGGGAGGCGCTACGACGTAGCGACATACCTGCGCCGAGTGGAGCGGGCTCGGGGCTTCAACCTCACTACCGATGTGATCGTCGGCTTCCCGAGCGAGGACGATGCCGCATTCGAACGGACGCTCGACGCGGTGGAGGATGCGGGCATCACGAAGGTGCACGTCTTTCCGTACTCGCCCCGCCCGGGAACGCGCACCGCCGACGACGACCGCGTGCCGGCCTCCGTGAAGAAGGAGCGCAGCGCTCGGCTCCGCGCGCTCTCCGCCGAGGCCTGCCGCCGACGGTGGGCCGCTAAGCTCGGGCGCGAGGAGACTGTGCTGGTCGACCGGCCCGGGCGCGGGTACGGCGACGACTACTCGCCGTGGCTTGTCGACGGCCCTCAGGGCCAGTTCGTGCAGGTTCGGGCGCACGACGTCACCGAGGAGGGAATCGTTGGCCTCGCAGCCTGACTGTCTCTTCTGCAAGCTCGTCCGCGAGGGCGAGCACGTCAACGCCGCCGAGGGCTTTGTCGCCATCGAGGACATCAACCCGAAGGCGCCTACCCACCTTCTCGTGCTGCCGGAGCGCCATGTCGACACCCTCCGGGACGTGTCCGCTTTCGAGCCCGACGAGGCGAAGCGGATGCTCGAGTTCGTCGCCGACACGGCGAGGGACGCGGGCCTCGAGGACTATCAGGTCGTGGTCAACGTGGGACCGGGGGCGGGCCAGACCGTCTTCCATCTGCACTGGCATGTGCTGGGCGGCGGGCGGCCGTTCGAATGAGCCTGATCGCACAGATCGAGGACGAGCTCAAGGCGGCGATGCGCGCCCGCGATCAGGAGCGCACAGACACGCTGCGTATGACGCTGTCCTCCCTGCGAGCCGCTGAGAAGGACTTGCAGCGCCCCCTGAAGGACGACGAGGAACTGCAGGTGCTCCAGCGCGAGCGCAAACGGCGCGCCGAGGCGGCCGAGGCGTTTCGCGAGGGCGATCGGCCCGAGCAGGCGGACAAGGAGGACCGCGAGCTCGCCGTGATCGAGGAGTTCATGCCGGAGCCGATGTCCGAAGATGCGATCGAAGAGATCATCGACGACGCTATCGCAGAGACAGGCGCGACCTCCTTGCGGGACCTCGGCCGGGTGATGGCCGACGTAATGCCGCAGGTCGCGGGGCGGGCGGACGGGTCGACCGTCAGCCAGCTCGTGCGCGAGAAGCTGGCCTAGGCTCGTCGCCCTTTCCGCACCATCTGCGCGCCACGCGCGCGCTTTTCAGGGATACGCTCGAAGCGGAGGGAGGCCCGCGGCGGCCCCAGTGTTCAGTCGAGCTTTACGACCTTGCAAAAGTGACGGTCGTTTCCGCCGCCCTCACTAAACTTCGACCGTTGCAGGAAGTTCTCTCGGTTTCCAACGAGGTCGCGGCCGAGCTCGCCACGGTCGACGACGGCATCCTCGGTGCGCTTCGAGACCGCCTCGGCATCGCCTTGCTCCTGCGTGGCAACCGGCTCACGCTCGAGGGCGACGACGTCCGGGTCGGCCAGGCTCGCGCGGTCGTGGACGAGCTCGTCGAGCTGGTCGAGGGCGGCCAGGTGATCGGGCCGGGGACCGTGGACGCGGTTCTCGCTGCGCTCGACGCCGCCGAGAACCCGCGCGAGATCTTCGAGGACGTCGTCTGGCGACACCGCGGCACCAAGATCACGCCGAAGACGGTCAACCAGAAGCGCTACGTCGATGCGATCCGCGAGTGCACGATCACCTTCGGTGTCGGCCCCGCGGGCACGGGCAAGACCTACCTGGCGATGGCCCTCGCGGTCGCGGCGATGCAGGAGCGCGAGGTGAGCCGCATCATCCTCACGCGCCCGGCGGTCGAGGCGGGGGAGCGCCTCGGCTTCCTCCCGGGCGACATGCTCGCCAAGGTCGACCCGTACCTGCGCCCGCTCTTCGACGCGCTCTACGACATGCTCGACGCCGACCGGCTGAACTCGTACCTGGAGAAGGGGACGATCGAGGTCGCCCCGCTCGCGTTCATGCGCGGTCGGACGCTCAACGACTCCTTCATCATTCTCGACGAGGCGCAGAACACGACCCCTGAACAGATGCAGATGTTCCTCACGCGCCTCGGCTTCGGCTCGAAGATCGTGGTCACCGGCGACGTGACGCAGGTCGACCTCCCGCGCGAGCAGGCGTCCGGCCTCATCCACGTGCGCGAGATCCTCGGTGCGATCGAAGGCATCGAGTTCGTCGAGTTCGGGAACCAGGACGTCGTCCGCCACGTGCTCGTGCAGCGCATCGTCGAGGCGTACAAGCGCCACGCCGACGAAACGGGCACCCAGCGGCGCAAGTGATCGCGATCGAGGTGGAAAACAGAAGCGGCGAGCTCGTCGACGCGGCCGGGGCCGAGTCGCTCGCCCTTGAGGTCCTCAGGGCGGAGGGGATCGCGGCGGGCGACCTCGGCATCGCCTTCGCCACGCCGTCGGAGATGCGCGCCCTGAAGCTCCAGCATCTGGGGATCGAGGAGGCGACCGACGTGCTCTCGTTCCCGATCGACGGCCGCGACCAGTTGCCCGAAGGCGTCCCACGCCAGCTCGGCGACGTCGTCCTCTGCCCGCAGGTCGTCGGCGATGCGTGGCGCGCGCCGCTCGTCCACGGGCTGCTGCACCTGCTCGGTTACGACCATGGGGAGGAGATGGAGCGGCGCGAGCGGGAGCTCGTGCCAGAGTCCTGATGGCCGACCGGCGCGCACCCGCCGTCCTCCGCAGCTTCAACTACGCATTCGAGGGCGTCATCCACGTGCTGCGGACGCAGCGCAACATGCGGATCCACTTCGCGATCGCGGCCTGCGTCCTCGTCCTCGCGTTCATCTACGACGTCACGCGCCTCGAGCTGATCGCGCTCATGATCTCGATCGCCTTCGTGCTGATCGCGGAGATGGTGAACACCGCGGTGGAGGCGACGATCGACCTCTCGACACCCTCGTTCGACCCGCTGGCGAAAATCGCGAAGGACATCGCGGCGGGCGCGGTCCTCATCGCCGCCGCGAACGCGGTCGCTGTCGGCTACCTCGTGCTCGCCGACCGCCTGGCGCGTCCGAGCGCCAGGCTCGTGAACTCGCTCGGGGACGCGCCGATCAACCTCACGGTCATCGCCCTCGTCCTCACGCTCATCGTGGTCATCGCGATCAAGGCGATCACCGGGACGGGGACGCCGCTTCGCGGCGGGCTGCCTTCGGGCCACGCCGCGCTCGCGTTCGGCTGCTGGGCGGCGATCACGTTCATCGTCACCGACCACCGCGTCGTCATCTCCTTCGTGGCGCTGATCATGGCGCTCCTCGTCTCCCAGACGCGCGTCGAGGCGGAGATCCACACCCCGTACGAGGTCGTCGCGGGCGCGGTCATCGGTACGCTCGTGACCCTCATCCTCTTTCAGGTGTTCAGATGACGGACCAGGAGCTCTACGACGCTGCCGTGGCCGCCTCGCAGGCGGCCTATGCGCCGTACTCGAGGTTCCTGGTCGGCGCCGCCGCGCTCATGCGCGACGGGCGCGTCGTCACGGGCGTGAATGTCGAGAACGCGTCCTATCCGGTTGGAATCTGCGCCGAGCGCTGCGCAATCGCCCGGGCGGTCGTGGAGGGTGCAAAGCCGGGAGACTTCGAGGCCATCGGGATCACCGCCTCGCCCTGCGGCGCCTGCCGCCAGTGGCTCCACGAGTTCCGCTTCGACCGGGTGGCGTTCATGCACGAGGGCGAGCTCCTCGTGCGCCGGCCCGACGAGCTCCTGCCCGACTCGTTCGAGCTGTGACGCCGCTGAAGAGCGGGTTTGTCGCGGTCGCAGGCCGCCCGAACGTGGGCAAGTCGACGCTCGTGAACGCGCTCGCGGGCGGAAAGGTCGCGATCGTCTCCGACAAGCCCCAGACGACGCGCCGCCGGATCGCCGCGGTCGTCAACGGCGACGGCTACCAGCTCGTCCTCACCGACCTGCCGGGCTTTCAGCGGCCACGAGACGCGCTCACCGAGCGCATGCAGCGGACGGTGGACGCGTCGCTCGAGGATGTCGACGCGCACCTCCTCGTCCTGGCCGCGGACGAGGCGATCGGCTCCGGCGACCGCTTCGTCGCCGCGCGGCTCTTCGCTTCCGGGCACCCCGTCGTGATCGCGCTCAACAAGGTCGACCGCCTGCGGCCTGAGCGGATTGCCGAGCAGATCCAGGTCGCGGCGGGCCTCGGCGACTTTCACGCGCTCCACCCCATCAGCGCCGCCCGCGGCGAGGGGCTCGGCCCGCTCGAGGAGGACCTCGTCGCGCTGCTTCCCGAGGGACCGCTCTACTTCGGCGAGGGCGAGGCGACCGACCTCCCGCTCGAGACGCGGGTCGCGGAGCTCGTTCGCGAGCAGGCGCTCGCGCTCACGCGCGAGGAGGTGCCGCACGCGATCGGCGTCGAGGTCGAAGAGCTCGAGGAGAGCCGGGTACACGCGGTCCTCATCGTCGAGACCGAGTCCCAGAAGGGCATCCTCATCGGCAAGGGCGGGAGCATGATCAAGGCCATCGGCGCGGGCGCGAGGCCGGAGATCGAGCGTCTTCTCGGCGGCAAGGTCTACCTGGAGCTACAGGTCAAGGTGCGGCCGCACTGGCGGCGTGACGAGAATGTGCTCGAACGCTTCGGAATCTAGGAAAACGAATCAGGAGGACACGTGGCAGCACTGACGGCGCTCATGTTCGAGGAACGGCTGAACCGCTATCTCTACGAACGCGCCGAGGAGGCACGCGCGGTGCGCGTGGGGGAGAAGGAGACGAGCGGGCAGGCGGAAATCGTCGCCCGCTACGCCGACCTCTTCACCCGCGAGCAGCACGAGTCTCTCCGCGACGAGGAGGACACGGCCGCCGGCGACGAGCGCGAGCGCCTGTACCGCCTCAGAGAGGCGTGCCTCGGCGGGATCGTCGTCGCCGAGATCGCGGAGCGCTCCGATCGCTTCGAAAACGAGTTCCTCGCGGCGCGCGTCGATTTCCGGGGCGAATCGCTCCCGCTTCGCTCCGCTCAGGCGATGCTCGCCATCCTCGACGAGTACGGCGACCGAAACGAGCTGGGCGACCTCGCTGCCGATGCCTCCGCCCGCTTCAACGACGACCGCCAGGAGCTGATGGCCGCCGCGGAGACCCTCGACGCGGAGCTCTCCGGCGACCCCGATCCCGTCGGCCGAAGCGCGCGGCGTAAGGCGATCGACATCCACGCGCTCGCCGGCGCCCTCGGCCGCGCCGCGCGGGAGCAGGATGAATCGTACGGGCCGCTCCGCGAGCGGTGGCTCGACCGGATTCTCGGTGAGGAGCACGAGGCGGAACCCGCCTCCTACCACGTCTCCTACCTGCGGCGGTTGTCGCCGCTCGCGGACACCTACACGAAGGAGCACGCTGTCCCAGTCTGCCTCGAGAGCCTCACGCGACTCGGCTTCGACCTCGCGGCCGACGAGCACATCCGCCTCGATCTCGACGACCGGCCGCAGAAGAACCCGCGGGCCTGCGTGATCGCGTCGGACCCGCCCAACGTCGTCCACCTGATCACGCGGGCACAGGGCGGCTTGCACGACTACCAGGGGCTCCTCCATGAGGCCGGCCACGCTCTCCACTACGCAGGCGTCGACCCGGCGCTTCCGTACACGTTTCGCCGTCTCTCTCGCGACCACGCCCTGACCGAGATCTACTCGTTCCTCCTGGAGTCGGTGAGCCGGGAGCCAGGCTGGCACGCGGAGCACTTCGACGTCTCGGCGGGCGAAGCGGAAGACAACGCGGAGGCAACCCGTTTCCTCGACGTTCTCCTCTTCCGCCGCTATGCAGCGAAGCTCGACTACGAACTGGAGCTCTGGGCCGACTTCGAGCACGCGCCGGACTACGCGCCCAAGTACGCGGAGCGTCTGCGCGCCGCGACCGGGTTCCGCTACCGGCCGGACGGCTACCTGGCCGACATGGACGACGGCTTCTACTCGGCCGACTACCTGCGCGCGTGGATCCGCGCGGCGCAGCTCCGCGCGTACCTGCGCGAGACGATCGGCTCGGACTGGTGGGAGCGGAGCGAGACCGGCGACTTCTTGCGCAGCCTTTTCGCGGAGGGCACGCGGCCCTCGAGCGAGGATGTCGCCGCCCGCATCGGCTTCGAGCCGTTCGATACGCGGCCGCTCGTCCAGGAGCAGCTCGCCACGTCGTAGCCGGCCTACGAGGCGTTGACGAAATTGAACGCCCTCGAACGAGGGATGCGTCCGATTTTGTGCCGATTATGTGATCAGCGGCATGTCCGAGGAGATCCAACATCACTCCACGCGGGTAAGGCGGCGCCGACGCCACAAGTCGTCGGTGACCAACATCAACATCTTCGCGATGGCGTCGTCGCCTGAGGTGGCGGCTCAGCCCGCGGCTCCCGCACCCGTCCCGGCCCCGGCAGCCATACCTCCGGCCGAGCACGAGGACGAGGACCTCTTCGGCGAGCGCCTGGTCTCCTCCGAATGGCTCGAGCGACGCGCGAAGCGGCTCGAGAAGCAGGAGCAGGAGCTGAAGCAGCGCGCCCTTGACATCGAGCGCCGCGAGGCGGAGCTCGACGAGCGCGAGGCTCGCTTCGAGGCGGACATGTATCTCCGCGAGGACGAGGTCGAGGCGCGCGAAGAGCATCTGCGCGACCTCGAGGCCCGGCTCGGCCAGAAGGAGTCCGATCTCGGCACCTTTGTCGCCCGCGTCCAGGGCGGCCTGCTCGCAGACGCCGGCTGAGCCGAAACGCCCACCCGGGCTACACTGATTCCATGGCGCAGGCCCCCGCTCTCCCGGGCGGTTTCGAGCTACCGCTCGAGCCCCGGCTGCCCCGAATCGGCTCGGTCGACCAGGTCGCGGTCGAGGAGCGCGCGGACTCACTGTCGCGCCGCTCGATCAAACGGGAGTCGAAGCTCTTCGCGCTCGACCTCGCCGTACGGATGATGGACTTGACCACCCTCGAGGGCGCGGACACGCCCGGGAAGGTGACGGCGCTTTGCTCGAAGGCGATGCGGCCCGATCCCTCCGATCTGACCGTGCCGCCGGTGGCTGCGGTCTGCATCTACCCGAATCTCGTTCCCGTCGCCCTCGACCGGGTGCGTGGAAGCGGCGTTCGCGTCGCGTCGGTCGCGACCGCGTTTCCGTCCGGCCAGTCGCCGCTCGAGATCAAGGTCGAGGAGACGGCCCGGGTCGCCGAGATGGGCGCGAACGAGATCGACATGGTGATCGACCGCGGTGCCTTCCTGTCAGGCGACTACGCGAAGGTCTACGACGAGGTGCGAAGGGTCAAGGAGGCGTGCGGCGACGCGCACCTCAAGGTCATCCTCGAGACCGGCGAGCTCGGCACGTACGACAACGTGCGGCGCGCGAGCCTGCTCGCGATCGCGGGCGGCGCCGACTTCATCAAGACGTCTACCGGGAAGATCCAGCCCGCCGCGACGCTGCCGGTCACGCTCGTCATGCTCGAGGCGATTCGCGACGTCTACGAGGAGACCGGGCGGAAGATCGGCATGAAGCCCGCGGGCGGCATAAGGCACGCGAAGCAGGCCGTCCAGTACCTCGTTCTCCTGCACGAGACCCTTGGCGTCGAGTGGATGACGCCGGATCTCTTCCGCTTCGGCGCCTCGTCGCTGCTCAACGACTGCCTGCTCCAGATCCGCAAGGAGAAGACAGGCCGCTACCAGAGCCCGGACTACTTCACCATTGACTGAGATCGAAAAGCGCCAAGACCGCTCGCCGGTCCCGTCCGCGTTCGACTACGCGCCCGCACCCGAGTCGCGGGAGATCGTCACTCTCGAGGACCGCTACGGGCTCTTCATCGGGGGCGAATGGGTGGAGCCGAAGTCGGGTGAGTACGAGGCGACGATCAGCCCGGCGACCGAGGAGCCGCTCGCCGAGGTGGCCTACGCGGGCCCGGAGGACGTGGGTGTGGCCGTCGATTCTGCGCGCGAGGCGTTCGAGAACGGCTGGTCGGACATCGCGCCGGGCGAGCGAGCCAAGTACCTCTACCGCATCGCGCGCATCCTTCAGGAGCGCTCGCGCGAGTTCGCGGTGCTCGAGTCGCTCGACGGGGGCAAGCCGATCCGCGAGTCCCGCGACGTCGATCTGCCGCTCTCCGCGGCGCATTTCTTCTACTACGCGGGCTGGGCAGACAAGCTCGAGTACGCGTTCCCGAACCGCAACCCCAAGCCGCTCGGAGTCGCCGGGCAGATCATCCCCTGGAACTTCCCGCTCCTCATGCTCTCGTGGAAGATCGCGCCGGCGCTCGCGGCGGGGAACACCGTCGTCCTGAAGCCGGCCGAGTCGACGCCCTTGACCGCCCTCCTCTTCTGCGACGTCGTCCGGCAGGCCGAGCTCCCGCCCGGGGTCGTGAACATCGTCACCGGCGACGGGCGTGCGGGCGCCGAGCTCGTCAAGCACCCGGGCGTGGACAAGGTCGCGTTCACCGGGTCGACCGACGTCGGGAAGGAGATCCAGCGCGCAGTCGCGGGGACCGGCAAGAAGCTCACGCTCGAGCTCGGCGGCAAGGCGGCGAACATCATCTTCGACGACGCGCCGCTCGACCAGGCGGTCGAGGGGATCATCAACGGCATTTATTTCAACCAGGGCCACGTGTGCTGCGCGGGCTCGCGGCTGCTCGTGCAGGAGTCCATCTACGAGCAGGTGATCGCGAAGCTGAAGCGGCGCATGGGGACGCTGCGCGTCGGCGACCCGCTCGACAAGAACACGGACGTCGGCGCGATCAACTCGAGAGAGCAGCTCGAGAAGATCAAGGAGCTCGTCGCGGCCGGGGAGGAGGAGGGCGCAGAGATCTTCCAGCCGCCGTGCCGGCTTCCCGAGAAGGGCTGGTGGTTTGCGCCGACGGTCTTCACGAACGTCGCGCAGAGCTACCGGATCGCGCAGGAGGAGATCTTCGGGCCAGTGCTTTCGGTGCTGACCTTCCGCACGCCCGACGAGGCGATCGAGAAGGCGAACAACACACCCTACGGCTTGTCGGCCGGCGTCTGGACGGAGAAGGGCTCGCGCATCCTTTCGATGGCGCAGCGCCTTCGGGCCGGGGTGATCTGGGCGAACACGTACAACCGCTTCGACCCGGCCTCGCCCTTCGGCGGCTACAAGGAGTCCGGCTTCGGCCGCGAAGGCGGCCGGCACGGCCTCGAGCCCTACATGAGGTTCGAATGAGAAGCGGCCTTAGATCGGGGCCACCCCGGACCACCACCCACCTTCAGGCTAACGCCGCCGAGCGCGCATGTGGCGCGCGGAATGGGGAAAAAGCGTGAGGCTTCCGGTCAAGAAGACCTACAAGCTGTACGTCGGCGGCGCGTTCCCCCGCTCGGAGTCCGGCCGCTCGTACGAGGCCGAGGGTGCCAATGTCGCGCGCGCCTCCCGTAAGGATGTCCGCGACGCTGTGCGTGCCGCCCGCGAGACCTTCCCCAAGTGGGCGTCCATGACCGCCTATAACCGGGGCCAGGTGCTCTACCGGGTGGCCGAGATCATGGAGGGCCGCAGAGCCCAGTTCGTCGAGCTCACCGGGGACGAGGCCGAGGTCGACGCCGCGATCGACTCCTGGGTCTGGTACGCGGGGTGGGCGGACAAGCTCGCGCAGGTGCTCGGCTCGTCGAATCCCGTCGCGGGCCCGTACTTCAACTTCACGTTTCCGGAGCCGACCGGCGTTGTCGGCGTCGTCGCCCCCGAAGAACCTGCGCTGGCGGGTTTCGTCGCGCGTCTCGCCCCGGTCATCGTCGGCGGCAACGCGGCCGTGATCGTCGCCTCGCAGAAGCGCCCGCTCGCCGCGGTGACCCTTGCCGAGGTCCTCGCCACGTCGGACGTGCCGGGCGGGGTCGTCAACGTCCTCACCGGCAGGAAGGACGAGCTCTGTTCGGTGCTCGCCGCGCACATGGACGTGAACGCGGTCGACCTCTCCGGCGCAGGCGACGAGCGCGACGAGCTGGAGCGGCTCGCCGCCGACAACGTCAAGCGCGTCGTTTCGAACGGGGACGGGCAGTCGCCGTGGCACGTCGCGGCCTTTCTCGAGCTCAAGACCGTTTGGCACCCGATCGGCGTCTAGTCACCTAGACTCAGCTAGTCGCCCATGGCCCTTCGGATCGAAGAGCTCGCCAAGACCATCGACTGCACCCTCCTCGGCCCGCGCGCGGGCCTGCAGGAGGTCGAGGCCGTGTGCCAGACGGCGCGCGAGCTGCACCTCGCGTCGCTCTGCGTCCTGCCGAAGCACGTCGGCGCCGCGGCCGAGCATCTCCGCGGCTCGGACGTGAAGGTGTGCGCGGTGGTCGGCTATCCGGAGGGGGGCGCGGCGGCGAAGGCGAAGATTGCGGAGGCCGAGCGGTGCCTCGACGAGGGGGCCGGGGAGCTCGAGTTCGCGCTGGACGTGCGGGCGATGCTAGCCCTCGACTTCGCGCTCGTCCGCGATGAGCTGACCGCGTTCGCGCGCACCATCCGGATGCGCACCGCCAACGGGGGGCGAGGGTCGGTCACCTTGAAGGCGATCATCGGGACCGGGCGCCTGGACGACAAGCGCAAGAAGCTCGCGTGCAAGATCGTCGAGCTGGCGGAGGTCGACTTCGCGCAGACGAGCGCCAACGGCGCACCGGCCACGGTTCACGATGTCGAGCTTCTGCGCGACTACCTTCCGGAGGCCGTCGGCGTGAAGGCGTCTGGCGGCGTCGAGACGCTCGATGACGCGATCGCCATGATCAATGCGGGCGCCGGCAGGATCGGCTCCCCGTTCGCGCTCGAGATCGTGACGTACGCTGCGGGTCTCGACCGCGTCTCTACGTGAGCCGATTCCGCCAGGCGATCTCCGAGGGCGACGGCATCTCCGTCGTGCCCGTCCTGCAGGGCGCGGTGGAAGACCTCGCCGCGCTCGCGGAAGCGGCGGGAGCCGAGGCCGTCGCCGTTGACGTCGCCGACGTCCAGCGGGTCCGAGCGAGCACGTCTTTGGCCGTCCTCGTGCGGGGCGGCGACCCCAGCGAGGCGTCGGCCTCGGGTGCCGACGCCTGGATCGTCCCGTTCTCCGACCAGGCGGAGGCCGCTGTCGCCCGTGCGCGCGAGCTGGATCTGGACTGCGCCGTCGAGGTGCGCGACGAGGAGACCCTCGAGGAGGCCCTCGAGCGGGTGGATCCGGACATCGTGCTCATCTCGGAGCGCGGCCTCGACGACGACGAAGAGGACCTCGAGCGCACACTCGACCTCCTGGCCGACGTGCCGGCGGGCAAGCTCGTCATCTCCGAGGCACGGGTGAACGCGCGCGAGCAGGTCGTGGCGCTCGAGAACGCGGGCGTGGACGCCATCCTGGTCGGAGCCGATGTCCTGCAGGGCTCGGCCGACTTCGCCTCGGCGCTCGCCGAGCTGACCGGCCGCTAGCCGCTCGTCGTCGTGAACATCTGGTCCAACCGTGGCTCGAGGCCGAGCGCGAGTGCGAGCGCGCGGTCGGCGCGCCTGATCGCGAGCTCGCCTCTGACCGCGAGGTCGGCGGACTCCGTCGCGAGGTCGTCGATTTCCTTCTTCCTCGTCTCGAGGAACGGGTCGTCGAGTGCGATCGTCAGCTCCTTGGCGATGAGCGCGAGACTCGAGCGGCTGAGCCGGAGGCCGTCGGAGAGCTGCTTCGCATGCGCCGAGACCGAGTCGATCTCCTCGAGCCCCTGCGCTGCCTCGATCTCCGCGGCGATGAGGTCGTCGATCTGCTCGACCGCGTCGTGGCCGCGCTGGGCTGCCTCGAGCACCGCGTCGCGGTCCTGGGCTTGCGCCGCGATCGCGATGTCGTGGAAGGCGAGGCGGAGCTCCTCCTCGGCGTCCGTCCTCGAGTCCTCGGCCGTGCGGTAGGCGTTGTAGAGAGACCGCGCGTGACCCTCGTGGTCGGTGCTGCCGCACGCGGTTGCGGCGAGCCCGCAGGCAAGGGTTGCAAGTGCCGCGAGAGCTGCGGTTTTCGGCTTCACGGCGACCGAGGGTACCGGTCAACCCACCGTCGGGCGTCTGGCATCATGGGTTCGTGAATCGCGCGTTCCCCTGGGCGCTTGCGGCCCTTCTCGCCCTCGTACTCGTCTCTTTTGCGGCCGCCGGTTGCGGCGGCGAGGGCTCCGCGTCGGCCGAGCCGTCGCAGTCGACTGCGACGGCGGCCGCCGAGCCGACCTGTCCTCCGGCGCTCGCACGCGGCTGGCAGAAGCTCGCGAATCAGATCGACGCAGCCGTCTACTGCCCGAGTTGGCTCCCCGATCCGCTCGTCGGCCGGATCGGCGGCGAGTGGGAGGGCGTGCACTCCGTCACGAAGGAGGGCAGCTATCTCGTCGGCTTCATCTGGTTCGAGCGTGGCGCCGGCGAGGTGCACGTGAACCTGCGCGGCTACCCGGGCAGGACCGCGGTGCCGACCTGCAACGGCCAGCCCTGCTTCAGCGGCGAGCGGGGCACGCGGGAGGTTGCCGGCAAGACCGTCGACGTCTACACGGTCAACCACGGCGCCGACACGTGGCACGTCCTCTATGCCTGGAAGGAAGACGGGTCGCTCTACTCTGTCAGCCAGCACGTGGTGCCCGAGCTCGGCCTCTCGTACAGCCAAGTGGTGAAGAACCTCGATCGGATCATGGCCGGCCTCGTGAAGATCGAGCCGCAGCAGTCCTGACGTGCGTCTGACCAGGAGGCAGTTCGTCGCGGGCGGCGCGGCGGCGCTCGGCGCAGCGGGGATCTACGAGCTCGTCGACCGCTTCGCCACCGCGCCCGAGCGGGAGAGCACGCGCGTGCTCCCGTCCGAGCAGCACGTCCTCGGCCGCCCGCAGGTGATCGTCGACAACGGGGTCGAGGTCGTCGTGCCGCCGCTCCA
>Ga0075418_10004242_pt1 | contig 16357 bp, 13 predicted proteins | sample SoiMetdeltSBSDD2_FD_81776 | JGI IMG/M metagenome (GOLD analysis project Ga0075418, IMG submission 81776) | Bulk soil microbial communities from a Populus tree surrounding site in Tennessee, USA - Soil MetaG P. deltoides SBSDD2 | ecosystem: Environmental > Terrestrial > Soil > Tree plantation...
GGCGGCGTCCTGCTCGACCTCGCCTCGCACCACGTGGACCAGATTCGCTGGATGCTCAACGACGAGCCAGCCTCGATCGCGGCCTCGATCCGATCCGAGGCCTCCGACTGCGACACCGCGCGGCTCGACCTGGTGATGTCGGCCGGCGCCGAAGTGCAAGGCTTCTTCTCATTCCGGGCGGGTCTTGCAGATTACCTGCACTTTACCGGCGAGCGGGGAACCCTCCACATGGATCGCCATGCGGCAAGCCTGTCGCTCCGGCTCACCCGGGGTCGAGGCTATGGGACCACTCCCCGGCCGGTGCTCCCCGCTCGGGCCGTTGCGGCGTGGCGGGTGGAGCGATGGTGGCGTCCCAGCGCCGACCCGTCGTATCGGCGATCGCTTCGCGACTTCATCGGAGCGGTGAGCGGCCGTGGACTGCCGGGCGCCACGTTGGACGATGGAGTACGAAGTCTCGAGGTCATCGTGGCTGCCGAAGAGGCCGCGGCTCGCGAGCAGCCGCGGTTGATCGAGCGTGGAGCGGTGACGTGCGGATCCTCCTGATTACCGACTGGCTGCCCGGGGTGGGAGGTACGGAACGATACCTGAGCTGCGTGCGCGAGGGGCTCCACGCGGCCGGCGATCAGACCAGGCTTCTCACCAGCAGCGTGGGCACGGCCGGCGACGGTTCCGCCGATTACCGTGCCTTCGGCAGCGAGCGCCTCGCGGCGAAGGTCGTTCTCCAGATCGTCAATCCGTTCGCGGTCGCGGCCGTCGGGAAAGCGCTTCGAGAGTTTCGTCCTGACGTCGCCCTGGTCGGCATGTACGAGTACCAGCTCTCTCCCGCCGTGGTCACCCGGCTTCGCGACGTTCCCACGGTGCTCGCGGTCGGCGACTACAAGGCGATCTGTCCGCTCGGCTCCAAGCTGCTGCCTGATGGGAAGCTGTGCCAACAGCGAGCGGGTGCGGTCTGCTGGCGCTCGGGTTGCGTGAGCTTCCCGCACTGGCTCCGAGACCGGCCGCGTTACGCCTTGATCCACTCGGCGACACAGCATGCGAGCAGAATCCTCGCATGTAGCCGATGGATGCAGCGGGAGCTCGCGCTCGACGGCATCGAGGCCGAGTATGTGGCTCTCCCGGTTTCTGCTCCTGGTCCCAGCTTCGCGCGCCAGCCGTCGGGCGTGCCTCTCTTCGTCTACTGCGGTCGCCTGCATCCCACCAAAGGCGTGCCGCTGCTGCTGCAGGCGTTCGCCAGGCTGCGGCGAACGGTATCCTCCGCGCGCTTGCGTATCGTCGGAGATGGGCCGCAGCGCGATCTGCTTCAACACCAGGTCCATCGGCTCGGACTGCAGAAGGCGGTTTCCTTCCGCGGTTGGGTATCTCCGAACGACGTCGAGCACGAGCTCGCCGACGCATGGGCAGTGGTCGTTCCGTCGCTCTGGGCGGAGCCATTGGGCCTCGTCGCACTCGAAGCCGTCGTGCGAGGGATTCCCGTCGTCGCGAGCGCGGCCGGTGGCCTGGGAGAGACGATCGAGCACGGAACCAGCGGGCTGCTGTTCACTAACGGCGACGAGGACGAGCTGTCCGGGCTGCTGGCGGACGTGGCGGCCCGGACGGCCTTTCCCACCCACGCACTGCCCGACGCGGTCGTCCGCGATGCGCTCGAACGGCACGATCCGAAGCGACACATCGCGCTTCTGCGCGGAATCTTCCGAGAGCTGGCACTGCCACGGGTTTCCGATCTCGCGACCGGGAACTCGCCGCCCGTTCTTCCGATGTAGCCCCTCAGTCATTCGCTTCACGAGCCTGAAGTGCTTAAGACGCTGTAGTTCGCGATGCGACAGGTGACGAGATGGCTTCTAGTCCTCGTCGACGCGGGACACGCGCCGTTCGCCCTTCACTTCGGCCCGTCGCTTCTTCGCGGTCAGTCGGCGTTGCTTGGCGCCACTGCCCGGCTTCGTGGGCGTGCGCGTCTTCGGCCGCACGGAGGCCTGCTGGATGAGGGCGACCAGACGCGCCCGCGCGGCTTCGCGGTTCCGTGCCTGCGTGCGATGCTCACGGCTGTCGAGTACGAGCACTCCCCCGGCTGTGATGCGGTTGCCGGCGATCGCTTTCAGGCGGGATTTGACGGAAGGGGGAAGCGACGAGGCGTCGACATCGAACCGCAGCTCGACGGCCGTGGCGACCTTATTGACGTTCTGTCCGCCGGGTCCACTGGCGCGCACGAACCGCTCTTCGATCAGGTGCTCGTGCGGCGAAAGAGTATCGTTCGTTCGGGTCGGGGTGTCCACGCGGTCAGGAGTCTATCAGCCGGCGAAACGCCGCTCCAATCGAGCCGCGTGACCGACGCGTGCTCGTCCTGGCCGTCTGACGGATAGCGTTTCCGCTATACCACCGACGCGGCGTGCTCCTCGTAGCTGCCCTTGAAATCGACGATGCGGCCGCGCTCGAAGTGCCACACGCGGGTTCCGACCTCTTCCATCAGGTCCTGGTCGTGCGTGACGAGCAACACGGTTCCCTCATAGCGCTGGAGCGCCACGTTCAGCGCGTTGATGGATTCGAGATCGAGGTGATTCGTCGGCTCGTCGAGCACGAGCACGTTGGGCTTCTGCAGCATGATCCGGCAGAACAGGAGCCGGGCCGTCTCGCCCCCTGAGAGCGCCTCGGTCGGCTTGTAGCCCTCCTCGCCGCTGAAGAGCATCTGGCCGAGCAGTCCGTGGATCTCCTGGCGCGAGACGTCGGGATCGAAGCGGTGCAGCCACTCGACCGCCGTCAGCCCCGGCTCGATTTCGCCGGCGTGATCCTGCGGAAAATAGCCGATCGACACCTCGTGGCCCCACCGCAGCGTCCCGCCGTCGAGATCACCCGGGGATGCCGGCATGCCCGGCGCGTCGGCGAGCAGCGCTTTGAGGAGCGTCGTCTTGCCGGCGCCGTTGCGTCCGACGAGCACGATCCGGTCGCCCCGGTTCACGACTGTGGTGAACCCGGCGACAACCCGCATGGCTCCGTGTGCCTTCGCCAGCGCGTCGCATTCGAGGACGACCTTGCCGGAGGGCCGGCGCATCGAGAACTTGATGTACGGGCGCTGAATGTTCGATCGCGCCAACTCGGTTGTCTGGAGCCGCTCGACTTCCTTGCGCCGTGAAGTGACCTGGCTCGCGCGCGTGCCGGCGCCGAAGCGGGCAATGAAGTCGTTGAGCTGGGCGATCTTCTTCTCGCGCTCGGCGTTCCCCGCTTCGATGGTCGTTCGAATCTGGGTCTTCGCCACGACCATGTCATCGTAGCCGCCCGTATACGTGATGATCGTTTCGTAGTCGATGTCGGCGATGTGAGTGCAGATGCCGTTCAGGAAGTGCCGGTCGTGCGAGATGACGATGAGAGTGCCCTCGTAACGGCTGAGAAACTCCTGCAGCCAGTGGATCGAATCGAGGTCCAGATGGTTGGTCGGCTCGTCGAGCAGCAGCGCTCCGGGCCCTCCGTAGAGAGCCTGCGCGAGGAGCACACGCACCTTCTGTCCGCCCTGCAGTTCGGCCATCGTCCGCTCGTGGAGCGCGTCGGCGATGTCGAGTCCCTGCAGCAGAACGGCGGCATCGCTCTCCGCGGAGTATCCGTCCTCTTCACCGACGATGCCCTCGAGCTCGCCGAGGCGCATGCCGTCTTCGTTGGACAGGTCGGCGCGGGCATGGAGCGCGTCCCGCTCGGCCAGCGCGGTCCAGAGCCGCATGTTGCCCATGATGACCGTGTCGATCACGCGATGGCTGTCGAAGGCGTAGTGATCCTGACGGAGCACGCCGAGCCGGGCCGGACGGACGACCGTCCCGCGCTGCGGCTCGAGGTCGCCGGTCAGCAGCTTCATGAAGGTGGACTTGCCGGCGCCGTTCGGACCGGTCAGCCCGTAGCGACGCCCGGGCGAAAACGTTGCGGAGACGTCCTCGAAGAGGACCTTCGATCCGTAACGCATCGACACACCACTGACGGAAATCATGAGCCCAAGGGTCCTCGGAAAGGGATTTGATTCGGAGGTGAACCTCCTATTCTAACAGAGGGACGGCTGTTACAGTGCCGGCCAGGACCCGAACCCAATGGCCTGCGCGGCCATCGGAGCTCGAGCGACAAGCCGGCTACGCCGGTACGACGTTCTCGGCCCGCGGGCCTTTCGGGCCCTGGCCCACCGTGAACGTCACGCGCTCGCCTTCGCGCATGGAGTCGAATGGCGTGCTCGTGCAGGCGGACTGGTGAAAGAAGTATTCGGTGCCGTCGGGCGTGACGATAAAGCCGAAGCCTTTGTCCGTGATGCGCTTGATGGTGCCGTTGAGAGATGGCATTTCGAGATCCTCTGGGGAATGGGCCGGAATTGGCCGCTTGACGTGCCGAGTGGCTCCCGGTCGCGTCGCACACCCGCGCGCGTCGGGGCATAGGGCCGGTGGTGCGCTTTCCAGCGTGGTTTTGTGTGAGTGGCTGAAGGTATCGCTGGGATTGATTCGAACTGGGTGCGCTTTCACGACGAGTATACAGCCTTGCCGCCAAATCTGGACAGACTCTTCGGCGTTTGGGCGGCCTCCCACGACATGTCGCGGGAACGGACGGCGACTCGCTCGCCCTGAACCGTGAAGATCACTCAACTCCCTCTGAATACGTCGGTTCGCCGTCGCCTCCTGCGTCCACACGTCCGGCATGGCACGTGCTCATGTTCACTCTTGTCCGCACGTGCGCTTCACGGCATCGCTCTCATGGCGCCATCCAGCGCCTCGATTTCACGACCGGTGCGTGTATGACCAGACCGATGATTGCCTTAGCGGTGGTGTTGCTGGTGGCGGGCGGGTCGTCGGCGCGTACGCAAACGGCCCAGCAACCAACCGGCACCCTCGATCAACTGCTCGCTCCGATCGCGCTCTATCCGGATTCACTCCTCGCGCAGATGTTGATGAGCGCGACCGATCCGCCAAAAGTCACCGAGCTCGACAAGTGGCTGAAGTCCAATGCCACCCTGAAGGGCACACCGCTTCAGGACGCCGCAGTGAAAGCGGGGTTCGAGGCGAGTTTCGTGGCCCTGGTCCTGTTCCCTCAAGTGGTGTCACACATGGCGGAGCAGATCGCCTGGACGCGGTCGCTGGGCCAGGCGTTCACCTCTGACCGAGGCGCGGTATTTGACACCATTCAAAAACTGAGGAAACAGGCGCAGAGCGTCGGCACGCTGAAGAGCACGCCGCAGCAGGAGGTCGAGACGAAAACCACCTCATCCGGCGAAAAGGTGATCGTCATCGAGCCCACCAATCCGCAGATCGTGTACGTGCCGCAATACAACACCCAGACCGTGTACACACAACCTCCCACCACTACCGTGATCGTCCAGGAGGACAACAACGCCGATGCGGCGATTGCGGCGGGTCTCATCGGGTTCACCGCCGGTATCGCGATGGGCGCCGCGATGGACAACCACTACTACTACGGTCCCCATGGGTTCTACGGTGGCGGCTACATGTACAACGACGCGTGGGACGACTACTACGACAGGCGGGAAGATGCTCGCGAGGATTGGCAAGACCACCGCGAAGACCTTGTCGAGGAACGCGGCGATCGGCGGGAGAACACACAGGAGAACCGGTCAGAGCGCGCGGAGAATACGCAACAGCAACGCACTGATCGCCAGGAGAACCGCCCAGAGTCGCAGGCACAGCGAGCGGAACGGACGACACAGGCGCAAGACGCCTCGACACAGCGCGCGAGCGGCAGTCGTACTGGAAGCACAGAAGCTCGCGGCTATAGCAGCGGGACCCGAGCTGAGACGAGCAGCCAACGCGCCGGCTCGGACGCGTTCTCCGGCTATTCGAGCGGCTCATCTCAGCGCGCCGCCAGCACTCGGGGCCAGCAAAGCCGCAGCAGCAGCAGCGCCTCGCGCGGCGGCGCCTCACGCGGCGGCGGGCGTCGGCGCTGACCAGCGTGTTCGAAAGGGTCGACAATGAGCACGACGAATCGATCGAACGACGTCCCCAGCGACATCCGGCGGAGTCTTGTTGCGTGGTGTGCGTGCGCGTTGATAGCGGCTCCCATGTGTTGGAGCAGTGCGTCCGCGCAGGCGGCACGGCACTTCGCCTCACCTGAAGAAGCCGTCAAGGCGCTCATCGACGTGGTCAAGGCGGGGAATGTCACGGATCTCGTCGCGATGTTCGGGGCGGACGGCAAGACGTTGATCGAATCCTCCGACAAGGCGACGGCGCGGCAGAACCAGAAGGTATTCACCGTCGCGGTCGGAGAGCAGTGGCATCTCGAGGACGCCGCTCCGAATCGCAAGACACTCGTCATCGGCAATGAGGACTGGCCGTTCCCGGTGCCGCTCGTGAAGGAGACGAGCGGTTGGCGCTTCGACACGAAGGCAGGAGAGGAGGAAGTGATCGCCCGGCGGATCGGGCGCAACGAGCTGGCCGCACTCGAGACGGTGCGTGCGTATGTGACCGCGCAACGGCGCTACGCGCAACAGGCACATGACGGCAACCCCGCAGGCGTGCACGCCACGAAATTCGCGAGCGATCCGGGCAAGGAGAACGGCTTGTACTGGCCCGCGAAGACCGGTCAGAAGCGAAGTCCGCTCGGGGATCTGGTGGCGCAGGCGTCAGGAGAAGGTCGCGGCGTCGGCGGTGGCTCGCAGCCGTCACCCTTTCATGGCTACTACTTCAAGATCCTGAGGGCGCAGGGATCCGCTGCGGCGGGAGGAGCGAAGCAGTACACCATCAAGGGTCTGATGTCCGCCGGGTTTGCGCTGGTCGCCTGGCCAGCACAGTATGACGTGACCGGCGTGATGACGTTCGTGGTCAATCAGGACGCCATCGTCCATGAAAAAGACCTGGGCCCTGGAACGGATGCGGCGGCACGAAAGATGACCGCGTACAACCCGGACGCATCCTGGCGTCAGGTGCAGTAAGCCGCCATCTACATCGCCACCGTCGTCTTGCGGTCGTGTTGCTCGCCTCGACGCTCTCGTTCTCTGCGATCGAGCGACCGCTCCTGCGCCTGCGCGTCAAGGACCGCTCGACGTCCGATGCCGCGGATGACCTGCATGCACAGGCCGAGCAGCAATAGCGCGCAAGCCGCGTAGACCGCCGACATCTGCTTCGGCTCCAACGCGAACGCGAGCTCGAAGATGCGGAAGGCGACGACCAGGAACGCAGCGTACAAGCCCGCGGTCAGCGCCTTGAGTCGCAGCGACACGTGCGGTTCACTCTCGAGCCAGACGACGACGCCGGGCAGCATGCCGAGCGTCGACACCGTGTGGTACTCGTACGAGAGCGTGCCGAAGCAGATCGACAGGTTCATCAGCGCGAGCGAAAACGGCACGGCGAGCGCTCGGAACATCTCGTCGCGCCGTGCACGTGCCGGCTTCCACGCCCAGATCACGATCGCGGGCAACAGCGTCGCCACGACCGGCAACGCCTTCGCGACCATGCGCGGCACAAAATGCTGAAAGGTCAGGCTCAGGCGGTTCGGCACGGCCTCCAGCTCGTAGACCTGAATCGTGTGCCAGTACTCCTTGACTTCCTTGTAGAAGAGCGCGGTCGTGACGGCCGTGATCAGCGGGATCGCGAAGAACGTCCAGCGCCGAGACTTGGGACCGACCAGGAAACCGAAGGCTGTAAAGCAGCCCAGGAACGGCAGCACGGTCCACTTCAGCGCACCGATCGCGCCCGACGCCAGCGCCAGGCCGCGCGCGCTCGCCGGCCAGTAGCTGCAGGCCACGCACAGCGCCGCCGCGATCGTCGCGTAGATGTCGAACTGCCCGCGTTCGAAGTGCGTAAAGCCGATCGGGGTCAGCAGAAACAGGCATGCCTGCGCCAGCAGCACGGGCGCGATCTGCCGCGGCAGCTGCATCTTCCACAGCAGGAACGCGCTCACCGCAAACAACGCCGCCAGCATCGCCAGCGTGTGCACGAGCAGCGCGTTGGCATAGCTCAAATACGTGAGCGGCAAGTACAGCCAGTTCATCAGCGGCGGGTAGCCGGGTGGGCGCCCGAACACGTCGTTGTACGCAGGCGTGGTCGGGTTGTAAGCGGACTCGCCGTGGCGCAGCGCCAGCCCGGACGTGTAGACCTGACTGAAGTCGGCTCCTGCGGCACCCTCCGAGCCCTCGACATCGGAGGTCCCCGGCACAGGCATATGCGGGTAGACCGACACCGGCCGCTGCCTCGCGAGGCGCGAGCTCGTCAGCACGCGATAGTCATGCCCGAGCACGGTCGCGACCAGACCGAGGATTGATGCCCCGATCAGGATCAGACTGAAGCTCGTCGCGACGACCCTCGGCGAGCTGAACACGCGCGACAGTCGCGTCATTCCGCTCATCCGTCCTGGGCAGCGCCCTCGGCCACACCCACACCCCTCACCTTCGGGATCATGTTCTCCCACAGCACGGGCGTCGGGCGCGGTGTGATCGCCAATCGACGCGCGAGGCGAGCAGGGTCAGACGGGGTAGAGGGAAGCTGGACGGTCGGGATCACGTCGTCGGGTTGTCTGGCTGGGCCGCGCTGTTAAGTGTCCGAGGTGTGCGGCACTCTCGATCGGCTTGCAATACAACAGTGGAGAGCCCGCCAGCGATGATCGCCATCGCAGCCGCCACAGTCCGAATGGTTCGTGAGCGCACACATCGCCTCGAGGCGCAGTATACGGCGGTTGCCTCCCCGGATGCTGGACCGCCGTCTTGGCGTTATGCTGCGAGCCATCGCCCATGAGCCACGACCAAACGTTCCGCGCCGTCCTGTTGGTTGTCTTTCTTGTGGTCCTTCCCATCGGCATCTACCACAGGCTCAAGTCACAAGCGACGCGCGAGACACTCGATCGACGGCAGGAAGGCCTGTTCATTCTGGCGACGTTACGGCCTCTGGGCGCTGTGTTCTGGATCGGCGTGATCGCGTGGATGGTCGATCCAGGTTGGATGGAGTGGTCCTCAGTGTCCCTTCCGGTCTGGCTGCGATGGACAGGAGTCGGTGTGATCGCGATGGCGTGCGGGCTGCTGGTGTGGACCTTCCGCAGCCTCGGGAGGAACCTGACGGATACCGTCGTCACTCGGCAAAAACACACGCTCGTGGTGCAAGGCCCGTATTCCTGGATCCGGCATCCGTTATACGACTCGGCCGCGCTGCTCACGGCGGCAGTGTCTCTGATCGCGGCGAACTGGTTCCTCTTCGTGACCGGCGTTGCGATCTTTTGTCTACTCGTGATCCGAACGCGGACCGAAGAGGAGAAACTGGTGGCTCGCTTTGGAGACAGCTATCGAACGTACATGGAACGGACCGGGCGCTTCTTGCCTAGAATTGGCGCGAACCGCCGGACGGCCTGACCGGCGTTCTGCACGCCTGATCACAGCCTTTCACGATCTCCCTCCTATCCAAACCCTGCCGTGCAAGCCATCCGCCTCTCCTCGTTCTAGGAGCAGGAGGACCTATGAACCGCTTCGCCTATCTGACCGTCGCTGTCGTGGCGCTCGCCGCCAACCCTCGCGCCGAGATGTCCGCTTCACCCACCCGTCATCCGGGTGGGGATCTCAACATCCTCGTGGACGGTGCGGCCCAACGGCTGTACGCCCACGACGGGCGCTGGTACGTTGAAGCGCTGAACGGGCGGGAATATGCCCTTCAGCTGCGGAACCCCTACTCCGTCCGGGTCGCCGTGGCCCTCTCGGTCGATGGCCTGAACACCATTGATGCAGGTCGGACGACGGCCGTTGACGCGCGCAAGTGGGTGCTCGGCCCGCACGAGACGGTCACGATCAGCGGGTGGCAGACGAGTCGGACAGCGGCGCGCCGCTTCGAGTTCACAACCGAGGCACGTTCGTACGGGCAGGCTCTCGGCCAGACCGCTAACCTGGGCGTGATCACCGCCGCCTTCTTCAAGGAGCGCGCGGCCACGATCACTCCGTACTCGTCGAAGGACTCCCCTGCTTCTGCGCCCGCACCGCGGTCTGCGGCACCCGCCGAGCAGAAGCGTGCGGATGCCGCGGGCAGGGAGGAGGCGCAGGCCGATGACGAGTATGCCGCGACCGGCATGGGCCGCCGGACCGACCACGTCGTCAGGCAGGTATGGTTGGACCTGGAAGATACCCCCGCGCACACAGTCGCCATCCGCTACGAGTTCCGTGCACAGCTGGTCAGACTCGGGATCCTGCCGCCCGGACCCACGCCCGACCCCTTGCAGCGTCGTGAGCGCGCGCACGGTTTCGAGCCGGGCTTCAGTCCGGATCTGCCCAGCCTGCGATAGGGAGCCTCCTATGAGCGAAGTGCTGACAGCCGTTGTGCCGTAGGCCTTCGCTCAACCCGGCGATTCACCTGGTCTGGGCCCTTGCGTCCGCACGCCGCCTCGATACAGAGTGAGCACGTCATGTCCAAGAAGTCCCAGCGGGCTCAGAAACAGGCCGCGAAGCCTGCGGCCGACGTCAAGCCGCCGCGCCAACACCGTCAGAACGCGGCGCCCGATCGCACGACCCTTCCCAACTGGCCGCTGCTGGTGCTGTCGCTGATCGGGATGATCATCGCCGGCTACCTCTCCTATACCGGCTGGACGGGAAACGCCGCGGCGTTCTGCGAGGAGGGCAAGGGATGCGACATCGTGCAGTCCAGCCAGTGGGCGAAGTTCCTTGGCGCGCCCACGGCTTTCTGGGGCCTGCTCACCTACGCCGCGCTCGCCTACGTTGCCGCCCGCGTCAGCCGGGCATCGGTGCAGTGGCGCCGGGCGTGGATCGTGGCCATCGTCGGATGGGGGGTGAGCGCCTACCTCACCGCCGTCTCGTTCTTCGTCCTGCAGGCCACCTGCATCTACTGTCTCGCCTCGTTCGGGATTCTCACTTCGATCGTCGCGCTGCTCGTCTGGCGCCGGCCTGACACCATGCCGCGGTTTCTGTGGCCGCGGTGGCTGCTCCAGACCGGCGCAGCGGCGCTCATCGTGATCGCGACCATGCACGTCCAAACCCGGAGCGCCGCCATCTCCGCCGACGAAGATCCGTACCTCATGGGCCTCGCCGTGCGCCTGGCCGACAGCGGCGCGGTCTTCTACGGGGCGTCGTGGTGTCCCCACTGCCAGCAGCAGAAGGCGATGTTCGGCGCGTCGGTGAACCGGCTGCCCTACGTGGAGTGCAGCCCCGGAGGCCGCACCGCGCCCACCGCGCCCTCCTGCATCGCGGCGCGTGTGAACATCTATCCGACCTGGATCTTCGCAGACGGCGATCGCATTTCCGAGGTGCTGTCGACCGAGGAGTTGGCCCGAAGAGTCGGCTACAAAGTGGCAAGCAGCAAGTGACAAGCAACCAGTCGTTTCACGGGTTACTTGTCCATGCGATCGGAGAACCCTCTCTTACAAAGGGCGTTCATCCCGGCCTATCGTCGGTAGTAACCGATTCCGGAGGTTTGAGTGTCCCTCATTTCGACGAAAGCATCCCGCCTGGCCTTAGGCCTCGTGTGGACCGCGGTGGGATTCAGCCAACCGGCTTTTGCCGCGCCCGCGACGGTCGCCCAGAACAGCGCGACGATCGGCCTGTACGAAGTCTACGAACTGACGCTGACCTCAGACAGCCGGCTCTACGCCAATCCGTGGACCGACGCCGTGATCACCGCGATCTTCAGATCCCCCAGCGGAAAAACCTCCACTATCGGCGGTTTTTATTACGACACCGACGCGTTCAAAGTGCGGTTTACTCCACGGGAAACCGGCGCTTGGACCTGGACGCTCTCGATGACGGGCAGCGGTTCGTTCAACACTTCGGGGCAATTTACGGCGGTGGGCTCGAAGAAGAAAGGGTTCATGCGGGCCGACCCGGGACGCCCGCGCACGTTTTATACCGAAGGCAACGGCAAGAGCTTTCATGGCATTGGCATCAACGACTGTTGGAACGGAAACTATTTCCTGGACGTGCAGAACTTGGATGTGGGCCTGGATGCCTACTTCGATACCTGGAACGCGGCCGGCAACAACTTCTACCGCTTTGGGTTCTCAAACTGCGCCGACTATGTGTTCGCCTATGCCGGCTTGAACGTGAACAACAGCGGGAAAAATCGATACGACGTGGACGTGGGAAAGCGATTTGATGCCCTGGCGACGAAATTACGCGCGCTCGATTGGAAAATGATGGTCAGCTTTGTTGGGACCGGTTCTGGCTTCGTTTTCGACCTGTCCGATCCGGCGTATCGACAAGCCGTTCTGCACATGCATAAGTACATCATCGACCGCTGGGGCGCTTACGTGGATTTTTGGGAATTGACGAATGAAGTGAACCCCCTCAATCACCCGACCTGGCTTGACTACGCCACGGTGGTGACCACGTTCGTCCGCGGCTATGATCCCTATAGGCAGTTATTGGGCACCAGTTCGTCGTGCCAAAACAACTACTGGTCGTGTCCGTCGCCTGCGTTTGATGTGAATTCCGACATGCACGCCTACATGCCCTGCAATGGACATGAGGGGTGTACCGCCGCGAACACGGCCAGCGGGAGCCTGGACCTTGATGCTGCCTGGGTGCAGAACATCGATTTGATGAAAGCGGCAACACCATTGCCGCTCATCGCCGGCGAGGCGGGCAACCACGGCTGCAACGGCAATCCGGCAGGTGGGACCGATCCCCTCCGCGAGCGTTACCGGATCGGCCTATGGGTCACCTTTTTCAACCAGGTCATCCCGGTGTGGTGGAACTCTACGTCGATTAGTTACTGCGCCAGCGCCGGCAATATCTACATCGGCCCTGACGAAAGACGCCACTCCCGGGTGTTTGCCGATTACATCGCCAACTTCGACCTTCGGACCGCATCAAATATTCCGCTCACGTTATCCGATCCAACCAACAGCCGCGGGTACGGCATGGCCGGTGCGACCGATCTGGGGGCCTGGTTCGTTCACAGCACCAGCCATCTCACCCCGCTATCCGGCGGCCGAGTCACCTTGACCATTCCCGCATCCTTGAATGGGGCGCCAGGCTATTGGTTGGACACCAACACCGGCGCTGTCCTGGGCAAGTTCACAGCCATCAGCGGCCAGCAAACGCTCACCATCCCGCCGTTCACGATCGATATCGCTTTACGGATCCACAGAGACCGGGATGGCGAGGACGAAGTGTCTGCAAAATGACTTCGACCACACCACACCGGGCGAACTGAGCAAATTCAACGGCACGATGCAAGTGTCCGGGAAGTTGACGGGCCGCATCGATCGCTCTTTCTCGAGCGGGGCGGAGTGGTACGCTCGAGAGCTGGAAAAACGCCCTGACACATCGCGCCACGTCACGGAAACGGAAATGGAAATCTACCGCAGAGTGCCTGCTGACACTGCTCGCATGCCTCGTCGCGTCCCGACCAGCGTGGGCGCAAACGGCGTCAGCGACCCTGACCGGCACAGTGGTCGATGAGTCTCGCGGCGCCCTACCCGATGTCGACGTGATCGCGGTCAACGGCGACACGGGACTTCGCCGGCAGACGATCTCGGACGCGGAAGGCCACTTTACTATCGCGATGCTTCCACCCGGGCGGTATTCCGTAACAGGACAACGGGCCGGTTTCTCCGCTGCCGAGGTGAAGGACGTCCTCCTGAGCGCGAACGCCGAGGTGGCGATCACGCTGGAGCTGCGGATTGCGCCGTTCAGCGAGACGGTGCCCGTGCAGGTTGCGTCAGGGCAGCTGATCGCCGCGCCATCCACCATCGACGTGTCGCCGCTCGAGGTCCGCAGCGTCGCGGGCGCTGGAGAGAACATCTACCGCGTGCTGCAGACTCTGCCGGGCGTCGTCGCTGTGAACGACTTCGACAGCCGCTTGAGCGTGCGCGGCGGCGGACCGGATCAGAACCTCACCATGATGGATGGCATCGAGATCCACAACCCGTATCGCCTTTTCGGCTTGACGAGCGCCTTCAACCCCGAGACCGTCCAGAGCTTCGAACTGACCGCCGGAGCGTTCAGCGCCAAGTACGGGGACCGTCTGTCCTCGATTCTCGTCATCGAGAACCGCGCCGGGACCGAGCAGCGGCGGGTCGCCGGCTCCGCCAACGTGGCCGTCACCGACGCCAACATCGTCACCGAAGGCAGGCTGTTTGGCGGGGCGAGCGGATCGTGGCTGGTCACGGCACGCCGTACCTATTACGACCTGATCGCGGAGCGGCTCGTAGACAGCGACCTGCCAGGATTCGCCGACGTCCAGGCCAAGGTCGTGTGGTCGCCGCGCCCGGGTCAGCAACTGGCCATTGCCGGGCTCTCGAGCCGCGAGAGCACCGACGCCGAGTTCGACGGCGATACGGAAGGCGAACGGTTGAAGCTCCTCTCGAGCACACACAACGACCTCGCCTCCATTTCGTACCACGCGCCGTTCGGTGCGCGCGTGTCGAGCAAGACGACAGCGTCGTGGTATCACAATCGGGAAGAGCTGGACTTCGACGGCGATTTCAAGAGCGGCGCTCGGCGATCGAATAGCCCGGACGACGACGCGGTGCCTTTCGCCAACGTCGTCTTCACGCGCGGCGTCGGGGTGCGCGACGTTGCCGTGAGGCAGGAGCTCGTGGTCAAGGCCGCTAACACCCATCTGCTGGAGACGGGCTTCGAGAGCCACTCGCTCCAGACGGAGTGGGACTGGCGGATTGCCGGCGACCGCAATCCAAACGAAGCGAACGGATCCAGCGCGCTCGGCGGCGCGGCGCTTCCGTCGTTGCTGGACTCGTCACGTTCAGCCTGGCGCGCCGGCGCATGGCTGATCGACCGCTGGACCCTGACCGAACGGCTCACCGCGGAGCCGGGGTTGAGGATCGATTGGAGCGGACTGGCAGGCGAGGTCGTGGCGTCCCCTCGACTGGCGCTGGCCGCCGACCTCGGCAGGGGCCTGCGCCTGCGCGTCGCCGGCGGCCTGTTCACGCAAGGTCCGGGCTACGAGAAGCTGCTGCAGTCGGACTACTTCGTCGATTTGAGCAACACGGGCGAGCTCGGCTTGAGGAGCGAGCGTGCCTGGCACGGACTCGTCGGCCTCGAACGCACACTCGGGCGGGGGATCGTCGCGCGCGCCGAGGCGTACTACAAGCAGTTCGGCCGGCTCATTGTCGGGCGGCTCGAGACTCCAGACGAACTTGCCGCACGCGTAGCCACCTACGACTTTCCTGCCGACCTCCACGATCAGCTTCCGAGCGCCCCGCAGATCACCACCATTCCCGGAAACGATGGCGCCGGCCGCGCGTACGGGGTCGACCTGTATCTCGCACGGCGAGCGCGCTCGTCGAGCGACCGTGTGAGCGGCTGGCTGTCCTACACATGGGGTCGAGCAGAAACGACGGCGTATGGACGAACGTACGCTTCGGACTACGATCGTCCTCACGCGCTGAGCCTGGTCGCGAACTATCGACTGAGCCGGTTGATCGAGCTCGGTACGACCGTGCGTGCGCAATCCGGATTTCCCTACTCGATACCAGTCGGCGCGCGCGTGGCGCCCGCCGAAGACGCCGGCGACATCGATGGTGACGGGAACGCGACCGAGCTCGTCCCCCTGCGGGATGCGGTCGGCCTGCCTGTGTGGACCGCCGACTTTGGCGACTCGAGCAACCTGAATTCCGGCCGGCTGCCAGTGTTCGCGCGCGTGGATCTGCGGGCAACATTCCGGCCGCGGTGGCAGAACGGCCGATGGCAGCTCTATGTCGAAGTCATCAACCTCTTGAACCGGGACAACGTCGGCAGCGTGGACACCGAGCTCGTATACGACCCCAACGCGGACCGCCCCCGCGTGATCACGACCACCGAGGGGGCACTACCGCTGCTACCCTCGTTCGGTGTGCGTTTCAGGTACTGAGTGCGCGTGGAAGAACAGTAACGGTGAAGAAGTCGCGCGCTACCGGTTCCGTCGATGGTCGGCCAGCCACTGGCCGCTGACCGGATCGAGGCTGCTGACGGAACGCGAGTGCAGACGCCGACGGCGCCACCAGGCGAGGAACAGTGGCACAGCGACAACGATTGCCACGGCGAAGGCCAAAAGCGGAAGCTTGAGATCGTTGAGCATGGGCTGACAAGGAAAACGGGATGGCGCCGACGCGTGTCAGACGGCCTATCGGACAGATCGGTCGCGAGGTGTAGGCCAGCTGGCTGAGGCCCCTCGATCTCGACCGGATGGACTAGCGGTCCGCGGTCAGCGAGAGGCCTACGACAAAGCACGCGCCGATGGGGACGGCGCCGAACGTGACCACCCTGGCTTCTGGCCGGAATACGACATGCTCCGACACACGCCAGTGCAACCCGGCACCGACGTGTCCGAAGAGAGCGGGGTAGTCACGCCACCTGAGCGACCGGCAAGATAGGTAACAGGATTCTTCCGGCCATTGCCGCCTGACACTGGGCTTCTCGCCCGCACGATTGGTCCACAACCGGGCATGGACGTGGCTGCTGAACGCC
>Ga0075418_10004243_pt1 | contig 16354 bp, 15 predicted proteins | sample SoiMetdeltSBSDD2_FD_81776 | JGI IMG/M metagenome (GOLD analysis project Ga0075418, IMG submission 81776) | Bulk soil microbial communities from a Populus tree surrounding site in Tennessee, USA - Soil MetaG P. deltoides SBSDD2 | ecosystem: Environmental > Terrestrial > Soil > Tree plantation...
GCGGCGGAGTTCGTCGCCGGCGAGCTCCTCATTCAGTTCCAGCCGGGCACCACGGCCGCGGATCGAGCCGATGCGCGGAGCTGGGTGGGCGCACTGCGGCGTGAGCTGCTCCGTGGAAACGGCAATGGCGAGCTCGAGGTGGCCCGCGTCCCCGGACGCGCCGTGCAGGACGCCGTTGCGCTCCTGCGGCAGCATCCCGCGGTGCGGCACGCGGAACCCAATTGGATTTATCGTCATCACACGATGTCCGACGACAGCTATTACACGACGGGACTGCTGTGGGGCATGTACGGCGACACCACGGAACCCACTAATCAGTTCGGCAGTCAGGCGGGCGAAGCATGGGCCGCGGGCCATGTCGGGAGCGCGTCGGTTGCCGTCGGAGTCATCGACGAAGGCATCGATTTCAATCACCCGGATCTGGCCGCGAACATCTGGACGAACCCAGATGAGGCGGCCGGCCAGCCCGGTATCGACGATGACGGCAACGGCTATGTCGACGACCTGCACGGCTGGGACTTCTCGCAGAACAACAATTCCATTTACGACGGCGCGCCTGGCAACAATACCGACGCGCACGGCACGCACGTCAGCGGAACCATCGGGGGCTTCGGCGGCAATACCCAGGGCGTGGCCGGCGTGAACTGGAACGTCACGCTCATTTCAGCAAAGTTTCTGGGACCGAACGGCGGCACACTCGCCAACGCGGTCAAGGCGATCGACTACATCACCGACCTGAAGACCCGGCACGGGTTGAACATCGTCGCGACCAACAACTCGTGGGGTGGGGGAGGCTTTTCGCAGGCGTTGCTCGATGCGATCGTGCGCGGCGCAAACGCCGGGATCCTGTTCATCGCAGCGGCGGGGAACGGCAACAATGCCGGCATCGGCATCAACAACGACAGCACGCCGCAATATCCCTCGAGTTACAGCACGAACGCGGCCCTCGGTTGGGATGCGGTGATCGCTGTCGCGTCGATCACCAGCACGGGGGCGAAATCGAGCTTCTCCAACTATGGGAAAACATCCGTCGATCTGGGCGCCCCTGGCAGCGGCGTTTGGTCGACCACTCCCAACAATACGTACAGCTCATACAGCGGCACCTCGATGGCTACGCCGCACGTCACGGGCGCGGTGGCAATGTACGCATCGCTCAATCCGACCGCGACGGCATCGGATATCAAGACCGCCATCCTGAACTCGGCGAGCGCGACGCCAACCTCGTCGCTGACCAACATCACGGTAACCGGAGGGCGGCTCAATATCGGCGAGTTTGCCGGGCCGCCGCCTCCGTCGGCCCCGGAGAACGGCCCGAGCGATCTGACTGCGACGCCGGTCTCGTCCAGTCAGATCAACCTCGCGTGGACGGACAACTCCACCGAAGAGGACCAGGTGGATGGATTCGAAATCCATCGATGCCAGGGGGCCGGCTGCATGAACTTTGCGATGGTCGCGACGGTCGGAGCCGACGTCGCCACCTACAGCAACGCTGGCCTATCGGCGAATACAACGTACCGCTACGAAGTGCGGGCGTACAACAGCGGAGGTCCGTCGGGGTTCTCGGCCCCCGCACAAGCAACAACCCCGCAGCCACTCGCGCTGCCCGCCGCACCGACGAGCCTGACGGTGGCGACCGATTCGGGGGGTGTGATTCGCCTCGCGTGGACGGACAACTCGACAAACGAAGACGGCTTCCGAATCGAACGGTGCCCCGGGTCGTCCTGCACGAACTTCACGCAGATCTGGCAGATCGACGCCAATGTCACCACGTATCAGGACGCAAGTGGCATCTCAAACCGCTGGTACCGATACCGTGTGCGTGCGTTCAATGCACAGGGCAATTCGGCGTATTCGAACATCGCACGCACGAAGGCGCCCTGACGTGACGGCCTAGTCGGCTTCCGCGAAGAAATCCGCCCTGGTCCACGGCGAAGCCTCGAGCGGCAACGATTGCTCGGGGATCGCCGTGGCGCTGCACCTGAACAGCATCTCGTAAGGCAAAGGTCAAAAGTCAAAGGTCAAACAGTGCCAGGACGTGGTTTGACTTTTGACCTTTGACTCTTGACTTTGCGTGTTTCTGTTTAATTGCTCCCGCCGGTCCCGTCCGGCTCATATAATCCACAGCAAACTTGACTCATTCGTAATGAATCTGGCCATTCAAGACGTCTAGGGGCGGGTGCAAGAAGTTGGAGGAGCGGTCATGACTAGAAAAGCCAGCAGACGCGAGTTCGTGCAGGTTGCCGGCCTGGTTGCGCCAGGATTGATGGTGGCGACTCTTCCGCAGGCGACCGCCTTGGCTCAGACCCAGGCGCGACCTGCGCCGAACACGATGGGCGCGCGCTTTCGCGTTCTGCTCAATGGGCCGGAGCCATTGATATGCCCCGGCGCCTACGATGTCCTGACGGCTCGTCTCATTGAAGTGCACGGGTTCAAAGCCGCGTTTGTTGGCAGCAGCGCCCCCAATCAGGAGTTGGTTGCCCTGCCGGACCAGGCGATCGTCACGGTGTCCGAGATCATCGCTTACAACAGCGTCATCGCCGCGAACGTGGATATCCCGATACTCGCGGACGTGGACGATTTCGGCGCCACGCCCCTGAATGTGTACCGCTTTGCAAAGCAGGCCGAAAAGGGCGGCATCGGGTGCGCGGCCTTCGATGACCGGATGCCACTCAATCGCGCGACTGCCTATAACGTTCCGGGCGTCTTTCCGAAGGCCCGGATGGTCGACAACATCCACGCGGCCGCTGACGCGCGCACGGACATGGTCCTGATCGCGCGGTGTCTCGCTCCGACGCCGAACAATTCATACACAGAGATGCTGGATCGAGCGGCCGCCTACGCCGAAGCCGGTGCTGACGCCGTGTGGATTGGATTGCCGACCGCGCAAGACTACGTACGTGCGGCCGGCATGGTCAAAAAGCCGCTCATGGCGGTGATCGGTGGAGCGAACTTTCCGGCCACGGCAGCCGCGATGAAGGCAGCCCGCGTCGCGGTCGGCCAGTCCGCGAGTATGGTCAACATCGCGTTGGGCGCGATCGACAAAGCCCTGATCGAGCTGAAAACCACGGGGCGAATGACCGAAGCGCAGAAGGGGGCTTTGAACCGGGAGACTGCGGACAAGGTTGAGCAGGTCGAAGAACTCAACGCCCGCTCGCGGAAGTACAACCTTCCCGCCGCGTCGGCTCCTGAACGCCAGCCGTAGCCGATCACCTGACCGGTCGGTCGCTGACGTCACCTCGTTCAGGATGTCCTTGTTTGACAACGGCTGAGCTTTCCGCCAAGAATCCCTCACCACTCCTATCGCGGGCTCCAGCGACTGTCTCCGAGGAGAAGTATGACGCACCGAATCCCGCGTTCCGTCCGCCTCGTTGCGATCGTTTTCCTTCTGTTTCCAATCGATCAGCCTCTGAACCTAGAAGCCCAGTCCTCAGACGATGCCTGCGTCGTCAGCACGCCAAGCGGCGTGGTCCGAGGCGTCCTGCGAGGCACCGGCTGCACCTACCTTGGAATTCCGTATGCGACGCCGCCGGTTGGAGACCTGCGGTGGAAGCCGCCTCAACCGAAGACACCTTGGGCTCCCGCCGTACTGTCCGCCACGGTGGCACCTCCCAACTGCTCGCTGATCAATCCGCCCACGACCGGTCAGCCCACAGGGAGCGAAGACTGTCTGATGCTCAATATCTGGGCACCGCCACGCCCCGCGCAGGCGCCCGTCATCGTCTGGTTTCACCCCGGAAATTTCCAGGCTGCGTCGGCCAATCTTGCCGCCGCCAACGGCGAGCGATTCGCTCAGGAAAGAAACGCGATCGTGGTCGCTCCCAACTACCGCCTGGGTCCCTTCGGGTTTCTCGCCCACAGCGCCTTGACGCTGGAGGATCCGGCCTACCGGTCGTCGGGGAACTATGGCTTGCTCGATCAGCGCGCGGCACTTGCCTGGGTGCGGGATCACATCGCAGCGTTTGGCGGCGACCCACGCAACGTCACGATCGTCGGAGCATCGGCAGGCAGTCAGAGCGTCAATTTTCATCTCCTCTCGCCGGCGTCCGCAGGGCTGTTCCACAAGGCCATTATGCAGAGCGGGTTTGTTACCGCGCGCTGGACCAACGCGAAGGAAGCCGAATCTCAAGGCGAGCAGTTTGCCAGGGCTCTTCAATGCACGGACGCGAGAACCGTTCTGGCGTGTCTTCGATCGAAAACAAGAGATCAGGTGCTGAGGGCGCTGCCGCTCGATCAGGCGCAGATACTGGAAACCGAGGCCGTGCAGTGGAGCCCGATTGTCGATGGACTGGAAATTCCGGATCAGCCTCGAGATCTGTACCGGCGCGGACGGTTCGTCCGGGTACCGCTCATTGTCGGCGTGAACAGAGACGAGGGCTGGACGTTCGTCGATCGGAGCTTTCCGGGGAGTTTCGACACTGCGCACTACGAGTCGACCGTGCGAGGCGAGTTTGGTGCCGACGCGCCGGCAGTCCTGAGCCTCTATCCGGCATCGGCCTTTCCGTCGCCGAAGGATGCGCTTTCACAACTGACAGGTGACGCAGAGTTCGCGTGCGAAGCACGCCGCGTCGCGCGTTTCATGTCACAGGCCCGCGTCGATGTCTACTTCTACTCCTTCGAGCACATCGTCGACGCCGTTACGCCGGGTCGGGTAATCCACGGGATGGAAACGAACCTGGTATTCGGCAACAACTTCGCCGCGCCGGCCAACCACGTGCTCACTGCTGCAGACCTCGCGCTGTTTCGGACGATGAGTGGGTACTGGGGACGTTTTGCCGATACTGGGAACCCGACCGCTCCGGGCGTCGCGCGCTGGCCTCTGTTCCGCGTGGATCGATACCCGATTCTTTCGGATCGCTTTGTCATTCTGGACGATACCGTCACCGACGCGAACCGATTTCGCGAACACCACTGTAACTTCTGGGACCGCTTCTATTTCCGCTCCGTCATCGGCACCGTTCCAGCGTCGGCGCGGTAGAACCGGCACGCCATCCGCGCGCGGAGGCTTCTTAGTTACCAACGCGCGCAGTAGCTTTGGACGACTCGCCTAAAGGGGGCAGCGTGTACCCCTGCGCAGCAAGAAGCGAGCGTACACCGTCGAGCGCTTTGCCCTGATCTTCGACCGCGTCGGCCAGCCGTGTATTGGCATCGAGCAACGCTGCAGTCGTCCGCCGATGCTCGGCGATCAGGAATGCCACGACGCCGCCCGCCAGCAGCCAGGGCAAAACGGAATTCTTGAATTCTGTCCAGATATTCATTCATACCTCCGCAATCGGTGCCATATGCTTCTCGAAGCTGCGTCTGATGTCGCGGCGATCAATCGCCCCAGCGCAGTACCTCGAGGCGAACGCGGGTGCGGCCTTGCCGGATGAAGCCAAGTGCCTGGGCCGCACCGTACGAGAGATCGATCAGAACGCCGTCGGCTTGAGGACCCCTGGCCGGCCCTCGATCCAGAACTCGCACATCGACAGCCCGTTGGTTCGTCAGATTTGTCACACGCACGATCGTTCCGAACGGGTATGTAGGATGTGCCGCTACCATCGCTCGCATATCGAACCGTGCGCCGCTGGCTGTCGTCTTGCCGTCGAATCCGGGTCCGTAATACGAGGCCAGACCCTCACGAACGTCACGGACGCTCGTGACCGTTCGCGATCGAGCTGCACAGCCGGGAACAAGTATCACGACCGCGAGAATCAGGACTGTGGGTTTTCGCATCGGTTCGCCGCGGCCGAACGTATTTACCGCGAAGCCTCGTCATGCACAGTCGCAGAATTCCAGATCGCCCATATTGCACGCTCCACGCCTTCGACATCAGCGCGGACGTCGGTTACCGAGGACTCGCGATCGTCCTCCATGCTGACAAGAGATCCAATCGTCAGTCGAACATACCCCACCCCTGCCGCGGACTCGGGCCACGCGACCATCACCCAATCGCCATCCTCTCGCGTCACTTGCAGCACGCGTCCGCGCCCCACATACCCGATGATGGGGGCCGCTACCGTCGCGGATTCGTGCACGTCGATCGACGGCGCTTCGATGGTGAGCGTCGTTTGTGCACGAAGGCCGACAGGAATCAAGACAATGGCCAGGACGCCCGCGAGTACGTGACGAATCATGAACAATTTCCTCCCGTTTCGAGCCGCCAGGGCTGAGCGGTTCGGGAGTCCAAGAGGTGTGCCGCGGGATCGAGCGGAAAATCCCGGGCATTCTCAGGTTTTTGGGGGCGCGTCGATTACGGAAGCGTCATCGGGCGGCGATCTTGGCGGTTCCAATACCGTGATCGAACAGACGCAGATCGACGGATCATCCCCTCATTATTTGGTCGTCACCAACGGACATGACAATTCAAAGGACGCGCAATGCAACGATGATGATCAGCGAACGAGCGATCAGGAATGCTGGAGCAGTGTGGCGATGTCAGCAGCGACGCGTTCCGGGCGTTCCCAGTTCGGGCAGTGACCAGTCTCGTCGTAAATGGTCAGCCGCGCAGCCGTCAGGGCAGCCATCATCCGATCTTGATCTGCGCGAGAGAACAATGCGTCCCGGTCACCCCACAACAATAGGGTGGGCGCCTGGATTCGCGCGAGTTGGCGTGTGTCGTCGTACGCCAGCATCTGATCGATCATGAGACGCCAGAGACGTGGCGGCAGTTTCAGGCTTTCGGCGACGATCCGCTCGAAGAAGTCGGCGGGAAGCGGTTGGTAGGCGGTGCCGGCCTGGAAGTCGCGCGCGAATTGCTCCGGGATCGGATCGGGCAGATCGCGCAGCGACTTCTGCAGGTCCTGAGTGACCGGATTCGACGTCGAGAAGCCGGTGTCAATCAACACCAGGGCCGAGACTCGCTCGGGGTGCGCAACCGCGACCTGCCGCGCCACAAAGCTGCCGTACGAATGGCCGACGAGCGTCACGCGCGTGATCCCGACCGCGTCGAGAAAGGCGATTGCGTCCGCGCACATGTCGGCAATCGCATATCCCGACTCCGGACGGTCCGAATCGCCAAAGCCACGCTGGTCTGGTGCGAAGGCGTGCAGTCGTTCAGGTAAGAGCGGGAGGACCCGGCTGAAGGAGAACCAGGAGTCAGGCCATCCGTGGAGAAACACGATTGGTTCACCCTGGGGATCGCCGTGTTCCGCGTAATGAAGGAACGGCCCGGTCGCTATCGGAATCGTGGCGAATCGCATTTGCCGAGTTGCCTCAACGCTTCTTCCGGGACGCCGCGACGCGCACGAGCGCCATGCGCGTTTTGATGAGTCGTGTCACCAGCGATACCGGAACAGGTCTGTCGAGAGGGAACTGGACGGTGCCGGCCGACGTCTTGTACCCCTTGAGGGCCGCCGCATGGCGCGCACGAATGTCGGCCGTCATCGGGAAGAGACTCACGTGGTCCTTGAATCCGGCATAGTAGAGGAAGACGCGATCGTAGAGCCGGAACCCGGGCATGCGATAACTGAACGACTCGGTTGCGTCCGGCGCGACGTCGCGCACGACGCTGCGAATCACGTTGAGATGTCTGCGCGCATCCGGTGGTAGCGCTGCCAGATACGCTTTGACCTGCGCCGAAGGCGACATCCTCGAGAGGATAGCGGAAAGTTCACGCTGCCGTGACCTGACTGTGATGAAATCCGCAAAAGACCTGGTTGTGGCGCCTCTTCTCGACCCTTCAGCCGCTGCACGGCTCTTCCCGACCCTGACGCCAGCGCAGATCGCGCGGATCGCAGCACACGGAACGAAGCGGTCTACAACGGCCGGAGAGGTTCTAATCGAGCCAGGTGCCCGACCTGCGCCGTTCCTCGTCGTGCTCGAGGGCGAGCTTCAGATCCTCCGCCCCTCACCCGATGGCGACGAACTGATCGTCACCCTTGGTCCGGGGCAGTTTGGGGGCGAAACGAATCTGATGACCGGCCGCCCCGCGCTCATCCGTGCTCGCGCCGGTGCGTCCGGTACTGTCATCCAACTCGATCACGATCGTCTGCTCGCGCTCGTGCAGACCGACGCGGAGCTGGGCCAGATCCTGCTGCGGGCGTTCATTCTGCGGCGGGTGGAGCTGATTGCCCGCGGTTACGGCGATGTCATCGTCATAGGCTCGACGCATTGCGCCGGCACGCTGCGTATCAAAGAGTTCCTGGTTCGCAACGGCCATCCGCATGTCTATATCGATCTCGACCGCGAAAGCGACGCTCAGGAACTGCTCGACCGCTTTCACGTCTCGTCGGCAGATATTCCGGTGCTCATCTGCCGCGGCAAAGACGTGTTACGCAATCCGTCTAACCAGCAGATCGCCGACTGCTTGGGTTTCAACCCCACCATCGATCGATCGCACGTGCGCGACCTTGTGGTCGTGGGGGCCGGGCCGGCGGGTCTTGCGGCTGCCGTCTACGGAGCCTCGGAAGGACTGGACGTGCTGGTGCTGGAAGCGGATGCGCCCGGCGGCCAGGCAGGAACGAGCTCGAGAATCGAAAACTACCTCGGTTTTCCGACCGGCATTTCCGGGGCCGAACTGACGGGTCGTGCGCAGGCCCAGGCGCTGAAGTTTGGCGCGCAGATTCTGGTGGCACGCCGTGCGGCGCAGCTCGTGTGCGATCGGCAGCCGTACCGTGTGGAGATCGACGCCGGTGCGCCCGTTGCCGCGCGCACCGTGATCATCGCAACGGGAGCGGAGTATCGTCGGCCCCCAATCGAGAACCTCGCACAATTCGAGGGGGCAGGGGTCTACTACGCGGCGACACCGATGGAGGCGCAGCTGTGCGCCGATGAGGAGATCGTCGTGGTGGGTGGCGGCAACTCGGCAGGGCAGGCCGCCGTGTTCCTCGCGCAGACGTGCCGGCGTGTGCATATGCTCGTTCGCGGCGACGGCCTGGCTCAGACGATGTCGCGGTATCTGATTCGACGCATCGAAGACAGTCCCACAATCACGTTGCACGCACGCACGGAAATCGTCGCGCTCGAAGGAAACGGCCACTTGGCGGAAGTCCACTGGTCCTCTGGTGGCTCGGGTACGCCCGAACGGCATGATATCCGCCACGTGTTCATGATGACGGGCGCCGTCCCGAATACCCGATGGGTGAAGGGATGCCTGGTGATGGACGAGAAAGGTTTCATCAAGACGGGTGCCGATCTATCCCGAGAGGATCTCGTCGAAGCGCAATGGCCGTTGGCGCGGGCTCCGTATCTTCTCGAGACGAGTCGCCCCGGCGTATTTGCCGTCGGCGACGTCCGAGGTGGAAATATCAAGCGGGTCGCATCGGCTGTGGGCGAAGGGTCGATTGCGGTCGCTTTTGTCCATCAAGTGCTGAGCCAGTAGCGATCTCTTCTCGAGTTCCTTGACAATGCAACGGCGGGACTGCTAAACAGCATCCACTTCGCGGCGTCCACAACGAGCCAAGGGCGCTGCCCTTGATCTGGCGAAGAAGAAATGATCCAAGAGAGGTGCGTATGCGTGGAGCGATGCGTGGAGTAGCCCTTTTCCTTGCCGGTATTTTTGTTGGCGCGGGCCTGATGACGTCTCTCGCGGCTCAGGGCACTCTGAACAACGGTTTGCGGCTCAACCACGTCGGAATTTCCGTCCCGAACTTCCAGGAGACGGTCAACTTCTACGAAAAGGTCATGGGCTTCCGCGTGTCCCACCGGTTCGCACCGAACCCTGACGGGCGTCCCGGTACCGCATTTGTCCAGATCAGCCGCGACACGTTCATCGAGATCGCACCCGCGATGCCCGATGCGAAACCGGCGATCACGCACATCGGCATCGGCGCCGACGATATCAAGGCCACGGTCGGGCGCCTTGCGCAGAACGGCGGCAAGCCGACCGAGCCGAACAAGAGCGCGAACAGCGGCTCGATTCTCGCGAATATCACCGACACTGCCGGCATCAGGACCGAGTTGAACGAACAGCCTCCCGGTTCCATGATGCGGCAGGCGATCGACAGCTGGAAATAGAGAAGAAAGGAGTCGCTCGTGACGCGCTCACTGTTGGGGCTTTGTGCCGCGGCCGTCATTCTGGGAGCCTCGGGCGCCGCGGTCGCGCATCACGGCGCCGCGACGTTCGATACAGGCAAGACACTGGTCCTCGAAGGCGTCGTGACGGAGTGGGTGTGGGCCAACCCGCACTGCTTCCTCAAGTTCGACGTGAAGGGACCTGATGGCACCGTCCGCACCTGGACGACGGAAACCAGCAATCCGCCTGATATGGTCAACCGAGGCTGGAATCGCCGGTCGCTCAATCCCGGCGATCGTGTGACAGTAACGGTGGAACCGGTCAAGAGCGGCAGCCCGGTCGGGCGCGTGCTGGAAGTTGCGCTTCCAGACGGACGTGTACTCAACGCGCGCGGCGGCGGTGTCACGGCGGCGCCCGGTCGGCAGGGTGGCACACCTCAATGACGCGCGACGCGCCAAGGAGCATGAGGGCCATGTCACATCGCCTCACGATAATCGGTCTGACCCTGACGTCTGTCGTGACGTTCTGCTCCGTCGCGTTCAATCAGGAACAGATCGTCCGCGTCCCGGGCGCGGTGTACGACGCCGACTTTCCCAACGAAAAGCCGGGCCCGGCGCCGCGGCGCGATCTCTCCGGAATCTGGGAGCCGGCCCGCGGCCCCGGTGATGCAATCGGAGCGCAGGGCGCGAAGAGCTACCCGGATACGGGACGCCCGGAGCACCAACTGCCGTTTACAGCTGCAGGGCTGAAAGCGAATCTCGCGAACAAACCCGCGTGGGGCCCACGCGCGGTGGCGTCGGCGGTCTCAAACGACCCGCAGCCGACCTGCGAGCCGCAGGGATGGCCGCGCATCATCCTGCACAACTACCGCACGGCCCAGATCGTTCAGACTCCGAAGCAGGTCCTCATCCTGTACCAGTTCAACCGGAAGTGGCGGAACATCTGGACCGACGGTCGCGCAAACCCGAAGGTGGACGACTTCCTCGAGCCGCGGTGGTGGGGTTATTCGGTCGGCCGATGGACCGACGACTACACCTTCGTCGGCGAAACCGTCGGCCTGGACGAGCGGACGTGGCTCGACAACGTCGGGCGTCCGCACAGCCTCGAGGCGCGGATCGAGGAACGCTACGTCCGTCGGGATGCCGTCCACATCGACGTGACGATCACGATCGATGACCCCGCGTACTACTCCAAGCCGTGGGTGGCACTGGACCGCATGCCGCTGCGGCTGCAGCCTGACACGTTCGACATCAGGGAAATGGAGTGCTCGCCGAGCGAATTCGCGCGCTACACGAAGGAGTTCGCCGAGCCGGCGGCCGCGGAACCAGCCAAATGAGCGTCGACTGCGACCGATGCTGGGGAAGCTGAATATCAAAGCCGGGAAGCCACACGAACGAGAATGTCAGGTCGTCCCTTAATCGTCGAATCAACGATTGCAACTCAGGTGCATGGCCGCTTCCTCGTGCGCCCGCAGCAGTCGTCGTCTGTTCTCATCGGATTTCACGGCTACGGTGAATCGGCGGATGACCAGTTGCCGCGGCTTGCGGCGATTCCCGGCAGTGACGACTGGATTCTGGTGTCGATTCAGGGACTCTATCGGTTTTACGAGCGCCGCACCGAAAGAGTCGTCGCCAGCTGGATGACGCGCCAGGATCGTGAGCTTGCGATAGCCGACAACATCACGTACGTCTCCCGCGTGCTGAAACAAGTGCTCGAAGGTCGCGAGGTGGACGTGATGGTCTTTGCTGGTTTTTCGCAGGGTGTGGCAATGGCCTTTCGCGCGGCTGTGTCAGCGGCAGCGCCGCGGCGTCACGTCATTGCCGTTGGCGGGGACGTGCCGCAAGAACTCGGCTCCACGGAACTACGTCAACTGTCATCCGTGCTGATCTGCCGCGGCAAAGAAGATCAATGGTATGGCGGAGACATATTTGCCACGGACGTGCGTCGGCTGAAGGAAGCGGGCCTCCCTGTTCAGGCGCAGGTCGTCGCCGGTGGTCACGAGTGGTCTGGCGAGGTGAACGATGCCGCCGGACGATTTCTCGGGGAACAGGCGCTAGCCGCCGCTCACGATTAGTGGTATGTCCTTCCTGAATCACCACCGGCCGCGCCGATGTCGCGGCCGGAAAATCGGTCGAACGCTTGTTGTGAGCGGTACTCATTCAGTTGAGACAGTCCACTAGATGGGTCGATCAGAGTTGACGCGCGCACTATTCGTCATTCCTACGACGCTGCTGTCCGCCGCGACGGCAGTTCTGGTCGTGCACGGTCAGCAACCCGTGCAGCCCGCCGTCCGCACCGTCTGGGATGGCGCCTATACCGACGCGCAGGCCGTGCGCGGCGAGGCGCGTTACCTCGCGAACTGCAGCCGCTGCCACGGAGAGGGCCCCCGCCGCGGCGAAGCGTTCATGCGCGACTGGAGCGGCATCGACGTCGGCGCCCTCTTCGCCCGCATAAAAGCCTCTATGCCGCCGGGAGCGCCGGGCAGTTTCACCGACGCCGAGTACCTGGACCTCGTCGCCTACATGCTGCGCGTCAACGAGTTCCCCGCAGGGCGCGAAGAGCTCCGGCCCGAGACCGCCGGCAGCATCCGCGTCGAGGGACGCAGCGGCCTCGAGCCCGTGCCGAATTTTGCGCTCGTGCGCGTCGTCGGCTGTCTCGGTGCCGGTCCCGGCACCGATTGGACGGTGACGAACAGCAGTGCGCCGGCTCGCACGCGCGATCCGGCCGCATCGACCGGTGAGGAGCTGAACGGGTCCCAGGCCACCGTGCTTGGCGCCGCGACGTTTCGACTGATGAATGTCTATCCGCGCCCCGAGGCGTACGCGGGCCACAAGGTGGAAGCCAAAGGTTTCTTGATCAGAGATCCGAGCGGTGACCGGCTCAACGCGACTGCGGTGCAAAGTCTTGCGCCGCGCTGCGAGAAGACTGTTCCGTAAGCTCTACGGTTTTTGAGCGCGCCCGGGATCGCGGAACTCTTTGTTGTAGCCCTCGACTTCGTTCATCGGCGCGCAGATCCCCTCGGTGATGCCGGCGAACAGCCCATACCAGCCAAAGTACGTCGAGGCCTCGCGCGGTATGCGTTTATAGGTCTTCTTCGAGCCCACGTACGGGGCGGTGTAGTACTCGGGATCGTGGAGCGTCAGCTGCAGCTCCAGGGTATTGGCGTCGATGCGGCGCCACGTTTCCTCGATCCGCGCGTGAAAGCTCTTTGGATTTCCCTGGTTGTCGAGCCACGCGCGCTCGTCGAGACCGACCGTGTTGACGACCAGCATGTTGCCCTTCCATGCCGCAACCGAGTGGCCGTACCAGGCCGGGCCGAGGTTCTCGAGGTTGTCGCCGGAGGGCAGCTGCCGCCCGTCGGTCCAGAGCACGCGGACACGATGCTCCCACTGGAAGAACTGCAGGAGCCGGTCGCGCAGCATGACGAACTCCATCGGCTCGTCGTCATTCAGAAGTCGTGGGAATCCCATCGGGTTGCAGGCGTACCAGGGTGCGTTGCCGAATGCGCCTGGTGTGTCGGGCCTGCGTCCGACTTTCGCCGCCTCGCCGGCGGTTGTCAGAGGCGGAGGCGGAGTGCCGAGCGTGTGATCGTTCCTGGTCAATGTCCAGATCCCGGACAGATCGCGCGGATCGAACTTCGCGTCGCCGGCGCTCGTCTCGTACCGCTGTCGCACTCTGTCTCTGTCGCCCTGCGCGTGTACGACCGCGGCCAACGACAGCAGAAGAAGGACCGCAACGACCGAACGACCCTGCATACGTGGAGCTCCTAGTTCAACGGGTTGGCGCCCGTTTCGCGTGACATGATTTCGGACCCATCCGCGAGAATGACCTTCACGACGATCGACATGGCCGACCCGTTGGCGGCGGGGTTGACGATGGCGGTGATTTCCTGACCGAGCTTGAGCGTGTTCCGATGGTAGCCTGCCTGTGCCAGCTGGCTGACGCCGGCGTTCTCAAAGCCCCAGGTGACGGTACGACCGTCGGGCTCCTTGACGTCCATGTAGATCACGACGTGCGGATTGCGCCAGTCGATTCGAGAGACGGTGCCCTTCAGCGTGACACGCGCCTTCATGTCATACGTCGCGCCCCTGCCGTGATGCGCGAACACCGATCCAGGCAGCAACAGCACTGCGACAAGCGCGACTGGCGTGAGCATTTTCATAGCCACACCTCTATCGTCCCGATTTCATCACCTCGCGAATCGCGGCCGCCGTCACCGGCGAGCTGATGATGTTCATCCCGCGCTGCACGCCTTCCGCAATCTTGAGCGGGGTCCACCCGGTCTTGTCGGGCCGATTCCACACGTCCATCCGCGCGCCCCGCTCAGCCAGGTAGCGCACGACCGACGGCGCGTGCTTGAGCGCCGCGCCGTGCATAGCGGTATCGCCGTTGTTGTCAACGGCATTCAGATCGTTGCCGAGCTCCAGCGCTATCTTGACCGCCTCCAGCACCTCGGGCTCGGTGCCAGGGTCCTCGCCCGGGTTCTGCGTCCCGACACCGGCAGCCACCATGAGCGGCGTCGTGTTGTCCTCGTTCGGCAGCTTCGGATCGGCGCCGAGCTCGACGAGCAGCCGCATCAGCTCGAAATCGGCAGTCCGCGCGGCGAGCAGGAATGGCGTCGCGCCGACCGAGTTCAGCGTGGTCAGTCCCATCTGCGGCTTTTTCGTCGCGCGCGCATTGACGTCAGCGCCCTTGGCGACGAGCTTTCGGACGAAATCGAGACTCGTCATGTTGCCGGAGCCTGGCGGCGCCGGATCGTTGCTGCCGGCGACGCCCATCTTGCGAACCCATGAAATCTGATGAAGCGCCGTCCAGCCGCGCGGCGCGGCGTTCGGCTCGGCGCCCTGATCGAGCAGCCACGCGGCGAGCTCGAAGTGAGCATTGGCGGTAGCAAGCAGGAATACGTTGAGCCCGGCCTCCGGTGGGCCCGGCGTCGTTTCCTCCGGCGCCGGCTCATCGATCGGGGTCGTCGAAGGAATTGCGTCATTCAGATTCGCCCCCGCGACGAGCAGCGCCTTCGAGGCCGCTATCTGCCCTTCGCGCGCGGCAAACAGCAGCGCGGTGAAGCCGCCGTTCGAGCGAGCGTGGATATCGGCACCTCGTGCCACGAGCGCCTCGATCACCGCCGCGTGCCCTTCGGCCGCCGCCCACATCAGCGCCGTTTGCCCGCGCCATCCCTCTTTTGCGTTGACGCTCGCGCCGTGCCGCAGCAGGACGTTCACAGCGTCGGGTTTTCCGGTGCGGGCCGCCGTCATGAGCACCGTCTCGCCGCCGGGCAGCACCGCGTTTGCGTTGGCGCCGGCTTTCAGCAGCAGCTCGATTGCAGTCGCACTTCCGTTGAGGCACGCAAGCCAGAGGGGCGTCACGCCGTACCGGTTCGCCGCGGTGACGTCGGCGCCGGCCGCGATGAGCCGCGTCATCGCCTGGATATCGTCGACATGCGCCGCCTCGTGCAGCGCCGTCGTGCCATCTGTCCGCGTGACCGACTGCCGGGCGGATACTTCGCCGGCGGTGCCAGCGACGAACATCACCAGCGTGACGAGCCAGATGAGCGTTTTGGCGTGCATCAACTCCTCAGACGTTGAGCGGCTCCAGGATCTCGGCCACCTTTCCCGTGCTGTCGACGAACTTCTCCAGCTGGACGCCGACCTTGTCGAGCAGCGTCAGGTGGAGATTGGCGAGCGGTGTCTGTTCCGCGTATTTGATGTGCCGCGCGCCGCGCAGCTGGCCGGCGCCGCCTCCGGCCACGACAATCGGCAAGTTGGAGTGGTCGTGGACGTCCGGGTTTCCCATTCCACTGCCGAGCAGGTACATCGAGTGGTCGAGCAGTGTGCCGTCGCCGTCAGGCGTCTCTTTCAGCCGCTGCACGAGATGCGCGAAGAGCGACACATGATGTGCGTTGATCTTGGCGAGCTTGGCCAGCTTCTCGGGATCGTTCGTGTGGTGCGACACCGGATGATGCGGCTCAGGCACGCCGATGTGTGGGTAGGTCCGCGTGCTTGTCTCGCGCGCCATCTGGAACGTGATGACGCGAGTCACATCGGCTTGCAGCGCCAGTACCTGCAGATCGAACATCAACCGAACATGGTCTTCCCACACCGCCGGGACGCTCGCCGGGCGGTCGAGATCCGGCACGGCTGCGGCGTCGCTCTGTTCCGCTCGCTGGATGCGTCTCTCCACCTCGCGCACCGACTCCAGATACTGGCCCACGCGGACACGATCACCGGCGCCGAGCTCGCGCCTCAGACGCGCCAGGTCCGCCGTCATCCAGTCGAGAATGCTGCCGCTCTTCTTGAGCTCGGCACGTCGCTGCTGTGGGCTCCCTCCGTCGCCGAACAGGCGCTCGAAGACAACGCGCGGGTCGGCCTCGGTCGGCAAAGGCGTCGTCGGCGACGACCACGACAGATTGTTCTGATAGGCGCA
>Ga0075418_10004246_pt1 | contig 16346 bp, 15 predicted proteins | sample SoiMetdeltSBSDD2_FD_81776 | JGI IMG/M metagenome (GOLD analysis project Ga0075418, IMG submission 81776) | Bulk soil microbial communities from a Populus tree surrounding site in Tennessee, USA - Soil MetaG P. deltoides SBSDD2 | ecosystem: Environmental > Terrestrial > Soil > Tree plantation...
ATTGGATGTGAGAATGGAACGACATAGTTCTAATGCTATGTGGCTTGCGGAACAATTACAAGATCACGCAAAAATTACATCGCTTAAATATCCTTTCCTTTCTTCACATCCCCAATTTGAAATTGCAAAAAAACAAATGCTGAGTGGTGGCGCCATCTTTTGTTTTGAATTAAAAGGAGGGCTTGCAGCTGGAAAAAAATTTCTTGATAAACTGGAATTACTTTCCATGACTGCTAACCTTGGGGATACAAGAAGCATTGCTTCTCACCCTGCAAGTACAACTCATGCAAAACTAACTGAAGAAGAAAGACAAGCTGTTGCAATTACTCCCGGGTTAATCAGAATTTCTGTTGGATTGGAGCATAGAGATGATATTCTTCAAGATATATTGCAGGCTTTGGATATTGTTTAATTGTTAAATGGCTAAATGGCTAAATGGTTAAATTGTTTAATTGACAAGATCCCTAATAACAATTTAGTAATTTAATAATGTAACCATTCAAATACCGTGCTTCTCCATCCATTCAAACAAATGTCTTGAGATAGTTTCTGTCTCTACTAAAAATCCATCATGACCATAGTCAGATGAAATGATATGCAGGGTTGAACCAGGTATATGCTCAGCAAGGAATTTTTGTTCAGCAACCGGGCAGAGAATATCGCTATCGATACCGATCACCAGCAATGGCTGATGAATTTGTTTTAAGGCTTCTTCAAGTGTTTTAAATCTCCCACGGGCTATGTTGTGACTGTCCATTGATTTAGTAAGCAGCCAATAAGTCTGTGCATTGAATCGATCCGCAAGCTTATTTCCCTGGTGAAGGATATAAGAAGAAGCTTTGTAATTATCAGTTTTTGAAAGATCGGCATCCGTTTGCTTATCATGAAATATCTTATAATTCCGGTAAGTAAGCATACCGATAGCTCTTGCTGCTTTTATCCCATATTTTCCTGCATCAGGGGAATTGTCCTTCCATGTAGGGTCGGCTTCAATGGCCAATCTTTGTGCAGTATGTATTGCAATACCCCATGCACTTTCTGCCGCTGAAGTTGTAATCACAAAACTGCTTTCAATAACATCAGGTTCCATTAAACACCATTCCAAAACCTGGTAACCACCCATACTGCCACCCATCAGCAATTTTATTTTTTCAATACCAAGTTTTTTTCGGACAAGGATAAAAGAATTGATCATATCCCTGATAGTAACAACCGGAAAAGAAGAATAGTAAGGTTGACCGGTTTCCGGATTGATAGTTAAAGGACCACTGCTGCCATAACAACTGCCAATAATATTTACACAAATAATAAAATGATCTTTTGGATTAATTACACAATTTTCTCCAATAAAATCCCGCCACCAATCAAACACATCGCTATTTGCTGTGAGAGCATGGCAAACCCAGACCACGTTATCTTTTGCATCATTCAGTCTACCATAAGTATGGTATGCAATAGCTAGCCCTGGCAAAACTCTACCAGTCTCTAATTGAAAGGATCCTTCTGTTTGTAGTATGTTCATATTGCTTTCGGCAAAATTCATTGCATATGATAACTTTTCAAAAAATAAATCATCAATTTGATAATTTATATAAACCGGCAGGATGGATTTGAAACAACCACCCTAAATAGAATAAATACTCCCTACAAGAATTGTAAGCGATTAACTGTGTAGGAAAGGGTGTATTCCTAATATGATTATCTTTTAGATCTGGCGAGAATAGCAGTGATTGTTCTCCTGGGAATCACCCGTAAAAGGATAGAAATAAGTTTGGCTAAGGTGCCAGGTACAATTATCATTTTTTTTCGCAAGGTTTTCCGTACTGCTATTTCGCCCGTTCTTTTGGCGGTTATAGCGATTTTATCAGCCCACCAGCCAAATTGTTTTTTGGTTTCTTTAATGATCTCAGGGGTTGTATAAACCGGGCCAGGGGCAAGGCAACTAACACTTATATCTTTATCCTTTAACTGATATCGCAGAGAATCACTAAAAAAAATAATGGCTGATTGTGTGGCAGCATACAAATTCTTTATGGGAATCGGAGCGAAACCCGCAATACTTGCAACATTCATAATATAGGACGGAGTATTCTTTTCCAATAAAGGAAGAAGTCGAAATGTCAACGCCATACCTGACTCAATATTTAGCCTGGCCATATAACGCATTGTATCAAGTGAAGCCGATAAATAATCGTCAGCGCCACCCCCACCTGCATTATTACAAAGTAGCTTCAGTGGTATATCCCTGCTGAGACACCATTGCGTGATCTCATCAGCCGATTCTTCACGGGTCAGATCATTTACCAATATCTCTACATGAATATTGTAAGTTGATTCCAGGTTATTTTTAGCTGTTAGCAGCTTATCCTGATGCCTGGCTACTAAAATTAAATTATACCTGCGTTTAGCCAAGGCTTCGGCAATTCCATAACCAATTCCTTTACTTCCGCCCGTAATTAAAGCATATGGTGGTGAGATGCCTGAATTAAGTTTTTGGAAGTTCATAAGGCATTGTTTAGAATACTGTATCGCTTTTTAATGTGGTTTGGTTGCGGCTAATACAATGAAAGTATACCTAATGAAAAATTTCGAAGATTAAAGTAACACTTTCCAACCCCTATCAGTACTCACAGGATCTATATTTGAATTATACATCATAACCTTTAGTGTATCAGAAAAATTCTTATAACAACAGGTTGAAATTTTTATCAAGGCAAATAAATCATAGATTTGCAGTCCGCATTTATTTTGATGCCTCGGGTGGTGGCGCAGCCCGGTAGCGCACTTGTATGGGGTGCAAGTGGTCGCTGGTTCGAATCCAGTCCACCCGACTTAGCAAAGCGGATCCCAATTTAATTGGGACCAACCCGTCAGATAAGGGTAGTCATTTTGATTAATTGATTACCCTTTTTCGGGCAGTAGCGCAGCCCGGTAGCGCACTACGTTCGGGACGTAGGGGTCGCTGGTTCGAATCCAGTCTGCCCGACGAATAAATTTCTCAAATTGGAAGTTTATTCATTAGGGATCGTCCCGATTCAATCGGGATCTACCCGACCAGCTCTGATTTTCAGAGCTTTTTTATTAAAATGCAATTTTTCATAATCAAAAAACAACCTTTATCTTCGCCGCTTAATGAATCTACTCATTAAGAATGCACGGGTTGTTGACCCTAACTCTCCTTTCAATTCTCAATTAGCAGACATCTTCATTGAAAACGGAATCGTAAAAAATATTGGTAAAAAATTATCAGTCAAAGCCGATAAAGAAATCTCAATTGATGGGCTTTGTGTTTCTCCCGGCTGGGTAGATATGTTCGCAAATTTTGCTGATCCGGGGTATGAATATAAAGAATCAATTGAATCGGGTTGCAAGGCGGCGGCTGCCGGTGGTTTTACAGATGTTCTTGTTATTCCGAATACGAAACCCGTTATTGACACAAAAAGCCAGGTTGAATACATTGTTCAGAAGTCAAGATCATCTCCTGTAAATGTCCACCCGATCGGATCTGTTACTAAAAACAACGAAGGAAAAGAACTGGCCGAAATGTATGATATGAAGACAAGCGGCGCTATTGCTTTTGGCGATGGCATCAATTGCATCCAGTCAGCCGGCCTGCTGGTAAAGGCCCTACAGTATGTAAAAGCTTTTGAAGGAATGATCATTCAGTTACCCGATGATAAAAGCATCAATGCCCATGGCCTGATGCATGAAGGAATTGTTTCTACCCAGATCGGCCTGCCCGGAAAACCCGCGATGGCAGAAGAATTAATAGTGGCACGAGATATAAAACTGACCAGGTATGCAGATTCAAAGCTCCACTTTACAGGTGTATCTGCAAAAAAATCGCTTGAATATATTAGCAGGGGCAAAACCGGTGGAGTCAATATCAGTTGTTCAGTAACGCCCTATCATTTATATTTTACTGATGAAGATTTGAAAACTTATGACAGTCATCTAAAAGTAAATCCGCCGTTGCGAACTGCTGAAGACAGGGATGCGATTAAAAAAGGAATTGAAGATGGAACGGTAGATTGTATTGCTACTCACCACATGCCGCATGAGGCCGACAGCAAAGAAACAGAGTTCGAGTATGCGAAAAATGGGATGACGGGTTTGGAAACTGCTTATGCTGTTTTGAAAACAAGCATGCCGGCCCTTAGTGAAGATAAATTAATTGAACTGCTAGCTATTAATCCAAGAAAATTATTGGGAATAAATAAAGCGGCTATAAAAGAAAATGAACCTGCCTGTTTCACTTTATTCTGCCCGGGTATTGAATGGACCTATGAAAAAAATAATATCCTGTCAAGATCAAAAAACTCTCCCTTTATCGGTAAAAAACTAACCGGTAAAGTAATCGGGATTATTAATAAAGACCAAGTACATTTGAACCCTTAAAAAAAACAATTATGAAAAAGCAAAACCCTGCGGTCGTTTATGGTTTAATTGGTGCTGCAATACTAATTGTGTTTGGATTACTGATGCAGATGTATGCAACGTCGAGTATGAAGAAGTTGGTCGACAGCGGCGAATCATTTTCACCATTTAAATTCCTAGGATTTTTTATCATCTCTTTGCTGGTAATTGTAGCTGTTTATATTTTCTGTATTATTAAAACAATTAAGGATTACCGGAAGGTGAATCCTGAATACACCTACAAAAAATTAGTTGGCCAGGGATTGCTTACCACGCTGATCATTGCATTGGTCTCTACTGCTTTTTCAGTTTTGTATTCACAGGTGATCGACCCGGGAGCAGCAAAAAAAAATATTGAACTCACTGAAAAGGTTTTGGATAATACAAACATGCCGGAAGAAGAGAGGGAAAAAGCATTGGAACGCGTCAGAAATCAAAATCCTGTAACCCAGGCTGTGACGTCTATGGCTCTTACACTATTCTGTGGCCTGATCGTTTCTTTAATAAGTGCATCTGTATTAAATAAAAGAGGTAAAGAGTTTTCTGGTAGCCCCAATAATTTGACCTGATGGATATTTCTCTTGTCATACCACTTAAAGATGAAGAAGAATCGCTGCCCGAGCTTAGTGAATGGATCAGCCGTGTGATGAAGGAAAATAATTTTACTTATGAAATTATTTTTGTTGATGACGGCAGCACAGATAATTCATGGAAAGTAATCGAAGAGCTCAGAAATAAGAATGAAAATATCAAAGGCGTTAAGTTCCAGCGCAATTATGGAAAGTCTGCCGGCCTGAATGAAGGCTTTCGCACGGCACAGGGCGATGTTATAATAACTATGGATGCTGATCTGCAGGATAGCCCGGATGAGATCCCAGAGTTACGGCGTATGATTGTTGAAGATGGTTATGATATTGTAAGCGGATGGAAGAAAAAAAGATATGATAATACGTTTACAAAGAATATTCCTTCTAAATTTTATAATGCAATTACACGATGGATGTCGGGCATTAAGTTGCATGATTTTAATTGCGGATTAAAGTCATATCGTAAAAATGTTGCAAAGGGTATAGAAGTATATGGTGAAATGCACAGGTACACTCCTGTCCTCGCGAAATGGTCGGGTTTTAAGAAAATCGGCGAAAAAGTTGTGTCTCACCAGGCAAGGAAATACGGAAAGAGCAAGTTTGGTTTAAGTCGCTTTATCAATGGACCGCTTGATCTTGCTTCGATCATGTTTGTGGGCAAATATTCAAAAAGGCCCATGCATTTTTTTGGATTACTAGGTTCAATATTTTTTTTAATAGGTATAGGCCTTTCGCTTTATCTTATTATAAAAAAGCTCATTGATCCCGGGTCTACCTTAACCGATAAGCCCGGATTTTATATGGCGCTTACTACAACTATCATTGGTGTTCAGCTTTTCCTTTCCGGTTTTATTGGTGAGTTGATATCACGAAATGCTCCCAATAGAAATTCTTATCTCATAGAAAAGAAAGTCGGGGTATAATGAGTAAAGTTATTATCATAGGACCCGGCCATCCGTTACGGGGAGGATTAGCTACGTTTAATCAAAGACTCGCAAAAGAATTTATTCAATCAGGCTATGAATGTTCGATCTGTTCCTTCTCATTACAATATCCACGTATTTTTTTCCCAGGAAAATCACAATACACAAACGAGCCTGCACCCGAAGGATTATTGATCCGCCCACTAATCAATTCGATCAATCCGTTTAACTGGATAAAGGTTGGCAATTTACTAAAGAACGAAAGACCTGATATCATTGTAGTCCGTTTCTGGATACCCTTCATGGGGCCCGCATTGGGAATGATACTAAGACGAGTAAAAAAGAATAAGCATACAAAGATCATTTGTATAGCAGACAATGTGATCCCCCATGAACATCGACCCGGTGATAGAACTTTTACCCGCTATTTTCTTAAAAGCTGTGATGCTTTTATAACTATGAGTGAAAAAGTGATGACTGACCTTAGATTCTTTCAAAAAAATAAGCCGGTTAAGATCGTTCAACATCCTTTGTATGACAATTTCGGAAGCCCAGTTTCAAAAGATGAAGCAAGGCAAAAACTTGGACTACCAAAAGAAGATAAGATCGTTTTGTTTTTTGGATTTATACGGCACTATAAAGGACTGGATATACTCCTTCAATCAATGGCTGATGAAAGAATAAAAAAAGCTGGAATAAAACTGATGATCGCCGGTGAATTTTACGAGGATAATAGAAAATACTTCGACTTGATTGATCGTTTAAAGATCCAGGATCAGCTGATAGTAAAAACGGATTTTATTCCTGACTTAGAAGTAAGAGATTACCTATGTGCTGCAGATGCGGTGATACAACCTTATCGCAATGCTACACAAAGTGGCGTTACCCCCCTCGCTTATCATTTTGAGAAACCAATGGTGGTTACAAATGTTGGCGGGCTTGCTTCTTTGGTACCACATGAAAAAGTTGGACTTGTCGCCGAACCAACACCCCGATCAATTGCCGATGCGATACTTCGGGTTTATCAGTTAGGAGAGTATTATTTTATTCCGCAAGTTCGTGCAGAGAAAAAAAAATATTCCTGGCAAACATTAATTGAAGCGATTATGAAGCTTTCTAAGGATTAATTCATGCTCAAAATAAAATGAATATTGTAAGAAATATAAAATCAAGTATAAACTTCAAATTCAAATTCATGAAAAGATCATTCGGCAAAAGATCTTTCAAATTACTGGATATAGGAACTGGGAATCATTCTGCTTCAAGAACTACCCGTCTTTTTCCCGCTTGCGAATATTACGGCCTGGACATGTCCAGAAATTATAATAATGATGATAATGATTTCAAAGCAATGAAAGGATTTTATGAACTCGACCTGACCAAGCTAAATTTCGACACAATACCCGATAATTTTTTTGACGGCATTTGGATGAGTCATGTTATTGAGCATTTACATAATGGAGATATTGTTTTGCCGTTGTTATTAAAAAAATTAAAAAGAAACGGATTTTTTTATGTCGAATATCCCGGTAAAAAAAGCACGACACTTCCTTCAATGCGCGAGACACTCAATTTTAAAGATGATCCCACCCATGTTAGAGTATATTCCGTTCCTGAATTAAAAAAAATTTTTATGGATAATGATTGCAAGGTGCTTGCCGGCGGTACACGCAGAAACTGGTTTTATATATTGGCAATGCCTTTACGTATGGTTATTGCTTTTGTAAAAAAAGGCCACCTTCAAGGTAACATCTTTTGGGACTTACTGGGCTTTGCAGAATATTTGTGGGTGAAAAAGATAAATTAACTTTCCCAATCGCTAAATAAGTAGCATCATGATCTACAGAAGCAAAGCACCTTTACGAATTGGATTAGCCGGCGGCGGGACGGATGTAAGTCCATATAGCGACCTTTACGGGGGAGCAATTTTAAATGCAACCATTTCATTATATGCGCATGCAACGCTGGAACCGCTGAATGATAACAAAATTATTTTGTCTGCAACCGACAGACAAGAAGAGCAATTGTTTGATTGGGACAAAGAATTACCAATAACAGGCAATCTCGACCTCCTGAAAGGAGTTTATAACCGGATTCAAAAAGATCATGGCGTGCATGGAGGATTTAAGTTGTCAACGCATGTCGATGCGCCGGCAGGTTCAGGCTTAGGTACTTCGTCTACCCTCGTAGTTGCCGTAATCGGTGCATTTGCGGAAATGCTGCGTTTGCCGTTGGGTGAGTATGATATGGCGCATTATGCGTATGATATTGAGCGGAAAGACCTGAATTTCGCTGGCGGTAAGCAAGATCAATATGCCGCGACATTTGGCGGTGTAAATTATATGGAGTTTTATGAAAATGATAAAGTAGTGGTGAACCCATTACGAATTAAACAGCAATATTTGTTTGAGTTGGAAAATAATTTATTACTGTATTATACTGCTACAAGTCGTGATTCGGGAAAAATAATTGAACAACAGGCAAAAAATGTTGAGGGTAAAAAAGAAAGTTCGATCGAAGCCATGCATCAGTTAAAACAACAGGCAATGATGATGAAAGAAGCATTGCTAAAAGGAAGATTAAATGAGATCGGTGAAATACTTGATTTCGGATTTCAACAAAAAAGAAAAATGGCAGAAGGAATTAGCAATTCTTTGATGGAGGAGATTTATGAAACTGCAAAATCATCAGGTGCGTCAGGTGGTAAAATCTCAGGCGCCGGTGGCGGTGGTTTTATGATTTTCTATTGCCCAGGTAATACAAAATATAATGTGATAAAAAGCCTGGAAAAATTTGGTGGTAAAACAAGACATTACCAGTTTGTGGAGCACGGGCTGGCGACATGGACTATTTAGAACCACGATTAAATGATTAAAATGATTTGGAGGAAAAATTGATGAAGAAGATCAAAGAAATTATAGGCGCATCTATTGAAACTAAACAGACATTATTGGCTGATGACAATTTGCTTAAGACAATTTGTGATACAGTCGATGTGATAGTAAATGCATTTCGCAATGGCAACAGAGTTTATTTCTGTGGAAACGGAGGCAGTGCTGCAGATGCACAACATTTGGCTGCCGAATTTTCAGGAAGATTTTATACTGATCGACAAGCTTTGCCCGCAGAAGCATTGCATTGTAATACTTCTTACCTGACCGCCGTGGCCAATGATTACAGCTTTGATGATATTTATTCAAGACTGATCGATGGAATTGGTGATCACGGTGATGTTCTGATCGAATTATCAACTTAAGGTAATTCCGCAAACATTATAAAAGCATTTGAGACGGCACGAAAGAAAGAAATAGTCACAATTGGCCTTACCGGTAAGAGTGGTGGAAAATTGAAACCACTTTGTGATCATTTAATAAATATTCCATCAACCGATACTCCGCGGATACAGGAAAGTCATATTATGGTGGGACATATAATCTGCCAATTAGTTGAAGAAAATATGTACCCCCAAACCCCCTAAAAGGGATTCATGAAGCTCATGCAGATTAAAGAAGTAATCATATTAGCCGGTGGCCTGGGTACAAGACTCCGTCAAGCTTTGCCCGATCTTCCAAAATGTATGGCGCCGGTAAATGGAAAGCCATTTATTTTTTATCTCATTAATTACTTACGCAGCCAGGGCATCGAAAAATTCATTTTTTCTCTCGGCTTTATGCATGAGGTGATCGAAGCGTATTTGAATGTTGAATTTTCGACACTTAATTACCAATGTTTGATTGAGAAAGAACCATTAGGAACAGGTGGAGCCATACTCGCATCTTGTTATAAAGCTTCGGAACAAAATGTACTGGTTGTAAATGGGGACACTCTTTTTAGAGTTGATGCCGCTAAGGCATTTATTAATCATAACAAGCACAGGTCAGATTGTACGTTGGTTTTAAAAACAATGGAAAATTTTGATCGTTATGGTGTAGTGGAGTTAAATGAAGATGATTCAATAAAAAGTTTTAAGGAGAAACAGTTTTACAAAAAAGGCCTGATAAATGGTGGTGTTTATATTTTGAACACTGAACAATTTCTTGCCGAAGAACTTCCTTCCAAATTCTCTTTTGAAAAAGATTACTTGGAAAAATATTTTGAAACCAGAAAGATCTATGGAACTGTACAGGATGCATATTTTATAGACATCGGTATTCCCGAAGATTATTTTCGTGTGCAACAGGACTTAAAACATCCATCACTTGATCTTAAGAACATCGACAACCAATGGACATTATTTCTTGATCGTGATGGTGTAATTAATTATGAAAAGAAAGACGATTATATCCGTAATTGGCCGGAGTTTAAATTTTATGAAGATGCAAAAGAGGCCATAAAAACATTGACAGGAAAATTCGGGAAAATAATCGTTGTAAGTAACCAACGTGGTATTGGTAAAGCGTTGATGACGGACAATGATCTTGACAATATTCATCACAAGATGCAAAAGGAAATAGAGTCTGCTGGAGGAAGGATCGATGGAATATATTATTGTACAGCCATTGATGCAAAAGATCCCTATCGAAAACCGAATCCCGGAATGGCTTTTTTAGCTAAGCAGGACCATCCTGAAATTGACCTCGGTAAATCAATTGTAGCGGGGAATAAACCCAGCGATATGCTTTTTGGAAAAAATGCGGGTATGTACTCGGTATATATTGCATCAACTCATCCTCAAACTCCTTTCCCTCACCCTGATATCGATTTTAGATTCAATAGCCTTTCTGATTTTGCAAAAGCTTTATAAAAAGTTATAAAATAGCCCGAACCTTTTAGCGTTATTCCTCATCTGACAAAAGCAATGTACCTTCGTAATCAAATGCCAATAGTGAATTCTGTGAAAAAATCCATCTTCTTTTCGTTGACAGCCATCGTTTTGCTTCTTTCATCCGTACAGGCATCTGCGCAATTTATTTCATCGGCTGACAAAAAGGTTTTGAGGATAAAAGAGGATTCTCTGAAGCAGATCGCAAGATTTATGATCCTTGATACACTTGAAGTGGGTCGTTTTCTCGCTTATAAAGATTTTGTTCCGACATTTCTTCGTGCATTAAAAGTTAAAAACTCATTTTATTACCCGTTCGATTCAGTATTGGGAATTTCTAAATTATATGCTCCGGACAGTAGCTTTAGAATAATAACCTGGTACATGGAAGTCGATGACTATAGAGGATACCAAAGAGGATTTATCCAACATAACACTAAAGACGGGTCTTTGAAGCTCAATATTCTCTTTGATAATTCTGAATGGGCCGATAAACCTCATTCTAAAATTTGCAGGGATACAAACTGGATCGGCGCCGTTTATTACAACATCATAAAAACTCAACATCAGGGAAAAAACTACTACACACTTTTTGGAATAGACCGTGAGGGTGCCCGCAGTCAAAAGAAATGGATCGACGTACTATCTTTTGATGAGAATAAGAAGCCAATATTTGGAGGTGGTTTTAGTTTTAAGGAAGACAGTATTCCAAAGTCCACGCAATCCCGCTTTAGCATAGAATATAAAAAAGAGGCCAGGACTTATGTAAACTATGAGCCTGAGTTAAAAATGATATTATTTGATCACTTAATTTCTGAAAATGACGACTCAAACCATCCCTGGACCATGATCCCGGATGGAGATTATGAGGGATTCAAATGGCAAAATGGTCAATGGGTTCATATTGATAAGGTTTTCACTTATAAATTGGAAGACGGCCAGGCCCCTGTTGGGGATCCTATTCTTGACTTTAAAGGAAATAAGAATGAGGAGAAACTAAAGCAGAAATCAGACGCAAATAAAGCAAAGAAGCCCGGAGGTGGCGATTAGTGTTTATTTTATTTCTTCCATTTCATCAATACTCCTTTTTCGTACTAATTCAGTCAGGTTCTCTTCTACCCTTCTCAACCGGGAATATAATTTCAATATCAAAAAGAAAAGAAATAAGATACCAAGATAAAAGATCATGTCTGCACCGCGACTGATACCAAGAAAATGTGCGATCTTATCAGTGATCTCATTAAATATTACAAAAATGATCCCGGTTACCAGGAATAGGAAAATAAGGATAAGATCGAAGATGGTGCTACGCAACCTCAGGTACATGTAAATGGCTATTATGATAATGCCGGAAGACAGAACAACTTGAATCAGTGTCATTATCTGAAAAGTTTAAATAATAGAATTTCAAAAAGTATTTTTATCCCGTCCTTGTTTCTCAAACCCTTGTTTTTAGAATATTCGCTATAATGAATAGCCACCGGGTATTCAGCATACTTTAATTTTTTGGCGGCAGTAAGCATTAACAGTTGTGCGGGATGGGCCATCCTGTTCTCAGTGAGTTTAATTTTTTCAGCCGCTTGTTGAGTAAGTATTCGCATGCCATTGAAAGAATCACTTAACATAATCCCCGAGATAAAATAATTAACATAGCGACCGGCATTTAATACAAAACTGCGTGAGCGGGATACATTTGTTTTTGCACCTGGCAAAAAACGGGAGCCAAAAACAATATCGGCGTTTTCTTTTTCGAGGCATTCTACCATACCGGCGATATCATTACTATCATGTTGTCCATCTGCATCAAAGGTTACAAAATACTTTGCTCCTTTTTTTCTTGCAAAATCTATCCCGGTTTGTAAGGCGGCCCCTTGTCCCAGGTTTACACGATGACGTAAGTAATATATTGGTAAGCCCGATAACTGGTTTTTCGAATTATCTTTTGAACAATCATCCACAACAACAACACTGTACCCATGACCCAAAACATCGGTAACAGTATCCCTGATCACCGCTGCTTCATTATAGCAGGGCATAATTACAAATATTTCTTTTGTATCAGTCAAACTACAAAAATACAGGGGCAAAACTAATACTTAGAATTTAAGCTATTTAAATTGTAAACAATGTTCAGATATTACTAAATGATGCTTTGAAAATCCTATAAAATGATTTCATTTGCAAAGAATTTTTGTGAATGGAAATCGAATACCTGAATCATGCATCTGTTATAATAAAGGATGGGCCTGTTTCTTTGCTCATCGACCCATGGCTTTGGGGAACTTGTTTCGAAGAGGGCTGGGGCTTGCGTTTTAATAATCCGGAGGCTCTCGATAAAACAAGAGATTGTACACATATCTGGGTGTCGCATTTTCACCAGGACCATTTTCACCGTCCAACTTTAAAAAAGATAGTTGAATTAAACCCGAATATCCAATTTATTGGTAACCGTTCTTATAACTTCCAGTTGGACGATGCCGCACGGCAAATAGGTTTTCAAAATGTTGTATCGCTTTTTGAAAGAAAACCGCTCGCTTTAAACGATCATTTTTTGATCACCCGGTTCCCGACCACCGGTATTGATAATATGCTGCTGATAAAAACTTCGAAAGAAGTAATTCTGAATTACAATGATTGCAATATTCCAGTGTTCACTCAAAAAAAACTAAAAAAAAGAATTGGCCATATAGATTACCTGCTTACAAATTTTAATCATGCGGGTAAATTAATCTTTTACCCTTACCCGGGACCTGAAAACATTAAAGAAAGACTAGTAAAGAGCTTTTCAAATAATTATACAATTTTTAATCCCGATCACATACTCCCTTTTGCCTCTTACCATTATTACCGGACACCTGAAAGCTTTCAGCAAAACGAGGCGATGCTGGATGCAAGCGACCTGCTTAAACTTGACCCAAGGATCATTAACTGGCATCCGGGTGATAAGCTCATAATAAAGCACGGTAGGCCTGAAATAATTAACATCGCAGAGGTAAATCGTAATACACTGGATAAATTAATACGCAAAAACTCATATACAATTGAGCAATTGAGTTCAGCAGCAACTGCCTTTTCAAAAATGTTGCGATCAAGGTTTGGTTTTCTATCAAGATTTTTCCCATCACTTATAATTCGGGTTACAGATGCAAATGCGTTGGTAAGCATCCATCCCTACAAAGGCTTGCGTGCTGTTAGTGGAGATGTCCAGCCTCACATCACTGCACATAGTGAGGCACTGTATAATTGGTTCAGCAAACCATTTGGCACTGATACCTTTGTTGTGGGCGCCCATTTTGATATTGTGAATGAAAACAAGGTTCCATTAAAATGGGAAATGGTTATTGGATTACTTGTCGATAATAAATTGGATATTCGCTCTTTCATCGGTATGATCTTTAAGAAAGATGGACTTCGGTTTTTATGGAACCGTCGTGAAGAGTTTCTTGGTATTCTTCGCAGTTGGCGTCTCGCTCCCAGCTATCACGAGGATTAATTGGTGTCAAACAATAAATAGCAATGATTAACGTGGCCAACAGGTTTAAAATCTTTTAGCCATAAATATTTGCCGGTGCCATTGAGATCAAGATAATCATTAACGCCAAGAATAAATTTTCCCTTTGCAGGTATTGTATCGGCAATTTTTACATCGGGATTTTTATACAAAAAATTTTGTGCGGCAATATGGCCCTGCCCATAATCAAGATTGGTATCTGCTAATACCTTGTAGGCATTCTTCTTATCAGGGATCAATTCATTAGTGTAAGAAATAAGATTTGGAAAATAAAAATAAAATGTAGCGATCGAATAAATAGCAAATAATCCAACCGCAATGTTTTTGATTCGTGGTTTCCAGTCAACGGTTACCACTTTTCCACCAAGTATGTATAGTAAAGGATATAAAAGTAGTAAATGACGAATTCCGATCTGAACCTCGTTTATGAAACTAAATAACAATAAATAATACAATGCTGCAAACCCCATTATAAAACCCGCGGATGTAATAATAAGTTTTCTTTTTTTGATAAATAACCAGCCGGCCAGCAATAACAATGACAAAAATGGAATCGGAGTTTTGAAAAACATTACAACGAAGTAATAATACCAAAAACCCTTGTGAACTCTCACTTCACCAAACATATAGTTTTTCCCAGAAACTAAGGGATGTCCTGCTCCCAATTCCATCATGGAATAAGTAATATCAAAACCTTCTACGTATGGAACAGGTAAGGGCAATGGTAATTGACTTACTACTGGTGTTGATTGAATGGATTGAAAAAAAGCGCTGTGAAAATGGTACTCTTTTAAACTTTGCCCGCTTCCATTAAATTGAAATGCAGCGTTTATAACAATTATCTGTATTAATAAAAAGGTCAGGAGTCTTAATAAATTCTTTTTCCAGTTACTGATCAATGTTCTTCTATAGATGAGTATAATTAACGATAACAGCCCGATAATTACAAACAGATGAATAAGTGAGTATTTGATGATCTGCGCTATGGCAAAACTAAAACTGAACAGTAAAAAGTTCTTTCTGCCGGATTCTTTTATGAACTTCCAGAAAAAATAAAGTGTGGTAAGTAAAAATAAAGCGGTATATCCATCGCTTGTGAAAAGCATAGCATGGCCATTGAGGTTGGGACAGAACACAAACATGAACAAGGAGAGCAAGCCTGCGTTTTCTCCATACAATTTTTTCGACCATCGATAAATAAAAAACCCGATCAACCCACAGATCAAAAGAGACACATAACGACCCTGCATGAGATCACTAAAACCCCCATCAGTTTTTCTTAACTCAGGGTTGATCATTTGTTGTACTGCTCTTGGTATTGCATTAATACCATAAAAAGGTGAAATGCCAGCATCATCATATGGATAGATCTTATCTGTTTTGCGCATCAATATCCTTTTGGCATAACTCCAGTGATCCATCTCATCATAGGTAATCGAGTTTTTGGGAATAGCAATAATGCCGTTGATAAGATAAACAGCAAATAAACCGAGCACCAGATAAAAATGAATTCCTCTTTTGCGCAGCATGACGCAATATAGTTTAATCAAAAAAAGCATCATATCTGATGCCTTCAACTATTTACTCACTATTCACAATATTAGTCGTCAAGTTTCAACACAGCAAGAAATGCTTCCTGAGGTACTTCCACGGTTCCTATCTGCCGCATACGTTTCTTTCCTTCTTTCTGTTTTTCCAACAGTTTACGCTTACGGCTTACATCACCACCATAACATTTGGCAGTAACATCTTTTCTCATTGCCGAAATATTTTCACGGGCAATGATCTTAGCGCCGATAGCCGCTTGTATGGTGATCTGGAATTGCTGGCGGGGAACCAGCTCTTTTAATTTTTCGCAAAGTTTTCTTCCAAAATCCTGTGCACGGCTGCGATGTATCAATGCGCTTAATGCATCCACCTTATCGCCATTCAACAAAATATCCATTTTTACAATATCACTTTCACGATAACCGATCGGGTGATAATCAAAAGAAGCATATCCACGGGTTTGTGATTTCAGTTTATCATAGAAATCAAACACGATCTCGGTCAATGGCATTTCAAATAACAATTCAACCCTTGTGGGTGTGAGATAATGCTGGTTGATAAGAATACCACGTTTACCCAAACAAAGCGTCATGATATTG
>Ga0075418_10004247_pt1 | contig 16344 bp, 15 predicted proteins | sample SoiMetdeltSBSDD2_FD_81776 | JGI IMG/M metagenome (GOLD analysis project Ga0075418, IMG submission 81776) | Bulk soil microbial communities from a Populus tree surrounding site in Tennessee, USA - Soil MetaG P. deltoides SBSDD2 | ecosystem: Environmental > Terrestrial > Soil > Tree plantation...
GAGCAGGTCGAGGACAAGCTCGTTATTGCTCGCAGGGTGGCCGAGGAGCTTCCGCGAGACGGTGTCGTGGTGCTCGACTCTGGTTCTCTCACGTTGTTCTGCGCCCAGGCGATGCCGAAGGATCGTGATCTGGCTGTGGTGACCAACAACCTTCCGGCGGCTCAGTACCTGGCCGAGTACGACAACCTCCGCATCTTCACGCTTCCGGGAACGATTAGGGGTCTGACCTCGGCTGCTGTCGATGCTTGGACCAGCCGGCGGCTCAGCACCTTGACTGTCGATTTGGCGATCATCGGCGTCAACGGCATGACTCCGACACACGGCCTCACGACGACAAACCCGGAGGAGGCGGCTACCAAGCGAGCCATGCTGCTCTCGGCTCGGCGGCGGGTCGTACCAGTGATCTCCGGCAGGATTGGCAGAAACTCGTTCTGCTCGTTCGCCGCGGTCAACGAGGTGGATCTGGTGATCACTGATGCCGGGGCGAATAGCGAGATCGTGAGCGAGCTGGCGGCCGCCGGCCCCGAGGTCGTCATCGCCGAACAACTTGATGTGGCCTGAGCTTGCGTTGATGTACCCGCATCACATGACACCATTGGCGGATGGCAGAGCAGGGGCGGCCGGATCGCCCACGGCGCGGAGCCGGCCGGCACAGTCCGCGCAGTGAACCGTCGGGGCGGACCCGACGGCCTGCTGAGGTCGCGCGGCCTGGCCTTGCGCGTCCCAGGAACGAGCCTGCTCTTCCCGAAGATGCGGACTCGCGTTCTTTGCATCCGGCGGTGCGCGCTGAGCTGCGCAGCCTGCCGAAAGATCTTGCCGAGATTGTCGCCGCTCATCTGGTAGCAGCGGGACGCCTCATCGACGATGACCCTGAGCTGGCGTACGCCCATGCTGAGGCTGCGCGCCGGCGTGCTGCCCGACTGCCGATCGTCCGCGAGGCGGCGGCAGAGACGGCCTACGCCGCTGGTCGTTACGACGTCGCGCTGAGCGAGTTCCGTGCGCTGCGGCGCATGACGGGGAGTCAGGACTATTTGCCGGTGATGGCAGATTGCGAACGTGCTCTTGGTCGCCCGCACAATGCTCTCAAACTGGCACGCGAAGCCGATCGGCTCGGGTTGGACCCTGCGCTGCGGATCGAAATGATCATCGTTGAGGCAGGCGCGCGGCGCGATCTGGGCCAGGATCCCGAAGCGCGTCGGATTCTGGAACGCGCAGTTGGCCTGGCGCGACCTGAGAGCATTTCACCGCTTGCCGTAGCCAGGCTGCGCTACGCCTACGCCGACGCGCTGCTCGCCGCAGGCCGGGAGTCTGAGGCGCACCAGTGGTTTGCGGCAGCGGTGACGCTCGATCATGATCATGAGACTGATGCCCGGCAGCGCCTCGACGAACTCGATGGATTCTTGATCGACTACGACGAGGACGACGCGACGGACAACCAGTCAGTACCCGGCCTGGGGTCGAGCAGTCACGAATGAACGCAGCTGGTGGAGTCATCGACTCCTACGATGCAGTGTTGTTCGATCTTGATGGCGTCATCTATCTGGGGCCGATTGCCGTGCCCGGCGCCGCAGAAGGTATCGCACAGCTGCACGACCGTGGCACCAAGATCGGGTTCGTCACCAACAACGCGGCGCGCCCGCCGATCGCGGTCGCCGAGCATCTTGTTGAGCTTGGAATTCCGGCGACCGCCGCCGATGTCGTCACCTCAGCACAGGCCGCTGCACATCTGCTGGTCAACCGTTTCGGTGCAGGTGCCAGAATCCTCGCCGTCGGGGGAGCTGGGGTGGCCGCCGCACTGGGCGAGGCAGGTCTGGTCGCGGTGCATTCCGCGGATGATGATCCGGTTGCGGTGATCCAAGGTTATGGGTTCGACCTGCAGTGGCAGGAGCTCAATGAGGCTGCGATCGCCATTCATCGCGGCGCGCATTGGGTGGCCACCAATGTGGACCCAACGCGGCCGACCGATCGTGGTCTGGTGCCCGGAAACGGCGCTGCGGTGACCGCCGTGAGGATGGCCGTGCGGGCCGAGCCGGAAGTGGCTGGCAAGCCGTACCGGCCGCTGTTGGACGACACAGTCGACCGACTTGGGGCCCAGCACCCGTTGTTCGTGGGCGATCGCCTCGACACCGACATTGCCGGTGCGGTCAACGCGGGACTGGACAGCATGCTCGTGCTCTCAGGAAGTCATCGGGCCGAGGAACTTCTCGCAGCCGCGCCTGGACAACGACCTACCCATGTAGGAGACGATCTTCGCGCGCTTTTGAGTCCGGCGCTGGTCGTCACCCACACCAATAGTGAATTCCGTTGTGGTCAGGCGACCGCATCTGCAGCGGACGGCCGGTTGATCGTCGACAGCCGTGGCTCGACCCGGATCGAAGCGATATGGGCTGCGTCGCATGCCACCTGGTGGACTGTTGATCATGGATTGGTGCTTGATTGGAGCGATGTGCTGGAACGGATTCAGGAGCCGCTGCGGTAACCTCCATGAGGCGGCAGAAAGGGCTCAGACGTGGCCGAGGCATTTCAGACCTACATCAACATGGTGAGCGGTGTAACCAAGAGCACCCAGGCGAAGGCTGCAGCCACCGCCCGGGCGCTGCTGAAGCAAGCTGGCCTGGAGGACGTTGCTACAGAGACCAGCGAGCGAGTCACCAAGCTGGCCGAAGAGATCATGAATGCAAGTCGCGCCAATCGGGAGCTGTTGCAGCACTACGTCACGACTGAGGTCGACAAGGCCGCCGCGCGGCTCGGCTTCGCGCGAGCCGAGGAAGTGCAGGCGCTGCGGGATGAGATCGAGAGCTTGCGGTCAGAACTCACGGAGACCAAGGCGAGTACGGCCAAATCCGCGCCTGCGAAGAAGGCTGCGACGAAACGTGCTCCTGCCAAGAAGGCGGCCGCCAAGATGACGCCCACCAAGAAAACCGCGACGAAGTCTGCCGGTCCGAAGCCGCCGCGTAAGTCCGCTGCAAGCGCCAAGCGCGCCTCGCAGGCAGGGGAAAAGTGACCGAGCCGAACGAGATGACCAACCCCCCGCTGACGGGGAACGTCACAATCGACGACGCACTGCGCGGGTTGGCTGACCTGGCATCGGCACCACTTTCCGATCATCATGATCGGCTGGCGAAGGCTCACGAAGCATTGCATGAGGCACTGGACCCACCTGAAGATCAATCTGAGCATGCCGAGCGACATTGATTTGTGACTGAGCGCCTTGATCTCGAGCTGGTCAGGCGCGGGCTGGCCCGCTCCCGTTCTCACGCCCAGGCCATGATCAACGCCGGTCAGATCCTGGTCGACGGCTCGATTGTGCGGCGGGCCGGAGAGCAGGTCGCGCCGTCGGCTGCGATTGCTGCTCCGGAAGATCGCTACGTTTCGCGTGGGGCGCACAAGCTCATCGGCGCGCTCGATGACCTCGAGCTCAGCGTTGCTGGCCGAGCCCTCGATGCCGGCGCCTCCACAGGAGGTTTCACGGAGGTTCTGCTGGCACGCGGCTGCCAGGAGGTATTCGCTGTCGACGTCGGTAGCGATCAGTTGGCGCCGGCGCTGCGAGCCGATCTGCGGGTTCGGGTGGGGGAACAAACGAACCTCCGAGATATTCGGCTCGACGATGTCGGAGGCTTTCCAGTCGATCTTGTTGTCGCCGACGTCTCGTTCATCTCACTGAGATTGCTGATAGGACCACTGGTCTCGGTGACTCGAGACGACGGCTGGCTGTTGTTGCTGGTCAAGCCGCAGTTCGAGGTAGGCCGTGAGCACCTGTCCAAGGGCGGCGTGGTGCGCGAGCCGGCGGATCACGCGCGGGCAATCTCAGGCGTGATCACAGCTGCCGCTGAGTATGGCTGGCATGGCGTGGCTGCGGTCCCCAGCCGACTGCCGGGTGCCGCGGGCAACCGCGAGTTCTTCGTTCTGCTGCGCCGAACCGAATCTGTGCCGGACCTCGATCTGACTGCGATCGTCAACACATAGGCTGTGGCAGGTGACCAAGGCCTCAGCCGAAAGGGATGGCCAGCCGATCGAGCGACGCCCGGGTACCGCACGCCGGGTCGCGGTGCTGACCCACATGGGCCGGCCTGCCGCAGTCGAAGCCGCAACCCGTTTGGTGGAGGGTCTCAACGCGGCAGGCATCGTCTCCGCGCTACCAGCCAATGACTTGGCCGCACTCGACCCGGGGCTTGCGCACGCCATGGTCCCACTCGCCAAGCCAGTCAGGGCTGAGGACGGGATTGAGCTGATGGTGGTGCTAGGAGGCGACGGGACGATCCTGCGGGGCACCGAATGGGTGGTGGCCAGCGAGATTCCGCTGCTAGGAGTCAATCTGGGGCATGTCGGCTTTCTGGCCGAGGCAGAGTCGTCGGAGATCGACACCATCGTCAAGCATGTCGTCGACCGCTCCTACACCGTGGAGGAGCGCTTCACCATCGACGTCACGCTCCGTGATTCCAAGACCTTCAAGTCGGAGTGGTCTTCGTACGCGATCAACGAGGTTTCGATCGAGAAGGCGGCACGGGAGCGGATGCTCGAGGTGCTGGTAGAGGTAGATGGCCGGCCGCTTTCGCGGTGGGCTTGCGACGGGATGCTCGTTGCAACTCCCACCGGCTCGACTGCGTACGCCTTCTCGGCCGGCGGGCCGGTGATCTGGCCGGGAGTGGATGCGCTCCTGGTGGTACCGCTGAGCGCCCATGCGCTGTTTGCACGACCGCTGGTGCTCAGCCCTACCTCCACCGTTGTAGTCGAGGTTCTCGACGTGTCTCCGACCCATGGGGTGGTGTGGTGCGACGGCCGCCGTTCGGTCGAGTTGCATGCAGGCATGGAGATCGAGGTGTCCCGAGGAAAGCAGCGGCTGAGATTGGCCCGCTTGTCACAGGCGCCCTTCACCGACCGATTGGTCCAGAAGTTCGGTCTCAGGGTCGAGGGCTGGCGAGGGTTGGCCGATCCAGCTATCACCATGATCGACACTCCTGCATGATCAGCGAACTTCGCATTGCAGACCTGGGTGTGATCAAGGACGCGACGATCGGTCTGCATCCGGGCCTGACCGTCGTCACTGGAGAGACCGGCGCGGGAAAGACGATGGTGGTCAGCGGGCTGGGTTTGCTGCTCGGTGGCCGAGCAGATCCGCGCTCGGTTCGCCGCGGGTCAGAGCGGGCTCGCGTGGAAGGCCGATTCAAGATCGAAAAAGCTGCGCTGCTGGAGCGGGTGAGCGAGCTGGGCGGGGAGCTGGATGACGACGAGCTGATCGTGGCACGTCATGTAACAGCGGCCGGGCGTTCCCGTGCGTACCTGGGCGGTGCCCAGGTACCGGCCGGTGTCTGTGCGGAGCTTACGGCCGAGCTGGTCAGGATCTATGGCCAGGCGGAGCAGGAACGGCTCACCGAGGCCGAACGACAGCGGGAGCTGCTGGATCGGTTTGCCGGCGCCGCGGTACTCGAACCGCTCGCCCGGTATAGCGATCTCTGGTCGGAGGATCGCACCGCCCGGACGCAGCTGGCTCAACTCCGCGCCGAAGCCCAAAGCCGCGCCCGCGAAATCGATCTACTGCGTTTCGGCCTGGAAGAGATCGAGCGAATCGGACCCACATCCGGGGAGGATGTCGCCCTGGCGGCAGAGGCGATCCGGCTGCAGTCCGCGGATGATCTGCGGGAGTCGGCGCAGTCGGCTGTTCACGCGCTCGCCGGCCCCGAGGATGAGGCTGGGGGTGCGCTGGCGATGCTGTACGCGGCGCGCAAGGCATTTGAATCAGCGGTCTCCCGGGACGCCTCAGCGGCGTCGCTGGGTGCTCAGCTGGCGGAGGCGAGCTACCAGCTCACCGATCTGACAGCCGATGTTGTGCGATACCTGGAGGGCTTGGACAGCCAGCCGGGGCGCCTGGAGCAGATCGCCGAACGCCGGGCCCAGCTCAATACGCTCACCCGCAAGTACGGCACCACATGTGACGAGGTCTTGCAGTGGGCTGCGGAGTCAGCTGTCCGACTCACCGGGCTCGAACAAAGTGACGAGCGCATCGCCACCTTGGAAGAGCGGCTCGAGGGCTTGAGTAAGGAGCTCAAATCTTTGGCGGCTCAGATCAGCATCGCTCGGCGCGGCGCCGCCGCCAGATTCAGCGAATTGGTGCTCGTCGAGCTCGCCGCACTGGCGATGCCGCACGCGCGGCTGAGCTTCGAGGTGGCTGGTGCCGATCTCGGCCCGGCGGGTGCCGACCGAGTGGACCTGATGTTTGCTGCCAACCCCGGCAGCGAGCTCCGCAGCCTGGGCCGAGTCGCATCGGGTGGGGAGTTGTCACGAGTTCGGCTGGCGCTAGAGGTGGTGCTCGCGGCCGATCGGGATGCCGTCACTCTGGTCTTCGACGAGATCGATGCTGGCGTCGGTGGCAAGGTTGCGGTGGAGGTGGGCCGCCGGCTCGCGCGGCTGTCACAACACACTCAGGTCGTCGTCGTCACCCACCTCGCGCAGGTTGCCGCTTTTGCAGATCGGCACTACGTCGTGGTGAAGGCCGACGACGGGCAGGTGACCACGAGCGGCGTGGCCCGGGTGGCTGACGAGGACCGGGCCGTTGAGCTGGCCCGCATGATGGCTGGTTTGGAGACGACCGAGTCGGCCCTCGCCCACGCCGGTGAGTTGGTCGAGCTTGCTGCCTCTGCACGGACGTCATCAATCTCATAGGGCTCTCATGCGAGCCTGCGTAGCGTCCGGGTATGCGGGTCCTCGTCGCGGCGGATGACGTACGGATGGCGGCCGCAATCAGGCGCTCCCTGCGCACCGTCGACGTGACAGGGGACATCGCAAGCACCTCAAGCGGGGCCTGCGCCATGCTTGCGGACACCCACTACGACGTCATCGTGCTCGACGTCACACTGCCGGACGCGGACGGCTTCGTCACGTGTCGCCGCCTTCGCAGCAATGGTGACTGGACGCCGATCATCATGCTCACCACGCGCCGCGCCAGAGATGACCGGATTCGAGGGCTCAATGCGGGCGCCGACGACTACCTGGCCAAGCCTTTTGCATTCGGCGAACTGCTTGCCCGGCTGCGCGCCCTATCGCACCGCGAGTCAGCTGAGCATCCTGGAGTCATCAAGGTGGGCTCGCTGCGACTCGATCCAGCCTCGGCGCAGGTCTGGCGCGGCGATCAGGAGATTCGGCTGTCCACCCGCGAGTTCGCATTGCTCGAGGCGCTCATGCGCTGCCCCGGCCAGGTGCTCGGTCACAGTCAGTTGCTCGATGCGGCCTGGAACATCGGCCATGACTACCGGTCCAATGTGATCGAGGTCTATATCCGCTATCTCCGCGAAAAGATCGACCGCCCATTCGGCCTGCGGTCGGTGGAGACTGTGCGGGGGATGGGCTACCGGCTCAGACGCGACGGCGGTGGCTGAACCCATCTAGAACGGGTGGGAGGATTGACCGCGAGATGCGACTTCCCACTCTGCTACGCAAACGCGGAACATCGACCCAGACCGGCGGTGTTGCGCGGCTGGATCGGCGCACCAAGAACCTCACCAAACGGCTGCGCCCTGGCGAGATCGCCATCATCCACCACAGCGATCTCGATCGCGTCAGCGCCGAAGCCCTGGTCGAGGCTGATGTCGCAGCAGTCGTGAATGCGGTGTCCTCAGTCTCGGGCCGCTATCCCAATCTCGGGCCCGGGATCTTGATGGAGGCCGGGATCCCGCTCATCGACAATGTGGGCGACCATGTCTTTGCCCGGGTTCACGAGGGCGAATGGCTGACGCTGGATGGCGGCAAGTTGGTCAACTCGGCAGGAACCGTGGTAGCCGAGGGAACGGTCTACACCACCGAAATCCTGGAGGACCATCTCGAATATGCCCGGACGGGCTTGTCGGATCAGATCGAGGCGTTCGCCGAGAACACCATGACCTATCTGCGGGTGGAAAAGGAGCTGCTGCTCGAGGGTGTCGGCGTGCCTGACGTGGCGACCGAGATCGAGGGTCGGCACGTGTTGATCGTGGTGCGCGGCTACGACTATCGCAGTGATCTGGCTGCGCTTCGGCCGTACATCTCGGAGTACCGACCTCTGCTGATGGGGGTCGACGGCGGGGCCGACGCACTGATCGAGGCTGGTTACCAGCCCGACATGATCATCGGCGATATGGACTCGTGCTCCGACGACACCCTGCGGAGCGATGCAGAGCTGGTCGTGCATGCCTACCACGACGGTCGCGCGCCTGGGCTGGAACGGATCGAGAAACTCGGCCTGCAGGCTGTCGTCTTCCCAGCGCTCGGCACCAGCGAGGACGCTGCCATGCTGCTCGCTGATTCCAAGGGAGCCAGCTTGATCGTCGCAGTCGGCACGCATGCTTCCTTGGTGGAGTTCTTGGACAAGGGTCGAGCCGGAATGGCCTCCACGTTCCTGACCCGGCTGCGCGTCGGCCCCAAGCTGGTTGACGCCAAGGGTGTATCCCGGATCTACCGCAGCCAGATCAAGACCTGGCATCTGATGCTGTTTGTGCTGTCCGGCATTGTGGCGCTGATCACAGCACTGCTGTTCACCGACGTGGGCTGGGCCTTCGGCAATGTCATAGTGGCGCGGATCCGCGACCTGCTCTACTGGATAAAGGAACTCTTCACTTGATCAACTTCCGCTACCACATTGTGTCGTTGATGGCGGTCTTCATTGCTCTCTCGGTAGGCATTGCAGTTGGTGTCTCACTCAGCCCATCAGTCGATCAAGGTCTGCTGCAGCAGGCAGCGCAGGACCGCAAACAGGTAGCAGACCTGCGTGCGGAGCTTGATCGCCGGAAGGCACTCGACAACTACCGCAACGCCTACGACGAGCAGGTCGGCGAGGCAGTCACTGCGGGTGTGCTGAACGGGCAGCGGGTCGCAATGGTCGCCATGCCAGATGCTCCGGCGAGCGTGGTGCGGTCCATTTCGGATGCTGTGGTGGTAGCCGGTGGGACTGTGGTACGCGATGTCAAAGTCAATGCCGAAGCCTTCGATTCGGCGAAAGCCGAGGACGTCACTGATGCATTGGGGGATTACTTCGGCCCCCTCGGCCTCAACGACACCATGTCGGCTGCAACCAGGCTTGGCGTCGCCGTCGGCAGATCCATCGGATCCAAGGACGTGGAAGATCGAGACGCGTTGGCAATTGCCGTCGGCGAGTCGTTGGAAAGACGTGGCTTGGTGACCATCAGCAAGGAGTCAGCAGCTCAAGCCCAGCTGATCATCGTGGTGGCGGCTCCAGCATCCGATCCGCCATTCACCTCAGAAGAGCTGACGGCTCACGTGCAGTTTGATGTGGGCCTGACCACACGGGCTGGCGTTGTGCTGGCCGGCCCGAACAGTGAGGACATCGAGGGCACCGATGTGCTGGCGGCGCGGTCTGATCCGACTGCGGTGGATAGCCTCAGCACTGTGGATGTGGCCGATCTCAGCAGTGGCGTGACCACAGTGGTACTGGCAGGCAAGGAGCGATTGCTCGGCCGGCCGAGTCAGCACTATGGTGCGCTCGCGAAGGCGGACGCGCCGCTCCCCGAGCTGCCGGTGCGTTAGTGAAGCGTCGAACGCTGGCCTGCGCGGCCTCAGGGGTTGCTGCAGCCTTGGTGGCGGGGATGGCCAACCGGCGAGTGGTCCAGTCCCAGCCGAATTTCCAGGAGCCTCGGAGCACTAAGTCGACGTCGCGTTGGATGCGGGCAAACCACGCCGGGGCGAGCGTCACGCTCGCAGAGGGGCCGATCGCGGTTGTGGCGCTGCTCGCCGGTACGGGTGTCGATCGATTGCTCGACAGTTCAGGTCAGCGAAGCCTTCCAGTGGCTGTTGCGAGCGTCGGATCCGGAGTGGTGGGCGCGTACGACGACCTCTATGGAGCCACCCAAGCCAAGGGTTTTCGCGGTCACCTGCGGGCGCTGCGTTCTGGTGAGCTGACCAGCGGAACGATCAAGATCCTTGGAGTGGGTCTCAGCGCGGCCGCGGCCGCGGCCTTGGTCCAACGCTCGCGGCCCGGCTGTCCAAAACCGATGTGCCGTGCGCTGGACGGCGTGCTCGACACAGGCCTCATCGCGGCAACAGCTAACTTCATCAATCTGCTCGACCTACGGCCAGGCCGAGCGGCGAAAGCGACCGTCCTGCTCGGCTCGGGTCTGGTGGGCTTCGGCGCAGCGCCGGCCGTCGGCGCCGCGGCGGGCAGCCTGCCGACCGATCTGGCGGCCAAATCCATGCTCGGCGACTGCGGCGCCAACGCGCTCGGTGCCGCAGTCGGTACAGCTGCCACCCAGGCCTTACCGCGGCGATTCCGGCTGCTCGCATTTGTCGTAATCGCAGCGCTCAACCTGATCAGCGAGCGGGTGAGCTTCACTGCCGTCATCGAGCGCACGCCGCTGCTGCGCGAGCTTGATCAGCTCTGGCGCCCGGTTCCCGTAACGTCCGCCTCGACCACCCAGCCAGCGTGAGAGCCGGGCTCGCTTCAGTTGCCGCGGGTGTCGCAGGTCTCACACTCGCATCGCGGCTCGTCGGCTTCGGCCGGTCGCTGGTCTTCTCCAAGACCGTCGGCGACACCTGTCTCGGCGACACCTACAACGCAGCCAACAGCCTGCCGAATGTGCTGTTCGAGATCGTGGCCGGCGGCGTCCTCGCCGGCGTCGTGGTTCCGGTTGTCGCTCGGCATGTCGGCGCGGGCCGCGGGGAACACGCATCACGCACCACATCGGCACTGATCACCTGGACCTTGCTGGTGTTGACGCCGGCCGGGCTCGCAGTGCTGGTGGGCGCAAGGGCGTTCGCCTCCGTGTTTGCCAAGGCCGATTGCGCGGGGAGCGCCGACACCCTGGCTTCACTTGTCGTCATGTTCGCGCCGCAGGTGTGGTTGTACGGCCTGGCGGTGGTCAGCGCAGGCGTGCTGCAGGCCCATCACCGGTTCCTGGCGGCGGCCGCGGCCCCGCTGCTATCGAGCGTGGTCGTGATCATCGCCTATCTCGGCTATGCGGCGCTCGCGGCTCCCTCAGCCAACGACAACCCAGTCGAGCTGACCGGCCAGGCGCTTGCCGCGCTGGGCTGGGGCACGACATTGGGCGTGTTCGCTTTGGCGGTCTGTACGTTGGTGCCTCTTGGCACGGTGGGGTTGCGGCTCCGCCCCCGGCTGCGGTTTGCCGAGGGTGATCGAGCGGTGATCATCACAATCGCCGCGGCCGGCATTGCCGGCTTGATCTTGCAACAGCTCAGCGTGTTGTTGATCAACTGGTCAGCGCAGCAGACCGATGATCAAGGCGCCTTGACCAGGTTCACGTGGGCAAACGCCATCTACCTGCTTCCATACGCCGTACTGGCCGCCCCGCTGCTGCAATTGAGCTTCCCGCGGCTGGCCGATGCTGCGGAGAAGGGCCGATCCGACGTCGGCCAGGTGCTGTCCGAAACTGGCCCCGCCACGGTCCTGATGGCCTGGCTGGGCGCAGCGCTGCTGGTGGCGACCGCTGTCCCCGTGGCGCGGGTGTTTGTACTCGGCCCCGGGTCCGGGCGTACGGACGCGCTGGCCTGGCCGATTGTTGCGTTCGCACCGGCCGTTGTCGGGTTCACCCTGCTCGGCCTGTCCTCGCGTACGTTGCTCGCCCAGCATTTGGGCACGGCGTCGGGCGTAGCCAACGCGAGCGCGTGGGCGGCCGTGATCATCTGTGTGGCCGTGCTGCGCCAAGTGGTTCCCGCTGCATGGCTGGTCCCGGCGCTGGCGGCCAGTGTCTCGCTGGGAATGATCGTGGGCGCGGCTGCGGGATGGCTGCTGCTGCGGCGGTCTGGGATGCCCGGTGTCGGGTTGGTACGACCGATGTGGGTCGGCTTGGCGGCTGCCGTACTGGCGGGTGGCGTTGGAGCGGCTGGCTCGCAGCTGCTGTCTGAGGTAGGCATTGTGGTGGCGGTGCTTGGTGCCTGTGCTGTGGCATTGGTCTGTGTCCTAGTGTTCACAGCGATGCTGCGACTTCTTGCACCTGCGCTACTGGCCCGGATGTGGGCGTTGCGACGGCGAACGCCGTCAGCCGAGGTGGGCTCGGCGTGAAGATCGCTCAGCTGTTGACCGCCAGTACCGGGGGCATCGGGCGGCACGTAGCGAGCATCGCCCCACGGCTGGAGCAGCGCGGCCACCAGATACGGGTGTTCTGTCCGAAGACCACGGCCGAGGTCCAGGGGTTCAAAGAGCTTGGTCTTGACGTCTGGCCGCTGTCCAGCATGCGCCGATTCGTTGGCGCGGATCTGGTGCACGCACACGGGCTGAAGGCAGGTTGGCTAGGACTTCCCATCGCCTGGATGTTCAGCGTGCCCCTTGTTGTCACCTGGCACAACGCGGTCCTTGGCGAGGGGCTCGCCCCGGCAGCAGTGCGGCAGATGCAACGAGCGGTGGCCATGGGAGCCGATCTGACGCTGGCGGCAAGCAGTGATCTTGTGGCTCAGGCCAGACGTCTCGGAGCCCGGAACGCCCGGCTGTTGCCGGTTGCGGCACCGCCGCTGCCGCCGGCAAGGATCAGCCGCGACGCGCAGCGACGGGCACTCGGTGCCGACTCTCGCGACACGGTCATCCTGACGGTCAGCCGGCTGGCTCCACAGAAGAATCTGGGCATGGTGCTCGACATGGCAGCGGCCGTACGGCACCGGCCTGATCTTCGGTTTGTCGTGGTCGGCGATGGGCCGGAGGAGGAGACGCTGCAGCGCCGCATCGCCGATGAGCTCCTGCAGGTGCGGTTGCTGGGACGCAGCGATGACATCGGTTCGCTGTTCGGTGCGGCTGATCTGGCGCTGCTGACCTCCAGCTGGGAAGCTCGCGCGCTGGTCGCTCAGGAGGCGTTGCTGGCCGGCGTGCCGCTGATCAGCACGCGGGTGGGTGGGATCGAGGAGCTGGTCGATTCAGCAGCTCTGCTGGTCCCGCCGGGAGACATCGAGGAGGCCGCGCGGCAGCTAATCGCTCTTGCCGACAACCCGGACCAGCGGCGGCGCCTGAGAGAGGCAGGATTGCGTCAGTCTGCTAGCTGGCCCGACGAGGACGATGTCGTGACTGACCTGGTGGCGGTGTACAACGACGTCACTCGGGATCGACGCTACAAGGGCTTCTGGAACGACTCCGGCGGGTTCACCGTGCGATAGTGCGCTACGACGTAAGCTGGAGGCCCGTGGGATATCGCGGCACATTGACCAAGCATCTCTTCGTGACCGGAGGCGTCGCCTCCTCACTCGGCAAAGGCCTCACCGCTTCCAGCCTCGGCAACCTTCTCGTCGCCCGTAGGCTCCGTGTCTCCATGCAAAAGCTCGACCCTTATCTGAACGTCGATCCCGGCACCATGAACCCGTTTCAGCATGGCGAGGTCTTCGTTACCGAGGATGGGGAGGAGACCGATCTCGACGTCGGTCACTACGAGCGCTTCCTGAACGTCAACCTGTCGGGGGAGGCGAACATCACCACCGGCAAGGTCTACTCCTCAGTGATTGCCAAGGAACGGCGGGGCGACTATCTCGGCGACACTGTGCAGGTCATCCCGCACATCACGAACGAGATCAAGGAATCGATGATGGCGATGGGAGGGCCGGACATCGACGTGGTCATCCACGAGATCGGTGGCACTGTCGGCGACATCGAATCCTTGCCGTTCCTGGAGGCAGCACGTCAGCTGCGGCACGACGTCGGCCGCGAGAATGTCTTCTTCCTGCACGTCTCGCTGGTGCCCTATATCGGTCCCAGCGGCGAGCTGAAAACAAAGCCGACCCAACACTCGGTAGCTGCGCTGCGCCAGGTGGGTATTCAGCCAGACGCTGTGGTGTGCCGCTCCGACCGGGAGATCCCGGACTCGGTGAAACGCAAGATCTCGTTGATGTGTGACGTCGACGAATCGGCCGTGGTGGCCGCGATCGATGCGCCAAGCATCTATGACATCCCGAAAGTGCTGCACTCTGAAGGGCTGGATGCCTACGTGGTACGCCGGCTCGATCTGCGATTCCGCGACGTGGACTGGACGCGCTGGAACGACTTGCTCGATCGCGTGCATCACCCGAAGGAGGAGGTGACGGTCGCACTGGTCGGCAAGTACGTGGATCTTCCCGATGCCTACCTCTCGGTCTGCGAAGCGCTGCGAGCTGGCGGCTTCGCGAATCATGCGAGGGTGGTGATCCGCTGGGTGCCTTCGGACGACTGCCAGACGCGGGAGGGCGCGGCCAGGGTACTGAGTGAGGTCGATGGCGTCGTCATACCGGGTGGGTTCGGGATCCGCGGCGTGGAGGGAAAGGTCGGCGCCGTCCGCTACGCCCGCGAGAACCAGGTCCCGATCCTGGGACTCTGTCTGGGCCTGCAGTGCATGGTGATCGAGGTCGCGCGCAATATGGCAGCTCTCGACGGAGCCGACAGCAGCGAGTTCGCGCCCGAGACACCGCACCCGGTGATCGCGACAATGGCCGAGCAAGTCGCGATCCTGGAAGGCGGTGGCGACCTCGGCGGATCCATGCGGCTCGGCTCCTACCCGGCCGAACTGCTGCCTGGCTCGATTGTCGCCAAGCGCTACGGCCAGGCCCATGTGGCGGAGCGGCATCGCCATCGGTACGAGGTCAACAACGCCTACCGGGCGCGCCTCGAGGATGCCGGTCTGGTGATCAGTGGCACGTCACCGGACTCCAAGCTGGTGGAGTTCATCGAGTTGCCCAGCGAGATCCATCCCTACTTCGTCGCTACCCAGGCGCATCCAGAACTCAAATCGCGGCCTACCCGGCCGCACCCGCTCTTCGTCGGTCTCGTCGAGGCAGCCCTGGACCGGAAGCTGGCCACCCGACTTCCAGTGGACAACGATCATCGATGATCGTTCTCAGTCCGGACGAGCTGGTCGATGCGCCGCTCGCCTGGCCGGTCGAGTCGTCGGCCGTACTGGCCCGGGGCGCCATCACCCGCTATATGCAAGATCAGGTGAGGATGCCGGATGGCAACCTGATTACCCGGGAGTATCTCGAGCACCCTGGAGCAGTCGGAGTGATCGCCCTCGATGATCATGACCGGGTAGCGTTGGTCCGGCAGTATCGGCATCCGGTGCGCCACCGCCTGATCGAGCCGCCAGCGGGACTTCTGGATGTCGGTGGCGAGGACTATCTACCGGCCGTTCAGCGTGAGCTGGCGGAGGAGGCAGGGCTGGCTGCCAGCAGCTGGGCCGTGCTGGTCGATCTCTTCACTACGCCAGGAATCCTTGGCGAGTCACTGCGTATCTATCTCGCGCGGGATCTGGAGGCAGTCGACGGTCCAGATGGTTACGTTCGCGAGGGTGAGGAGGCGCATATGGATGTCGTCTGGGCATCCTTGGACGACCTTGTCGTTGCAGTTCTCGCTGGCCGCTTGCACAATCCGACCACTGTTTCAGGCGTGCTCGCTGCCTGGACCGCGCGGCAGCGGGACGGTTTCGTAAGCCTCCGCCCCGCAGCTGCCGCTTGGCCCGCCCATGAGGCGATCAAGACCTTGAGCTAGGTCCGGGAGCGCGTGCTGCGTGGCATGATCAGGTTGACGGCCCAGGTCGAGGAGTGATCCATGAGAGTCGGGGTACCCAGCGAGATCAAGACCCATGAGTATCGGGTGGCCATTACGCCGGCTGGGGTCAACGAGTTGACCAAGTACGGCCACGAGGTGGTCGTGGAAGCCGGCGCTGGTCTCGGCTCATCCATCACCGACGACGAGTTCGTCGCCGCGGGCGCCAAGATTGCCTCCAGCCACGAGGACGTATGGCAGCAGGCTGAGCTGATCTTGAAGGTAAAGGAGCCGATCCCGATCGAGTACGACAGGATGCAGCGTGGGCAGGTGCTGTTCACCTACCTGCATCTGGCCGCCAGCCGCGATTGCACCAGAGCCCTGCTGGACAGGAAGGTGACCGGCATCGCATACGAGACGGTGCAGCTCAGCAACGGCACACTGCCGCTGCTGGCCCCGATGAGTGAGGTGGCCGGCCGGCTCGCGCCCCAGGTGGGCGCCTATCACCTGATGCGCCAGGGCGGAGGCCGCGGCACCCTGATGGGCGGTGTCTCTGGCGTCTATGCCGCCAAAGTAGTGGTGATCGGTGCTGGTGTCTCGGGCATGAACGCCGCGGCAATCGCGCTCGGGATGCAGGCCGAGGTGTTGTTGCTGGACCGCAATATCGACAAGTTGCGGGAGGTGGACCGGATCTATCAGGGTCATCTGCAGACCATCGCCTCCAACGCGTACGAGGTCGAGCGCGCCGTGCTGGACGCCGATCTGGTGATCGGCGCTGTGCTGGTCCCGGGGGCCAAGGCGCCGACCTTGATCAGCAACGCGCTGCTCTTCGGCAGCACGATCGCAATCACGATCAACGCCACAATGCCGATGGGTACGTTGACGTAGAAGACCCACCGCCAGGACAAGTTGTCGAC